>Ga0210384_10006412_pt1 | contig 12576 bp, 12 predicted proteins | sample IncBWH2MmetaG_FD_160574 | JGI IMG/M metagenome (GOLD analysis project Ga0210384, IMG submission 160574) | Forest soil microbial communities from Barre Woods Harvard Forest LTER site, Petersham, Massachusetts, United States - Inc-BW-H-2-M | ecosystem: Environmental > Terrestrial > Soil >... | reverse complement strand
GGTAAGCTCGCTTTCCGGCTGTTCCCCTCCGGGTATTCGTCCAGAGCCTATGCCGCTGCCACGCGCCGCCAGGCCCGCATCCGCGCGCTCCACATCCGCCGGCTACACGCGCGCATCGGCCACACCCGCACGCCGCACTCGCCCCTGGGTTCGATTCACCGACGAAGAGCTGCTGCGCACGCGCTTCTGCGATCTGCGGCTCTGCATCGAACGCTCGGCGGTTGCGCCTCACATTCGGCGGCTGTACGCGGACCTGGCGCGGCGCGGGCTGTCGCTGCGCCCGCACGTGTGGCTGTCGGAGGAGTGGTTCTCTCCGGACGGCGTGCCCGGAATCGCCGTGCCGTTCTATCTCGCCCATCCCCGGCTCGAGCGGCTCGAGCGGCGCATCATGGGCGAGGCCGAGGGCGGTGACTCGCGGCTTCTGCTGCGCATTCTGCGCCACGAGGCGGGGCACGCTCTCGACAACGCTTACCGTCTGCGAAGGCGACGCCGCTGGCGTGAGGTGTTTGGACCCGCCTCGCGGCCGTACCCGGCACGCTACCGCGCGCGTGCCGGCAGCCGGCGCTACGTGCATCATCTCGGCGAGTGGTATGCACAGGCGCACCCCACTGAGGACTTTGCCGAAACATTCGCGGTGTGGCTCGCGCCCAAGTCGGGTTGGCGCAAGAACTACGCCGACTGGCCGGCATTGCACAAGCTGCGAGCGGTCGATGAGCTCGTAGCGAGCGTGCGTGACCGGCGCGCGCCGGTGCGCAACCGCCTGCGCATCGAGCCGCTCGAGCACAATCGGCGCACTCTGGCGCAGCATTATCGGCGCAAGCTTGCGCGCAACCGTCTGATCCGGCGTGGCCTCGCCGATGAGCTGCTGCAGCGTGCTTTCACGACACAACCGGCGCGACGCGGCGCGTTGCGCGCCACCACACTCCTGCGGACACATGCGCGCGCACTCACCGCGAGCGTCGTCCGGGCGCTCGGCAGCGATCGCTACAGCGTCAAGCAGGTGCTGCACATGCTGATCGAGCGCAGTGCGGAGCTGCGGCTGCACGTGCGCGGCAACCGCCGCGATGCGCTGCGCTACTCACGCTGGATGGTCGAGCGGCTCACCGCGGTGTATTCCCAGGGCGAGACTCCTCACTTGCCCTTATGAGGCGGCTGCGCTCGCTCGTCGTGGTGCACGCGAGCCTGGTGCCGCCGGAGAGCCTCGAAGGGCGCGACGAAAAGGAGATCGAGGAGTGGCGCACCGAGTATGACGTCACCAGCAACCTGCGCGAGCTCGGCCATGAGGTGCGCTGCCTCGGTGTGCTCGACAGCCTGACGGAGCTGCGCAGCGCGATTGCCGACTGGGAACCGGACATCGTTTTCAATCTGCTGGAGGAATTCGACGGCATCGTCACCTACGATCAGCACGTCGTGGCATTCCTCGAGCTGATGCGTCAGCCCTACACGGGCTGCAACCCACGCGGGCTGCTGCTGTCGCGCGACAAATCGCTGTGCAAGCAGCTGCTCAGCTTTCACCGCATTGCTACGCCCCAATTCGCCGTGCTCCGTCGCGGCGCGCGTTTCCACGTGCCGCGCAAGCTGCGGTTCCCGTTGTTCGTGAAGTCGACGGTGGAGGATGCCTCGCTCGGTATCGCGCAGGCGTCCGTGGTCGAGGACGCGGTGCGGCTGAAGGAGCGCATCGCCTTCGTGCACGAGCAGGTGAAGTCCGATGCACTGGTGGAGGAATACATCGAGGGGCGCGAGCTGTACGTCGGCATCATGGGCAACGAGCGGCTCACGAGGCTGCCCGTGTGGGAGATGGTATTCGGCTCGATGCCCGACTCGCTCGCAGCTATCGCCACCCGCAAGGTGAAGTGGGACAAGCGCTACCAGACGAAGTACGGCATCACCACGCACGCGGCTCTCGACCTGCCGTCGCAGGTGCTGACCGCGCTCGACCGTCTCTCGCGCCGCATCTACCGGGCTCTCGGCATGTCGGGTTATGCTCGCATGGACTTCCGCGTGACCCCGCAGGGGCAGGTGTACGTGCTCGAGGCCAACGCCAACCCGAATCTGGAGACTGCCGAGGATTTTGCCGAATCTGCGCGCGCGGCCGGCACACCGTACGGTGAGTTGCTGGAGCGGCTCATGGACCTGGGCCTCAAGTACCGCGCGCAATGGCGGGCATCGTATGGCTGAGATCGCCCGCTGCATCGCCGTCCGCGCCGGTGCACTCGCGCTCGCGATGCTGCTGCTCCACGGCTGCACCGATCAGACCAAGGTCCACGAAGCCGAGCTGAGCGAGCTGCTCGCGGTGCTGCCCGGCCGCTACGACAACACTGCCCAGGCGGAAGCCGACGCGCGCAATCACGTGAATCCCACGCACGATGCGGTCGCACTCACCATTACACACGTGTACACCCCGCGGGTCGGCCATCACGTGTACTACGCGCAGGAGACAGCGGCGGACGATCCCCGGCGGGTCCTCAGTCAGAAAATGTATTCCTTCACGGTCGACGAGAAGCGCGGCATCGTCGAGACGCTGTATGAGTTCGCCGAGCCGCTGCGCTGGCGCGATGGGCAACAGAACAAGGACATGTTCACCAGCGTAGTGATCGAGGACGTTCAGACCGAAGCCTGTCAGCTGCTGTGGAAGAAGAAGGACGAAGGCTTCGTGGCGACCCACGATCCGAAGGCCTGTCCGGACGGCACTGGCGGCGGCGTAGTGCCGCAGGCCAAGTTCGAGGCTGGTGCACTCACCGTCGGTGAATACAAGTTCCAGCGGGCGCGCGCCCACTAGCCCGGTGGGCCGGGACCTCCACGGAGTGCTCGGCTGGTGAGGTGAGTCTTTCAGGTGAGTGTCGAGCCCGTGCGCTCGCGCACCTACGGAGTGCTCGGCTGGTGAGGTGAGTCTTTCAGGTGAGTGTCGAGCCACCCCAGCACAGTGTGATACCACAGTATGCTGTCGGCAGCTTTCAGCACCCAATGATTCTCTTCCGGGAATATCAGCAGCTTGCTTTCGATCCCGCGGCGCTGCGCGGCGGTGAAGGCGGCAAGCCCCTGGGTGTAGGGGACGCGGAAATCCTGCTCGCCGTGGATCACGAGAATCGGCGTGCGCCACTTTGAGACCAAGTCGACCGGGTTGAACCGCTCATAGCCCTGCGAATCCTGATAGTAGGGTCCGCCGAACTCCCACTCGGGGAACCAGAGCTCCTCGGTCGTGTAATACATCATGCGCTGGTCGAACAGGCCATCGTGATCGACGATGCAGCGAAAACGCTCCGGCCAGTTTCCTTCGATCCAGTTCATCATGAAACCGCCGTAGGAACCGCCGAGCGCGCAGGCGCGCTCTCCATCGAGCCACGGAAACTGCTCGAGCGCCGCCGCCAGACCCTTCTGCAGGTCGACGAGCGGCTTGCCGCCCCAGTCGTGGCTGATGGAGTCGGTGAAGGCCTGCCCGTATCCGGGCGAGCCGTGGAAATCGATCATCACCACCGCATAGCCGCCGCCGGCGAATGCCTGAGCGTTCCAGCGGTAGGTCCAGAGATTCTGCATGCTGACCTGGGGGCCGCCGTGCACCACGAATGCGATCGGATAGCGCCGGCCCGGCTCGAAGCCCCATGGCTTCATCACGTATCCGTGCACCGTCTCGTCGTTCCAGCCGCGGAAGCTGAACTGCTGGTACTCGCTTAGATGGCGCGCGCCGAGCAGGTCGTGGTTCACATCGGTCAGTCGCCGCGCCTCTCCGCCGCGCAGTGGAACCACGTACAGGTCGGCCGGGCCGCCGAGATCGGCGCGCGCGAATACCACGCGGTCCTCGCTCGCGCTGAAAGCCTCCACCTCTCCGCTGGAGGTGAGTCGAGTGGGCGTCCCGGTCCTCGGATCGATGCGATAGAGCGCGCGCTGGCCGAGCTCGTCCGCCGCCGCGAGCAGTGCCCGTCCATCCGGCGTTGCGCCGAGTCGGGCGACCGAACGGTCCCAGCCGCCGGTGAGGGAACTCACCGAGCCGCTACGCGCACGGCGCACCATGATGTGGAAGCGGTCGGACTCGAAGCCGGGCCGCTCCTGGGCAATCCACGTGAGATCGCCGTTGGCGAGGAAGGTCGGCTGCGCGTCCCATGCCGGATTATTGGCGGTGAGGTTGACGGGGGCGGCGTTCCCCTCCACCGGCACCTGGTAGAGGTCGAAGTTGGTGGACCAGGACTCCTCGCGCCCGGCGACGCGCGCCGCAAACACCAGCGAGCGGCCATCGGGACTGAAGGCGAAGTCCTCGTCGCCGCCGAAAGGCTTGCCCGGTACGTCGGCGTCGAAGCCGCGCATCACGTCCACCGCGGCCGCCGTCGGTGTGGCTGCGTCTGTCGCCACGGTGAAGAGGTGCGAGCGCGTGCCATCCGCCCAGCGGTCCCAGTGCCGCACGAACAGCCGCTCGTACAGCCGGCCATTCGCCTTGTTCCTGGTTCGCGCATCGAGACGGGCGCGCGTGCAGGCGAGCGTCGGACAGTCCGGGAAGACCTCCATCGAGACTGCGATCGAGTGCCCGGCTGGTGCGACCTTGAGCGCGCCGACTTCGAGCGGAAAGTCGGTGACGCGCCGTACCTCGGCCCCGGTGAGCACTACGCGCCACACCTGTTGGCTGCCAGAGCGCGTCGAGAGGAAGTAGAGCGTGCGACCGTCGGAGGCCCAGCGCGGACTTAAGTCCCCGCCGCCCGTATCGGTCAGCTGCAGCGGATGGGCGCCGGCTGCGAGCGCCATCAGCCACAGGCTGGTGCCTCCCTTGTTGGCGGCGAGGTCGGTCTCGCGCTGCACGAACACCAGATAGCGTCCATCGGGCGATACCTGAGGGTCGCTGATGCGCTTGAGCATCACCAGGTCCTCGACCGTGAAAGGCGCGCCCGCCTCGCCGGCGTGCGCGCAGCGCAACTGCGCGACCGCAAGTACGCACAGGCACACGGTGAGCGAGGCCCACGCGGGGTTGGGGCGATGCATGGTCTTGACGTTCGGGCGCTTCAGCCGACTTCGTCGGCGGCGATCGTCCACGGCTCCTGCTTCGCGGCCGCGAGCCACTCCTGCAGCGCGGCGTCCTCGAGCACGCTCGCCATGTACCAGCGTGCGGTCTGCGAGATGTGTGCGCCGTAGGTGTTGAAACGCAGCACCACCGGGGCATACATGGCATCGGCAACACTGTATTCACCGAACAGCCACGGACCGTCTCCGCCGAAGCGGACCCGACAGTCGTTCCAGATCTCATCGATGCGCTCGACGTCGGCCTCGAGTGCCGCGGTGACTGCCGTGCGGCGGTTACGTGCACGGGCGTTCATCGGCCACAGCGAACGCAGCGTGGTGAAGCCGGAGTGCATCTCGGCGCTGACCGAGCGAGCCACTGCGCGTGCCTCGCGCGCCTTCGGCCAGCCTTTGTCGCTCACTTCCGCGATATACTCGCAGACTGCGAGCGAGTCCCACACGCACAGCTTGCCATGTCGCAGCACCGGCACGCGCCCACTCGGGCCGTAGCGATCGAGCTGCTCGCGCGTACCCGAGCTATCGAGCGTAACGAGAATCTCCTGAAACTCCACGCCGGCGTGCTTCATGAACAGCCACGCCCGCAGCGACCACGAGGAGTAGTTCTTGTTACCGATGACCAGGGTGAGCGGCGCCATGAGGTGGTAACCTTGCCTCCGATGCTGAGCGACGTGCGCGCCATCGCCTTCGATCTCGATAATACACTCTGGGACGTCGAACCGGTGCTGGAGCGCGCCGAGCAGAGCCTCGCCGCCTGGCTGCAGGAGCACTGCCCCCGTATCAGGTTGTCACGCGAGCAGATGCGCGCGGCGCGCGAGCAGCTTGCCCGCAGCGAGCCACAGAACGCGCACGATGTCAGCTACCTGCGCGTCACCACGCTCGCCGCACATGCACGCGAGCACGGCTACGACGAGCGGCTCGCCCTTGAGGCCTTCGAGGTATTCCTGGCGGCGCGCAACGAGGTGGAGATCTTTGCGGACGTCGCTCCGGCGCTCGCGCGGCTGCGCCGGCGTTATGTGCTCGCCTCACTCAGCAACGGCAACGCCGATCTGGCACGCATCGGGCTCGAACATACTTTCAGCGTGTCGCTCAATGCCCGCCAGATCGGCGCCGCCAAGCCCCAACGCCGCTGCTTCGAGCGGCTGGCGCAGGAGCTGCTGCTGCCGGCCGGCGCGCTCGCCTACGTGGGCGATGACCCGCGCCTCGATATCGAGGCCGCACGCGCAGCCGGGCTGCGCACCGTATGGATGAACCGCCGCGCGCTCGCCTGGCCGCAGGAGCTGCCGCCGGCGGATCTGACGGTGAACGACTGCGCACAGCTCGCGGCAGCGCTGCGGGCCTGATGGCTGCGTTCAGGCCGGGCACACCCCCGCAGCCGGGGGCCCGCGGCGTGACGCAGTGTGCAATTACGACTCCAGAACCCATCCCGGACACTGCTGTCAGCACTCGTGCCCCGAGGCTGCCAGCGTCGGCCAGCGCTGGCGCGCTCATTCGGCGCAGTCGGTCACGGAAATCCGTAAAGGTTGCAGGGAAAGTGACCAAGGCCACCTTCCAGTGTTGGTGCTGCTCCATATAAGTTAAGGGGGAGGAGGCGAGCGACGATGAGCGATGCTGAAAAGCGTGTTCTGCCGGTGGCGAATCTGCGCGAGTTCTTTCGCGACACACTGCACGGCGCGCTGCTGAGGCAACACCTGTCGGTCGAAGACCAGACCGAGCATTACGTCGTGAATCTCCTGACTCTGTTCGCGCGCTCGGAGGCGCTGTACGAAAGCACGCCCGATGGGCTGCGGCTGAAGCCACTGGTGGCCATGCTGTGCGAGGCGCTCGAGGCGGCGCCGGGCACCGCCGAGCGACACCGCTACCTGCAGCGGCTCGGCGATGTGTCGCTGTTCATCGCCGGCTTCTTCGCACAGAGCTTCGCCACGAAGCTCATCGACATTGATTATCACATCGCCATGGGCGGGCGCGCCTATGAGGCACTCGCGCAGTCCGCCTCGCGCGGCCGCGGGCACGTGCTGGCCGCGGTGTTCGCCGAGCTCTCGGCGAAGTTCCAGCCGATGGTCGATGCGCTCAACGAGGTGAGCGAGAGCTCCGGTGCGCAGTCCGATCGCGACATCCTGCGCTTGTACGAGATCTGGCTGAAGACCGGCAGCGCCCGCTGCTACACGCAGCTCAAGCGCTGCGGCGTCGACCCGATTACCGCCGGCGGGACGGCGTTTACACACTGATCGCATGCTGCTGTCGCGGCTGCAGAATCTCATCGGCAGCATTTACGACGTGAGCGTCGCTCACGACGTGTACGACTTCCTCGTCACCGACCGGCGGCGGCTGCCCCCGGGCGCGCGCGCAGGCACCGCCGAGGAGGAGCTGATCGTCGCCGAGCCTGTGGATGGCGGTGATGAGGTCGCGCTGTCGTTGTACCTCGATCCGGCGCTGCTCAAGCGGCTGACGCGCGAGGATCCTCTGGTGCGGCTGCACGCCGGCAACGTCGCCGACTGGTGCACGGCGCTCGAGGGCGTGAGTCATTTTCTGTATCTCGCCTGGAACGCCGGTCACGACAAACCGGTGTCACTGCTCGAGCTGGAGATGCAGGCGGAGGTCGACAAGTACGTGGCGAGCTACTGGCTGCTGCGGCGGCAGCTTCCGCAGCACTTTCCGGCTGAGCTGCGGCGCATATTGTTCGAGCGCACGCGGGTCGATCCGCGTGCAGCGGCGGCGGGACGGGCGGATCTGTATCGCGAGGCCAGCCGCTATGCGGACAAGTTCTGCGCCCGTCTCGAGCGGCTGCTCTCGCGCAGCCGGGCTTCGCTCCACGGCGCCGCGGCCGAAGGCGCGGTGCTCGCCGAGCTGCGCCGTTTCTATCGCCTGACGCACGCGCGCAAGCGCGCGCTCATCGAGGGTATCGGCTGAGTCCCCGGGACGGACTCATTCCGCTTCCGGGTCACCGCCCGAGCGCTGCCGCCCCTCGAGCTCACGCATCTTCTTGATCCATTCGGAGAGCTTGCGCAGATCCGTGCGTCGGCCGACGCCGGTTCGGAACGGCCGGTTGCGCGCGTACGGATCGTAGGAGAGCTCCTCGGTCTTCAAGGTCAGCCCGTCCTCGCCCAGCACCTCGAGCACCGGGCGCTCATGGTCGGTGGGCGCGGCGCGCCACTCGACCGAGGCGTTGCCCCGGTCATCGTGCACGACCGTACCGATGCGGCGCCGCTCGTCCGGCGGCTGTGCCTGCTCTCGCCTGAATCTTTTCGGATTCTCGTTCACAGATTATGTATGCACCCCACTGCAGGGCCAGATTCCCCTGGTCGCAGGGTACCGACGTGCACAGTCGCGATTCCGCGAGGCAGGTCACGAAACAGCGCCTTCCGGCCCGCCGTTCGTCCGAAGGCGCGCGCGCGCGCGCAGCAGGCCGAGCGCGGTCTTGCAGTCGGCGATGGTGCCATCGATCGCCCAACGGCAGGCCTCACGGAAAGGCACCCAGTGAACCTCGATGACCTCGGCATGCTCCTGCGCCGCACGCGCCGGCCTGATGCCGCTCGCGAGGAACAGGTGGAGCCGCTCGGTGAATACCCCAGGTGAGCTCAGACAGGTGCCGAGGCTCTCCCAGCGTTCGGCGGAGACTCCGGCCTCTTCGATCAGCTCACGCTGCGCGGTGGCGAGCGCAGGCTCACCGGGTTCGAGCTTGCCTGCCGGCAGCTCCCACAGCCACCCTCCGGCCACGTAGCGGTACTGGCGCAACAGGCACACATGCCCCGCCTCATCCAGAGCGACGGCCGCGGCGCCGCCCGGGTGATGCACGACCTCCAACACCGTGCGGTGGCCGTTCGGCAGCACCACTTCATCGGTCGTTACCCGGATGACGCGCCCGGCAAAGTGCAGGGTCTGTTTGTCAGGTTTCATGACGTGCATCGTAGCGTCCTCGGACCGCGCTCGTGTACGAAAGGGTATAGTTGGTACCTGTACGCCCATGGCCACGACGACGTCGCAACTCGACCGGCTCAACGGCGCCCAGCGCAAGGCTGTGACTCATGGCGAGGCGCTACCCGAAAAAGGGTACCGCGCCGGACCGCTGTTGATCGTCGCCGGCGCCGGAACCGGCAAGACCGACACGCTCGCGCATCGCGTGGCGCACCTGGTCATCAACGGCGTCGACCCCGCGCGCATCCTCATGCTGACGTTCACGCGCCGTGCCGCGCTCGAGATGCGCCGCCGCGCCCACGAGATCACCCGCAAGGCGCTCAACGACACGCTCGGCGGCGTGACGCAGAGCATCGCGCAGCGCCTGAGCTGGGCGGGCACCTTCCATTCGATCGGCAACCGCCTGCTGCGGCACTATGCCGCGCATCTGCAGCTCGATCCCCATTTCAGCGTCATCGACCGCTCCGACGCCGCCGATCTCATGGACAGCCTGCGCGAGGAACTCGGGCTCGCGGACCGCGAGCAGCGTTTCCCGCGCAAGGACACGTGCCTTGCGATCTACTCCAACCGCGTCAACACGCGCGTCGCACTCGCGCAAGTTCTCGAGCAGCACTACCCCTGGTGCGCGCAGTGGGAGCCGGAGCTCAGCCGGCTGTACCGCGCCTACGTCGAGCAGAAGCAGCACGCGAGTCTCCTCGACTACGACGACCTGCTGCTCTACTGGCACGGCATGATGGCCGAGCCGCGCCTGGCGCAGCACATCGGCGCGCACTTCGACCATGTGCTGGTCGATGAATTCCAGGATACCAATCGCCTGCAGGCCGAGATCATCTACGCCATGAAGCCCGATGGGGCAGGTCTCACGGTGGTGGGCGACGATGCCCAGGCGATCTATTCCTTCCGTGCGGCAGCGGTCGAGAACATCCTCGGGTTCCCCGAGCACTTCCAGCCACCGGCCGAGGTGGTCACGCTGGCGCAGAACTACCGCTCGACCCAGCAGGTGCTCGATGTCGCCAATGCGGTGCTGGCCGAGGCACCGCGCCAGCACCGCAAGTATCTGCTGTCGATCCGCGGTGAAGGTGCACGCGCACGCGTGGTGACCGTGGACGACCTGCAGACGCAGGCGGAGTTCATCTGCACCGAGGTGTTGAAGAAGCGCGAAGCGAGCGTCCCGCTCAAGCGCCAGGCAGTGCTGTTCCGCAGCGCAAGCCACAGCGACGTCCTCGAGGTGGAGCTCACCAAGCGCAAGGTGCCGTTCGTGAAATACGGAGGCCTGAAATTCCTCGAGGCCGCACACATCAAGGATCTGCTCGGCGTGCTGCGCTGGGCCGACAACCCCCGCAATGTCCTCGCCGCCTTCCGCACGCTGCAGCTGCTGCCCGGCATCGGGCCGGTGCATGCGCGCGGGGCGATCGAGCATCTCGAGCGCGGCGTACACTCTTTCGAGAGGCTGATGAGCTTCACTCCACCGCAGCAGACGCCGGAGATCGACTGGCGGCGGCTGATCGAGCTGATGCAGTCGCTCGCGGACCCGCAGCGGCCATGGGTGGGGCAGCTGCACATGGTGCGCGAGTGGTACCAGCGCTATTTCGAGCGTCTCTACGAGCACCATCACACGCGCCAGGGCGATCTCGAGCAACTCGAGCTGCTCGCGGGCCAGTATCCCTCGCGCGAGCGCTTCGTCACCGAGCTCACGCTCGACCCACCGCACGCCACCAGCGACCTGTCGGGCCGGCCGACGCTCGATGAGGACTATCTGGTGCTCTCGACCATTCACTCCGCCAAGGGCATGGAGTGGGACAGCGTGTACGTGCTCAATGTGGTCGATGGCAGCTTCCCGTCCGAATTCTCCACCGGCAAGCCCGAGCTGATCGAGGAAGAGCGACGGTTGTTATACGTCGCGCTGACGCGCGCGCAGAACGAGCTCGCGGTGATGGTGCCGTTGAAGTTTCACCTCACCCACCAGTCACGCCAGGGCGATGCGCACGTCTACGGCGGCCGCAGCCGTTTCATGACCGAGCGTGTGCTGAAGACGCTCGAGCCGCTCACCTTCCACGGCTCGGCGCCCGGCGCAGGCGATGCGCTGCAGGACAGCAGCTCCACGGTGACACTGGATGTCGGTGCGCGGCTGCGGGAAATGTGGTGAGGTGCGGACCGCGCGGCGCGTGCCGGCCGAGACTGGCGCCTAGCGCCTAGCGGGGTCCCCGCGAAATTCCGCATCTTGATGACAGGCGGGTGCTGTCAGGAGAGGCGAGCGGAATTTCGTGGGGTGCCCTAGCGGCTCGGCTTCACGAAGCGCAGTGTGAAACGGTCGCTCTCGCCGATGGCGGCGTACTTGTCGTGGTCCTTCGCCCCCAGACGATAGGTCGGTGGCAGCGTCCACACCCCGCCCTCGTAGTCCTTGGTGTCTTTCGGGTTGTCGTTCACCTCGGACTTCGCCACCAGGCGAAAGCCCTGCTCCTCGATCAGCTTGATGGCGTAGTCCTCGTTCACGTAGCCACTCTTGGCCTTCGGGTCCTGCGGCACCGCCGCGTTACCGCGGTGCTCCACGACCCCGAGCACCCCCCCGGGCTTGAGCACACGGTACATGGCGGCGAACGCCTGTGCCGCCTGGTCGCGCGCCATCCAGTTGTGGATGTTGCGGAAGGTCACGACCATGTCGACCGAGCCGGGCGGCACTGCATCGCCGCCATCATTCGGGAAGGTGACGACAGTGACCCGGTCGTACAGGTCCGGCCGAGTGGCGAGCCGGCTTCGATATTCTTCCAGGCGGTGCGTGATGTACTTGCTGGAAGGGTCCTCGGCAATGACGCCGGCGTAGTAGCTGCCCTTCTCGCGCAGCAGCGGTGCGATCACCGCGGTGTACCAGCCTGGCTCCGGCCACACCTCGAACACCTTCATCTCCGGCCGGATGCCAAAGAACAGCAGCGTTTCCTTGGGATGGCGGTAGATGTCGCGCGAGCGCTCCTCGGGCGGGCGCTGGTCTCCTGCGAGGATGACGGTGAGCGCGTCGGCCGTGCTCTGGCGGGAGCTGCCTGAGGCGCACGCCGATACCAACAGAACACAGCCGAGCGCCGCCAGGGCAACCCCGGTGGTGGCGGCCGCAACCAGTTTCGGCTTGGCTGACATCGCTAGCGTCCCCGCAAACATTACCTCATGCGTCGCATAAAAAAACCCCGCGTCTGGCGCGGGGTCTTTTTCCGCTGGACTTACGAGCGCCGCGGTCAGCGGCGGAACGGGCCGCCCCCCTGACGGGGGCGCTGCGGGCGTTCCTGTGCTTCGTTGACGCGCAGCGGGCGGCCATTCATCTGAAAGCCGTTCAGGGCCTGGATCGCGCTCTGCGCCTCGGCCTGGGGCATGTCGACGAAGCCGAAGCCACGCGGCTTGCCGGTCTCGCGGTCGTTGATGAGCTTCACCGACTCCACTTTGCCATGGCGCTCGAACAGCGCCTTGACGTCCTGCTCGGTAGCGTTGAAGGGGAGGTTCCCCACGTAAATCGTCGTCATCCGTAAGTCTCTCTTGGAAAAGCGGACAGCGGCGAGCCGCACGCGTCGGTCGCATGTACCGCGTGAACAGTCAAACAGGTCAAGGCTTCAAGGCACACGATCGGCAGTGTTTCAGTCAATGCGCAGCGCTTGGGCCGGCGGCCTGCACCTGCGTTCG
>Ga0210384_10006411_pt1 | contig 12577 bp, 9 predicted proteins | sample IncBWH2MmetaG_FD_160574 | JGI IMG/M metagenome (GOLD analysis project Ga0210384, IMG submission 160574) | Forest soil microbial communities from Barre Woods Harvard Forest LTER site, Petersham, Massachusetts, United States - Inc-BW-H-2-M | ecosystem: Environmental > Terrestrial > Soil >... | reverse complement strand
TTTATCTTTTCTTCTTTGCGGCAGAGATGCTGGTGTCTGGGTTCACCACCACTTGCCGCGCATATTGAAGATCGATGGACTGCACCGTGCCCGCACTGGCCTGCCACTGCGCAAAATTTTCCACCAGGATGCGATATTTTCCGGTGAAGTCGTCATGCCCGAAGTGCACGGTGACCACTTGCGCGTCCTGCCCGCCGCCCAGTCCAGTCAGCACCGCGCGCAGATCACGCGGATTGTCCAATTCGAGTTCGCTCACGCGATCCGAAGAACCAGACCGCACCAGATCAATGTCCTTCAGGAATTCCGTGTATGTGGCCATGCGTTTTTCGCGCTCTTGACGCGGCATATTTTCCGAAAGGCCGGTGACAATCGGGAAGTGGTAATCCTCGCCATCGGGCCGGTCCAGCAGAACGCCGTGTGCATCGATCAACGTCAGCTCTGTTCCATTCTTGAAAAATGCCACCGGCGTCCTCTCCACGATGCGCACCCGCACGCGATTCGGAAGAATGCGTTGCACGTTGGCTTCCTCAACCCAGGAAAGTTCTTCGATTTGTGAACGCCGCGTATCCAGCGGTACGCGTACCACGCTGCGCCCGCGGTCATGCACAAAAAGTTTCAGCACTTCATCGCGCTGCACAATATTGTTGCCCGATATTTCCACTTGGTCCGGCTTCAGAAGCAACATCTGTGGCGCATAGAGAAGGTAGCGCGTCGCAAAAACTCCGGAACCGATCACCGCGGCCCCAACAAACACCCACGCAATCGCGCGGCGATAAGACGGCCACGCCTTGCCGCTGAATTTCTTGCGTCGGATCTCCACCGGCTTCTGGCGGCGAAGGTAGCGCGGCTCTTCGTCCGTAACCAACTCCGGCCGGTACGTTTCCTGGTCCGCCGCCGCGGCGGAAGCGTTCCGCTGCAATGGCTTTACGCGTTCCAAACGACCACCTCGTTCTCCAGATTCACTCCATACGCGCTCTGCACCCGCTCGCGAACGTTGGAAATCAGCGCCAGCATGTCCGATGCGGACGCTTGCCCCGCGTTCACGAAGAAATTCGCGTGCCGGTCGCTTACCCGCGCATCGCCCATATGAAACCCTTTTAGTCCGAGTTCATCAATCATCCGCCCGGCGGAACCTCCCGGGGGATTCTTGAAGATGCAGCCGGCGCTTTTCTGCCCGAGGGGCTGGCTGGCTCGGCGCTTTTCGTTGCAGAGACGGATACCTTTTAGAATTTCGGGGTACGTTTTGGAGGGAAGTTCCAATTTCACTGCGAGCATCATATCATCCGGCGCAAATGAAGTGTGCCGGTATTCGAAACTGATTTGATCCCCCTGCAACGTCTCGATGCGCCGCGCTTTGGCGCGGCACACCTTTACCTCGCGCACGTACGAGCCGATCTGTGTGCCGTACGCTCCGGCATTCATGCGCAACGCTCCGCCAACCGTTCCAGGTACGCCGATCAAACCTTCCATGCCTCCAAGATCGTTCTTGGCGCAGTGCGTCACCATGCGGCCCAGATCGGCAGCGGCGTCTACCTGCGCGAAATTTCCTTCAATCACCACGTCGTGCTCCGGCTGCGCCAGTTGCAGCACCACAAACGGCAATTCCCCATCCATAACCAACAGATTCGAGCCGCCGCCAAGAAATTTGTGCACGATTCCATGTTGATCCAGCAAATCCAGCAGCGCCGGGATCGATTCGTGTTTGCAGATGCGCAGCAGGTCGGTGGTGCCGCCAATGCCCAGATAGGTCAACTCTGCTAACGACACGTTCTCCTGCCGCTCCACTTGCAGCGTCGGAAGCACCGCAAGGACATTTTGCTCTTCAATGCGCATCGCGCGCTGCCTCATTCACTGGATACTTCTCGTCCAGTAGCTCTACAAGTTCGTTGCTGGCGCGGCTAATGTTCCCCGCACCGATGGTCAGAATCGCGTCGCCCGGCCGCGCCTCCTGCAGCAGAAATGCGATAGCCTCTGGCGTCGAGCGGAAATACTGAACACTCTTATGCCCAGCTTCACGGATACTGTTCGCAAGCGCCTCGCCGGTAACGCCCGGAATCGGTGTTTCGCTGGCTGCGTAAATGTCCAGCAGCGCCAGAACATCGGCTTGATTGAATGCACGCGAAAATTCGTCCCACAAATGCTGTGTTCGTGAAAAACGGTGCGGCTGGAAGAGAACCAGCAAGCGATTGAATTTGCATCCGCGCGCGGCTTCCAGCGTCGCGCGAATCTCCGCCGGGTGATGGCCGTAATCGTCCACGACGGTTATTGCGTTGACGACGCCTTTGATATCGAAGCGTCGCCCAACGCCCGCAAACTTGGCCAATCCTTCGCGAATCAGGTCACTCGGTACATTCAAATACAACGCAACTGCGACTGCGGCGGCCGCGTTTCGCACGTTATGAATCCCGGGCGGATGCGGCAATAGAAACAAACCGAGATCCTCGCCGTTGTAAGTCAGGCGAAACTCGCTTTCCAGGCCGTGCAGTTGAATGTCGCTGATCACCAGGTCCGCCTGGTTGGAAGTTCCATAGGTTATGATCGGGCGCTTCACGTGCGGGATAATGGCCTGCACGTTCGGCTCGTCCAGGCACAGAATCGCCGCTCCGTAGAACGGCACGCGATTCACGAACTGCAGAAACGCGCTCTGAATATCTTCGAGCGAAGAGTATTGATCCAGATGCTCGCGGTCGATGCTTGTCACCACCGCCACCACCGGTGCGAACATCAGAAATGTCCGGTCACTCTCGTCCGCTTCCACAACGAAATAATCTCCGCGGCCCACGCGTGCCGTCGTCCCCGCTTGATTGACCTTTCCGCCGATCACAAACGTTGGATCGAGATGCGCGGAAGCCATGATTGACGCTACCATCGAGGTTGTCGTCGTTTTTCCATGTGCTCCGGCTACAGCGATCCCGTACTTCAGCCGCATCAATTCCGCGAGCATCTCCGCGCGGGGAATCACTGGGATTTTTCGTTTGTGCGCTTCGGTTACTTCCGGATTCACCGCACTCACCGCCGAGGAAATCACCACCACATGCGCATCCACCACATTTTCCGCGCGATGCTCGTCGAAAATCGTCGCGCCCAGGCTTTGCAGCCGTTCCGTGATCGCACTCGGCTTGGTATCGGATCCGGAAACCGAATAACCCAGCGTCAGCAGCACTTCCGCGATGCCGCTCATGCCAATTCCGCCGATCCCCACCATGTGAATGCGCTGAAAATTGCGAAACGACACCATCATTGTGCTTGCCACTTTCCGTTCAAATCTGCAGTTGCTTCGATTAAATCGACGAGCTCTCGCGCAGCGTCAGGGTGGGCCAAGCCGCGCGCACTCGTGGAAATTCTTGTGATCTCCTGGGGCTGGTCCAGAAGCGAGAAAATCTCTTTCGCCAGGCGCTCCGCGTTCAGTTCCGGCTCGGAAATCAGCCGACCGGCGCCGGCGTTCACCATTTCCTGCGCGTTACGCAATTGGTGGCTATCGGTGGCATGGCCAAACGGAACAAAAATCGCCGCGCGTCCCGCCGCCGCAATCTCCGCCGCGGTAATCGCGCCGGCCCGGCAAACAATCAAGTCTGCCCAGGCAAAGCGCTCCGCCATGTTCGTCAGGAACGGCACGACTTCCGCCGGCATTTCTCGCCGGGCATAAGCGGTTCTCACAGCATTGTAGTCGCGCTCACCGGTCTGGTGCACAATCTGCAATTCGTTCTTGCGCGCGGCCAGCAAATCCATCGCGTCCACAAACGTCCGATTGATCGGCAACGCACCCTGGCTTCCTCCGGTAATCAGCAAGCGAAATGGTTTCTCCGCCACACGTGGCGGGATGCTGAAAAATTCCTCCCGCACCGGACAGCCTGTTACAATCGCTTTCGCTCCCCAAGCCTGCGCGGACACTTTGTAACCGGTGGCAATTCGCTTCGCGAGCCTCGCCAGAACCTTATTCGTGAATCCCGGCTCGGCATTCGGCTCGAAAATTACATTTGGAATTCCGCGCAGCCACGTCGCCAGAAGCATAGGCCCTGCCGCATAGCCGCCCACGCCAAACGCCGCCACCGGTTTGTGTCTTCGCAACACGCCAAACGCATCACCCATGCCGGTTCCCAGCATTGCCAGGTTCTTCAGCAGCGTCGTTCCGCCTTTGCCTTTCAACCCGGCCACACGAATCGTCTCCAGTGGCAGCCCAGCCTGCGGCACCAGCTTCATCTCAATCCCGCGTTGCGTTCCAACCAGCACCACTTCTCGCTCCGTTCCTCTCGAAAGCCATTCCTTCGCAATCGCCAGCGCGGGAAAAACATGCCCGCCAGTTCCCCCGCCGGCGATCAGTAGCTTCACCGCCACAGTCCTCGTTCTTCGTAGGGGCGCAGCACTGCTGCGCTGCATGCCCGCAAGATATTCCCTTCAACGTCCGCTCCCGTACTCCTGGCCACGCTGCTCCTTGTTACATTCCTCTTAGAACTTCGGCCGGTCACTGTATCGCTGCCGCAAATCCTTAGAAACTCTTAAACCGCCATCCCCGCGCCGCGATGACTTTGTTGCGCGATATTCAGGAGCACGCCGGTTGCCAGCAACATCACCAGCAAACTCGATCCTCCATAACTGACGAACGGCAGCGGAATCCCTTTGGTCGGCACCAGCCCCAGCACCACGGCAAAATTGATCAACGATTGCGACAACACCATTGCGGTAACGCCCAAGGCCAGCAATCGCCCGAATCCGTCCGGTGCGTTGAACGACGCCCGCAATCCTCGCCACCCATAGACCGCGAAAAGCGCAATCACGATCGCCGCGCCAATGAATCCCAACTCCTCGCAAATCACTGCGTAAATGAAATCCGTATGTGCTTCCGGTAGATAAAACAATTTCTGCTTGCTCTCCATCAGCCCGACGCCGGTGAAGCCTCCGGAGCCCACGGCAATCAATGATTGCAACAACTGGAACCCCGCTCCCTGCGGATCGTTCGCAGGATGCAGGAACGCCATCAGCCGCGCCTGCCGGTACGACACGCCCGTGATCAGAAGCAGCAACAACGGCAAAGCCGTCGCTGCGCCTACAGCCAGCCATTTCCACGACAGCCCCGCGACGAAAAGAATCGCCACCATGATCAACACAATCTCCACGCTGGTGCCCAAGTCTGGTTGCGCGACGATCAGCGCGACACAGACCAAAGTCGGCGCCACGGCCGGCAATATCGTCTGCAGCAAATCTTTTTTGTTGAACTCCAGGCTGGTGGCGGAGCGCCGCCGCAAATCCAGAAACCACGCCAGGTACAAAATCAATGCCAGCTTCGCAAGCTCGGACGGCTGAATGCCTATCGGCCCGAACTTGATCCAGCGATGCGTAGCGTGCGATTTATCCAGAAAAAAAGTTCCAAACAGCATGACCACCACTAAACACAACACCGTGTAAATCACCGCCGGCTTGCGCAGAGAGTGATAGTCCAGCTTCATCAAAGCGAACATTCCGACCAGCCCGCACACCAGCCACACCGCCTGCCGCAACACGAAAATGTACGAATGCCCATATTGCTGCTGAGCAGTCACCGCCGAAGCACTGAAAATCATCACCGCGCCCAGCAGACACAGCCCCAGCGTCACGCCAAACAACCACCGATCCGTCTCTAGTCGCCTAGGCACGTCATCCACCCCTTCGCCGCCCACACTTTCCAAACTGTCCGTTTCTCAAGCCACTCCCTGCCCCGAAGAAGCGCCGTTCGCCCTCTTCGTCAGCCTCCGTACCAATTCCTTGAACACCTGCCCGCGTTGTTCATAGTTCTCGAACTGGTCGAAGCTCGCGCACGCGGGCGCCAACAAGACAACATCGCCAGGCCGGGCAGCCTGCGCCGCGAGATCCACGGCGCGCTCCAGCGTACCAGCGCGCTCCATTGCCACGCTGCCATGGATCTGCGACTCGATTTTTTCCGCTGCCGCACCGATCAGCAGCGCCAGGATCGCCTTATCCCGCAGCGGCTGTTGCAACACGCTGTAGTCACTTCCTTTGTCCTTACCGCCCAAAATAATCAAAACCCTGCCGGGAAAAGAATCCAGCGCCTTCAGCGTCGCATCCACATTCGTGGCTTTCGAATCGTTGTAGTAGCGCACGCCGCCGACCTCGGCCACAAACTGCAGCCGATGTTCCACCCCCGCGAAATTCCTCACCGCTCCCGCAATGGTCGCCACATCCACATCCGCCAACCGCGCCGCGGTCACCGCAGCCAGCACGTTTTCCAGGTTGTGCGCTCCGGGCAGCGGAATATCCGCGCGCTTCATTGCAAATTCCTGTTTCCCTTTGTGCGCGACAAAAATCGCCTCGTCCTGCAAAAAAGCGCCTTCATTTACACGTTGCTTTCTGCTGAACCAGAATACTTGCGGCTTCTTGGTAACGAACCTGCCGGTCAACGGATCATCCGCGTTCAGCACCGCCGCATCCAGCTCCGTCTGGTTTTCAAACATCCGTGCCTTCGCGGCGACATAGGCATCCAGTGTCTTGTGTCGGTCCAGATGGTCTGGCGTCAAATTCAGCATCACGCCGATATCCGGGCGAAACCGTTCGATCAGCTCCAGTTGAAAACTGCTAAGTTCCACCACGGCTACCGTATCGGCCTTGGTCTGCTCTACCAGCGAGATCAACGGCGTTCCTACATTCCCCGCCAGCAACGTTTCCATCGACGCCGTTTTCAAAATGTGGTGAATCAACGTCGTCGTGGTGGTCTTGCCGTTCGAACCGGTAATCCCAATCAGCTTGCCCTCCAGAAACCGGTACGCCAGTTCGATTTCGCTCCACACCGTGATGCGCTTCGCGCGCGCCGTCACCAAAAACGGATCGTCAGCAGGCACGCCAGGGCTTGGCACGATCAAGTCTTGCGCCAAGAAAGTTTTTTCGGTGTGCCCGCCCAATTCCAACTGAATGCCCGCCTCCCGCAGCCGCGCGGGAATATCCCCCAACTCGCCTTCTGGCCGCGTTTCCGAAGCCGTTACGCTCGCGTTGTGCCGTGCACAAAACAGCGCCGTGGCCACGCCGGTCCGCGCCAGCCCGACGACCAGCACGCGCATGCCCCGCAACTCAATCGACCCAGGCATTCCGAGCCTTTGTAGGGACCGCCTTCTGAGGCGGTCCGCCAACTCCAATGTGCGCACCACCGATTTGAAGTGCGCTCCCTAATTACTGCTCACCGCAACTTCAACGTCGTCAACGCAAACAACGCAAACACCAGCGCCGCAATCCAAAAGCGCACAATCACCTTGCTCTCGCTCCATCCCATCAACTCAAAATGGTGGTGAATCGGCGCCATTCGAAAAATCCGCTTCCCTCGCAACTTGAACGACCCCACCTGCAAGATCACCGACACCGCTTCCAGCACAAAAACCCCACCCACAAACAGCAGCAACACTTCCTGCTTGATGATCACCGCAATCGTGCCCAGCGTTCCGCCTAACGCCAGCGAGCCCACATCGCCCATAAAAACTTCCGCGGGATGCGCGTTGTACCAAAGAAACCCCAGTGACGCGCCCACCAACGCTCCGCAAAATACCGTCAACTCTCCCACACGTGGGATGTACTGAATCTCCAGATAGTTCGCCCAGCGAAAATTGCTGCTTACATACGTCAGAATCGTCAATGCTCCCGCTGCAATCACCGTGCATCCGATCGCCAGTCCGTCCAGTCCATCCGTCAAATTCACCGCGTTCGAACTTCCCGTAATCACCAGCGCGATAAAAACCAGGAATGGCACGAACGCCAGCGGCCATAGGTGCGGCGTGTTCAGCAATCCGTGAATCACCAGATCCGGCCGTAGCCGCTTGATGAATGGCACCACCAGCTGCGTCGAATACGCGCTGTACGTCGAAAGCACCAGCAGCGAAATGCCGACGAATGCACTGACCAAGAATTGCAGCGTCAGTTTCTTTTTTCCAGTCAGTCCAAGGTTCTGCTTTTTCGCTACCTTCGCGTAGTCATCCACAAACCCGATCGCTGCAAATGCAATCAGCGCAAATAACGCCAGCAGCACGAACGGATTTGCCAAATCCGCCCACAGCAACGTGGGCACTGCCGTCGAAAGCACGATCAGCACTCCGCCCATCGTCGGCGTGCCCGCCTTCTTCTTATGCTCCTGCGGGCCCTCTTCACGGATGTATTGCCCGATTTGCAGCTCCCGCAATTTTCGAATCAGCCACGGCCCGAACACCAGCGCCAGAAACATCGCCGTAAGGCTCGCATACACGGTGCGCACCGTGATGTAGCGAAAAACATTCAGCGGGCTGAAATATTTCTGCAAGTCGTGGTACAGCAGGTAGTAGAGCATCTAGTGGCCTACTCCCACATTCGGCGGCGCATCCACGGGAGCAAATCGCCCCAGCAGTTCCTCCACAATCCGTTCCATCTTCACGCTGCGTGAACCCTTCACCAGCAACAAATCACCCGGCTTAACAAACTCCGTCAAGAAGCGCGCGGCCTCCGCCGGAGTCGCGAAAAATTTTGTCCGTTCGCGCGGCAATCCAGCGGCCACGGCGCCTTCTACGATCTGCGCTGCTTCGCCTTGCACGCCCACCACCAAATCGATCTTCCCCGTCTTCCCTGCGAACACTCCACCTTCGCGATGCAACTGTGCCGACGAAAGCCCCAGTTCGCGCATTTCCCCAGCCGCCAGAATCCGCCGCTGAAATCCAGGCGTCGAGGCCAGCAGCGTAGTCATCGCTTCCAGCGCCGCCGGGCTCGAATTGTACGCATCGTTAATCAACGCAAATCCATTCGTGAATCGCACCAGTTCCCCGCGCATCGCAGGCGGCCGCAAATTCGCAAACACGGCGCGCGCCTCATCCACGCCAATTCCCCAAACACTAGACGTCGCCAGGCTCGCCAGCGCGTTCAACACCACATGTCTCCCAGGCAGCGACAATTCCATCCGCGTACGCTTCCCGCCATGCACCAGCGTGAACGACGACCCCAGCGCCCCGCGATCTTCAATCGCTTCCGCGCGAAACTCCGCATCCTTCTCAATCCCATAAAAAATCACGCGCCCCGGCGCCACTGACGCCATCGCCGCTACCCGCGCATCATCCGCGTTCAACACCGCCACCGATTCCGCCCCGCGTAATCCTTCCACCAATTCCCGCTTGGCCAGCGCAATCTCCTCCACCGAAGAAAAATTGATCAAGTGCGCCGGGGTCACCCGCAACTCCACCGCCACGTCTGGAAGCGCTATGGCACACAACCGCTTCAACTCCCCCGGATACGACATGCCCATCTCCAGTACCGCAACATCGTGCTCCGGCTCCAGCCGGAACAGCGTCAGCGGCAACCCATACTCATTATTGAAATTTCCGTCGGTCTTCAGGACCCGGAGCTTCGTGCCAAGCAGTGCCGCCAGGATCTCTTTGGTTGTAGTTTTGCCGACCGACCCGGTGATCCCGCAAATTTTCTTGCCCCACTGCGTGCGCATCGTGCGGGCCAGGTTGTGGAACGACTCCAGCGTGTCTCGTACCGTGATGCAGCGGTCTTGCAGCCATCCGGGATAGCGTGAGACGAGCGGTTCTGCGACCACCGCCGCCGCAGCTCCTGCTTCCATCGCTGCCGCCACGTAATCGTGTCCATCGTGAATCGGGCCGTGTATGGCCACGAAAAGTTCTCCAGCGCGTAGCGTGCGAGAATCAATCGAGACGCCGGCCACCCAGGCCATGGGATCGATTGCGTTCCCCGGCTTGCCCGCCATCGCGTTAGCCACCTGTGTAAGCGTCCACCGCATAGTTGCCTCAAAAAATTTGCGCTCTCCAGAGTTCGGACGAAGCGTTCACCTGGTCCGCACTGCACGTTTCGCTGCGTAGTCACCGGTAGAGGGTTCCTCCTTTTGAGCTTGAGGGTTTACCCTGATCCCGAAGAGTGCCCCTCGTTTCACGAAAACGGCGGGCTCACCTCGTTGGGCCACCCAACAAATAAACTTGAGGGTGCCCCATCCTTCGCGCAGGCGAAGGGTGGGCTCTTACTACCGCGCGCCAAAAAAGCTCCGTTCTTCACTCCGTCCCTGTTACATCCGGAGTCTCGTCATATCCTCGATTACGTAAAGCTTTTCTCGCTTCCTCGCGATCGTCAAAATGTATGGTGCGATCGGCAAACACCTGATAGTCCTCGTGGCCTTTGCCGGCCAGCAGCACAATGTCTCCCGCACGCGCTTCTTCAATCGCCAGTCGAATCGCCTTCTCGCGGTCCGCTTCGATCAAATATTTCCCGCCGGATTTCTGCGCGCCCACTACAATGTCGCTGATGATCTTCAGTGGATCTTCCTGCCGCGGATTGTCGCTGGTCAGAATCGAAAGATCGCTCAAGCGCCCGGAAGTCTCGCCCATGATCGGTCGCTTGGTGCGGTCGCGCGAGCCGCCGCAGCCGAACATTGTGATGATGCGCCCTTTCGTGTTCAACTCTCGCGCCGTCCTAATCAAATTTTCGAGCGCATCGTCCGTGTGTGCGTAATCGACAACCACCAGAAACGGCTGCCCCTGGTCAACGCGTTGGAATCTTCCCGCAACCGCTTCTAGGTTCCGAATGCCGGTCTCGATAATCGAGTTGGAAATACCCAGTCCCTGCGCAGCGCCAATCGCTGCCAGAATGTTATAGACATTGATGCGTCCCACCAACCGCGTCTGTACTTGCACTCTGCCGCGCGGCGTCTGCGCCTGGAAATTCAATCCTTCAAAGGTGAGCTGAAACTTCTTCGCACTCAGGTCCGCATCGCCCTGTAATCCGTACGTCAGCGTTCGCTTCGCCAAGCCCGCCAGCTTCTTGCCCCACTCGTCATCAGTGTTGATCACCGAGACGTCCGGCGCTCCCGCTCCTGTACCCTCAAACAATCTGCGTTTGGCCTCAAAGTAATTATCGAACGTTTTGTGAAAATCGATGTGGTCGCGCGTCAGATTCGTAAACACCGCCGCAGCGAAATGGCATCCCCACAAACGGTCCAGAGCCAGCGCGTGCGAACTCGCTTCCATAATCGCGTACGAGCCATGCTGCTCGCGAATTTCTGCGAAGAAACTTTGCAGGTCCAGCGATTCCGGCGTTGTATTCGGCGCTGGAAATGTTCTCTCCGGCGTGCGATACGCGATCGTGCCGAACAGTCCGGTCTTCGCGCCCGCCGCATGCAGGACCGAATCAATCAGCGAAGTCGTCGTGGTCTTTCCGTTAGTTCCGGTCACCCCGACAAGCTGCAACGCATCGGCTGGCTGCCCATAAAAATTCGCCGCTGCTACCGCAAGAGCTTTCCGCGGTTCGGCAACTTGAACCCAAGGCAGTTCGTTCGGCCAAGTTACCGGGGCCGCGTCCGCGCTGAGCACCGCGACTGCGCCGCGCGCAACTGCTTCCTCCGCGAACAGATTCCCATTCGTCGCCACGCCTTGCACTGCGACAAACAACGCGCCCGGCTCTACCTTTCGCGAATCATTCGCGACCTGGGCGATGGACAATTCAACCGCGGGCGCGGCCGAGCGTAGCTCAATGCCTCCAAGCAACTCGGAAAGCAGCCTGGGACGTCTCTGTTGCAATTCCGCCACAGTGTGTTCCCGCTCGTCGTCGCTTCGCGCACTCGGACTCTTCTTCGTCTCTTCCACAATCCCCATGGACTTGGTCATCTTTCTTCTAAATCCTGTCTCTGCCGCGCTTTGGCCGTCAAATCAGCAGCCTTGCCAAATTCCACGGTGACTTTCGTTCCCCGCCGCACTTTCGTACCCGGCGCCGGTATTTGATGAGATGCAAGGCTCGTACCAACCAACACCGGGTTCAGTCCGATCTTCAGAGATCCCTCGGTAACTTCGCGCATGGTCTTACCTGTGAAATCCGGCACGGTAATATCTCCGCCTTCTTCCACCGCAACCGTCACTTCCTTCGGTTTCAACGGACTCTTTTCCGTTGGCTGCCTTTCCGAAACATCAGAAGTCTCTAATTCAAGATTGGCCGGCGTGAAATCTTCCACTGCAGAAGCGTCAATCTGCGTCTCGTTCCGATAGCTGGTCTGAAGCAGACGAGGGCTCAGCGGTACATCGCGCGCCACATCCAGGTACGGTAGCACCTGTTCCGCGATTCTCTTGAACACCGGAGCCGCCACATCTCCACCACCATGCGGCCAGCCTTCCGGCGAATCGATGGAAACCAGAATCGTCACCGCCGGGTTGTTGATCGGCGCAAATCCAGTGAACGACGCGATCACTTTGGTCGGCGAATAGCGACCCGTATTCGGATCAATCTTTTGAGCCGTTCCAGTTTTTCCTGCGGCCGTCCAACCATCCAGTCTTGCAGTTCTGCCTGTGCCGTGCAGAATCACGCCCTCCATCAACCGTCGTAAGGTCGCCGCGGTTTCAGGTCGAATGGAGCGCCTCGGTTCCGTGATAGAAGACGCGCCATCAAGCGACAACACTTGTTCCCCACGCCGGATTTCCTGCACCACATGCGGCTTGTACAACAACCCACCGTTGGCGATCGATGACACCGCAGTCGCAAGTTGTATCGGTGTTACCCCGACTTCTTGGCCCATGGAAATAGAGCCAATCGAAAACGATCCCCAATTTTCCAGCCGTCGCAAAATTCCCCGGCTCTCTCCCGG
>Ga0210384_10006410_pt1 | contig 12578 bp, 13 predicted proteins | sample IncBWH2MmetaG_FD_160574 | JGI IMG/M metagenome (GOLD analysis project Ga0210384, IMG submission 160574) | Forest soil microbial communities from Barre Woods Harvard Forest LTER site, Petersham, Massachusetts, United States - Inc-BW-H-2-M | ecosystem: Environmental > Terrestrial > Soil >... | reverse complement strand
CGGTGGAAACGGGCGGTAGCCCCAAATCAAGATGATCACCACCGCCACCACGAGGATAAGAACATCGCGACTTAGCACGATGATGGTCAGCCACCAGGTGATTTCCTTCTTGAAGGCCAAGATCACAAACGAGGAAGAAAGCAGCAGTTTGTCCGCGATCGGGTCGAGGTATGCGCCGAGTGAAGAACGCTGATTGAGTTTGCGCGCGAGCAGGCCGTCGATTCCGTCGCTGAGTCCCGCCACGACCAGCACCGCCAGCGCCCAGCGGTAGTGTTCGTAGGAAATCAAAATCAAGAAAATTGGCAGGAAGCCGAGGCGCAGCAGCGTGATTTGGTTGGGAACTGTCCAGATGCGGCCTTGCATTGCGCTTCAGCATAACGCAGTTCAGGCGAACTGCGCGAGGTAGTCGATCAACCGGCGGCCGATTTTGCGCGCGAAAAGCTCGTCCATGGAGGGAATGGAGCCGGTGGGCTCATCGAGTGTGATGCGTTCGACGCGCGTCATCGGGAAGAAAAGCGTGGGGACGCCGACGCGTTCGCCGTCGGGCTCGTTGAGTTGGCGAATGAAGTGATCGAACGAATTGAGATCGATGCCGCGCATCGTGACTCCGGCGGTGCTGACGGCCAGAAGCTCGCCCCAAATTTTTTCCTTCGGGCTGTGCAAGCTGACCACGACGATGGAGTGTGGGTCCATGGAATGCGCGCTGCCTCATTTCCAGCTTACCAAAAGTGTCTTCCGTTCTTGCGCGGAGTTCTTGGCGAACAACCTGGTCGTAAGAGCACAGCCTAAAGGCCGTGCCACTGTCATTATTTGGCATGTTCATAGGCCTGATTTAGCCACCACAATGCGTCGCGGAAATCGGCTTCGGAATTCAACTCGAAAGTGAACCACTTCGCGCTGGGCACCGCGTTTTCGGTGTCGATGCGCGGCTCTTTCCTGGCTCGCTCCTGGAGTTCGGGTGGCATGGGTTGGATTCGGAAGATGAGCGAATTTGGATTTTTGATTGCGCGTGTGACCGGCAGTGCGGCAAAGATGTTTGTGCCGCGGTAGAAGCCGCGCAACCCGAACATCGGGCGCGTTGTGACTCTGGGCCATGTGTTTAGTTCGTTGCCGAGCATAGCGGACAGTTGCTTCATTTCCTCGCTGGTACGAGGCATTCTTGGTCGCCGGCGTTTTGCTTGTCTGGTTTTCACGTGGGCATCGGTCGCGGGCCGTTTGGTGGCAGCAGGAGTTTGGGCTCAGTGAGCGATTGCACTTGGTCGAGCGTAGCGTCTGGGGCGATTTCGCGCAGCACGAGGCCCTCTGGCGTTACATCGATCAGGGCTAGTTCGGTGACGATGTGGTCTACCACTTCCAATCCCGTTAGCGGGAGGGAGCATTTTTTCAGGATTTTCGGTTGGTTGTCGCGGGTGGCGTGTTCCATGGCGATGTAGACGCGCTTGGCGCCGGCGACCAAATCCATTGCGCCGCCCATGCCCTTCAGCATTTTGCCGGGAATCGCCCAATTGGCGAGATTCCCTTTTTCGTCGACTTGCAGCGCGCCGAGAACGGTGAGGTCCACATGACCGCCGCGAATCATCGCGAACGAATCGGCGGAGGAAAAATAACTTGTGCCGGGAATTTCGCTGACGGTTTCTTTTCCGGCGTTGATGAGGTCGGGATCGATTTCAGATTCGAGAGGGTAGGGCCCGACGCCGAGCATGCCGTTTTCCGATTGCAACACGACTTCGATGCCTTTCGGAATGTAATTCGCAACCAGCGTGGGCATGCCAATGCCGAGATTTACGTAAAAGCCATCGCGCAGTTCCTGGGCGATGCGCCGTGCGATACGTTCCCGTTTTTGTTCGTCGGTCAGTGGCATTGGTTTACGTCTCGATGGCTGGGGCGCAGCAGTGCTGCGCCCCTACAAGCGGTCATGACTTCCTCACGGTGCGGCGTTCGATTTTCTTTTCGTAGTGGGGGCCTTGGAAGATGGCGTTTACGAAGATGCCGGGCGTGTGGATCTGGTCTGGCGGGAGTTGGCCGAGTTCTACTAGTTGCTCGACTTCGGCGATTACGTAGTCGGCGGCGGTGGCCATCATCGGATTGAAGTTGCGCGACGTTTTGCGGTAGATGAGATTGCCCCAGCGATCGCCTTTCCAGGCTTTGATGAAGGCGAAGTCGCCGCGCAGAGCGCGTTCCAGAACGTAGTGGCGGCCGTCGAACTCGCGGGTTTCTTTTCCTTCGGCCACCATGGTGCCGTAGCCCGTGGGCGTGAAGAAGGCGGGAATGCCTGCGCCGCCTGCGCGGATGCGCTCCGAGAAGGTGCCTTGCGGATTCAACTCGACTTGCAGTTCGCCGCTTAGGACTAACTGCTCAAAGAGTTTATTCTCGCCGACGTAGGTGGAGATCATTTTTTTGATCTGACGATTTTGCAGGAGCAGGCCGAGGCCGGCGCCGTCGGTGCCGGCGTTGTTGCTGGCGATGGTCAGATTCTTCGTGCCTTTGCGGCGGACAGCGTCAATGAGGTGTTCGGGGACGCCGCAAAGTCCGAAGCCGCCGACGAGGATGGTGGCGCCGTCGGCGAGGTTGGCGATGGCGGCGTCGGCAGATGCTATGCGTTTATCCATAACGGTTGGGCTCAGACGGCCTGATATGGGCAGGCCGAACGAAGAAGTGTACTGCAAGCGGGACAGGCGGCAAATTGGCTTGTCGCGCCAACGTGCTATCGGTGGACCCCCTCCCCCCGGTTTTTGCGTAAGTGGTCATTCTGAAGGTAGTTAAAGTCCTTTGTTTTGATACACTTTTATAAGTGTTCATTCTAAACATACTTACTGAGCGGATCGTTTGCACGTTCGCACCGCCCGCAGATGCGCTCGGGATGCGGGAAAGAGAGGCAAGAGAAAAACCAGGGGGCAACGCAGATAGATGTGAAAACAAAGGAGTTGTGAAAATAGCAACTCAGAAGATGCTGAAAATAAAGGAGTAAAAAATCGATCGTTTGCGGGATGCACTACGGGTTGCTGAAGGAAGGCGGGATGCACTACGGGTTGCTGAAGGAAGAAGGAACGAAAGGTTTGGGCGAAGAGCGGGGCGACCATGGGGAAGGGTAGCTGGATTTAACTGGGAAGTAAATAGAAACACATCGAATGGTCGAAATCCGGGAGTGAACAGCTATTAGCAGCAGTGAACAGCGAGCGGGAAAGAGTTCGGAAAAGTCAAAATCCGCACCCTGAAAAGTGCAGGACGCGCCGCCCGTCCGCGCGGGAAAGAAGCCCCACCCTTTGAAAAACAAAAGGGTAGAGTACCCTTGGTGCTTGACTTCGTAAACCCTGTGGCCCACCCGCCACGCGTCTATCCCCGTATACGTCTGTCAATGTCGGAGATGGCGTAAAAGTTGAATCCACAACCCGAGAAGTGAGATGAGGAACAATAAGCCTCCGATGATGCGAAGCTTGTAGGTATGCCGCTGGACATCGGGTTCAACTGAAAGCTTACGAGGCGAGACCGTATCCAACACGGCTAGCGGCCTGACCAGAAAGCCTACTCCAAGAGCAAAGAAGAACAACAAGACGATAAGCGCCCCCCAACTCACACCGGGAGAAGAGTGGAGATGTTCGTGCCAGTCTTTAGGAGAACGTAGATAGACCGATAGAGGAGGACCAAAAATCAAGAGTAACGCGAACAATGTGAACCCCACTCCCAGCGCTCGCCATCGTGGCGCCTCCGGATCCCAAGAAGAGCTAGGCTTCGCCCAGAGGTCTACGCGGGCTAGCCGGTCGAGCAACGCGAAGTAGGTGCTGGGCGATATTAGCAGGCAGAGGCCGACCGCCAGGAAGATCAACGCTATGAGAAGATAGGCGATGATGAACAAAATTGCTCCTTCAAGCTACAGAATTGAGTTGACAAACCAATTGAGTAACTGCTTCCCGACGCCGCCCTTACACCCGGAGACCGAGACACCCGTTGTGGCACCCATGCTTCCGAAGGTCGCGCCCGCTAGAAGCCCGCTGCTATTTCCCATTGCTTGTACACCGACGGCTGGGTTCGGTGATTGGGCGCCGGCAAACACACTTCCGCCAGCTAGAATATTATCGGCATTGGCGCGTTACCAATTTCTAGCTATGAATACGAGGGAGGTTATGGCCGCTGCGCCGCAAATGACCACGACCCACGCGCGATACACCCAACTGGGAGCAAACACTTCCGGCTCTTTCCTACTGAAGCGTCCAAAAGCAGTGAACGTCTTCGCCCGGAGGCCGTAAAAAATCCCCCCTACCCCACAAACCAAGCCTAACCACGAGGAAAACACGGTTCGCTGCCCAATCCATTCAGTCAGCAGAATCACGCGACAAAACTCTATTGGGGACATGAGTAAGCTCCCGCAATGCTGGGATTTTCGATATAGAAGCCGATCGCACCCTCCTAGGCAGCTCTCAACGTGTTAGCAGTAGCCCACCTACGATAAAGGCAACACCCACGACTATAAATAGCAACCCTCCAAATGGTTTTGGTTCAGATGAAATACCCAGGGAGGCCTCTGCTGAAGCAGGTTGACTTTTACTCCGGGTTACGAGACCGGATGCAATGATCGCTGCGCCAAGGCCAAGAAGTATGACTCTCTCGACGATGAGAGGGGTAAAGCCTGCGATTGCCATGTAAATGAGCCACAACCCGAACAAACTGAACCATAAACGACCGAACCACCTGGGAATGGGCCTGTCACGATTCAGGATTCCCAGACCTCCGGGATAGAAAGTTCCACTTGGAAGATTGCCCCAGATGATTGCGATGGTCCCCAGTGCGAGGACAAGAATTTTGGTGTGAGTTGACATGGTCGGATTACTGACAGGCAGCGGCTGACGTAACGTTGACGTAAACTCCAGCACCGTAACCTAGATTGCCGCTGGCATCGCCCGCATAGAGCCCAACGGCGCCGTTTAGAATCACCACTCCTCCGGCACCGCCAGTAGGAATAAAGCCTAACGGCGTCACGCCGCTCTTGCCGACGATGACACCTCCTCCCGGTCCGCCTGCTTGTCCTCCTTCAAAGAGTCCGTTTACTGTGAGTCCCTGGCTGGTGTCGTATTCGACGAGGACATTCGCCGACCCTTCAGCGGAGCTGCCTTCCTTTGCTGCTCCCCCGTAGAGAAACGCTCCCCCACCGCAGGGGACAGGAATTGCGTGGGCGGCCAGGTTGGCTCCCTTAGCTGCGGCGCCGAGCAGCTGCTGACTATAAGTCAGGGTCGGGACCGGTGGTACGAGGAGGCTCCAGTCGATGGGGCCTGCTCCGCCGTTCGCCACCAACATCCAGCCGCCTAGACCTGAACCAGTCTGAACCAATCCAAAACCGGCTTGTATGCCAGAGGCTACTGCTGCCAGGTCGCCATTCGCGCTGCCACTCCAATCGGGTAGGCCGAAATCGGAAAAAAACGAGTGGTCGATCCAACTGCCGCCTGCCTGGTCGCAAAGCGCCTGTGCCCCGGTGTGCGGATCGCTGCTGGAGTCGAAGCTGCCATCGTCCCACACACATTCCCGACCGGTTGGGTCCTTGAAGACCAGTGGATTGTTAAGGACATAGGCGTAGCGGTTCCAGGATTGGGGGTTGGAGGGATTGACGGCGGCGAGGCCTGCAGGATCGGGGGAGGCCCAGCGGCCTTGGGTGCTGTATTCGCGCGCGGGGAAGTCGTATAAGCCTGCGACGGTGTCTTGCCGCTGGCCCGTGAACGCTGGCTCGGTGCTGCCGGAGTTGGCGTACGTTTCTCCGAACGGAGCGTACGCCAGATCGAAATACATCGTGCGTGTGGAAGTTGAAGCGAAGCGGTAACTGCCAAGATGGTCGGAATGATAATAATACTGGCCGCTGGTGTAGACGGTTAGGCCCCCACCGGGGAGGGCGACCATATCTTTGGTGGGAGCCTGGCCGTTCATGATCTGGATTTTCTGACCGGTGGGAGCGTATACAAATTGGGTATAGACTCCGCTCCGGTTCTGCTCGACCATTCTGCCGAGGGCGTCGTAGGTTACATTTACGGAATCGATGGTAGCAGGCCGTCCTTGGGAATCCCAGGCGTAGGTATGAGAGTTGTCATTAAGGACGTTGCCGTTATTGTCGTAGGTGGGCGTGAAGCCATTGATGTTCGTCATGCGATTGGTCGCCGACGAGTAGGTGGGAGTGAAGCTGTACGGGCTTCCTGATTTGGTGATGTTTCCAAACGCTCCAGAGCCGTCAGCGCTGTAAGAAAATGTTTGCGCTGCCGCGGCGCCGCAGTTGGCGCTGGTGAGCCGGGTAAAGTCGTCGTAACCATAGGAGCAATTTTGCGTGTTGGCACTGAATCTTCCGCCGTGAGGGGAAGTCAATGGTTTGAACTTTGTGGTGCTGGCAGCGGCGGGGTAGACAGCGGTGGCTTTCGGAGGTGCGTTGCTTGCTCAAAACCGAAGGCGAGTTTTATCAATTCGGGTTCGGCCCAGGCGCGACCGAGAAGCTCCATGCCCACCGGCACTCCGATTGGTGCATCGGGCGTCGGGGTCGAAAAGCCAGCGGGCACTTCGATGGCCGGGAAACCCGTGAGAGCAGCGATCACGCCGTTGCGGTCTTTCTGAAAGGTGGCGCCAATGGGAAGGACCAAACATTTTTGATGGGGGTACACCAGCGCGTCCAATTGATTTTTCGCCATCAGGTTGGCGACTTCAATCTGGATTTCCTCCATTTTGATCCGGCGATCTTTATAGTCCGCAGAATTAGGGCCATCTTCATAACTCTCGGTGGTGGCGAAGAATTTTTCCAGCGTCGGCTTGTAGTACTGGCCGGAAGCAATTATCTCCGCGAGCGAATGTACGTGTACGTGCGTGCCCTGCTGCTGTAAGTAGCGGTTTAGTGCCGCCTTGAACTCCGGTTCGTTCATACGAAAATTCGCGGTCAAAGTGTCGATGTCGAGAACCGGGTCTTCGACAGAGACAATCACGGCGCCTTGCTGCTTTAGGGCGTCAATGGCTTTGGCCATAACCTTGTTCACTTCTTCATGTTCCGCTCCGCGGCCAAATGCATTCGTAAGCACTCCAAGGCGAGCGCCTTTCAATCCATTTTCCAGGAACGCCGTGTAGGTTTTTGGAACATTGCCGACGCTCAGAGCGGTCACGGGATCGTTCGGGTCGTAACCAACCATGAAGTCGAGGATGCGTGCGGCATCGGCGACATTGCGGGTCATGGGTCCTATCGTGTCCTGAGTAAAAGACACGGGCACAATACCGTCCCGGCTGATTAGGCCCCGCGTTGGTCGCAGTCCAACCAGGCTCGTCGCCGAAGCGGGAGAACGTATGGAACCACCTGTATCCGATCCAGTGCCCACCGCTGCTAAATTCGCCGCCACCGCAGCACCTGTTCCACCTGACGAGCCTCCCGGTGTGCGCGTGAGGTCATACGGATTTCTCACCTGGCCGCCCAGCGAACTCGCGGAAATTCCTCCGGTGGCAAATTCCGACATGTTGGCCTTGCCCAGAATGAGCGCGCCAGCTTCGCGAAGGCGTTTCACGGCGAAAGCATCCGTAGCAGGCTGCGCATCTTTAAGCGTGAGAGCGCCGGCCGTCGTAGGCATGTCCGCAGTATCGAAATTGTCCTTTAGAACGATCGGAATGCAGCCGAGCGGTTTTAAGGTGTGGGTACGCTTGAATTCCTGGTCCATGAGATCGGCTTGCTGCAGGCTCAACGGATTGACGTACAGGATAGATTTGAGCGCCGGTCCTTGCTGGTCGTACGCATGAATGCGATCTAAATATTGCTGGACCAGAGCGTGGCACGTCAGCGTGCCCGCTTGCATCGCTTTGTGAATGTCAGCGATGGATGTCTCTATCAAATGAAACGAGCGATCCGGAGCGCACTCCGCAACTGGCACAAGCAACAGCGCAAAAATGAGTAGAGCCCTTTTTTTTCGCATGAACTTTAGTCCGCTCCCAACCAGCGAAAGACGCCTCCTCAGCAGAAGTTCGAGCGGGCCTTACAGCAAGCTCACGCTCATTCGTAGCGCAAGGCTTCGATGGGATTTAGCAGCGAGGCTTTGCGTGCGGGATAATAGCCGAAGAAGACGCCGACCCCGATGGCGAAGGCGGCCGCGACTGCTACGGACTCGAGCGACATTTGCGTCTGCCAGTGCAGCGTTTGGCCGACGAGATAGGAACCGAGGACGCCGAAGAGCACGCCGGCCGCTCCACCAGCCAGGCTGAGCACGACGGCTTCGCCGAGGAATTGCAACTGGATGGCCTCTTCCGTAGCTCCGACGGCCACGCGTACGCCAATCTCGCGCGTGCGCTCGGTGACGGAGACCAGCATCACGTTCATGATGCCGATTCCGCCGACGAGCAAGGAAACGGACGCAATCGCAATGAGCAGGACCGTCAGAGTTTTGCTGGAATCGAGCTGCGCCTGAATGATGTCCTCGGGATTGCGAATATTGAAATCGTCTTCCTCTTCGGGGCGCAGATGGTGACGATCGCGGAGCACCGCGGTGGATTCTTGCCCGGCCATCTTCACAGCTTCCTGGGAAACCGCGGAGCACAAGATATCGTCGAGCCAGGTGATGCCCTTTAGCTTTTTCTGCGCCGTGGTGTAGGGGAGGAGGATGGTGTCGTCCTGATCGCGGCCGTCGAGAGACAACCCTTTGGGATGGAGCGTGGCTACAACTTTACAGGGCAGATTGTTGAGGCGAATTACTTTCCCGATGGGGTCTTCGACGCCAAAAAGCTGTTCGCGCACGGTGCGCCCGATGGCGCAAACGTCGGCTCCGCGATCCACATCATCCTGCGAAAAAATCGCGCCTTGGTCGACATACCAGCGCTTTATGTCGAAATATTCCGGCGCGACACCGCGGTACATGCTGTGCCAATTCTGATTGCCGTACACGACCTGCGCGGGATCGTTGACGTGAGGAGAAACGCTTTTGATCAGCGAGACCTGGTTTTTGATGGCGATCGCGTCGGCCAGGACCAGCGTCTTCGTATCGTGCGTTCCGGTGCGCACGCCGTTGACCGAGCGGCCACCCGCTTCAATCCAGACAAAATTGTCTCCGAGATTGTTGAGCTGTTGTTCGACGCGGGCTTGCCCCGCTTTGCCGATGGCTACGACGCAAATGACCGCGGCGATTCCAATGGTGATGCCCAGCACGGTCAAGGCGCTGCGCATCTTGTTCCTGAGCAGGGTCACAATGGCGGATTGAAATAAAGCCGCGTAGTTCACAACTTCCTCCTGCAGAGTGCAAAAAAAAACAGCCCAACCCTGCTTTCTACTCTCAAGACTGCGGCGAACAATCCTACCTTACAAGTCGAGTCTGAACTGAGTCCGCCCGCGGGCGCGGCGCTTTACGAAGTGAGTGGCGCCAGCGTAACCCGACCGCCACCGCGATTATTATTACGCAGGCTTCTACGAAGAGTTTGCCGCCGTCGAACCAGTCTGGCGAGGAATTTTTCAGGGCGGGGTCGGTGAAGAGGCTGTGCCAGAGGAGAGCGGCGGCGGCGACGTAGACCGTGAAGTGAAAGGATTTCCAGACGCGGCGGCCGAGGCGGATGCGGAGATAGGATGTGCCCACTACGATGGCGATGATGTAGAGCGCGGCGGCGCCAATGGTGTTTTCGAGTGGCTGGCTGGGAGAGTGGACGGGGTAGAGGAGATCGATTACGCGGAATTTTGCGGATTTGTCGAAGAGAAGAACGACGGGATGGACTACGGCGAGGGCCAGGGCGACGTAGCCGGAAATGTTGTGAAGGCGGAAATAGTTGAAGTGGCGGTGCGGCCATTGGCGGACGGGGCTGTAGCGGAAGACCATCAGGGTGCCGAGAAGCATGTTGAGCGTGATGGCGCCTACGGCGGTGAGGCCGATGTAGGCAGAGAGGTCCAAGACGGTGATGTCGAATGGCATTGGGTGGTTGGACGTAAGTGCGAACGTAAGGGTAACGCCGGCATGCAAATTCATTGTGAAGATAAAAATTTGTTAAGGGCAATTTCAGGAAGCGACGAGCGATGATGCGGCTTCAGAGCGAACGGAGGAGTTTGTAGAGTTCGTTGGCGGCGTCGAAGTCGGCTTCCAGTTCGCGGGAGTTCAGGCGTTCGCGGAGGTCGTCGAGGCGGCGGGCGAAAAGGTCGAGGGCGGCGGAGAGGACTTCGCGATTGGTGAGGACAATGTCGCGCCAGGTGGAGTACGGGCTGCCGGCGAGGCGGAGGGAATCGCGGAGGCCGGGGCCGGCTACCGTGATGGGCAGACCGTTTTCGTCGAGGTGATCGTAGAGGAAGGAGCCGAGGGCTACGGCGGCAAGCTGTGGGAGGTGCGAGACCATGCCTACTGCGTAGTCGTGCTGCTGAGCGCCGAGCCAGAGAGGGCGGGCGCCGATTTTTTCCAGGAGCTTGAGGAAGGCGGAGACGCGCGGGTCGCGCTCGGAGGAAGCGGAATTGGCGGGGACGGAAGAGTCGGTGATCAGCGCGTAGGGCGCGTTGCGGAAGAGGTCGGCGTCGGCTTGCGCGATTCCGGCGATTTCTCGTCCGGCCATGGGATGGCCGCCGAGGAAGAGCGCGGAAGCGGGAGACGAAAAACTTTCAGCGGCGGATTGCGCGATTCGCAGCTTGGTACTGCAGGCGTCGGTGACGAGGGCGTGCTTGGGAGCGAGGCGGGCAATTTCCGGCAGGAGGTCGAGCGTGACGCCGATGGGGAGCGCGATATAAATGAGATCAGCATTGCGCAGCGCGGGAGCGAGATCGCCGCTAAAGGATTCGTCGACGACATTGCTGGAGCGGGCCTCGCGGATGATTTCGGATCGGTCCCAGCCGGAGATGTGCAGGTCCATGGTGTATTTGCGAAGTGCTAGCGCGAAGGAGCCGCCGATCAGGCCGGTGCCGAGGATGGTGGCGCGCGTGATTAGGTGCGGGGACATGAGGAGAGACGATAGCGCACCCATTGCGTCACGGTAAAGGCGCGAGTCGGCGAGAGAATGTGGACAGCCAGAAATGGCTGTCTCACAAAGGCCCGATTTACGCCATGCGGCGGCCGATGGCTGGGGCGATTATGCGGAGCTCGGTCATTAATTGGGCGAAGGCGGCGGGCTCCAGGGATTGCGCGCCGTCGGAGAGGGCGTGGTCGGGGTCGTTGTGGACTTCGATCAGGAGGCCATCGGCGCCTGCGGCTACTGCGGCGCGGGCCATGGGCGGAACTTTGTCGCGGCGGCCGGTGCCGTGAGATGGGTCGGCGAGCATCGGAAGGTGCGAAAGTTTTTTGATTACGGGGATAGCGGCGATGTCGAGCGTGTTGCGCGTGTATGTTTCGAAGGTGCGGATGCCGCGCTCGCAGAGGATTACGTTGTAATTGCCGCCGGCGAGGATGTACTCGGCGCTGAGGAGGAGCTCTTCCATGGTGGCGGACATGCCGCGCTTGAGGAGCACGGGCTTGCGAATTTCGCCGAGGGCGCGGAGGAGATAATAATTCTGCATGTTGCGCGCGCCGACCTGAAAAATGTCGACGTAGCCGAGCATCATTTGGATTTGTGACGGGTCCATGACTTCGCTGACGGTGAAGAGATTAAATTTTTGCGCGGCTTCGCACATTAGCTCGAGGCCCTTTTCGCCCATGCCCTGGAACGCATAGGGAGAAGTGCGCGGTTTGAAGGCGCCGGCGCGGAGAATTTTCGCTCCGGCCTTGGCGACGGATTCGGCGACGGAGTGAATTTGCTCGCGGGATTCGACGGAACAGGGGCCGGCTGCGACTACGACTTCATTGCCGCCGATTTTTACTCCGCGGCCGAGATCAACGACGGTGCCTTCGGGTTTGAACTGGCGGCTGGCGAGTTTGAAAGGCTGCGTTATGCGCATGACTTCGCGCACGCCGCCGAGGAGTTCGAAGTCGCGATGATCGAAATCGCGGTGGACGCCGACGGCGCCGAGAACGGTGTGCGATTCGCCAGTGGAGCGATGCACGTTGAAGCCGCTGGCGACGAGTCGGTCGATTACGTGCTGGATTTCGGCGTCGGAGGCGCCTTCTTGCATTACGATTACCATGGTTGCGGCTGGTTCCCTTTCACCGGTCTAAAGACCGGCCACTACAAATTCGGAGCTACAACTTCTCGTCCTTGTCCACTACTTCACCTAAATGCATCGCTTGCCGCTCGGCGGTGCGGGCCTCGTCGATGATGCGCTCGAATAGACGGCGAATGGCAGCGTCGGTGAGCGGGCCAGGGTTGACGCGCTCGGCATTCTCCAGGACTTCGCGCTCGCGCTCGGGTTGATAGAGCGGAAGATTTTCGGTTTGTTTGATTTTGCCGATTTCGAGAGCGCAGCGTGAACGCTGGTTGAGCAGCTCGACGAGTTTGCGATCGATTTCATCGATTTGGCGGCGCCAATCGGAGAGAGTCATGGCGCGACCTCGCGGCGAGAGAGGCCGTGCGTGGCGGCTTGCTTTAGGGAGCGGATACGGACGGCGAGGGCGGCTGAGGCGTCGTCTACGGATTTTGCGTTTTCTATTTCGGAGACGAGAGCGGAGCCGACCACGGCGGCGTCCGCTAGACCGCCCAATACGGAAACATGGCCGGGAAGTGAAATGCCAAAGCCCACGGCGATAGGGAGTTGC
>Ga0210384_10006409_pt1 | contig 12579 bp, 12 predicted proteins | sample IncBWH2MmetaG_FD_160574 | JGI IMG/M metagenome (GOLD analysis project Ga0210384, IMG submission 160574) | Forest soil microbial communities from Barre Woods Harvard Forest LTER site, Petersham, Massachusetts, United States - Inc-BW-H-2-M | ecosystem: Environmental > Terrestrial > Soil >... | reverse complement strand
TGGTCGAAAAGCCCTCCTGCACCAAAATGCTCGCAACGTCGGCATCGACGTCGAGCTGCTTCATGAAGGTTTCGCGCAGCGCCAAAGACTCCGTCTCGCTCTTGGCTTCGGCCTGCGATTCGCTCATGACGTTCAACTCCCATCCGGTCAATTCGCTGGCCAGGCGGATGTTCTGGCCGCCGCGGCCGATGGCCTGCGAGAGCTTGTCCTCGGAGACCGCGATATCCATCGAGTGTGAATCCTCGTCGACCACGATGGAGGTCACCTCGGCGGGCGCCATGGCATTGATGACGAACTGCGCGTTGTTCTCGTCGAACGGAATGATGTCGACGCGTTCGCCGGCGATCTCGTTGGAAACCGCCTGGACACGCGAACCGCGCATGCCGACGCATGCGCCCACCGGGTCGACGCGCGGGTCGTTGCTGCGCACCGCGATCTTGGCGCGCACGCCGGCATCACGGGCCGCGGCCAGGATGTTGATGAGGCCCTGGCCGACTTCCGGCACCTCGAGCTTGAACAATTCGATCAAAAATTCCGGCGCGGTGCGCGACAGGAACAATTGCGGGCCGCGCGGTTCGGTGCGCACTTCCTTCAGGTAGGCTTTGATGCGATCTTGGGATCGCACCGGCTCGCGCGGGATCATCTCCTCGCGCGCAATGAATCCTTCGGCGTTGGCGCCGAGATCCACATACACGCCGTTGCGGTCGACGCGCTTGACGATGCCGCTGACCAGCGTCCCGGCCCGGTCCTTGTAGGCATCCACCACCTGGGCGCGCTCGGCTTCACGAACCTTCTGCACGATCACTTGCTTGGCGGTCTGCGCCAGGATGCGTCCGAACGGAACCGATTCCATCGGCTCTTCGACGAATCCACCCGGCTCGACGTCTTTGTCGATGTCGCGGGCGTCGTCGAGGCGCAATTCGCGCTCCGGCACCTCGAGCTCGGTGGAGTCGTCCGCGAATACCTTCCAGCGGCGGAACGTGTCGTAGCCGCCGGTCTTGCGGTTGATCGAGACGCGCACATCCAGCTCCTCGCCGTGTTTCTTGCGGGTCGCGGATGCCAGCGCCGCTTCGAGCGCGTCGAATATAATTTCCTTATCGACGCCCTTCTCGTTGGAAACCGCGTCGACGGCCATCAGTATTTCTTTGTTCATAAACCTTTAGGACTCCTCGCTCACTCCGGCCGCAATCTCGCCTTCTGAATTCGATCGAACGGCAGTTCGTAATCCTTGCCGTCCACTTCCACTACAATCGTATCGCCTGACGCCGACTTCAATACCCCGATGAACCGGCGCCGCCCTTCCATCGGCAGCTTCAGCTCGGCAATAATCCTCTGACCGACGAATCGCTCGAAATGCGCGCGCGTGCGCAGGATCCGATCGAAGCCCGGCGAGGAAACCTCCAGCGTGTAATTCCCCTTGATCGGATCCTGGATCTCGAGAACCTCGCTCACGGCGAGACTCACGCGCGCGCAGTCATCCACGGTGACGCCGGTCTCCAAGTCTCCCGTCCGCGCATCGATGAAGATCCGCAGCACGCCGCCGCGCCCTTCCCGCGCAAATTCAATATCGACCAACTCAAATCCAAGCGCCTCGATTGGCGGCTCCAACAGGCGCATCAAGGCGTCGCGCATTTATTAAGGTCCGATCTTTAAAAGCAAAAAGGGGACCATCGGCCCCCTTCCATTCACGCAAGAAAAAGCCCCTAGAAGGGGCCAAACCTAAAAAATCGCGTGCCGCGTCAAATGGCTTAGGAAACCTACGCCAAATACCCAGTTCGCCCCCCGCCGAGGGGCGCGATTATAGGCAATGCGAGTTCGCGCGTAAACCCTGATCGCCACGGCCCACGTTCAAAAACTTAAGGCCGCATTGCAGCGGCCTTAAGGAATCGCTTTATCTTAAGGCGCTGTTACCAGCGCTTCGGACCGCGTGATCCACCGCCACCGCCGCCGCCGCCACCGCCGCCACCGCCGGTGCGCTCCTGCGCCTCGTTCACCTTCAGCGCTCGCCCGTCGACGTCGTGACCATTCAAGGCCTGCATAGCGCGCGCAGCATCTGCGCTGGCCATTTCAACGAAGCCGAAGCCGCGGGGCCGACCGGTGTCGCGATCATTGATCAGCGCCACCGACTGTACCGCGCCATGCTTTTCGAACAGCGCGCGCACTGCGGACTCGTCCATTGAGAACGGGAGATTGCCAACATACATTTTCGTCATGTGAAGAATACCTACTACAAAAGAAACTATCGGCCGGTCACGCGTGCCTCGAGTACTAAACCTTATAGCGGAATGCCAGCCACCTGGATCGAGGAAACCTGCTTTGTGGGTTGTGGCCAAGTCGACGCCGGAGCGGCGCGGTGACCAGAAACGGACCAAGTAGAAATCACGAACCGGCGCGAATACTACAGCAAATTACGGATAAGTACGAATATTCGTCCTCATCGGTCTTCATGTTGCATGGCAGCAATCTTGGCAACTGAACCTCAAGGCGGCTATTCTCTTGGGCCATTGCTTAAGGCCGAGATCACTATTTTGCTGACAGCCCTTGGATGCCACTAACCTTCTTTCTTCCCAAGTACTGGATCACCTGGGTGGGTTTGGGGGTCATGCGAGCCGTCGAGCGGCTGCCCTACCCGGCGCAAACACAGGTGGGGAACGCGATTGGGTGGGTGCTGCGGCATCTTCCCTTGAGCTATCTGCGTATCGCGCGCCGCAATATCGCTCTGTGCCTACCCGAATTGTCGGTGCCGCAACGCGAAGAACTTTTGGTCCGGCATTGCAGGAGCTTAGGCGTAGCCCTGTGCGAGACGGCAAATACCTGGTGGAGCAGCGACAGCCGCCTGAATAGGCTCGCCGAGGTACAGGGACTGCACCATCTTCAGGCCGCGCTCGCCAAGGGCCGCGGCGCCATCTTGGTCGGCGGCCATTTCACGACCATTGAAATCTCGACTCGCATCTTGGGGACGGTGATACCCCTCAACGTCGTCTACCGCCCGATGAAAAACGCGCTGCTATCGCACATTATGTTCGAAAGCTTCTGCCGCCACGGCCATCCGATCGCGAAGGACGACATCAGGAGCATGGTGCGGGCGCTCAAGAAAAATGAAGCCGTGTGGTTTGCCCCGGATCAAAGCTACCGCAACAAGGGCGCCGCGATGGTCAATTTCTTCGGCATCCCGGCAGCCAGCAACCCGGCAACCTCGCGCTTGGCGCGCATTTCAGGCGCGGCGGTCATGACCTACTTTGGGGAGCGGCTCCCCGGCAACGCCGGGTACCGGGTGGTGATTGGACCTGTATTCGAGAATTTCCCCGGCCCCGATCCGGTTGACGACCTAGAACGCTACAATCGCCTGCTCGAGGCGCAGGTTCGCCTGGTGCCGGAACAGTATCTCTGGGTCCATCGGCGCTTCAAGGGATTGAGCAACGACTATCCGGATTACTATGGCCGGGACTCCCGCAATTCAACCTCGCAGCGCTCCCCCACCTAAGGTGAAGTGATTTGCCCCTGGCTGACGATCAGGTAACCGTCCAAAGCGTGACCGGGGTCGACCTGACGCTTGGCATAGCCGGTCCCGGAACCCGAAGCTACGCCTTCGTCATCGACTGGCATATTCGCCTGCTGCTCGCCGCCGCATGGCTGCTCATCGCCTATTACGTGTTCGATGTCGCACTGACGGTAAAGTCGGCAGCCGGTTTCTTGAGCATCCTGCCGGCGTCGATCATCTATTTTCTGTACCACCCGATCCTGGAGGTTGCGCTGCGAGGAAGCACGCCGGGTAAGCGCATGGCGGGGGTCCGCATTGTCAGCCGCGACGGCGGACCGCCGGGAACCTCAGCGTTGCTCATCCGCAATATATTTCGCCTCATGGACAGTCTACCTGCTGCCTATATGCTCGGGCTGATCAGCTGTTTCGTGACGGCCAATCGGGTGCGCGTCGGCGACATGGCCGCCGGTACCTTGCTGGTACTGGACAATGCCGCGGCGGAAAAATCGTTGCTGCGGATCGAAGCGCTCGCCACCCGCTCGCAGCTATCTCTCGATGCCCTGGAACTGCTCGATCAAGTCCTGGAGCGCTGGGACTCGCTCGAAAGCGCGAGCCGCGGCCAGATTGCCCGCTCGCTGTTGCGGCGGCTGGACCCGGCCGCGGATGCGGCCGCGCTGGAAGCATTGGCGGATGCGAACTTGCGGGCCATGCTGCAGGCGCATTTGAACTCCGACACGGCGGCTGCCCATGTCTGATGCCTCGCACATTCGGCAGTGGTTGGTGTCGCGGGCCGCGGCATGGCGCGGTGTGGTGCAACAGGTCGCCGCGCTGCGGGTGCAACGCCGCGCCACCGTCGATGAGGCGCTGGGCGCCGTGGAAGCCTATAGAGGACTTGCCCGGGACCTCGCGACCGCAAGACGGGTGGCTCCCAACAGCCGCATGACCTCCGGGCTCGAATCGCTGTACGGTCAATTGCACGGCGTGGTCAATCGCCGGCCTCGCGGCGGAATGGCCGCCCTACGACTGCTGTTCGCCAACGAAATCCCCACGGCGGCGTACGAGTTGCGCGCGCGCATTGCCAGTATGGGTTTGCTCATGGCTTTGAGCGCGCTGGCCGGCTGGTGGCTCGTGGCGACCTTTCCGACGCTCATCAGCCTGTTCGCGAGCGACGACATGATCGAACACGTTGAAGAGGGTCATCTCTGGACCGAGGGCATTATCAACGTCATGCCCTCCTCGATCCTGTCGATCAGCATCCTGGCCAACAATATCGTGGTCAGCATCCTGGCTTTCTGCGCCGGAATATTCCTGGGATTGGGCACGCTGTATTTGATCGCCATGAACGGCCTGATGCTCGGCGCGGCATTTGCTTTCGTGCATCAACATGGTTTGGCGCGGGCGTTGTTCGAGTTCATCATCGCGCATGGCCCGGTGGAACTTTCCGTGATTTGCATCGCCGGCGCGGCCGGCGTCGCGCTCGGCGAGTCCATCATTCGCCCGACCGTTGAGTCGCGCCGCGATTCCTTCCAGGCTTGCGCGCATCGCATCGCGCCCGTGTTGCTTTTGTGCGCACTATTGCTGGTCGGTTGCGGATTCATCGAAGGCTTCGTCTCTCCGGATCCGGGTTTTCCCCTGGCCAGCCGCATCACCATCGGCATCGCTTACTGGTCGATCATGTGGATTCTCATGACCGGCCGCTTGTTTAGCGCCAGGGAGGGTAAGAAAGAGTCAAGGCACGAAGGCAACAGTGCCTAGACTCTTTCTTACCCTCCCTGCTGCGTACGAGCCAATCAATGTTAGCCCTTCGAGACTCGTCCTCCAGCACTTGTGAGATTGAGCGTCCGGCATGCAAGGCCGAGGGGTATGGGCAGCGTCGAGGCACTACTGCCTTCGTGCCTCGACGCTGCCCGTACCCCCCGACCGTGCGCGCCGCTCAATTTCACAGTGCCGAAGTAACGAGCCTCACGCCCGGCGTTGACGCTGGAAATTCGCATACGCGGCAAACACCGCGTGCTCCAGCTGTTCCGGCCTCGCGACCAGTGCCGGCGCGCCGAGTGCATTCAATGCGCGGACCTTCCGCTCCAAGCCAATGCAATATTCCTGCGCCGCGAGCGAACGATAGGGGTCCAGCCACTGCCGGGCCGGCGCGTGGGCCTGCGACTCCACGGCCGCGCTCGACAAACCCGCGACGAACGGCAGATGTTTGGGCAACAGAAACCGCACCGCCTGCGTCAGTTGACTCTTCGCGGATGCGTCATCGATATCCGTGAGCATGACGATGAGGCTGCGGTGGCGCACCAGCGATCGGACCCGGGTCGCCGCATACAGCGGATTGGATTCGGTGCGCTCCACTCGAGCTGCCGCAAGCAGCGCCCGCATGCGCACCACGGCGCCGGCGCCTCGTGCCGGCATCAATGTGGCCAGTGGGCGGTCGGCATACAGAATCAATCCCACCAGATCCTCGCGTTCGACCGCGAATTGCGCCAGGCGAGCGGCCACATTGACGTAGTGGCCGAATCGATCCAGGTTGCCGGCCCGCAGCGCGCTGGAGCGCCCGGCATCGATCAGGATGACGATTTGCAGGCCGCGGTCCTGGGAGAAATCGCGACTGATCAAGCGGCCGGCGCGCACCGTCGCCTTCCAATCAATCACACGCGGAGCATCGCCGCTGCGATACTCGCGCAAGCGCAACACTTCCGCGCCCGCGCCGCTGTCGAGCCCCGCCTGAGACCCGGATGCCGAGACGCTCCTGACTTCCGCCGCGTTGCGAAATAGGTCGGGCAATACCTTGACGCGCCTTGCACAGGCCACTTTCCGCGGCCACCAAGCCAGTCCCAACGGCCCCGCGATCCGGGTATTGAGCTGCTTCCATTCATGCTCGCCCAGCCGACAGGGGCTGACGCGGCGTTCGATGACCGCGGGTGCGCCGCCGGCCACGCTCAAGCGTTCAACCTGCGGGTCAACATCGAAGTACTCCGGGGCCGTGAAAGCGATCTCCAACTTCAAATTGCGGTTGAGGGAATGCGTGCAGACAAAGCGAAACACCGCGGCACGCCCCAAATACAGCTGCTCAGGGGTCTTGAGTTCGAAAGCCAATCGGCTGCGCGAAACGAGCAGGGATTCGTAGGCGAGTCCGAGCAGCAGGAGTGCTGCGGGAAACCGCCACAGGCCCGCCAGGCTCGCATCCTGGCTCCAATCGCCCGCAATCGCCGCGGCCACCGTCAATAGCACCAACAGAAAGGCGTTGCCGCGCAGACTCGCGCCGTTCATCGGGGTACCGGTGTCTGCTCGAGCATTCGCTGCACGATCGCCTGTGTCGTAACGCCTTCGAGCATCGCCTCCGGGGCGAGCACCAGGCGGTGCGAAATCACGGTGGGCAACACGCCCTTCACATCATCGGGGCTCACGAAGGTGGCCCCGCGCAGCGCCGCCGCGATGCGCGCCGCGCGCAGTGCCGCCAGCGCGCCGCGAGTGGAGAGGCCCAAGGTGAGGTGCGCATGTTGTCGGGAGGCCTGCGCCAAATCCAGAACATAGCCGAGCAGCTCGGGCGCCACATGCACCTCATCGACCGCGGCGCGCGCCTCCTCGAGCATTGCCTGCGAGACGGCCTGCCGTGCAGCGGCCGGCGGCCCGCTCAAGGCCGCGTATTGCGTGAGGATCGCCTGCTCATCGGTGCGATCGGGATAGGTCATGTCGATGCGCAGCATGAACCGGTCCAATTGCGATTCCGGCAACGGATAGGTGCCTTCGAAATCGCCGGGGTTCTGCGTGGCGATCACCAGAAACTGCGGCGGCAGTGCATAGGTCTTGCGCTCGACCGTCACCTGTCGCTCCTCCATCGCCTCCAATAGCGCGGACTGGGTTTTTGGACTCGCGCGATTGATTTCATCGACCAGCAATACGTCGGCGAATAGCGGCCCTGGCCGGAACTCGAATTCGCGTTTCGCCGTGTCAAAGATGTGAATTCCGATGATATCCGAGGGCATCAGATCCGCGGTTCCTTGCACGCGGCGAAACATGCCGCCGAGCGCGGCGGCCAACGACTTCGACAGCAAGGTTTTACCCAACCCGGGCGGGCCTTGCAGCAAGACGTGCCCGCGCGCGACGACCGCAATCGTCAGGGCGCGAATGATGGGCTTGAGGCCGATTACCGAAACGCCCAATGATTCCTGCAGACGCTGTTCCAAGCCTTCCAAGGCCGTGCTCATATGATTTTTCCTTGCAGCAAAGACAGAAGATTTTGCAGGCGGGTCAGATCGAAGCGCCCGCCGTCCTGCACCCGGCCGTGCAGCTCCCGCAATTCCGTGACCTCGTCCATCGGCACGGTAGCCTGCGAAGCGAGCCACTCCCACATCGGCGCCCCGTCTTCGGCCGCTCCGAGACGACGGCGGATCGGATTGAAGAAATTTGCCAGCATGCGATTGGCGGCGGCGGCAGGCGTCAGGGCGGAGGCAAAGAAGTTGGCGCTCGTGTCGACAAAGGCGGTGACATCTGCGGGCCGCCAATTATTGATGTGGGCGCGCAGCCGTTGCACGCCGAGAACGAAAACCAGCCACAGAAACACGAGCCACTCGAGCGTCCGATGCAGGCGGGGGTCGGCATAGAATGCCTTGGCATCGTAGTAGCTGACGGAGCCCTGGTGCGCATCGTCGAATAAGACCGCGCCTCCCTCGCGCAAAGACCAGGCAAGGAGGTTCGATAGGAATTTGGCATTGTCCGCCTTGCCAATTTCACGATTGCTGAACAGGCCGGCCACCGCCAGCGTGATGATCTGGCCTTCGCCTTGCCGTTTGACCCAGACGGCGCCCTCGCCGTCTGCGGTCTGTGCGGTGTCTGCGGTGTGTGCCGTGTCCGCGGTATCGGCGATTTGCAGTATCCCGGAAGCGTCCATCGGCGCCGCACGCCAGCGCGAGGCCGGGAAATCCGAAACCACACGCAGCGAGTGGACACCTTGCATGAGCGGATGATCGCCGCGCGGCGTCATGACGATGTCCCTGGGTTCAGTGACGCGATTCAATGCGGAGCGCAGGGCCTGAGCAGGTCCGGTCCTCTCACCGTCCTTCTTTGCACCGGGATCGACATCGAATTTGAGCCGCGTCATGCGGCCCACGTCCTTGACAAGCCTTCCGCCCCCGGTCAACGCCCACGCCGGCGTGTCATCGAGGGCGGCCGCCACCACCAGGGTATTACCGCGCGATACCCACGCATCCAGTTGCTTCGCCTCGTCCGGACGTACCGTCAATTCGTGCGGCAAGGTCGTCAGCAGCAGATTGCCGCTTGCCTTGAAGCGTGGATCGCTGCTCAACCGGTCGAAACGCTCGCGCCAAGCGGCCAGCGGAACTCGTTCTTGGATCAGCCAGCGCCAGGCGCCCTGGTATCCGGTGGGTCCCAACTCGGCGCTCATGGGCCGGGGGCGCGCCTGCTCATCCGCCGCAGGCTTCGGAAAAAACAATGCGTAGCTCAAGATAAGCGCGCCGGCCGCAAGTCCGATGGTGACCAGCCGCTCCTTCAAGATCCGCTTTTCAATTGTGCCAGCAGCACTTCGCCCCGCCGTTTCACATCATCCGCGGGATCCAGCGTCCGGTCTTGCGGGCCATAAAAATTCGATTCGGCGCCGTAAGCGACAGCGGCGAATGCGGCGCGCTGCTCGTCGCTCTCGAATACGCTGCGAATTACCAGCTCGCGATGCGTCAGGCTGCGATCGGCCCGGAGCCGCCCCAGCTGCAAAAGCCGCTTCACCAGGGCGCGCAGCAATACCGCCAACGCATCCGCGGCGGATCCCGGAACGAGTCCGAGTTCCAGATCCGTCTCCGGCGTGATCGCGTTCGCGGACTTTGCCTGCGCCGCGCGCCCGGCACGCCGCCCAACGCCCGCCGCTTTGACCTCACGAAGCACGATCACCACCGCCGCAATCACCACCAGCGCAGTCAAACAATAGGTGATGATCTTGAGAAGGGTCACCGACACATCGGTGTTGGCCGACCAGCGCTCCAACAGTTGGTTCAGCCAACTCGCCAGCGCGGAATCACTCTGCGAAAGCCAGTTCCTCAGCCAAGTTTTGAAGGATTGCCACCAGGAGGCGCTCTTCGGCGCTTGTTCCTGCAGCGACACCAGAGCGTTGGACAGCGATACCGTATCGGGTGCGTGCGACTGTGGGCGCGAATAGTGCTGCGCCAATCCGTCCACATCGGCCAGCGCATGGGCGTTGACTTTTTGTTGCCAGCCTTCAATGAGAATCTTGTCGAATCCCGTCGCGGCCAGCGCGTCCCGAAGGCCGGGGCAAACCGCTTCCAGGGCCTTCATGCCGTTGAGGGTGGGCGAAGCGGTGTCGGCGCATTTGCGCACCACATCCAGTGGCGCCGCCGCGAGCCAACCCGACATGAGCACACTCAAGCCCCCGAGAATGAGCCGCGGTTTCAGACTGATCAATTGGCTGCCCTTAGACCGCTAAGGCATTCACCCGGCCGGCGAGATCCGCGCCTTCCTTGCGCAGCTTGAGGTCATGATAGATGGCTACCAGAACCGCCGCGTACAGCGGCGAAATCAGCGTATTGCCAAGCAGAGAAATCCCCTGGATCAGCAATCCTGAGACACCGCCGGTTGACCCCATGCCGGCCGCCACGATACCGGCGATGATGCCGATGAACAGAAATACCGCCACGATGACAATGACGAGCACCGTCAAAATAATCGCGACATGCCACCAGTACCCGGCCGTCAGCGTCCAACTGCGGCGCAAGGATTCGGGCGCTCCCTTGTCCTCGACGATCAATACCACCGCAGCCAGGATGATTTTCCCAACCGCATAGCACAGCACCAAGAATGCCATCGCGCCAACGATCACGCGCACCATCGTGGGAGCGCCGACCAGTATGAAAAACAACACGACCAGCGGCAGCGCGACGGCAAATCCCACCAACAGACCCATCAGAAAGGCGCGTCCGAGCAAGCGAAAGCCGATGGACAGGCTTTGTCCGATGGTTTCGCCCGCGCTCCTCGCGGCGCCATCGGTCTGGGCGATGACGGCGTTGTGAAACCCGATCGCCGCGATCGAAAACACCAGGTAAGCCAGCGACAGCCCCACCGAATTCATCATCATCGCGGCGCCAAGCTGCTTGGCTCCAAGCGGAACACCAAACTGGACCCAATATATGGCCAGCGGGATCACCATCAAAAGCTGACCCATGAGCGCGATGGGCCAGGCCTTGGAAAAGGCGGACCGCCACAGGCGGAAACCGTCGTCGAGTACCCCTCCAATGCTTCGCGGCTCGGTCGGTCTCGTGTACACGGCGATTCTCCCTGAACCTTTGTGATTGAGAGGTTAACACGACTGCGAGACCGGCTACACTTTCGGGTGAATGCCCACCCTACGCAAGGCCACTCATGCGGATATACCCGCGCTCAGGGAGTTGATCGCCCGATCCGCACGCGGATTGAGCGGCGAGGACTATCGGCCGCAACAAGTCGAGGGCGCATTGCGGGGCGCATTCGGTGTCGACAGCCAATTGTTGACGGATGAGACTTATTTCGTCGTCGAGGACGCAGGGCAGATCGTGGGTTGCGGCGGATGGAGCTTTCGTTCAACCCTGTTCGGCGGGGACGCTCGCGCGGGCCGCGACTCATCGATCCTCGATCCTGGACTTCAGCGGGCAAAAATCCGCGCCTTTTTTGTCGATCCCGGCCACGCCCGCCGCGGCATCGGCTCGCTGCTGCTCGATCATTGCGAGAACCAGGCACGCGCCTACGGATACGCCGGTGTGGAACTCATGGCGACTCTGCCGGGGGCGAAACTCTATGCCGCCCGTGGCTACGTCGCGAGCCCGCTGGTGCATGTCGACGTGGGGTCAGGAGAGAGCATCCAATTCATTCCCATGCACAAGGCGCTATTCGCGCCATAAGCGCTGCCACCCGGCATGCCCCAAGGCACGCAGCGTGCGGATGTTGCGCCGGTAGATCTCCTCGGTATCGCCCACCGCCGCAACGGCGCGCTCCACGCTGGCCTCGCGCAGAATGTGCAGCATCGGAAATGGCGAGCGATTCGTGTAGTTCTCGATGTCCTCAGGCTCCGACCCCGCGAACTGATACTGGGGGTGAAAGCTGGCCACCTGCAACTCCCCCTCCAGGTCCAGTTCCGCAACGGTGGTATCGCAGACCTCGAGAAAATCGTTGTACTCCACGAAATCCGTGAGCACCCAAGGATGGATGAGCAGCGTTGTTTCACAATCGTCGGGATCCGTCGAGGCGAGCTTCGTCAGTTCCAAGCGCAGTTCCTCCAGCAATCCGGCCGCGCTGCGCTGCTCGCTGACATGAAAGCGCACGCGATTGCCACGGTAGGGACTTTCCGCGAACGGACACAGGTTGAGGCCGATCACCGATTTTTCGAGCCAGCGCCGCGTGGCGGAAATAATTTCATCGGTATGAATGCGCGATTCTCCCCGTTCCTTCAAGCAGTCTAGACCAGGGAGTTCGAGTATCCTATGCGCCCTGCAGTTTTTGAGAGCGCGTCGATGCCGCAAACGAAACCCGCCACGCTGATCCCCGGAGACGGGATAGGCCCCGAAATCATGGAAGCGGTCCTCGCCGTGTTGGCGGCGCTCGGTGCGCCATTTGAGTGGGACCGGCAGATTGCGGGTTTGGAGGGAGTCAAAACCGCGGGTGATCCCCTGCCGCCCAAGACCCTGGACAGCATCAGGCGCACGCGGCTCGCGCTCAAAGGTCCGCTCGAGACCCCTTCGGGCGGCGGCTATCGATCCTCCAATGTCCGTCTGCGCGAAGAGTTCAAGTTGTATGCGAATTTGCGCCCGGCCCGCACGCTGATTCCAGGCGGCCGGTTCGACAAGATCGACCTGGTGGTGGTGCGCGAGAATCTAGAGGGCTTGTATATCGGGCACGAGATGTACATCCCGATCGATGACGATCCGCATGCGGTTGCCATGGCCACGGGCATCAACACGCGTCAAGGCAGCCGTCGCTTGCTGCAATTTGCATTCGAGCACGCCATCGCGACGGGCCGGAAAAAAGTGGCGATCGTCCACAAGGCGAACATCATGAAGGCGCTGACCGGAATTTTCCTGGAAACCGGCCTCGAGCTGTACGAG
>Ga0210384_10006406_pt1 | contig 12582 bp, 12 predicted proteins | sample IncBWH2MmetaG_FD_160574 | JGI IMG/M metagenome (GOLD analysis project Ga0210384, IMG submission 160574) | Forest soil microbial communities from Barre Woods Harvard Forest LTER site, Petersham, Massachusetts, United States - Inc-BW-H-2-M | ecosystem: Environmental > Terrestrial > Soil >... | reverse complement strand
TTCATCGGTTGGATCGATCCATAGATCCTGATTGCCCGGCACATACACGATGGCATGATCGAAGAGACCCATACCCGGAAGCTCGGCCTCGACGTCGCGTCTCTGCCCTGCATTCAGAAGGGCGACACCAATTAGCTGTCGATTGGGTTTACTGCCTTGAAAGCGCCTGCCGCAGCAGAGCCACCTACAAAATCCGCTACAAGGTAAATCCAGATATTCGACCAGGGAGACAGTCCCATACAGGAGATGCCCACTGCCACCGCTGGGTTGAACGCGCCGCCTGAAATGTTGCCAACGGAAAACGCCCCCACCAGCACCGTGAACCCTATGGCCAGCCCATAAAAGGAATTGCCGGATGTACCCTTGGCTGTGGCAGCGTTCAGCACAACGTAAACAAGCGCAAAAGTAAAAAGAAACTCTGCAAGAAGTGCCGGAAGTGTCGCAGGCTGGAGCGGCGTAACAGCAGTCCCTCCCTTCAAAAACTTGACGGCAAAGGCCGCCAGCATAGCTCCTATAACCTGAGAAATCATGTACGGGGCTACATCCTTAGCCGCGCACTTCCCGCGTAGCCAAACTCCCAGCGTCACAGCTGGGTTGAAGTGCCCTCCGGAAATATGCCCGCCAGCAAAAATCATTACCATGAGAGCCGAGCCTATCGCTAACGGGGCGAACGCCCCTGCACCGTTGCCGATTACTGTGCACCCGACCGTGAGAACAAGGAAAAAGGTCCCGATAAATTCAGCGATATACTTGTTCATGATTCACCCCTCCTTTTTGTCCTCGATTGAAGGAATCATACCGTGGAGCTTGAGGCACCCTAAAGTGGGCGAGCATAACACGGATGAATCGGGCTAAACCACGCACGCCTAACCAGGCAACCAGGCTCTGGTACAGTTTGAATTCTTAAAGTTAACTTTGAATCCTTATTGGTCGGCGCGACCTTCTATTCAGTTATTTTGGCTCGCTGGATAGCACTATTGCCACTGCGTGAGTCTCTCGGGAGGTCTTTGATGAGGGCTCCGAAACATATTGGGGTCGTCGCCTTCCTGTTACAGTAGTTGCCTTCACCAGCGTGAGTCAGGATACTCCGCAAAAAACTACTCCTGCCGTGCCTGCAATTCCCAGACATGGGCCGATGCGCCGTGCCCGCTCTTGAAGTCCCGTTGGCGAACGCCATTCGCTGACCAAAGCAAGCTGCTGCCGACTGTTACTACCGCATACCAGTGCGGCCAATTTACAAAAGCTACCCTGTTTATGCGCCTGGTCATGAGCCGCCAGGCTATATGGACTGGCTGAAGCAGCAAGAGCCGGTCATCATTTGGGGACGACTGCGACCACAAACCCCCACTCCAGACAGAAGCAGATTGGATCAAGGCCGGAGAAATCGTTTTCGATTCGCCGATTAGTTACGACGCTCTTGCCACCGTCACCGATGTGCGAGATCCGGTTTGGTACCAGAAGACAGGTACACCTGTTGCCGGAGACGGAACTATGCAGTTATCGCGATACGTTATTAGAAAGAAGGGCCTGATCGATCTGGGAGAAGTCTCTTGCGCCTCGTGCCACACGCGCCTGATGCCGGATGGAGCGATTCGAGAGCTGGAGACCCAGTTGGGATTCCGCCTGTTTGATCGCACCACCCGTCACGTCGTGCCGACAGCCTACGGCAACGAATTGCTCGGCGTCACGCGAAGGAACTTGAAGGAGCTAGATGCCGCAATGTGTCGCCTTGGAAAATCGGCTACCGAAGCTGGCCGAGTTCTCTCGATTGGCGCCACGCCGTTGTTTGCGGCCGACGTCCTTCCCGAAGCGATCAAAGAGTTCCGCGGTCATCACCCGGACCTCCGCATCCGACTGTTTGATGGGGACCGGGCCACCATCGTGCCGATGGTGCTGTCCGGGAAACTTGACATAGGTCTGAGGGCTTTTTTCAGGTCCGCCCCCGGGATTCGGCGGACGCCACTTTTTCGTTTCTCTCTCATGTTGATCCGCCCAGACGACAACCCAGCATTTCGGCGTGCCAGTACAACGTGAGCGGCTCTGAAGGGCGAGGCCTCGATCGCCCTCACACCCACCAGTCCGCTGCAACAATTTATCGACAAGCACCTGGCGAAGGTAGGTGTTGTGTCGTATCCGAGTGCTTCTCTCAACTTTCTGAATACCCTGATCGCATTGGTGGAGGCTGGTGAGGGTTTTGCGGTCATTCCCTCTTTTGGGTTGCCTGCATGCCGGAATCGGAAAGTGTGGGTAAGCCGGCTAGTCAATCCCGTCGTGAGCCTGGACTTCTATCAGATCAGCAATCGTGGCAGGAAGCTTCCGCCCGGCTCTGAGGACTTCATGTCCTTCCTCCAGAACTACATCGCACGATGGGCCGGACGCGCTGGCATTCCTTAGTTATCGAAAGGAAACCGCCAAGCACTGGGTGCAGCCCTAAGGCCCGTCAAGCTCGGCGCCAAACGCTCGAGATTCTCAATTATTGGGAGCTTGTTCGGCCTGATGTTCGGGTTGAGTCGCAGCGCATTCGTAGGGTCGTACTTCTTTTGATCTCCGCCAGGCGAGCGTAGTTCGGCCCGTACGCCACCCTGACAATCTCGCCCGCTCGTCTCGCTCAGCTTGTTGGCGTTTATCCCGTGCGAAGAGCTTTGCAGATTGCCGCGAAGAGCGTTTGCCCACTGCACCACGCTCGTTTTCTCTCCCGGAGCGCTCCAATAACTCGACACCTCCACTTCATAACCCCGCTCCCTCAAGGGAAACGCCAGGTCGCTAGGACGCACGCGCGTCATGGCCCCGTGGTACTGCCCAATCATCGCCCTGAACCTCTGCGGCGCATCCTGGGTTGCGATTGCAATCGCCGCGACAGCGGCCTCGTTGAGTTCCGGAAGGAACAAGTTCTCCACAGAAGTAAAGTGTTACTTCCTGTCTTCGCAGTCGGACGATAAATCCCGAGTAGCCGACGGTTCGCTCAGAACTTCTTGGCTTGAGATTGGTGGGAACGTTGTGAAATGTTCATGCGGGCGACAGGATCCGTGATAAATCATATTTCCGCATCTGGGAGGCGACAACTCTATGAAGGAATCCATTTTCAAGTTGATCTTGGCTACTGCTGTCCTATGCGCAGGTGCCATTGCCACACTGCGAGCGCAACAAGGGACACTCACGCCTGCGGAGCGCGAACAGCGATTGCAGACGGAGAAGGAACTCGAATCGGCGGCCATCATTGAACGCAAGGTGATGGTGCCGATGCGCGACGGCGTTCGATTGGCTACCGATATCTACAGGCCGAAGAATGCTAGTGGCAGAGTGCCCATCATTTGGGTGCGCACTCCATACAATTTTAATTTCTGGGATGTGCGCAACGGAGTGCCGGCCGACATGAAGGCAGCGGTGACGGCTGTGAATCGCGGCTACGCGTACGTGGTGCAGAACGAGCGCGGGCATTTCTTTTCCGAAGGCCACTACGACATTCTAGGCGCGCCGCGCACGGATGGCTACGACGCCCTCGCGTGGCTCTCCTCTCAACCTTGGACCAACGGCAAAGTCGGCACGACGGGCTGCTCGTCTACGGCGGAATATCAGATGGGCATCGCTGCGATGGGTCATCTCGCCTATGCGGCGATGAACGTCCAGAGTTTTGGCGCGGGTGTGGGGCGCGTCGCGCCATACTACGAGCAAGGCAACTGGTATCGCGGCGGCGCAGTCCAAATGCTTTTTATCACATGGCTGTATGGTGAGCAGAACCAGGTCAGGCCGATGTTCCCGCCGAATACTCCTCAGGAAGATTTGATTCGTGCCTCAAAAGCATTCGATCTCGCCCAGCAACCTCCTCCGGTCGATTGGTCAAAAGCGCTCTGGCATCTCCCTGTACAAGATATTCTCAAAGCGGTGGACGCGCCGCGGGGGATTTACGCGGACGCCATGCCGGTTGATACCGGTGGGCGTATGGTCCAGCGGACGCCGAATGATCCGGCCTGGTTTAAGGGCGGGCTGTACCACGATGATATGCCCCTCAATCTTCCCGGTCTTTGGTTCATGTCTTGGTATGACGTTTCGGTCGGGCCGAATCTCGCTCTTTACAATCACGTGCGCAAGACGGCGAAACCAGAGATTGCTGATCAGCAGTGGGTGATCATTGCGCCTGTTACACACTGCGGATACACGCGCGCGACAGAGGATACCGTGGTCGGCGAACGAAGCATGGGCGACGCGCGGCTCGAGTACCAGGAGATTGTGTACAGCTTTTTTGACCGCTTTCTGAAAGGTGATAAGAGCTCGCGCCTCGAGTCGCTGCCAAAGGTCACCTATTTCACGATGGGCGCCAACAAGTGGCAGGCATCGGAGACGTGGCCACCCGCTGGCGCGCAAAAGATGACGCTGTTCTTATCCAGCGCGGGTCACTCCAACTCTCTCACGGGAGATGGCGTGCTTGCCACGTCGCCTCCCGCAGGGGACAAACCAGACACGTTCACCTACGATCCCATGAATCCCGTCCCTTCCTATGGCGGAAACGTTTGCTGCACGGGTACTGCCGTTCAGGCTGGAGCTTTTGACCAACGCAAAATGGAAGCGCGCAACGATATCCTCGTCTACACATCCGAGCCTTTCAAGGAGGGAACAGAGCTGAGCGGGCCCATCGAGCCCATGCTTTATGTGTCGTCGGACGCGAAGGACACGGACTTTACGGTGAAAGTGTTGGATGTTTATCCGGACGGGCGGGCCTACAACCTCGATGAATCGATTCAACGACTCCGCTATCGAGACGGTTACGATAAGCCGCTGGTCTGGATGGAGCCGGGGAAGGTCTACAAGGTCGCGCTTCAGCCTCTTAACACCAGCAACTACTTCGATGTCGGTCACCAGTTGCGCATCGAAATCTCGAGCAGCAATTTCCCACGCTTCGACCGCAACCTGAATACCGGCGGGAAGAATTATGACGAGGAAAAAGGTGTGGTGGCGCATAACTCCGTTCATCACTCGAAGCAGTATCCTTCGCAGGTGACCGTAGCTGTGGTCAAGCGTGCAGATACAACATCGGCCGGAGGGCGCCGGTAACAGTCAGGGGCCGTTGCTGCCGTCTTTCGAGATTGAGCCCGCACGAGGCGTACTCGGAAACAGTTCACTTGGGCGATCAGCGCCGTACGCTTAGGTGGAACCCGCCGCGAATTGACCCGCGCAGGATTGCGCGTATAACACCCCCGAAGGTAGCGGATGGCCATATGATGACGCGAAGTGGCAACCTTGTGCGTGCTCTGCTGATATGAGTTAGAATCTCTGCGTGCTTCCGTTTGTGCTGCTGTTTCGGCTCCTGATGAACACCAGTGATTCGAGTCCTTGGTGGTCAGTTCAAACCAAAGGTCTGGACACCAATCTGCGAGGCGTCAGCGTAAGGTATGACCAAAGCAGTCAAGGGCGGCAACACTACGTTGTTTGGGCCTCCGGCTCGAATGGAGTGATTCTGCGCTCCGTTAACGACGGGAAGACGTGGAAACAGATTGCCGTTGAGGGCACTGACGGCCTGGACTTCCGGGATATTGAAGCCTTTGGTGACGATGTGGCCTATGTCCTCTCGAGTGGGGATGGTAACAAGTCCCGTATTTACAAAACGAGTGACGGTGGCAAGGCATGGAAATTGCAGTACTTCGATAAACGCCCGGGATTCTTTCTGGACTCGCTAGCCTGCAGCTCCAACACGCACTGTGTTGCGCTGAGTGATCCGGTGGGCGGCAAATTCCTGGTTTTGAACACTGAGGACGGTGAGCATTGGAACGAGCTGCCGCGTGACGGAATGCCGGCGGCGTTACCTCAAGAGGGCGCTTTTGCGGCGAGTGGAACTGCTATTGCCCTATGTCAAAGTGGCATTTACTTTGGCACCGGCGGCCCAGAGGCTCGCATATTCCATTCGGTTGATTCCGGACGAACGTGGACCGTGGCTGAAACTCTAATTTCCAGCGGCAATGCATCAAGCGGTATCTTCAGCATTGCATGCGCTGGCACAACCCTAGTGGCGGTTGGAGGCGATTACAAGGAACCAGCCCGTGCAGATCGCGTCGCAATGTATTCAGAAGATGGTGAGACCTGGCAGCTTTCTGCAGAGCAACCTGCGGGCTACCGATCGGCGGTTGGATCATTCGATGGCGATTATGCCGCGGTCGGCCCGAACGGAACCGATGTCAGCAAGGATCATGGTATTCACTGGCAGCACACCGATCACCTGAACCTAAACGCTGTCAGCTTTGAGGGGGCAGAAAGTGGCTGGGCCGTTGGCCCGCAAGGCACGATCGCGCGTTTCAAAACGCACTGGTTCTAACTGATTCTATGAAATAAGGAATCATCCACCTTACCTGGACCCGCTTCTGAACTCGGTGAGTTAATGGCTGTCTCTGATAAACGCGTTTACGTCCATGTGGATTTCAAGTTCCCGATTACGCGACTGACGAAGACGTGGAATCCGGAAAAGACTTGTCCGGTCAGTCTGCCTGGCCAGATGATGATCGTTTCTTTGTCAATGCCCTACGTTACCCGTATTTGCGTCTATTTCGATGCGCTTGTAGGTTCCCTTGCCGTTGAGGGGATTGTCAGGCTCCGTTTTTCTCGAGTCAATGATGATCCAAACAAAAACCTTCTCCTCGTCGGAATACTCGAAGCTGGCAAAGCTAAATTCGCTTGGGAAGCCATTGCTTGCTGCTATTGAGTAGGCGTCCTGGCAAGAAATGATGACAGCTTTCGCCGGATTCGAAGCGATATCTGGAAGCCGTATTTCGCGGTTGACCGATCCGTCGTCGTTGAGCGCCATTTTCGTGAAGAAGGCTTTGAGCCCTCTGCTCTAGGGGAAAAATAGATGTTGCCGTCGGAGCCCCAGACACCGCCATAGTAAGGGGCTAAGGAATCGCAGACCACTTGGGCGGCGCCTCCGGTAAGCGAAACCTTCTTCAAATTCAACCTGGGTGGCGAAAGCAACCAAGGTCCGTCCGGAGAAAAGAATGGGTTCAGCGCGCCCTGTGTATCGCTTATTGGTGTAGTGCGAAACGAATCGAGGTTGCAGTAGTTACTCTGCGCCCTAGAGGTTCGGCTTCGGTCGATCGGCGCGAAGTGGCCTCGTTAGCGTCTCTAGCGCATCCCCATCGTCACCTGTGTGGTCTCTCCCCATCTACTGATACAAGTCTGCCGTTGCCATGGGTATCGAACCGTTGTCTGCTCCCCCGGTAATCAGTACCTTGCCATTCTGAAGCACCGTCGAAGTGTGCCAGACGCGCGCTGCGTTCATGCTGCCGGTGGCCGTAAAGGTGCCGGCTGTGGGGTCGTAAATCTCCGCCGTGGCCTTGGCCCTGGTGCTGTTGTCCGAGCCGCCACTGATGAGAACGGTCCCATCATTCAGGGTGCTGGCAGCTTGATAGAAGCGAGGCTCGGTCATTTTTCCGGTGGCCGCGAAGCTTCCGCTGCTTGGATCGAAAAGGTCGGCGGTCGCCTCGGTTTGGCTAACGCTATCGCCGCCTGCGACAAGGACTCTTCCGCTAGCGAGCAAGCTGGCTGTCTGAAGGTCGTGTTGCGTGCTCATCAACCCGGCTGCGGTGAAATGGCCCGTAGATGGATCGAAGGTCTCCGAGCTGGCGTACAAGGTTGCAACTGGCGTGTCGTTACCCAGCGCGCCGTCGCTCCCTCCCGTGACAAGCACTTTGCCGCTGCTCAGTAACGTTGCTGTGTGGTTTTCGCGCGGAACGGTCATGCTGCCCGTCGCGGCAAATGTTCCTGCATTCGGGTCGAATATTTCCGCCGAAGCGAGCGACCTTATGTTCGTATTCTGAACTCCGTTAAAGAAGATAACGTCCCCGCCCGCCAGCAGCACCCTGCCATCCGAAAGGAGCGTCGACGTGTGGGTGACCCGTGCCGCGGTCATTTTGCCGGTCGCGGTGAACGTGCCTGTGCTTGGATCGTATAGCTCCGCGCTAGCCACAGCTGTTTCGCTCGGGTCGCTGGCACCTCCAGTGATGAGCACTTTGCCGTTGTTCAACAAGGTCGCTGTATGTCCTACTCGCGGTACGGTCATATTACCCGTTGCTGAAAACGTTCCCGTAGACGGATCGTATAGCTCTGCGGATGCGAAAGCGGTGGATCCAGCATCCTCGCCTCCTGCCACAAGTACTCTCCCATTGGCGAGCAGGGTCGCGGTATGGAACCGTCGGGCGGTGGCCATGCTCCCCGTCAAAAGGAAGCCGTGGGCTGTCACAACGATGGTGAAGTTCGCCGCCGCCGAGGTCTGTTTGAGCTGGTCCGTTGCCGTCACGCTGATCGGAAACGACCCTGTCTGCGTTGGGGGCCCCGAGAGCTTTCCGCTGCTGGCAAACGCTATCCCCGCAGGCAACGCTCCCGTTTCGCTCCAGGTGAATGGTTGCTGCAAGCTGTTGCCAGTTGCGGTGAAGGTATAGTTCAATGGTTGATTCAAAACGGCGGAAATCTGCGATTGCGCAGTGTTCACGACCGGCGGCGGCGGAAGAGCGATGGTAATGCTGAAGTTCTGACTCGTTTGTACCGAGGGCAATCCCGAGTCCGCCACCGTCAGCACAACATTGTAGGTTCCGGTCTGTGTGGGCGTGCCATTGATCTCAGCTGGCGAATTCGAGACATTTAAGCTCGGCGGCAGCGCCGATCCTCCTGCGGCAGCCCAACTCCAACTATAGGGCGAGATACCGCCGGTGCCAGCCAGAGGGAACCCGTTGATCTGGAGACATTTACGAAAAATGGAGCACACCAGATGGTGGTAATAAAGACTGCCCACCACTCCGTTAGGCGGCGCGGTCGTTGCGGTGCAACCCCCTGCCGTGCTATTGCAATTTAAATTTAATGCCAAGGGGGCTGTGGCAGCTACGCTGATGGAACTCGAACCGTTAATGGACGCCGAAGAGGTGTCCGTGGCCGTGAGCGTTTGTGTGCCGCTCGTTTCCATCGTGGCGGAAACCTGCGTCGTGCCCGCCGCCAGTGTCGAGTTTGCGGGAAGCATGGCCTGCGCGTCGCTGCTCGTGAAATGTACCGTTCCTGAGTAAGCCGCCGATACGTTGTTCGCGGCATCCAACGCGCTCACCGTGAACTTGAACGTAGTGCGCGTTTGGGCGTTACCGGGGCCGCTTACAGAAAGGTGGGTGGCCGCATTGCTGACCACCTTGATCGAACTCGACGTTCCCTTTAAGGAAGTGGTGACGGTATCGGTAGCCGTGATGGTTTGCGAGCCGATCGTCCTCAGCATCACTGAAAAGCTTCCCGTTCCGACCGGCAGCTCCGAATCGGCCGGCAACGTCGCCTGTGTGTCGCTGCTCGTGAAGTGCACCGTCCCTGCATAGGTAGTATCCAACGCGCCGGACGCATCCAACGCGCGCACCGTAACATTCACGGCCGTGCCGGCCGTTACGTTCGCCGTCGAAACAGTGACCGCCAATTGTGCTGCCACAACAGGAGGCGCGGCTGCGCCGCCACCGCAGCCAAAATTGGTAATAGCGAGGGCCAGTGCGAGTAGCATTCCCAGGAGCGATATGTCTTTTTTTGAGCTCATGGCAAACCTCTTTTCTTGTCCTCGGACGGCCTCCACTCCCTGAACCTGGCGCACGGGCGTAGAACGCTGAAGTCCATAAATCTTGCAGGCAACTCCGCGTGGACCCGCTGATGCTGCCTACCAACTCCCTTGTGTGCCTTGTCGTGTAGTGGACCAGAACCCCAAAACGTTGCACGGAGTGCGAGGCGGCATTCAAGCCGCTGGCCCGATGTCCACCGCTCATCGTGAATTGCTCTAAATTGCGCATTTCGTAGTGTCCTCGCGAATGTCTTTCAAGGCCGTTGTCAATCCGGGTCTTGGTCTTTTTCTCTTCCGCAGGTAACCGTCTAAGTGCTTGATTTGACAGGGGCGTTCGGAGGGATTAGGGCAATTATCCGGAACTCCAAACAACGTCACGGATGCCGACCTTCGCTCTTCCGGGGAGACCGAACTGACGCTAGCGTTCGGTTTGCCCGAGCAGTGACCGGGTTTCCGCCATGGTGTGGCTATCTTAAGTCGCGACTCAGAGATAGGTCAACGATTCTGGGGATTTGAAGGGTGGATAGAGAGTTTTGGGTCTGTCAGTCCTGGGAGACAAAGAACAACGCCCAGCCGGGCGCGTTGGTGTTCATTCCCGCTGAGACTTGGATCCGCCTGAAAAACACCGGTAAAGACAACATTAATCTCGTCTCCATCTGGAACGAGCCGGGCTTCGAGCAAATGCAGGTCTGTGGGTCAGTACAGAAAGGTCAGGTGGGCGAGGTTATCTCTCACGGTGGTGCAAAAACCTGTCGCCACCATGGTGATGTGGAGTTGGAGACAGTCCAGCCTCTTTCCGACAAGCAGCCGTGAGAAGAACTAGAGCCGGAAGCGATTGCCGACGATGCACACGGAAGCCTGTTGGCCGTTTTCCGCTTCACCGCAAATGGCTGGCCCCAGAAGGCATTTCAGGCCGCGACGTAGCGTTTCAAAATCGTCGGCGATTACAATGCGGGGCTGTCGAGAAGCGACTGGACTTGCTTGCTGGGCGGGTTTGTCCATCTGGCCCGGGTACTCGTACGACGGTCTATTTGCAATACCCATAATCCTGTAGACCCCGCATCCGTCCAGTCTCGTGTTTTTGCGGCAAACTCCGTGCCTGATTGACGCCGTCACGAGAGAAGTAGATTCCGCTCCAAAACGGACTGGGCAGATGTCCCGTAATCCTCAGAGACTTATTGATAGGCTCTTTCGAATCACAAATCGGTCTGTCAGCAATGACGCGTCGAAGACGCAGTCGGGGCTTGCTGGTTGTTCATTGGACATCAGAAAACTCAAATGGATGGCGGGTTGTTGCATATGGGACAGCCTGCATTCCGCTTTACTGAGAGACTGGTCAACGAGATGACTGTGGTAAACGAGGGAGGCTGCGGTGGCCAAATCTATAGGGATCAACGGGGCAGCCAAGGCGACTGGCGGTGCTACCACTATTGAGAGTGTGGCGGACATTATCGAACGTGAACACCAAAATGTGATTGTGGATTGGCTTGCACGAGTCGAGGGGGAGCCAGACCTGAGGAGTATCCCGCTGAGCTTTGAAGATCGCACGGGCCATCTTCCGCAACTTCTGCATGACATAATTGCACGGTTGCGTCTGGATGCAGGGACGAAAGCTCCGATTTCGAAGTCTGCGGCCGCACACGGGGATTTGCGGCGTAGACAGGGCTACACGGTAGCGATGGCGGTGCAGGAGTCTCGTCTATTGCAGGTCACAATCTTTGCCACGCTGCACAAAAACACGAACAATTTGGAATTCAGCAAGCTGCTTCCCGACGTTGTGACCATCGCGGACGAGGTGGACGCGCAATTGAAGGAACAGATGCTGAGATTCATGGCCGCGGATGCTGCCAAGCAGGGCAAAGGCAAGTAATCATTCATCCGTTCATGGCAGATTTCGTCTTCGAAACCAGTATTTTCATCTTCCTCTCCGTTGAAAAATTCGTTGATTTCCGATCCGAGCCACATCAGCTGAGTGAAGACCAGCAACGGGCATTTCCCACTTTGATCAATGCGCACCGAGAGTGTCGCTCGAACAATTCGTAGAGCGCGGCGAGCGTAAGCTCCCGCTTGGCCTGCTTCAAAACCGCACCATGCCCGGACTCAGCAAGAAGAAAACCCCGGCGTATCCGATTACGAAGATCAAGAACTGCACGAGGTAGCTCGAATCCTTCCGCAGCACGATATGCCGGGAGATGTGATACCAGAACTCGAGGCAGAACGAACGCAGTGCACAGAACGCCACCTTCATCAGCCATTGCTCGTCCCCGCTGCCCCAGAACCAAGGCGCTGCACAGAAAAACGGCATGCGCGCGGTTGCCCGTAAACCGCTCGGGACTCAGATAAGTGACGCGGACTGAGGCGATTCAAGCCAGCGAAAACAAACCGCATACAAATGATATGTTTTTTTGGCCGTGTCTCCGCTATTCCAAATACAAAGCACCTGGAGATCGGAGATAGTTAGGTCCGCTTCTGGACCTGAAACAAGCTTTATGGGTTCCAAGGAAGGATAATTCTGCGATGCGCAGTCTTGTTGTTTTTTTATCCATTTCATCGCCACCTTGGCCCGGTTGCTCGGACCTGGCGGCGTCCGTTCCCTAGTTGCGGAGTCGCTTCTCCTAAGCACAAACTCCTCAATAATTGTGAATCGCTTCCGGCAACGATCCTTCAATCTGCCCTCGTCGGGCTGGATCCTCGCCGGCTTGCTGGCGCTCTTGGTGCGTCCAACTCGTCTGCTCCGTTCCGGAATTGTACTGAGGCCCTCGGGAAGAGGAGAGTTGGAGAGGAATTCATGGGTTCCTATCTGTACCAAGTTCATCTCTACCGCTGTCTCGAGTCCAGCGATTACTGACGGGCTCCTCTCAGTCAACAATGGACATATAAACGTTCATTCTTGTCCAAATTAAGAATCTAAGAAGTTAGACGAAAAAAAAGCTGAGCCTCTGATAACTTTAGATCGGGTTCTGCGAGAACCGATCACAAAATCAAGGAGGCTCAGCCATGACTCGAGTCTGCAGCATTTTCTCACA
>Ga0210384_10006405_pt1 | contig 12583 bp, 9 predicted proteins | sample IncBWH2MmetaG_FD_160574 | JGI IMG/M metagenome (GOLD analysis project Ga0210384, IMG submission 160574) | Forest soil microbial communities from Barre Woods Harvard Forest LTER site, Petersham, Massachusetts, United States - Inc-BW-H-2-M | ecosystem: Environmental > Terrestrial > Soil >... | reverse complement strand
ATCAGGGTCAATCCGTGCTGATACTAGCGGGAAACACTACGATCGGCACGCAAGCCGCCGTTGAATACGTCTGCCGCCAAAGCTCTCTCGAAGAGCTCCTCTTGCGCCTTTCTGTTTCTGAAAATGGCGATCTCAAACCCTTTGAAGCCGTAATTCGGGCGAAAGTCGCTCGGGGGGTTCCGGTGGAAACCGAGCTAGTGGCCATCCGCAAGACCGCGTTTTAGCCCGGCATCGCGCTGCACCTTCTCGTTCCTCTATGGACCCGGCGCTTTTAAATGTGGATCCAGTTCTGCAGCCTTCTGAAATTCCTTCGACGCCTCTTCTTTGTTTCCCTTCCTCAGCAGCGCGACAGCTAGCTGATAGTGCGCGGGGGCGTACCCCGGCACCGACTGAATCGCTGCCCGGAATTGCGAAATCGCGCCGTCCAGATCGCCTGCGTTCAAAAGCCTTCGTCCTGAGTTTGTGGCGAACGCTGCCGCCTGGTCGCTCGACTTTTGTTTCAGAAGCTCCATTCCTGCGCGGCTTTCCGCGGCGGCCCCTGCCGCGTCCCCAAGTTGCCGCAGCACGGCTCCTAAATTTGTGTGGGCTCCTGCGAAATCCGGCTGTAGACGAATCGCCTCCCGCAGCGCTTCGGCCGCAGGTTGCAAATCCCCTTTCTGCTTCAGCACCGAACCCAGTGTATAGTACGCCTCTGCATAGTCGGGCTTTACCCGCACAGCCGCACGCAATTCCTCCGCCGCCGCTTCTAGTTCCCCCTGCTGCCACAAGGTCACACCAAGTGTGTAGTGCGCGTCCTCCAGCTTTGGATCCAACGCCTCAGCCTTCCGGAATTCTGCAATCGCCTCTGGCAAGCGATCTTTCATCTTCAGCGCAAGCCCCAAGTCGTAGTGGAACGTGGCGTCCTGCGGCGCGGATTTCAGCGCGGCCTCGAAATGCGCAACCGCGGCGTCAAAGTCCGTCCTCTGTAAATAAGCGGCGCCAAGATTTCCCTCATAGCCCGCGTCGTCCGGTTTCAATTTCAGTGCTGCGCTAAATTCCTGAATGCTGCTCTCCGCATCACCCGTCTGCAGCAGAGCAAGCCCCAGATCATTGTGCGCATCCGCGTCCTCGGGCCGAATCTTCGCTACTTGACGGAATGCGGCTATGGCACCGTCTCCATCGCCGGAATGCTGCAGCAAAATCCCTAAATGTTTTTGCGCGTCGCCATTGCCGGGATCTAGTTTTGTCGCGTACTGATATTCTTGCAGCGCCGCATCGGCGGAGCCTTTCGCTTCAAGCGTCTGCCCCAGATAGTAATGCACGACCGGATTGCCTGGCTCGAGGCTCGTTGCCAAACGCAATTCGCTCTCCGCTCCATCGATGTCCTTTTGCTGTAGCCGCAAAACACCTAGATGCAAATGAGCCTGCGCAAATTGCGGCTGCAGTTTTAGAGCTTCAGAAAACTGAGCCGACGCGTCCGCAAACTTCGATTGCTGAACCAACACCGAACCGAGATCGTCGTGCAACTCCGGCCGGTTTGCTTCGATGTCGATGGCGCTCTTCAATTCCGCAGCGGCTCCGGCTGTGTCGCCGGAATAGGAAAGAGCTTTCCCCAGAATGTGGTGCGTCTCCGAATCTGTCGCAGCCAGCCGCACCGCTTCGCGCGCCTCGCTAATCGCGCCCTGCGCATCTCTCTTTTGTATCAATGCACTGGACAAATTCATGTGTGCTTGTGCAAAATTCGGTTTCAACTTTACTGCTTCCTTAAACTCCCGAATGGCAGCATCGGTTTCTCCCTGCGCGAGCAAAACCCATCCCAGCGAATTGTGCGGTTCCGGACTCCGCGGAACCAGTTTCACTGTCTTTTCAAAGGCCTCCCGCGCGGCAGCCAAATCCCGGTGCTGCAGCGCGTCAATACCTTGGCTGTAGAACGAATTCGCCGTCGCAGCATCGCCGCTCCCCTTCGCGTTCTTCGTTTGCGCGTGCCCGCGCGCACTAGGGAGGAGAACCGCCAGCGTAAAGGCTCCAATTCTCAGCGCAACCCGCAATCCGCGTTGTAGTTCCGAAGAGCGCACATCAAATCCTTCCATTTTTGTCCGACCAAGCTCAGGCCGGCGTTGCGCCTTGACCCTACTGTACCTGCACCTTAGTATGCCAAGAGTTCATGATTTCCGGTCCGAGTCATCGTTTGCGGTTCCATTCGAAACTCTCTTGGGTATCGCTTGCTCTGCTCTTGCCTTTTTCTATTCTCTTAGCCGCCACCCAGCTGCCCAAAAACAATGCGAAACCGCTGGCTCATTTCACCGACATCGCCAAGAAAGCGGGTCTTACGGACACCGTGGTTTTCGGCGGCGTCGACACCAAGAAATACATCATCGAAACTACCGGAACCGGCGTCGCTATCTTCGACTACGACAACGACGGCTGGCCGGACATCTTTATCGTCAACGGCACGAGCCTTGAGGCCCTTCCCTCCCTAAAAGCGCCGACCAGCCATCTGTACCACAACAATCGCGACGGAACTTTCACCGACGTCACCCAAAAAGCCGGTCTCACGCACACCGGATGGGGCCAGGGCGTTTGCGTTGGTGACTACGATAACGATGGCTGGGAAGATCTCTACGTCACCTATTACGGAAAAAACGTGCTCTATCACAACAATCGCGACGGCACCTTCACCGACGTCAGCGAAAAAGCCGGCGTCCGAGGTTCCGGCAAGTCCTGGGGCAATGGCTGCGCCTTCGTCGACTACAACCGTGACGGCCATCTCGATCTAATGGTCGCCAACTACGTCGACTTCGATCTCTCCACCGCCCCCGCTCCGGGCGATCGCTCATCCTGCGTCTGGAAGGGCGTTCCTGTGATGTGCGGCCCCCAAGGACTCCCCGCGTCAAAAAATATCCTTTATCGCAACAAGGGCGACGGCACGTTTGAAGACGTCTCCAGGAAATCCCACGTCGACCAAGCCGATGGTCACTACTCCCTGAGCGTCTCCACCCTCGACTATGACGACGACGACTGGCCCGATATTTTCGTCGCCTGCGATAGCACCGCCAGCATCCTTTATCATAACAATCGCGACGGCACTTTTACCGACGTCGCCATCACGGCAGGCGCCGCTTTTAACGAAGATGGCCGCGCTCAAGCGGGCATGGGTTCAACCATCGCTGACTACAATGGCGACGGCAAACTCGACATCTTCAAAACCAATTTCTCCGACGACACCGCCACTCTCTATCGCAACAATGGCAACGGCACCTTCGACGACGTCACCTATCCCGCTGGCCTCGGCCTCAACACCAAATACCTCGGCTGGGGCGCCATGTTCTTCGACTTCGACAACGACGGTTGGCCCGATCTTCTCCTCGTCAACGGCCACGTCTACCCCGAAGTCGACAGCCAGCATCTCGGCAGCACCTTCGAGGAACCCCGCATTCTCTATCACAACAACGGCAACGGCAGCTTCACCGACATTTCCGCCGATTCCGGCCCCGGTATCACCGCCAACAATTCCTCGCGCGGTCTGGCGATAGGCGATCTCTGGAATGATGGTCAGCTCTCCGCGGTCATCAGCAACATGAACGCCGCGCCCAGCCTGCTCATCAACAACGTTCGCACGCCAAATCACTGGATCGCCTTCCGTCTAGTCGGCACTTCCTACGCCGCAACCTCCCGGAACCTCCGCACCAGCCGCGACGCCATCGGCGCCCGCATCACCATGAAAGCCGGTTCACGCATCTTCGTTGACGAAGTCCGCAGCGGCTCCAGCTACGATTCGAGCAGCGACATGCGCGTGCACTTCGGCCTCGGCGCCCGAGCCAAGCTCGATTCCGTCGAAGTTCGCTGGCCCGGCGGCCGCGTCGAAAGATTCGATAGTCTCGCCGTCGACAAAATCCACACGCTGCAAGAAGGTTCCGGCGCCCCAGTCCCGGACACCCCGAAAACAAACTAGCTGCTCAGTACCTGGCGGACCGGGCCACCATCAATCCCCTGTCATTTCGGCACAAACTCAGAGACACCTTCTTCCTCATCGTCTGGCCCTGTGCTTGGGTAAAAAGTAGATGGCCTTTGTTTACGTTGACCAAATCCTGCTTACTCCAATGCGGGCGCATGATTCCGGTATCCGAGTGCGCATTCGTCCCAAGCAATAAATGCGCGATCTCATGGGCGACGACATCTCCAAGCAACGGCCCCAGGTTCACATTAAAGCGCTCGTGCAATTCCTCAGCTGGCTCGAAAAACACATCGCTGTAGCACCCACTGCCGTCTTCTGACAAGAAAGAGACCCCCAGAACGGACTCGCGCAAATTCTTGGACCGTCGCGCAATCGACAGTTGCAAGTGCCGTGGAAACTCGGTGACATGACAGGAAGAAGCGAGCTGCCCTTCCTCAACAGGAAGGTCGCAATTCGCCCAGTCAACATCCACGCCGGCTTGTTTGAATATCGAGCTTGCCGTCCGCTCCGCTTCAGCCAGAGTATTCGCGGGAACGCCCGCGTGGTTATGGACAGCGACAGTCACGAAAACCCCGGGCGGCCGCCCATCCCGAGCCCAGGCGGGAACCCCCTCGAGACATAAAACCAAACCTAACAAAATCCGCCTTCTCCAGATTTCTCGTGGCACGGCTTCACCTCCGCGATGAAGGCAAACCTGCTCCGTGCGTGGAGCTACCTCAATGCCGGGGCGGTTACGCTCGTCCCATCTGTTGATGACGAACTAAGTTCTTCTACGTCAAATAGATGTGCGGCCAAGTGACCGAGCGTGGCTCGGAAACATCTTCTTAATTCGACTGGATGACTGAATGGGGACGCTGAATTAGGGGACCTGCAATGCCAGAGACCGGCAGAAACGCGATCGTCCATTTCGGGATTTTCGAAGCTGACCTGTGGGCCGGCGAGATCCGCCGAAACGGCCGAAAGGTGAGACTCCAGGAGCAACCCTTTCAGATTCTGGCTTTCCTTCTCGAGCGTCCTGGCCAGTTAGTGACTCGTGAGGAACTACACGCCCGACTGTGGCCCGCTGATACTTTTGTAGACTTTGATCACGGCCTCAACGCCGCCATCAAACGACTTCGGGACGCGCTCGGCGATTCCGCTGAAAATCCTCGGTTTGTGGAAACTCTTGCGCGCCGGGGTTACCGCTTCGTCGCTCCCGTCAGCCGAACGCCCGAGGAGCTTGCTTCGGCGCCTCAACACCTCGCGCGAACACTGCAGGAAAACAATACTTCGCCGGAAACGCGCCCTCGCTGGCGGCTGCCGTTGGCCGTCGCCGCCGTGGTGTTCGCCGGAATTAGCGCTGGCTGGCACGCGGGCCACCGCTCGGCCGCTGCGGTTCGCTTTACCGAGCGTCGCCTGACCGGCAATCCGGAGAATGACCCCGTCCTTACCGCCGCCATCTCTCCCGATGGCAAATACCTCGTCTTTGCCGACCGCGCCGGCCTCTTTCTTCGTGTTGTGGGCAGTGGCGAAACTCACTCCGTCGCTTTGCCGGACGCGCTTAAGACCAGCTACGTGAACTGGTTCCCGGATGGCATTCATGTTCTTGTAACCCGCGCCTCGTCGCCATCGGAGAAACCCAGCCTGTGGAACGCCTCGGTCTTCGGTGGCGCGCCGCTGAAACTCGCAGACAATGGTGAACACGGCGCTGTTTCGCCAGATGGCTCTAAGATCGTCTTCCTTCGCGGCGAATACGGCCGCGAGGAAATCTGGCAGATGCAGTCTGACGGGCAGCAAGCTCAGAAGATACTTGGGCAGCCGGGAGATAACTTCCAGTCCGTCGTTTGGTCTCCTGACGGCCGCCGCATTGCCTTCGTTCGCATGGTATACATCCATGGATGGGAGGAACCTGAAGCGTCTCTCGGCATTTGCGATCCCGTCGCCGGCAAAACCAACTACATTCTCTCCAGTACACGCCTTCATGGCCCGCTGGTCTGGGCCCTCGACGGGCGCCTCATTTATTCTCTCGGCGAGCCTCCGCCGAGTCAGAACGATTCAAATCTTTGGGCCATCAAGGTGGACGCCATGGGTAAGCAAACCTGGGGCCAGCCTGTCCGCCTGACAAATGGGCCTGATGCCAAGGTGAGCGCAAGCATTTCTGGGGATAGCAGGCATTTGCTCTTTTTGCGTTGGACCGGTGCTCCCGAAGTATACGTCGCGGAAGTCAAGGCCGCCGGCGGCCTGGGTATGCCTCATCGCCTCAGCCTGGATGAGCGCCGAAATATGCCTTTTGCTTGGACCCCGGACAGCAAGTCGGTGATCTTCACTTCGGACCGCGATGGCGCGTTCCACATTTTCAAACAATCCATCGATCAGCCGGTGCCCGACCTGCTTGTTGGCGGCGACAAGAACGCGCAGGGCGGGCGCTTGAGTCCCGACAGTTCGGAGATTCTCTACCTTCTGAATCCCTCGGCAAGCGATGTCGACCGCCGAACCCACTTGATGCGCGTACCCCTTTCCGGCGGAACACCACAATTGGTGCTGGCTGAGCTTGGCATTAGTAATGTGCAATGTGCGCGTGCGCCTTCCACGGTGTGCATTTTCAGCAAATTCTCTGCCAACGGCCTGGTTTTGATGACCTTTGACCCTGTCGCAGGACAAGAAAAGGAACTTACCAGGATCGAAGATCCGGAGTGGTACTTGTATAACTGGACGCTTTCCTCGGATGGTTCCACTCTCGCTCTTTCCAAGAAGCATCGCACTCAAGAGCAGGCTGCTATTCGCTTACTGCCAGTTGCCGGTGGGACGGAGCGCACCATCACCTTCGAGCCGTGGTCTGGAATCGCCTACATTGACTGGGCCGCTGATGGCCGCAGTCTGTGGGTTCGCGCTTCCAGCCCGGCCGGCACGCAGACTCTCTTAAACGTTGACCTTCACGGCAAGGTCAAACCCGTCCTCGAGGAATCCGAAATGGATCTCGGATGGGCGATCCCTTCTCCCGATGGCCGCCATCTTGCCATCTGGAAGGCTAGCGGTAGCTCCAACGCTTGGCTGCTCGAGAACTTCGAATAACTCTGCCGGTTATTTTTCGAGCGTCATAGTAAAATCCGCCCGCTACCTCGGCAGCGGTTGCCTAGCACATGCTCAAGACCGTGAAGAAATCGTTTCGAGCTACCCTCGAGCGTCTGCGCTCAAACCTCGGCTGGGTCATCATTTGGATTCCCTTTAATGTGCAGAAAACCTGGGGAACACGCGGGCGTGTGCGCGTAAGGGGGGAGATCAACGGCTTCGCCTTTCGCACATCGCTCTTTCCCACGCGCAAGGGTGAACACTTCTTGCTCGTAAACAAGAAAATGCAGGCTGGCGGACACGCATCCGAGGGCACCGCGGCGGAATTTTTTCTCGGACCGGACACCGAAGAACGCGTTGTGGCCGTCCCCGCCGAACTGAAGCGTATTCTCGCCGAAGACAAAACCTTTCGCCGGTGGTTTGATGGATTGAACTATTCCATTCGCAAATGGCTTGCCGATTGGATCACACAGCCCAAGAGCGCGGCTTCGCGCCTCCGTCGCGCCGAACAAGTCGCCGAGCAGCTTCTCTCCACCATGGAGGCCGAGCGCGAACTCCCGCCCGCCCTGAAGTTAGCCTTCGCACGCGATCCGCGCGCGCTTGAAGGATGGAACCTCATGTCACCCACGCATCGCCGCGGCCAATTGATCGCCATCTTCTTTTACCGCTCGCCGGATGCTCGCGCTCGCCGCATCGAAAAAGTAATCGAAGAAGCCATCGCCCGCGCCGAAAAAGAATCCAACAAATGAATCTCGTTTCACTACTTCAAAACGTCCGCACCGGCCTTCGCGCACTGTGCATCCTGCGCGCTCGTCGCTCCGGATACGCCGATCGCTCCCACAATTTTTCCGTCCATCAGCAACGGAAAGCCGCCCTCGATGGCCACGACTCCTTTAAGGCTCAAAATGCGCAGCCCATCTCCCCCGCCTGCCAGAACATCCTGAAACGCTTTCGTGGGACGCTTGAACAGTGCGGCAGTTCGCGCCTTTTCAATCGCCACGTTCGCGCTGCCGATTTGCGTGTTGTCCATCTTTAGGTAGTAAACGAGGTTTCCGCCGGTGTCGACGACCGCCACCGCGACATTCCAGTGGTTCTTCTCCGCTTCCGCAAGCGCCGGAGCAGCCGCCTTTCTGGCGTTCTCCAGGGTGACAGGCCCGCCTAACGGATTCGGCATCTGTGCCTGCGCCATCGCCAATCCACACATCACAATCATCGCCGCAACTACCGACCTCACCACAGCCCTTTCGGACATACTCTCTCCTCCTCAAGTTTTGGCACAACTCACTCCACGCGCCCAAACAGCCGCCACACTATATCGAATTTCTTCCTTTGGCGAAGGGAACTTCGGACTCGTCCGACAGCGGATCGCTAGCCGCGCCTGGCTCGCGAAATCTGTCTGCTCACTGGTAACGCAGCGCAATGATCGGGTCCACCCGCAAAGCACGCCGCGCCGGAACGTAAGATGCGAGCATGGCCACTGCTACCAACGCAACTGCAACAATCGAGTAGGTCACCGGATCAGTCGGCTTAACTCCGTACAGAAACGCTGCTATAAAGCGCGTCAATCCGAAGGCCAGCGCCAGGCCGGCCGCCACACCCAAGAGCGCTAGCTTAAGACCCAGCTTCGCCACTAGTCTCAGCACGTCACCGCGTCCTGCTCCAAGCGCCACTCGAATCCCGATCTCGCGTGTCCGCTGGCTCACAAAGTAGGACATCACTCCGTATATGCCAATCGCCGCGAGGAGTGCCGCGACGCCCGCGAAGACTGCCAGCATTTGCATATACAGTCGGTAGTCGCCCATGGAGTCCGACATAACGTCCTCCATAGTCATGACGCCCGTCACCGGCAGATCGGGATCGATCCCCGCAATTGCCTTTTTTACGTCACCCGCCAACTCGTTCCCGCGGCTACGCGCACCAGAAGCCTTCCGAATCACCACGTAGTGGTGGAGGTGCGGTATCGCCGTGCCTCCGGGAAACACGGCCTGCTGCTGCAAATAGGATGCGTACATAAACGGCGGTACTTCCTGACCCAATCCAAAATGCTTCACGTCTCCTACGACCCCCACGATCTGCCGCGGTCGCACTTCGTCCACGGGATACGGGTCGAATCTCAGGAGGATCTGCTGCCCAATCGGCTCTTCGTTCGGAAAATACTTCCTCGCGAACGACTCATTCACCACGACAGCCCACGGCGAGGTCTGGGTGTCGTGCTCTTCCAGGAATCGCCCCTTCTTCAGCGGAACGCGGAACGTTTCGAAGATGCTCGGGCTCACATCGTCGTATCCCGCCTGAGGTCTGCTCTCTGGCGCCGGAGCGGGATGTCCCAGTATGGAAAAGCTGAACATATACGCTCCGCGCATGGGCAGAAAACTCATGATCCCCGACGACTCCACTCCCGGAAGCGCCGCAATTTTTTCCGTCAGTTGTTGGTTGAACGCCGCTACCGTCGGCAGGGTTCTTTCCATATCGCCAGGTTCCCGCTTCAAATACTTCCCGCCCTCCGGCAACTGCACCAGCATGGTCAACAAATTCTTCGCGTCGAACCCCGGATTCACTCGCTGCAGCCGCAGTATCGTGTTGATCATCAATCCCGCGCCCACCAGCAGCACCATCGCCAGGGCTACTTCCGACACCGCTAGAACGTGCCGCGTGATTCCACGCGATCCTGCTACCGTCCTCCCCTCGCCTTCCCTTAGCGCCGCGTTCAAGTCGGGATTTGAAGCTTCTAAAGCTGGCGCCAGCCCGAAAATTCCCGCCGTTAGCACCGAAATGCCGAACGTGAAAAGCAGCACGCGCCCATCAATACTGATGCTCTCGACATTCGGAAAATCTCCCAGCAGCTTCCGCAGAATCTGAATCCCCCAGTACGCAATCAAAATTCCCAGTCCGCCTCCCAGAAACGCCAGCAATCCGCTCTCTGCGAACAACTGCTGCATCAATCGCCGCCGTCCTGCTCCGAGCGCTGCTCGCACCGAATACTCTTTTCGCCGCGTCTCGGTCCGCGACCGCGTTAAATTCGCCACATTTACGCATGCGATGAGCAACACGCAGGCCACCGCTCCCAAGAGGGGATACAGCGCCTGACCGGCCCCGCGATAAAGATCCTGGTGCAGCGGCCGCACCACCTTTCCAATTCCTGCATTCGTCTTGGGATACGCGAGTTCCAGCCGCTTCGCGATGACCTCCATCTCTACTTGCGCTGCTGCGACGGTTGCTTCTGGCTTCAACCGTGCGATGGGCATTAGCCAGTGATCGATCCGCTCCGAATATCTCGCCCCATCCGGATTCACAGGTATCCATACATCCAGCTTTCCGCCGTAAAATGGAGCGAATCCCGCCGGCATCACGCCCACAACGGTCGAAGGCACGCTATCGACATGGAACGCCTTCCCCAGTACCTGTGGATCGTTGTTGAAGTGGCTCTTCCAAAAGGCGCTGCTAATGACCACTGCGTAGGAGTGGTCCTGCATCTCGTCGGCGGTAAAAACCCTCCCCATGATCGGCTGCACGCCCAGCAGCCCGAAAAAATTCGGCGTGACGTACTGCACATGCACGGGCTCCGGCTCGCCCAGCCGCGACAAAATCACTTCTTCCGTGGAGCTAGTCAGCGCAATGTCTTGAAATACTGTATTTTGTTTTTTCCAATCGGCACTCTCCGCGATGGGCGGTGCCTGAAAATCCCCGGGATGCTCTTTCTCCGTTTGCCAGATTACCGTGAGCTGTTCCGGATGATCGTAAGGCAGCGGCCTGTACAGCAGCGCGTTCAGCATGCTGAAGATGGTGCTGTTCGCGCCTATCCCCAAAGCTAGGGACAGCACCACCACCGCCAGAAAGCCCGGACTTTTCCGAAGTCCGCGCGCCGCAAGCCGAATGTCTTGCCAAACATTCTCAAACGAGCCGTAGGTTCGCATCGCTCGCGTACCTCCTTCACATCAAGACGATTGACCCTCGCTTTTAGTTCAGTTTCCTGCCCTAACTTTCTCCTCGCCTGCTCCTGGGGTCTCTGCCGCCTTGCGCCCCGCAAAGCTATGCTTCACTCCTCGCGCTTAATCGACACATAAATCGGTCCAGCCCCCAACATGCTCACCAGAAACCACGTGAATCGTCCCGCTCGGTTGACAGTTTGAAATTTCAAGTGGTCTCCCGCCGCGACATCCAGCTCCACTGTCTTCCAATTCCAAGTATTGTCCACGCGAAGGCGGCGATGCCCTGGAGTCACCGGTACCGAGATCGTGTCCCCGTAAAACAATTCTCCGACGTTCTCTCCGTCCAGCTTCACGATGATTTGACGTTGCTGCACATCATTGGGTGAGGTCCGGCGAATCGTTATCGTACCTTGCGCTGCTGTAGGTGCGGCGGCCACTTGGGTTCACGCTCCCCGATAGCCTTAGATGCTACGCCTCCCAGCACGACGCCAACAAAAATTCTCAAAAAGCCAGCCTGCCTCTTCCCATCGCCCGAACCTCTGCTACAATCCCTGTCCATGAACCGACGCGCATTGCTTCAATCGATTCCCGCCGCAACTCTGCTCCCAACCGCAGCCTGGGCCGCCGCTGCCGCCCACAACTCCTCCGCACGGGAAGACTCCGCCCCACCGCAATCCTCAACCATCGTCTACGAACTCCGCGTCTACCACACCTACGAAGGCAAGCTCGACGACCTCCTCCGCCGCTTCCGCGAACACACTATGCAACTCTTTGAAAAGCACGGCATCAAGAACATCGCCTACTGGACTCCCACCGACGACCCCCTAAAAGGAAAGACTCTCTTCTACATCATCGCCCACCCCAGCCGCGAAGCCGCCACGGCCAACTGGAAGGCCTTCGGCGACGACCCCGAATGGAAGAGCGTCCAGGCAAAATCCGAGGCTAACGGCAAACTCGTCGAAAAGGTGGACTCTACCTTCCTCACTCTGACCGACTTCTCCCCGCCCCTCCGCTAAAATCTCGCTTGCTGCAAAACAACAACCTCCGGCGCGTTTTCGATTGCTCCTCTGGGCCTCTGTGCTCTCCGCGTCCTCGGCGTAAAATTCTGTTCTTCTATTTCGTAATTTTCGCAATAAAAACCGAGTACGGCTCCATCGGCAATACCGCAAACATGCCCTTCACCTGTTTGTGAAAACTTGTCAACAAAACCTCCAGCTTCGGCGCAGAAAATCCCGTCGCGGAGAGCTCAAACGGCACACGCTGTTCCACGGCCGACATATTCAGAATGACCAAAACCGCTTCACCCTTATATCGCCGAAGATATGTCAACACGTTCGGATTATCCTCGTTCACCGAAACATAGTCCCCCTCCAAAAGCGCTGCCTCCGCATGCCGCAGCGCTAAAAGTTTCCGGTAAAAACTAAGGACGGAGTCTGGGTCCTTCAACTCGTCCGCCACGTTATGCGTATTCGCGCTAGCCGGCACGGGCAACCACGGCTTTGCCACGCTGAATCCTGCATTCGCTCCGTGATCCCATTGCATCGGCGTCCGCTCTCCATCGCGCCCCTTCTCGAGCGGCCATCCGAGTTTTCCAATCGGGTCCTGCACGTCATCCTTGCTCTTCGGATCGTTGTTTTCCATCCCAATCTCTTCGCCGTAATACATAATCGCC
>Ga0210384_10006404_pt1 | contig 12583 bp, 11 predicted proteins | sample IncBWH2MmetaG_FD_160574 | JGI IMG/M metagenome (GOLD analysis project Ga0210384, IMG submission 160574) | Forest soil microbial communities from Barre Woods Harvard Forest LTER site, Petersham, Massachusetts, United States - Inc-BW-H-2-M | ecosystem: Environmental > Terrestrial > Soil >... | reverse complement strand
GAGGTACCACAACTCTTGCAGTGCCGGACGATACCTTCGTTGACGATATAGACGTCGGACTCCAGGTCGCTCTGCTCCACCAACTCGCGAGCCTTGCAACTGGCGCATTGCAATAAAACGCTGTTCGCTATTTTCTCGGATAGCGATACCGGAGGAAATTCGATGCCCCAAAAGTCGATATTCTGATTCAGAAAGGCCACGCCGTAGGTATAGCTAGCGCCTTCCGATCCGAGCTGGCCGACCACCCGCACCTCGGCCTCTTTATTGGTCTCCAGCGAGCGAAGGATCAGCTCCTGCTCCGGGGATAGTTTGTATTCGGAAACGATGCCCGCGCCATGCCGGCTGAGCAATACGGTTTTCGCCTGCTCCGAAAACATCTTGCCTTCCATGTCGCTTCCAACCAGAAGGATGGGGATTTCCTTTGGTATTCGGCTGCTCCGACGCATCCGGATGAAGACACTTGCGCACCCGCTGAGAGGAAAGGCTGACAAAATGTTACCCGGAATTCTTCACCGGCGTGATGGATTTTGCAAAAGTGGTTCGAACCGCGCACGGCTGGCCAGCTGTGGCAAGTTTGCAGGGTATTCAGCGGCAGGTTGGGTATAGAATATCCTGCGTTCCCGAGAAGGCAACCCCATGGAGCAAGAGCGGCGTCGCGCACCCCGATTTCCCTTCATCGCTTCGGCCGAGGTCCTTGCGGAAGATACCGGCTCGCGCATGAGCACCCGCATCAGTGACCTTAGTACTTCCGGCTGTTACGTCGACACCATTAATCCCCTCCCCGACGGCAGCCTTGTGCAAGTGAAGATTTTCACGGAGACCCGTGTCTTTGAGGCGCCTGCCACAGTGGTCTTTTCACATACGCACCTGGGTATGGGGCTGAGGTTCCGCGAGGTCCAGCCAAACTCCCAGGACGTCTTGCAGAACTGGCTTCCAGCCACGGTTTAGGCGATCCCCCTTAGGGCTCAGCCCCGGCCTCAGAATTCCTAGCGACAGTCCGGCGGCAGTATGGTATCTTCTCGCTCCCACCCAACATCCAGCCCCTCGCTACTCCCGTATGTAATAGGGTGTCCCATGGAAGCTCTGGCAAAGCGTTTGGAAGATCGCATTGCTCTCACCGTAAGGGTGGATCTCTGCAGCCTGGATGTCCGCCAGCGAACCCAGGAGGGCCTTACAGAAAACGTGAGTACCCACGGCGCCCGAGTAGTCTCCAGCAGGCCGTGGAAGCCGGATGAGCGGCTGAACGTGCATTCTCTTCCTGGCGATTTCCGGGCACGTGCACGGGTGATTTACTGCGTACCGCTAGGAACGGACTCGTTTGCCATAGGCTTACAATTGCTGGCCGCGGCGGGGAACTGGCACTAGCGAAGCGAGCAGGCGAGGACGAACTCTTTACAGGGAACGATCGGTGAGCAATTTCTTTGGGTATGTCCTTAGCGCGAGAGCGCCAGGATGGCTTCGTTGAGTCTTGTCAGGTCGGAGTCCAGGCGATAGTAACCGGTACGCCAAGCGCTGGTGGTTTCTTCTGCCCGGAAGCTGATTACGGCGAAGTCGCTCGTCGCGCCATTACCGTTGACCACCGCCGGGAACTGTTCCCCAACGTAAATGGCGGGATGTTCTTTCACCACGCGTTCGCATTCAGGAACGGAAAGAACGGCCCGAAGCATGCCCTGATTTTTTGCATGCGGTTGGCAAAAATAGATGTTGGGCATACGGATGAATAATGAGGAATAAGCTGCAAAATTTAAATAGTACTTTCGGACAACTGACCCACGAGTGTCCACAGGGACACAACAGCAGAGCGTGATTTCCTTCGGAAACATCGCGAACCAATAGCTTTTAGAGCGAGCAAGCGATGCTGAAACTATACCAGGGGAAAATCGGTTTAGCGCGCGGTTCAGGGTTTAGGTGAGCGCGTCTTTGCCAGTCAGGGCATAGACCGCCGCGCAATCGATCACTTTTCGCAGGTCAACGTACTCGTTCGGTCCATGCGCAACCGAGAGCAGCCCCGGACCGTAGGCGTAGGCCGGGATGCCCCGCGCGGCATAGAAACGCGTCTCTAGCAGGCCGGGACACATCTCGAAACGCGGAGCTTCTCCTGCCATCGTAGTGATGCTGCGGGACAATGTTTCCCCGATCAGGCTGTTCTCTCTGCTGGAAGCCGAGCCGCCCTCTTGCAGAATTTCCCAGTCCAGGGGTATGCCGTCCCGTTTGCAGCCTTCCAGCACACCGAGCAATTTTTCCTTCTCTATCGCGAGGTCTTCTTCCGGATTGATCCTCCGGTCGACCGTAAACCAGCATTTCTCCGGCACCACATTGAAATTGGCGCCGCCGCCGCTCCGTCCGCCGAGCATCAGGATAGAGTTGCGGGCTTGTTCCGCGCCGATCTGAGCGCGAGTGGCCCTCTGCTCCACCTCGTGCTTCAACTGCTGGAGCCGTTCGACGACGCGGTGCGTGCGTTCGAATGCATTTTCGCCCTGGTGCTGCAGGCCCACGTGCGCGGACTTTCCCAAGACCTGAACGCGCAGCGAAATGGCGCCCCGGCTGGCATTCCAGACCACGCCGCTGGTGGGTTCTGCGAGAAGCATCCCGATGCCGTCGCGCCCCAATAGTCCTTGTTGCGCAAGCCATGCGGAGCCGCCTTCGCCACCCGTTTCTTCGTTCGGGACCAGCGTTAGGACAATTCGGCCGTTCAATTTCGTTCCGGCTTCTTTGAGCGCCCGGATCGCATAGAGCATCGCCACGATTCCGCCCTTCATGTCGCAAGCGCCGCGTCCGAAGAGAAAATGCTCTTTACGAATGGGTTGAAACTGTTCCGCGGATTGTGCGGGGACGACATCGTAGTGGCCATGAAAATAGAGCGCGCGGTCTCCTCGCCCGTAACTGCCAAGAAGGCAAACGGGAGCGTCACCACTCTCTTTGTTCGGGATTGCTGGCGAAGGCCGCTCACATTCAAGACCGGTTTCACGCATGCGGCGTTCGAGAAGCTCCGCGCAAACGCGGTAATTCTTCCCTGGGGGATTCTCGGTAGGTATGGCCACCAGCTCTGTCAGCAGGGTTGCCATTTCGTCTTCGCGCTGCTGTAGCCAGGAATGAATTGAATTGGCTTGTACTGTTTTGTTGATCGGCGTTTCGCTCATAAGCCGTAAGCGTAGAAACTGCTGCTCGTGACGCCAAGCTCCATATTGGTGCCAGAGACTCCTGCCCCCGCATTCTGGCGAACCCGTCGTAACCAAACGGCAGTGCATGCGGCGTGCAGGGGAGCGGCTATGGTAGGCTGTGCCGGAATCGAGCATCAAAGCGGAGAAGACGGATGAGCGCTGGCGCAAACGCGTTTCCGGTCCTGAGGTGGATTGCGCTGTCGTGGCTGGTGGTCTGGCTGCCGTCTTATGTTTGGGCGTGGGGTTGGGCAAATCTCCTGCATCTGTGCGATATGGCAGTGATCCTCGGATGCGTGGGAATCTGGTGGGGCAGCTCCTTGCTGATCTCCAGCCAGGCGGTGGGCTCCCTGGCCGCAGGAATTCTTTGGGCTTTCGATGTGGGCTGGCGGCTCACGACCGGACGTTTTTTGGTCGGCGGCACCGATTACATGTGGGATGCGCGGTACCCGCTCTGGGTGCGGCTGCTGTCCTGCTTTCACATCGGGCTTCCTCTGGCGCTGCTCTGGGCCATGCGCAAGGTAGGATATGACCGGCGTGCATTGGCATTGCAGGCGGCCATCGCTGTGGGGCTATTCGTTGCCGCACGATTCTTGCCCCAAGAATTGAACCTGAACTACGCGTATCGAGATCCGCTTTTTCATCGCGTCTGGGGGCCCGCCCCCGTCCATCTCGCGGTGATTTTCTTTTTCGCGGTGGTGTTCCTCTACTGGCCGACGCATCTGCTCCTGGGCTGGATGTTTCCGCTCGCGAGCGCGACAAAATGACATGCGCGAGGAGCGGCTCCATGGTCCCGGGAAAACTTTGCAGCCGGACGATTCGAATCAGGTGAAATAAAGATGAACAGAAAACGGCAACTTCTCATTGGGATTGGCTGCGGCCTGGCAATCTTAGTTGGGGTCAAGCTGCTTGCGGATGCATCGGGGGAAATCGAACGGCTGGCCACGTTGATGGCTTGGAAGCCGGGAACGGTGGTTGCCGACATCGGCGCGGGAGACGGGAGCTACGCGTTTGCGGCGGGGGAGCGCGTCGGCCCAACCGGAAAAGTATTTGCGACCGAGATTGACGCGAAAAAGCTGAAAGAGTTGCGCGCGGAGGTCAAAAAACGGAATTTTCAGAATGTGGCCGTGGTAGAAAGCGCGGAGGCGGATACGAATTTGCCGGCTGCTTGCTGCGACGCGATTTTCCTGCGGCGCGTTTACCATCACCTGACGAAGCCGAAAGAGTTTGATGCCAATTTGATTCGTTCCTTGAAGCCCGGCGGGCGGCTGGCGATTATTGATTTTCCGCCACGTCCTGGACTCGACCCGGTGGAGGGGGTTCCGAGCAACCGCGGCGGGCATGGCATACCGCAGAAGATTGTGATCGAGGAGCTCATCGCGGCCGGTCTGCAAGTTGAAAAGATTGTGAACGACTGGCCGGGAGATAGTTACTGTGTGTTGTTCGTGCGGAAATGACGACCGAAGAGAAGTTTAGGCCGGTGGAAGTGCCTGAACATTTTAATGTCGCGACGCATTTTCTGGATGTGCCGGCCGGGAGGCATCCAGAGCGCATAGCGATCGCCGGCGAACCCCGCGAGGTCGCTTACGGCGAACTTGCGGCGCTTTCGAATCGCGTGGGAAATGCGTTGCTTGCGCAGGGTGTGACGCGTGGCGATCGCGTTCTCATCCTGTTGCGCGATTCGGCGGAGTTTATCGCGGCATTTTTTGGAGCCGCAAAGATCGGCGCAATCGCAGTGCCGGTAAATCCCTTTGCTCGCGCGACCGACTACCTCCACTACATCGAAAATAGCGAGCCAAGCGTAGCCATTATCCATTCCGGAGCGCTGCCGGAATTTCTCCCGGCGTCGAGCGAGCGGCCACAAATGCGGATCGTCCTGGCCGGCGAGGAAGCCCTCGCGACTGGCGGCGTGAGTTGCGCAAAGTGGAGCGAATGGACGGGCAGGGCAAGCAACCGCCTCGTCGCAGCGCAGACTTCCGCGGACGATTCTGCTTTCATGCTTTACACGTCCGGGAGCGGAGGAAAGCCAAAGGCGGCCGTTCACCGGCACGCGGATATGCTGGTGACGAGCCAGAACTACGCGCAGGGAGTGCTCGAATTGCGCGAAAACGACGTCACGTTTTCTGTTTCCAAGCTGTTCTTTGCTTATGGTTTAGGAAATGGAATGTACTTTCCGCTTTCGGCCGGCGCAAAAACGGTATTGAACCCCGAACGAACGAAAGTGGAGCACGTCATCGAGCTTGTCGAGAGTTACCGGCCCACGATTTTCTTCGCCGTGCCGACGTTTTATGCGGCGGTGTTGCGCGCGGCCGAGGAAAAACAGTATCCCATGAATTTTTCTACGGTGCGGCAGTGCGTGTCGGCCGGGGAGATGCTTCCGACGGAAATCTTCCAGCGCTGGAAGCGGCGATTCGGGCTCGAAATTCTCGACGGAATCGGTTCGACGGAGATGCTGCACATGTTTGTTTCGAGTCGGCCTGGGCATTGCAAACCCGGAAGCTGCGGATTCCCGGTGCCGGGCTACGAAGTCAAAATTGTGGATGACGCGGGCGAGCCGGTGGCTGGCGGAGAAATCGGGAATCTCTGGGTGCGCGGCGAGAGCGCGTTCGAACGGTATTGGAAAATTCCGGAATTGACCGCGCGCACAAAACGCGGGGAGTGGGTGGTGACCGGCGACAAATTCATTTGCGATTCGAACGGCTATTATCAGTATTGCGGGCGCGCGGACGACATGATGAAAGTTGCCGGAATGTGGGTTTCGCCGATGGAAGTGGAAAACGCCCTACTGGGACACCCGCTCGTGGCCGAATGCGCGGTCGTCGGAGAAACGGATGCGCGAGGGCTGATGTGTTCGGTAGCGCACGTGGTGTTGCGCACGGAGAACGGAGGATCGGAACAACTGGCAGCGGAGATTTGCGAGCACCTGAAGGCCAGGCTGGTGTCGTACAAAGTGCCGCGCGAGGTTAGATTCTGCAGCGAGTTGCCGAAAACGGTGACGGGAAAAATTCAGCGATTCCGATTGCGTGACGGTTCGAGCAGCAAGTAAGCGCCGAAATATTTCCGTGGCGAGGAGTGCGCCATCCTGGCGGCAGCAGTATTTTTGTGAGCTGTTGGGAACGAGGAAAAAATGGGCCGGGGAAGGTGACAACCTTTTCGCTCCCCGGCCCAGTCTGCTGGTGCGCCACGCGGCGATTAGTGCGCAGCGAGCCAGTTCACATAGTCGGCCAGCGCTTGGGATTCCCGAACCACTTCGCGTCCCTCTTCCTTGCTGATCCGCTTGCCATGGAACTCCGCGTCCGTGAGCCTCTCCAACATTTCATCGGCAAGATGATTGCGCAACGAGGTGATGAACGAAAGCTGGTTTTCTAAATTGGTGTAAGTGGCGTCGTCACCGGCAAGAGCCTTTGTGGAGATTTTGAGGCTCGCCAGCCCGAGTTCTCCCACCGGGGCGTTGATGCGCTTGTACGCTCGGGCGAGTTCGACGAACTCCTCGCGGCTGTTTTCCACACCATCCGGCAGGGCCCAATGGTGCAGATCTTCGGCTAGGACTCGCCCTTGGCTCTGGTAGTCATCTTTCAAACCGACCAGAGCGAGCAGAGTCGGACGAATATCCGCGTGATCGGACCACACGTCGTCGTCTACGCCCTTATTCTTTACGCCGGGCCCCACGAAAGCGAGATAGGTGACGTTGATGTCCGGCGATACTCCTCCATGGTTCCAGGCGAAGCCGGGATTCACAACCACATCGGGGCCGAACGTCTGGAAGAAGTAGTCGGGATCGGCGAACATGACGTAGGTTGGCGTGCGCAGTGGATCGCCGGTGATCATGTGGAGCAGCTTCAGCTCCACGGGATCGGCGAGAAAGCGCGTGAGGGTGTCGGTGTTGCCGGTCCTGGGGTTCACAAAAGTTAGCTTTGAGGTGTCGCGTTCGAATTGGCGGGCGATCGCCGAATCACGCGCGGGCTGCCCGCTGATGTAAAACGCCGGCGCCATGTCAAAGTGAATGTCGAAAGGCGTGTTGGTGAAGTTCAATGCGGGATCTTCTTTCCCGAGCAGCGATTGGATGTTGCTGAGCAACTCGCCAATCGTGTTTGGGCCGACCGTGCCGGGTGTGTAGGTGCAAGGCACGGTGACGCCATCGCAGCCGGGATTCGTTGGCGAGCCGCCGGCAAAATGATCGCTTTCATCCGCGGTGAGGATGAAGAAAGTGTTATCCGGTGTGATGCCGTCATTTTCCAGCCGCGTGAAGAATTTGTTGAAGGCATCATCATAGGCCGCAAGTTGCGCGACATATCCCGCCTCACCGGGGCCAAACGCGCGGAATGGCGCCGAGTGGCTTTCATGCGCGTCGGAAATATACGAGTATGTGACGGGCACACCGTTTTCTTGCATCGCCGCAGTGTAAGCAAGCGTTTGATAAGCAGAAATGCCTCCGAACCCGGGGAAACCGTTGAGTGGCTTGCCGTTCAAGTCCAGGAACGGCCCGTTCGGGCTGATCACCGGTGCGACAAATTTGTGCCCGTAGAGTGCGTTGAATCCTGAATATCCATTCGGTTCTTGAGGAAGAACGTCTGGCTCTCCGTGATTCTGGTTGGAGCACAACGCATTCCCCGCAGAGCAATGGATCGCGATGCCTTCGAAATCCGCCGCAGCGTTTTTGTCTGCCAGCGCCAAAGCCAGTTCAGTTTGGTCGTTTGCGAAAACCGTTTTGATATCGCTATTTGTATTCTCCATTTCCATGTTGGCGATGGAGACCGCGCCAACATTGCAGCCCGCTCGCGTAAAGGGTACCCAGGGTGCCGGGGCGTTCTTGCCGTCTGCGGTAAGCAGGCTGAAGGTTGGATCGGCAACAGGGTTGACGAGGTCGGTCCAATACGTGAAGGAACTGGTGAAAGTTGACCCCAGACCGTCGGAGGCGTTGGGATTGAAGTAGTTGTAGCTGTTGGCCACCGGCTGGCCGTGGCGTTCGCCGTATACTCTCGTCAGCGAAGTGATGATGTCATCGGCGGTGTGAGCAATCAGTGGGGTGTGGTGGTTGGTGGAGAGGGTCCCGTTATTGACGAAGAAGTTTAGAAGGTGGGGCATTTGCTCGAGGTCGGAGGGGACATTAGGATTGTCGCGGGTGAAATGGACGTTATCAAATTGAATGTAAATGACATGCTTGATTTCACCGCGAGCGGAGTTCAGGGTGCAGCCACCAGCGGAAGAGGGCGCATTCTGAGGGGTAGCGGGCCTGGGCACAGCTTGTGCAGCGTCTGGCACGAGCACGGGCATTGCGGAGCTCAACGCAAAGGCCAAAGAGATGGTTGCCGCCAGAACCTGGCGAAATACCGGCGAAAGATCCCGGAGTTTGCTGCGAAACCGTTTTGAAATAATCGAAGAAGTCTGATTCATTTTCAAGACACGCTTCCTGGGCAAAGTCTAACGCGCAGCGTTTTTAACGCTGCCAGAAGGAACGTTGGTTACAAATTCGATAATTTCGCGTCAAGAAATAGAAAATTGGGGTGTGGCACGTCAGGCCGGGTCGAGGTAGGTATCGTAGGAAGAGGCGATGGCGCGGACCTCAGCGAGGGTTTGATCGCGGATGACTTTGCCGTCTTCGAGGACGGTTTCGAGGGCGTTGCTGTTCCGGACCGGGTCGCCATCGAGGACTTCGACAGTGGCGAACTCCTTGCCGTGTTGAATGAGATTGAAGCGGCCGCCTTTACTGGCTTTCGACGGATCGGTTTTCGGATTTTTGTAAACGTTGTGCCAGGTTCCATTGCGGTCGATCGCGGAGCATTTTAGCGCGAAGCGCAGAGTGTCGCGATTCACTTGTTGCAGCAAAGCGCCGCCCATGCCGTAGCTCCAGATATCCTGCGACCAGCCTTTGCGGGTGAGTTGCGCGGTGATGTTCTGAATGGTGTAGAAGTTCACGCCATCACCCTGGATGAAGCGCACGCAGGGAATGGTGGTTTTCCAGCCCTTGCTATTCACTTCGTAGCCAAAGACTTCGCTGACGATTTTGAAAAGTTCCTCGAGGACGGTGACGGCATCGCCGGAGTCCGGGCGAATGATGAGCGTGCCGTTGCGCTGCAAGACTCTTTCACGCAGCGCGCCGCCCCAAAGATTGCGGACGGCATTGTAGATGTCGTAGGAATCGCTGACGCAGGCGACAAAGCCTTCGGGACAATTTTCGAGGATGTTGGCGTAGGCCTTGAGCTCGTCGGCTTCGCCCCAGGCGGTGATGGTGGAATGCTCGGAGGCGGGGATGCTGTAGCCGACACAGTCGAGTGGATTCTGTGCGGTGAAATCAGCGGAGTAAAACTGGTTGAGAAGTTGAATGGCCGCGAGCGTGTCTGTGCCGAGAAAATTGAGAAGATGCGCGGCGCCGCCGATGGCCGCGGATTCCTTCGAGGAAACTCCGCGGAAGCCGAAGTCGTGGAGCTTGAAGGGGAGAAGGGAAGGATCTCCGGTGCGGACGAGAGCTTTGCCAATGACTTGCTTGATGGCGCGGGAAAGCGTGGCCACGGTGATGGGATACCAGACCTGGAGAAGAACGGTTTCGGCCCAGTTGGTGAGCCAATAAAACTTGGGATCAGTGTTTTCGATGGTGATGAGCGCGTTGTGGCTTTTGACGACGGTGCCTTCCTTGATGGCGCGGATGCGAAGGGGGAGGCGTCCGCCATGCTTGGCGTACAGGGATTTGAATCCGTCGTAGTTGAAGGACTTGGGGTGGCCGTTGAAGTGCGCGTGGGCGACGCGGCGGGCTTCCTCGACGTCGTCAAGGGTGAAGACCTGGCCGGCGAAATTGGACTTGATGATGTACTGAAGCATGGCGAGCATGGTTTCGTCGAACATGCCGCCGCGGGATTCGACATAGGAGTAGATGTGGCGCGTGTCCGGGGGGTATTGCCACCAATGGGTGAGCTTGTAGGAGTCGGTGTTGAGGATGGGATTGAGGCGCAGGGACTGCATGGGTTCAGGATAGCAGAGCAGGTTGCACGTTGGCAGGTTTGAAGGTTGAAAGTAGGGAGGACCCCGTGTTTTTTATAAGTGTTGCATCTGAAGAGATTAGCTTTGCCGTAAATCTTTTGTTTGCAACACTTACATTGGCGGGGAGGTCTAGAAGTGCTGCATTTGAAGGACTTAGGGGACAGGGGCAGTGAACAGTGGTTCGTGAACAGTGATCCGTGAAGAGGAGAATTGGGACAAGCGTTCTAGGGCGGAGATCGTGGGACAGACGAGCAAGGGAGGGGGATGACGACGGGTGCGTGGAGTGAAGTGAAGATATGCCCCTCGCCGCGGGACAGACAGAAAGTTGTGCCGCTCGGGGTGAACGGGTGGCGGACAAAGGAAGACTCCTTTGTCCGCCATGTGGAAGGGTTTGGATAATATAACACGAGAAGTACTGGGCATCTATATTTATGTTGCGGTACATTCGAATGATTGCGGAAGGCGTTGAAACGATGCCGGCTGGCGGTTCATAGAATCAAAACCCGCACGCGGCCGAGCGAGAGAAAGACGAGTAGACTTGCGGCATGTGAATGATTGCGGGCAATGATTTTTAGCTTGGTCTACACTGAAGTTGTTGGCAAACAGATGACGATTGACAATCCACCTCTCGCTAACGAACCGGCACCTCCCGGAACTCGAGGAAATTCGCGCAAGGTGTACTCCTGGGTTCTGGGAGCTTCCTTGGGCGCAATTCTTGCGGTTATTCTGATGGGGGCGCTGTTGTGGTTGTCGACCGGGCTCGGGCTATTGCACTTGATGAGCATTTTGCGCGGCGGACGAACACAGTTCAATGTGGATCAGCCGACCGTGGTGCGTCAAATTCAACAACTTCAACGACTGGAAACCGTGAGCTATACGATGGATAAGATCATTTCGGGTGGGCTTGGCAATGCTTACCTGCCGAAATTTCTGGCGGGTGACCGCCTGCTGCTGGTGGTACACGGAGAAGTGATTGGGGCATCAATCTCGCGGGCTTGCAGACGGGCGACGTCCAAATCCAAGGGCAGAAAGTGTCGATTCACCTGCCCCCAGCGGAAATCTTGAGCACACGAATCGATAATGTGAGGACCAGAGTATATTCATGTGACACCGGCCTTTTCACTTCCCCCGACCCCAACCTGGAAAGCGAAGTCCGCGAAGAAGCTGAGCGCGAACTCCGGCAAGCCGCGCTGCAAGATGGCATCCTCAAGATCGCTGCCGACAACGCGCGAAGTACGATCTCTGGCATGTTAAAGGGCTTCGGGTTCCGCGAGGTGGACATCCGCTAAGTTCTTGCGCGGAACTGACGGTCACTAACCCGGGTCTAGTGTTTGCGGCCCCGGATATCGTCGTAGGCAATTATGGAGAGGACCACAAGGACCCACACTGGGAAGACGCCCATTCCAGGAACGGCTTCCGCAACCAAGCCCGGCAAAATCGCCCATCGACGGCCAAGGATTAGAAACAGGAGTAACGCCGTTCCCAGGTCAATCAGCCATTGTGCGGGTGGGGCAAACACCAACCAGAAGGATAGAAAGTCCGAGACAGCAGCGATCAAGAAAGCAACGGCTTGCCGTTTGCGTGAGGGGCGCTGAACGGGAGCCAGCACCTCTGCAGGTGTCAAAATAACTGGATGGTCGGTCGGCGTTGTCATGACCCCGGTTGCATTGCTCTTCTGTTCGGTTAGACAGCAGGAAAATGAATATTCAGCTTAAAGCAAATGAAGAGAACCAGGATCGCGCCCAGTGTGGAAAAAATGAGGCCGGCGGGATGATAGCGTTCGTTTGCCGGGCGTGAAAACATGTGGGTAACGCCGCCGCCGATGATTCCTCCAATGATGCCGAGCACGACCGTCCAGAAAATCGTTATATGCACGTGCATGACGTCTTTCGCGATAAGCCCCGAGATTAGCCCAATAAGAACATACCAGATCAGGTGAAACATACTTTTTCCTCCATCGTTTGCCGTCAGAAAGCAGTCGAGCAAGAGCCAGGGTTTGGCAATTAACCCTGAACTTTCCATTTGGAGCTCTGGCCTTGCAGCGTAGAGTCTGTCAAGCGTAAGTACTGCTCACTTCTATACATTCTGCGGAATTTTATGGAGCAGCGGCGGTAATATCTGGGAAGGGGGTCCTGGACAATGGCGAGCGCGGTGCCGAAAAGCATTTAACGATCCTCTATGCCAGGGAAATCGCACCCTGAAAACTGCAGGGATGCGGCCCGGAGTCTGCACCCGGCGTCTGTCACCCGGCGTCTTGATGCGGAAGGGGCGCGGGAGTACGATTTCTGGGAACGCTGCATCTCGCCGGAAGCCCCCAGCCCTCCCCGAGGCACACCGTAAGCTTGATGCACTCCGTCAGGAAAACTGCGCGGGGTGTGCTGTTCCCAGGAGGATCTGATGTGGAATGCAAAGAAACCGGATACGAAGAGCACCGATGCGATGTTGGATGC
>Ga0210384_10006402_pt1 | contig 12586 bp, 5 predicted proteins | sample IncBWH2MmetaG_FD_160574 | JGI IMG/M metagenome (GOLD analysis project Ga0210384, IMG submission 160574) | Forest soil microbial communities from Barre Woods Harvard Forest LTER site, Petersham, Massachusetts, United States - Inc-BW-H-2-M | ecosystem: Environmental > Terrestrial > Soil >... | reverse complement strand
CGTCGAAGACGCGGGGCTGCACCGCGAAGGAGATTTGTGACGCGACCAGATCGGTCTCCAGTGTGCGGTAGCGATGCCAAGCTACGGGCCCGAGCCACAGCGTCATGCCGAGCGTGACGAGGGCGCCGGCCGAGGCCAAAACGCCCACGGGCAGGAGAATCCGGCGGCGGCCGATACCCAGTGCCGTCAGGGCGATGATCTCGCTGTCCGCCGACATGCGGCCCAGGCCGAGCAGCACGCCGACCAGCACGGCCATCGGGAGCGTAAACGTCAACACGCTGGGGAAAATGCACAGAAAAAGCTCGAGGATTTGCGACCCCGAACCGGTATGACGAACAAACAGCGCCATCAATCGAACCAGCTGGGGCACGAAAAAAACGAACGTAAATACGGCGATTCCGAGGAGTGCGTGACGAAAAACTTCACGAACGATATAGCGGTCCAGGATGCGCATGGCGCGACCCGTGAGTGTAACACGGCCCTCAAGCGGGAACCGGAAAGAGCGGTCCAATGAATCGCCTAAATCTAGTGCTGCTCTGGCACATGCACCAGCCGCAGTACCGCGATCCCGAGACCGCCCGGTACGTTTTGCCGTGGACGCGTCTCCACGCCCTCAAGGATTATTGGGGCATGGTGGCCATGCTCAAGGATTTTCCCGGCTTTCACGCCACGTTTAATGTCGTGCCGTCGCTCGGAATGCAGCTTGAGGAATACGCCAGCGGAGAATTCAACGAGCCATGGTTCTCCCTGGCCTTCAAGCCGGCCGAAGAGCTGACGCGAGAAGACCGAGCGGAGATTCTGGCGCGCGCATTTCAAGTAAATCATGAACGTTTGATGTCGCGATGGCCGCGATTCGTCGAGTTGTATGAATGGTCCCGGCCGGCCGGAGGCGCGCAGGCCATCGTCTCGTTCACGCCGCGCGACTGGCGGGACACGCAGCTGCTGTCGCAGTTGGCTTGGATGGAAGAATCCTGGTTCGAGAAGGATTCGGTGGTCAGCCGCCTGGCGAACAAAGGAAAAGAGTTCACCGAAAACGATAAAGCCGCTCTGAAGGCGAAGCAATTGGAGCTTCTCGGCTTGGTTTTGCCTGAGTATCGCGCTGTCGCGCAGTCCAAACAGGTGGAACTCAGCACCACGCCGTTTTATCACCCCATCCTTCCGTTGATCTGCGACTCGGATGTCGCGCGAGTGGCCAACCCCGGCACGCCTCTCCCGCGCCGCGCCTACCGCCATCCGGAGGACGCCCGCGAGCAACTTCGTCGCGCACGGGAATATCACGCGCGCGTCTTCGGCGCGCAGCCCGCAGGACTGTGGCCTTCGGAAGGCTCGGTTTCCGATCAGGCTTTGACGATCGCCTCGGAGGAAGGCTTCCAGTGGTTTGGCACGGATGAAGGCGTCCTCGGCAGAACGCTCAACGCTGGATTCTTTCGTGATTCGAAGGGTGTTCCCGCAAATGCCGACCGTCTGTATCAGCCTTTGCGTGTGCAGCTCGCCGGAAAGTCCATCACCGGACTGTTCCGCGATCACCATCTGTCCGATCTCATCGGCTTCGTTTATAGTCGCATGAACGGTAAGGACGCTGCAGCGGATCTGCACGGCAGGCTTCGCGAGCTTGGCGAACGCGTGCAGAGTACGCACCCACTGACGATCTGCCTATTTCTCGACGGCGAAAACGCATGGGAGTACTACCCTGGGAATGGACGCGAGTTTCTGCGCGAATTCTACGGCCGAATCCAGGGCGATCAGGATTTTCGTGCGCTGACGGCCAGCGAAGCAATTGCCGCCGCCGGTGATATCCCCACGAATACAGGAATTTTCCCCGCTTCCTGGATCAATGCGAATTTCGACGTCTGGATCGGGCACAGCGAGGACGTCGCCGCATGGGAACTCCTGTGGGACGCCCGCGAAGCGTACGGCCAGGCCGTGGACGCCCGCAAGCAAGGCCGCGACGGAGCACCCACAGAAACGGCGCTGAAGCAAGCGCAAGAATCCATGTTGGCCGCCGAGGGAAGCGATTGGTGTTGGTGGTACGGTCCGGAACACAGCACGGCGAACGATGCGGAATTTGACGCGCTCTACCGAAAACATTTGACCGCGGTCTACCTGGCGATTGGGCAGGTCGCGCCGCAAGAGCTAGCGAAGCCCATCAAGCGCCGGCCCGAACATGCTTTACAGCTTGCTCCAACTAGTTTTCTAAAGATCTCGGTAGACGGACGAGACTCTTCCTACTTCGAATGGCTTGGCTCCGGCCTGTACTCGCCCGAACGCCGAGGCGGCGCGATGCACGGCCGCACCTTCTACCTTCATGAATTACGTTATGGTTTCGAAGAAGGCCGGTTCTGCGTTCGTGTTGACCCCTTTTCGGATGTTCTAGGAGAACTTGAAGATTCGGAATTCCGCATCACGATCGGCGGCACCGAAGAAATCAACGTCGTGATCAAGCTCGTTCGCGGCCACCTCCAGGAATTCGCAGTGGAAAAGGGCAGGCTCTGCCTCATGAATCCGGAAACCGTCGCCGAAGCCGCTTTCGAACGCATTCTAGAGGTCGCCATCGAGCGCGGCGAGCTCAACTTGAAAGGCCAAGCTAAGATGAAGCTCGGAGTCGCCCTGTGGCACTGCGGACTACCGGTAGACGTTCTCCCCGCCGAAGGCTTTCTCGAAGTCGACCTCGGTGAAGAGAATTTCGCTTGGCCGCCAGAGAGCGACACCTGATCCGCGCTCTCGGTCCGGCATGCCCCCCAGCCGGGCAGTGACGTCATGCTCCAGCCGCTCGGGCCACGCGCCCCCCCAGAGATTCCTCACCGCTACGGATGGTTTCTTCTCCTTGACAGTCTAGGAGACTCGCGCTACATTCCTAGTTCATCTAGGAGAGACCCCGCTGTGGACAAACAACTCGATCTTCTGCAAGGCACCCTCGATATGCTGATTCTCAAAGCTGTCTCGCTGGGCCCGCTCCACGGTTACGGCATTCTTCTGCGCATCCAGCAAATCTCGAAAGACCGCCTCGAAATCCAGCAAGGATCGCTTTACCCCGCGCTCTACCGCCTTGAGCATCAAGGCTGGATCGACAGTGAATGGGGCGAGTCAGAGAACAAACGCAAAGCCAAATACTACCGCCTCACTGCCGCAGGGAAGCGCAGGTTGCAGGCGGAGACTGAAAACTGGAACCGCATGGCTGACGTCATTGCCGGAATCTTGGGGACTAAGCCGGAGAAAGCATGATTTCATGGAATCAGTTTCGATCGTGGTTGCGCGCAACGTCCGGACGCTCTCGCATGGAGAGCGAAATGGATTCCGAGTTGCGTTTCCACATCGAGGCGTTCGCGGAAGATTTGATCGACAACGGCGTTTCGCGTGAGGAAGCAATGCGCCGTGCGCGCATTGAATTTGGCGGAATCGAACGCGTGAAAGCGGAAAGCCGGGAAGCGCGCGGAGTCACCCTTCTGGATGAAATGATGCAGGATTTTCGCTACGGGCAGCGCGTTCTGCGTAAGAGCCCGGGTTTCACTGTGGTTGCCGTGCTGACACTCGCTCTCGGAATCGGCGCCAACACCGCGATCTTCAGTTTGATAGATCAGGTGGCACTGCGATGGTTGCCGATAAAAAACCCCGAGCAGTTGTTCGAGCTGAAACGCGACTTTCTCATTCCCGAATACGAAAAACTGAGCACCCGAACGCATTCGTTTTCGGGTATTTTCGCTTCGGATTCAGGACCAATGATCGCTGGTATCGATGGTGTCTCCGAAAGTGTCAGGGGAAAGTTCGTCTCCGGGAGTTATCACTCCGTGCTGGGCATCGATGCGCTTCTCGGCCGGGTCATTACTCCCGCAGATGACCAGCCTTCCAGTCCTTCCGTTTGCGTCCTAAGCTACAACTTCTGGAATAGACGATTCGCGCTTTCGCCCGAAGTTTTAGGGAAAACGATTACGCTGAAACGGGTTCCTTTCACGATTGTTGGCGTAGCAAGAGAACTCGGCAGAGAGCAAGGTGCTGACATTCTGGTCCCGATGGTGACGCACCTTCAGCTATCGATGAAAGATAACGACACGGTGCGCGTGTTTGGCCGTCTGGCACCAAAGCTCAGCGAAAAGCAGGCAGCTGCTCAGCTGACATGGACCTATCAACAGATCTTGAGCGAGTCAGCCGGAAGCCATCTGACTCCAGAACAGCAGCGACTAATCGTGGAAAAGAGCATTCGCTTGAGGCCCGCTGGTCGTGGCGGGCTCGAAGGGTTTTCTACCCAATTGCGCATCCTGGCCGGCGTAGTCGGAATGGTATTGCTGATCGCTTGCGCCAATGTTGCCAATCTTCTCCTCGCTCGAGGAGCCACTCGGCAGCGAGAAATCGCCGTTCGCCTAGCCATCGGCGCGGGCCGCTGGCGGCTCATCCGACAGCTGCTGACGGAAAGCACCCTGCTCGCGGTTCTGGCAGGCGGCCTCGGGATATTGCTGGCGTTCTGGGGAGGCCAGCTTTTGTGGGCGCTCTTTTCTGGCGACGCAACTCCGATTTCATTGGACCTGCGGGTTCTCGGCTTCACGGCCTTCCTATCCGTATTGACCGGCATCGCCTTCGGACTTCTCCCTGCGCTTCGCGCAACGCGAATCAATCCTGCTCCGGCGCTGAAAGAGGGCGGCCGCGGTGTTGGATATTCGTCCTGGCGGGCTGCTGGCTCGCGCTGGGGATTAGGTCGGGGTTTGCTGGTATTGCAGATTGGGCTCTCCCTGACGCTACTGATCGGCGCTGGCCTGCTGCTGCGCAGTCTTCAGAACCTCAGCCGCGTGGATGTAGGGTTCGACCGCGAAAACGTGCTGGACATGTGGGTGTTACCAACAATGGTCGGCTACGACATTCCACGGGAGCACAGCCTCTACTGGCAGTTGCTGGACAGGTTGAACGCCCTTCCTGGTGTGCAGTCCGCGAGCCTTTCTCGATTGCAACTCTTCGGCGGCTTTTGGGGGCGTCGCGTTGCGATTCCCGGATATGCGCCCGGGACGAAAAGCGACGAGATGCGTGTATCGTGCAACACAACTGCGCCAAAGTTTTTTGCAACCATGGGCATCCCCCGGTTGCTCGGCCGGGACTTTACTCCCGCGGACAGCGCGACGGCCCCCCCGGTGGCCGTCATTAGCGAGAGCATGGCGCGGCAGTATTTCCCGGGTGAGAATCCACTGGGAAGGCACTTTCGTTTTACCGGCGAAGATGCCAGCGGAGACATTGAAATCGTCGGAGTGGCCAGGGACATCTTGACGAAATTTCGCGAGGAGCAGTCCAACCGCTCCCCGCGTGCTGTCTACATCCCCTTCACGCAGGCTCCCTCGACCATGACCGGACAGGCCGTCATCGAGGTCCGGACCGCCGCAAATCCTAGCGATATCGCGGCTACCATGCACGCGGCGGCCGAAGCCTTGGACAAAAACCTGCCGGTGCAGAACGTTCAGACACAGGAACAGATCGTGAGTCAGTCTCTTGGCGAGCAGCGCTCGCTCTCCGGGATCACTGCCTTTTTTGGGTTGCTCGCATTGCTGCTGGCGTCCATCGGTCTGTACGGAACGATGTCCTACGTAGTCGGGCAGCGAACCAAAGAGATCGGTATTCGCATGGCTTTGGGCGCCGATCGGCAAAAGGTGTTGTTCATGGTGCTCCGCGAAGGGATTATCGTGACGCTGGTTGGGATTGCCACGGGGCTGGCACTCGGCGCTGCACTCACGCGGCTCCTGTCCAACCAACTTTACAATCTCAGCGGCACCGATCCCCTCACATTCAGCGCGGTATCGCTGTTCCTGTTGATAGTGGCCCTGGTGGCCAGCTACATCCCGGCACGTCGCGCGATGCGCATGGATCCGATCGCCACCCTGAGGTACGAATGATGTCGTTTGTCAAAGAGTGAGGTAGCAAGCGGGAGCAAGTATGACGTTTTGGAGCACGCTTCGTTCGTGGTGGAAGGCAACATGGCGGCGGTCCGCTGTGGAAAGAGAGATGGATGCAGAGTTGCGCTTCCACATCGAGGCAGTCACCGACGATTTGCTGCGCAGTGGCATTTCGCGCGAGGAAGCAATGCGCCGTTCGCGCATTGCGTTTGGCGGAATCGAACGCGTGAAAGAGGAGGGCAGGGAAGCCCGCGGCGTGCTGTTTCTTGAATCATTCGTCCAAGATGTGCGCTACGGCTTGCGCAATTTGCGGAAATCGCCAGGCTTTACACTTGTCGTGGTTCTGACGCTCGCCCTCGGGATCGCCGCGAACACGGCAATTTTCAGCGTCGTCAACGCTGTGCTCCTTAGCTCATTGCCCTACGCTGAAGCACATCGTCTAGTGCTTGTGAAAGAAGTTTTGCCAAACGCCGGCTTGCAGCCCGTCACCGTGTCCGGGCCCGACATCCCCCACATTCAGAAACTGAATCATGTCTTTGCGAGCGTGGCCGGATTCCGGCTGTGGACCTATGAGTTTTCCGGAAAGGACGAGCCGGAACGAGTCGTAGCCGATCGTGTTGGCAGCGATCTTTTCAACGTGCTGGGTGTGCATCCAATTGCAGGGCGGGCCTTCACACAAGAGGAAGAATCAGCCGGACATCAGGTCGTTATCCTGACCTATGGGATCTGGCAGCGTCGATTCGGTGGACAGTCCAATATACTCGGACAAACTGTAAATCTAGACCGCAAGCCGTACACAATCGTCGGTGTCATGCCGCAGAGCTTTATGTTTCCCCTGCCCGGTATGTCGCAAGGGCCGTCGGCCGATGTTTTGGTGCCGCTGGGGCTAACCAAGGAAGAACTCAGCGACGTGGCGGACAGTTTTGACTACAGCGTCGTGGCCAAACTGAAACCCGGGATCGAACTAGGACAGGCCAATGCGGACTTGCAACTGGTCGCTCGCGGCGTGTTGGACACTTACCAGCAATGGGCGCGCGACGCCCACCAGTCGCTGGGCGACTTCCGGCTCGGAATGGTCGCAGAGCCTCTCCGCGAGGAGGTCACCGGCCCCCTAAAGCCAGTGTTGTTGATGCTCATGGGCGCGGTGGGTTTCGTGTTGTTGATTGCATGTGTAAACGTCGCGAACCTTTTGCTAATGCGGGCCGCCGCCCGCCAGAAGGAGATGGCTGTTCGTTTGGCGATCGGCGCCGGCAGATTTCGCTTGTTTCGCCAGTTGCTGGTCGAAGGCATGTTGCTCGCGTTCCTCTCCGGCGGGCTTGGATTGGCCATGGCGTTTTGGTTCAAGGAAGCGTTGGTCGCCAGCATACCGGCAAGTATTCCGCAATTTCGTCCCATAGAACTTAGTTGGACAGTCCTGCTCTTCACTCTTCTGCTTGCCGGCATTACGGGACTTGGTTTCGCCGCCTTGCCGGCGCTCTGGGCATCGCGAACGGATCTTAATCCGTCCTTGAAGGACAACGGCCGCGGCACTTCGGAAGGTCCTGAGCATCGCCGCCTGCGCGCGACTTTTGTGGTTGTCGAGGTCGCGCTGTCAGTCATATTGCTGATTGGCGCTGGACTACTGGTGCGCAGTTTTCTGCGAGTTTTGAACACCGATCCGGGCTTCCGCCCGCAACATGTTTTAACGGCATCGATCGACCTGCCGCCAGCGGAGTACTCGAAAGACGAACAGGTGGTGGCCTTCTACAGGCAGCTGATGGACCGCTTGGCTAATACGCCCGGCGTTGTCTCCGCGGGTGGATCCACGGATCTGCCGCTTTTGGGTGGCTGGACGCACGCCTTCACGCCGGAGGGCAACCCCCAGCCGCCAGGCTCCAGTATTAATATATGCAACCACTCGGTCATTTACGGAGACTATCTCCAGACCATCGGCGTTCCTCTGCTTAGCGGGCGGTACTTCAACGAACACGATGGTCCGGAAGCCGAGCATGTGCTCATCGTCAGTGAAGCACTGGCAAAGAAGTATTGGCCGAGACAGGATCCTCTTGGCAAGCGCTTGAAATGGGGACCACCAGAATCGACCGACCCGTGGATGACGGTTGTCGGCGTAGCCGGCGATGTCAAACAGGGCCCGCTCGACGCTGCAGTTGCTCTTCACACCTATGAACCGTATGCACAACTCGGCGCGCTTACTTCACTGCGTATTGCCGTACGCGGCCTGGCAGATCCGGCTGGACTCGCCACCGCCGTTCGTACTGCGGCGCGGGGCTTGGACCGCCAACTCGCTCTGGGGAGCGTTCGGACTATGGATCAGGTGATCAGCCGGTCCACTGCCAGCCGGCGCTTCAGCCTCTTCCTGCTCACGTCGTTCGCGGCGTTGGCACTGTTACTAGCCGCAATCGGAATCTATGCGGTGCTGGCGTATTCCGTCGCGCGACGGACACACGAGATCGGTGTGCGCATGGCGATGGGCGCGCGACGGGGCGACGTAGTGCGGCTGGTATTGGGTCAGGGTCTCCGCCTTACAGCGGTCGGACTGGTATTTGGCGTTCTGGGGGCGCTTGGCTTGACGCGTTTTCTTCGGAGTTTGCTCTACGAAGTGCAACCCAGCGATCCGTCGACGTTGGCGGTCGTACTGTCGCTGCTGGTGAGCGTCTCGGTCGCGGCATCGTGCCTCCCAGCGCGGCGGGCGATGCGGGTTGATCCGATGGTGGCGCTAAGGTACGAATGATTTCGAAGACGATCGCGAGAATCTGAAGGCAGCAGGTTGGAGGAAGTATGACTCTTTGGAGCAAGGTTCGTTCGTGGTGGAGCGCGACGCGAGGGCGTTCTCGCATGGAAAGCGAGATGGACGCGGAGCTGCGTTTCCATATCGAAGCGTTCGCCGAGGATTTGGTGCGCAGTGGCATTTCGCGGGAGGAAGCATGGCGTCGCGCACGCATTGAGTTTGGCGGTGTTGAGCGCGCTAAGGAAGAATGTCGCGAGGCGCGCGGCGCAAACCTGCTCGAATCCATAGCGCAAGATCTGCGTTACGGACTGCGCATGCTCACAAAGAATCCCGGATCGACAGCCGCCGTTGTCCTTGCACTAGCGTTAGGGATCGGTCTGAACACAACGGTGTTCAGCTTTGTTAACGCCTTGCTACTGCGCCCTCCCGCCCGCGTGGAGGACCCTAACCAGTTGATGGAGCTTTGGCTGCACAATCGAGGGGCTTCCGGCATCGAAGGTTACCTGCCGCTCACCTATCCTGACTACGTTTACTATCGCGACCACAATCAGTCCTTCGCCGGAATGCTGGCATTTGACGGAGACCCGGAATCCGTAATCTGGAACAGGTCTGGCGTGGGGCAGATCGTGCAGGGCCAACTTGTCTCGGGCAATTTCTTCTCGCTGCTGGGCGTCAATGCGTCCATGGGACGTACCCTTCTTCCCGAAGATGACCATCCGGGGAGTGCCAAGATGGTGGTGGTTCTCGGCCATTCTTTCTGGCAGCAGCGTCTGGGTTCCGATCCCCATGTAGTGGGAAAGCATCTGGTGTTGAATGGGATTAGTTTCGATGTCATCGGTGTAGCGCCGAGCGAATTCGCTGGTCTGTTGGTGGCCATCGAGCCTGATTTCTGGGCTCCCGTCAGCATGGCTGAACAGCTCTTGCACGATCCGGGCAGACTCACCAACCGCCAAGGCTACTGGCTTTTTGCAGTTGGGCGCTTGAAACCCGGAGCGAATGCCGCGCGAGCCGGCGCAGAAGCGGATCTGCTGGCCCACCTGATTGAGCAGCAGCATCCTGACACAAACAAGAACTTGGGTGCCCGCCTATTCGCCGCGACACTCGTCCCTGGACCCTACCGAGGTTACGTCACCGCTTTTACGGGATTGCTCATGGCGGTGTTTGGCTTGGTGCTACTCATTGCTTGTGCGAACGCTGCCAGTCTCCTGCTGGCACGGGCGACCGTTCGGGCTCGCGAGATGGCGATTCGGTCGGCATTGGGCGCTGGGCGAGGCCGGCTAGTCCGGCAGATGCTTGTCGAGAGCACTCTGCTCTCCGGGCTCGCGGGCTGCCTAGGATTGGCACTCGCTTGCTGGACATCCCCGCTCCTGCTCGCGCTGAAGCCCACAAGCTTGCCGATCACGCTGAGGGTTCCACTCGACTGGCGAGTACTCGTTTTTACATTGCTGGTTTCAGTTTCGACCGGGGTCATTTTCGGGCTGACTCCAGCCCTACGCAGTGCGCAGGTTCACGTGGCTCCGGTTCTAAAGGATGAAGCGCAATCCGCAAGCTATCGCAAGTCGCGGCTGCGAAGTTTTCTCATGATCGGGGAAATTGCCACGTGCGTGGTCCTGCTGATCGGCTCCACATTGTGTGTCAGGAGCCTGCTCAACGCCAACTCCATTGACCCCGGTTTCGACACGCAGCATGTCGCCATCGCCACTCTGGACCCCGGGAGTCTCGGATACTCCGACAAAAAAATAGAAGTGTTTTACGAGCAACTGGGCCAGCGAATCAGGGCCCTGCCCGGGGTATCCTCGGCCAGCTTCGTTAACCGCCTGCCTCTAGGAACCTCGAGAGAACAAAGCGCCGCGATCGAGGGAATTCAGTCTGGGTCAGGTCAAAACGGTGTCCCGATCGACGTACTGCGGGTCGCACCGGACTATTTCAAGACCATGGGCATCCCCTTGCTGCGAGGTCGCGACTTCGATTCACGGGAGCGCCCGGCATCGAGCGCAGCAGCGGCAGGCGTGGCGATCGTCAACGAGGACATGGCCCGCAAACTGTGGTCGGGTCGCGATGCAGTTGGCGGACGCATCAGCCTAGGCGAGGATGCCCGCTTCGAGATCATTGGAGTGGTCAAGACAGGCAAGTATCGGACTCTCGGCGAAGAGCCGATCCCGCTCATTTACTTACCGCAACTCCCGGGCAGACGCACGCTCGTTGTGCGAACCTCCGGCGATCCGAGGTTTCTGCTGGATACCCTTCGGCGCGAGATTCAGGTTGTCGATGCCAACGTTGCGGCAACTGATCTGGAAACGATGCAGCAGTACATGAATCTTCCGCTCTTCCCCGCGCGAGCCACCGGGTTGCTTCTCGGGGTCTCCGGAATTCTTGCTCTGATGCTGACTTGTATCGGACTGTTCGGCGTCATTTCCTACCTGGTATCGCAACGCACGCACGAAATCGGAGTGCGCTTGACGCTGGGCGCGGGCCGCTACGACATCCTGAGGTTGATGGTCGGCCACGGCCTGACGATGGCCTCGGCTGGCTTGGCCATTGGACTGGCGGCGGCTTTCGGGCTTACGCGCTTTCTCTCGTCTGTTCTGTACGGCATTCAGCCGAATGACCCTGCAACGCTAGTCGGCGTTTCCGTGGGCCTGATCTTGATCGCCTCGCTGGCTTGTTACTTTCCCGCCCGCCGCGCAATGAGCGTAGACCCGTTGGTGGCCTTGAGGTACGAATGATGGGGGACGTGATCCTAGGAATTTGGAGTAGTCAGCAGGAGAAACTGTGACGCTTTGGAGTAAGGTTCGTTCGTGGTGGAGCGCGACGCGCGGGCGTTCTCGCATGGAAAGCGAGATGGACGCGGAGCTGCGTTTCCATATCGAAGCGTTCGCCGAGGATTTGGTGCACCGTGGCGTTTCGCGGGAGGAAGCAATGCGTCGTGCACGGATTGAGTTTGGCGGGCTTGAGCGCGTGAAAGCGGAAAGCCGGGAAGCTCGCGGCGTGAACTTTCTCGATGAGATGAAACAGGATTTTCACTACGGAGCGCGCGTTCTGCGCAAGAGTCCGGGGTTCGCGTTTGTGGCCGTGCTCACGTTGGCCCTCGGCATCGGCGCCACTACGGCGATTTTCAGCGTGGTGAATGCCGTGTTGCTGCGGCCGCTGTCCATCGAAGAGCCGTCTCACGTGGTGTACTTGCAGGAGCAGTGGCGTGATGAGTTCCCCGGCGTTGCGGTCGGTAACTTCGCCGATTTGAAGAAGCAGAGCACCTCTTTCGCCGAATTGTGTGCTTCGAACAACGCCAGTTTCAACCTGCAAGTGGGACCGCTGCCGGAGCGCGTGGATGGAGAGATCGCCACGGCGGATTATTTCTCCACCTTTGGTGTTCAACCCCGCGCAGGCCGCGTCTTCTCGGTGGCGGAGGACAAACCTGGTGCGCCGCGAGTAGTTGTCATCAGCGAACGGCTGTGGCGCACGCGTCTCCATGCCGATCCCTCAATCGTGGGCCAGCCTATGCGGATCAATGGTTTGCCCACCACCGTGGTCGGCGTCATGCCCAAGAGTTTCGATCCGCTGCTCAGCAATAGTGATCTTTGGATTCCGGCGGCGTTCGCAGCAGGCCAGCTAGCGGACCACGATAATCACTATCTGAACGTGATGGCTCGGCTGAAGCCAGGTGCATCTTTGGCGCAAGCGCAGTCGGAACTCAATGTAATCGCAAAGCGGCTCGAACAGCTATATCCGATTGACAATAAGGACCGAGGATTTCGCATCCGGCCGCTGGCAACAGTGCTCCTCGGCGATCAGCGCTTGGCGTTGCGCATGATGCTCGCCGCTGTCGGGTTCTTACTTCTGATTGCTTGCGCGAATATTGCGAATCTGCAGCTGGCTCGGTCTCACGCGCGCCAAAAAGAAATCGCCATGCGCGCTGCGCTCGGCGCCTCGCCCAGCCGCATCGTGCGGCAGCTTCTTGCGGAAAATGTCGTGCTCGGAATAGCAGGTGGCG
>Ga0210384_10006401_pt1 | contig 12586 bp, 16 predicted proteins | sample IncBWH2MmetaG_FD_160574 | JGI IMG/M metagenome (GOLD analysis project Ga0210384, IMG submission 160574) | Forest soil microbial communities from Barre Woods Harvard Forest LTER site, Petersham, Massachusetts, United States - Inc-BW-H-2-M | ecosystem: Environmental > Terrestrial > Soil >... | reverse complement strand
GCTTTACGTGGTCCACTCCTTCGGACCGGATCATATCAAGCTCATGTCGGTCTCCAGTGATGGCAAGCTCACGCCACGCATGGAGCGATACACGGCGAATACACCGGAGAAACCACACCGTGTTCCAACTATGGGTGTGCTCTCACCCGATGAGAAATTTTTCCTTGTCGGCACCACGTTCGATCTGCCCATTGCGATCTCCGGCACCTATCCAGACGGTTCACCCATTCTCTGGGTGCCTGGTCCAAACGGCACACAAAAGTCCGTCGCTTCGAATGCGCCAGATCCCGACGGCATCGTTATATTCCGCGTGAATGCAAACGGCACGCTCAGCGACCCCTCGTTCCAGGACGGAGGGGGCGGTTCTCCTTTCTACATCGCCTTCCTGCACAATCGGCCAGATACCTTCATCATCGCATACGCCGTCGGTGACGGAGTCAGCATGGGCCGCATTGACGAAGACGGCAGAATTGGCGTCAGCAAGGTCGTACCGATCGATACAAGGCGAGGCGCGATCGCGGAACTTTGCTGGCTATCCGTCTCCCCTGATGACCGACTCTTGTACGCTACGGTTTTTGGGTACAGCGACGTCACCACCTTCTATATCGACGGCCCCGAGATCAGAGTCGCGAAGGATCCTGCGTGCCCCGAAGTCGAGGGCGATGGCACGTTCCGGGGGCTTTGTGGAGACGTGAGCAGCGGCCCGAGCGATAGCTGGATTTCGCCAGATGGCGCCTATCTCTATCAGATCTACGGGAATGCCTCGAAACTAGTGGGGTACGCCACGAAGCCAGACGGTTCGCTTGAGGAGGTCGCGAGCGTGGGGATTCCCTACAACAGCCCGGAGGGCTTGGCGGGATACTGATTCCGATCACGGCACGCTTATGAGCAGCTACTTTCCGAAACGGCTTGGACGTTTCCGGACGAACCGGCAAGTTGGTGGAAACCGATGTTGGACCTCACATCGCTGTCTGATTTCACCGACGACGCTAGCACTCTCGGTTCGCGGGAACTGCATGCGGGAAGTCCGTCCGACAGGGATCTGCAGCGGGCGGAAGGCTACTGCAAGATCGTACTGAGTGGCTCTCAGAATGGCACTCGTATCATGGATGTCTTTCAACGATCTCCCATTCGCGTCCTGTTCCCAAGGGCCGGCGGAGCCGCAATCGAAGAGGCTGTTCTGGTAAACACCGCTGGCGGTATTGCGGGAGGCGACCGCTTGGAATACAGGGTGACAGCGCTCGGCAATGCTTCCATTGCGGTGACGTCGCAGGCGGCCGAAAAGGTCTACAGGGCGTTGAGGGAACCTGCGCGCATTACAACAAAGCTGGAGGCGCACGAGGCCGCGAGGCTGGCGTGGCTTCCGCAAGAAACCATCGTCTTCAATTGGGGACGCGTTAGCCGCAAGACAGAAATCGACTTCTCTTCTGGAGCTGAAATCCTTGTTCTCGAGTGGCTTGTGCTGGGTCGTGCAGAACACGGTGAGGAGATTACTGGCGGACACATAAGCGACGGTTGGCGCGTCAAGAAAGATGGCCGGCTGATCTGGGCGGACGGGTTCCGCACTACAGATGAGGTGTTTTCGCACCTTCATCGGAAGCCCCTGCTTTCGAATTGCAGAGCTGTTGCGACCCTAATCTATTTCGGGCCTGATCTCGAGACAAGGCTGGAATCTTTCCGCGACATCGCTCCTTCGCTTGAGTGCCACTGCGGCGCGACATCTGTCGGCGGGCTCATGATCGTTCGGTTTGCCGCCAAGATGGCATCCGACTTGAGGCTCGCCTTGCGCAACGTTCTCCAGCAATTCGGCCGGGAGGTTGGCCCCGGCCCGTTCCGAGTGCCGAAAATGTGGTCGTGCTAAATCGAGTGGAGAAAACATATGAACCTTACGCCCCGTGAAAAGGACAAGCTCATGATCGCACTAGCGGCGCTGGTCGCTCGCGGTCGACTCGCTAGAGGCATCAAGCTTAACTATCCGGAAAGCGTCGCGCTTATAACAGATTTCGTGTTGGAGGGAGCCCGCGAGGGCAAGCCAGTCGCCGACCTCATGTCTGAAAGCTGCAAGATACTGACCCACGACCAGGTTATGGAAGGTATTCCGGAAATGATCCGCGAGATGCAAGTGGAAGCAACGTTCCCCGATAACACCAAACTCGTTAGCATCCATGACCCAATTCGCTAAGGAGCGCTGAGATGATACCAGGCCAGATTTTTCCAGCACCTGGCGAGGTTGTTCTGAATAAGGATAGAGCGGCAACGTCTCTTAAAGTCGCAAACACAGGCGACAGACCGATCCAGGTTGGGAGTCATTATCATTTCGCCGAGACCAACGCGGCCCTTTCCTTTGATCGAAATGCCGCTCTTGGGTATCGCCTGGATATTCCCGCGGGAACGGCCGTGCGCTTTGAGCCGGGCCAATCCCGTGAAGTGCGGTTGATCCCCTACGGGGGCGCACGGATGGTTTACGGCTTCAATCGGGTAGTTATGGGAGCTTTGCCAAAGGTACCAGACATGACGATGCATGGATCAAAGAGGTAATCGACGATGCCTCACGCAATGAGCCGAGCCGCTTATGCGCAGATGTTTGGCCCTACGGTCGGCGACAAGCTCCGCCTCGCGGATACCGATCTCATCATCGAGGTGGAGAAGGACTTCACGACTTATGGCGAGGAGGTGAAGTTTGGAGGTGGGAAAGTCATTCGCGACGGCATGGGTCAATCGCAACGTTCTCGCAGCGAGGGCGCGGTCGATACGGTCATCACCAACGCCCTGATTCTCGATCACTGGGGAATTGTGAAGGCTGACATCGCAATCAAGGACGGGCGTATTGCCGCCATAGGCAAGGCTGGCAATCCCGATGTGCAGCCGAACGTCAATATAATCATCGGACCGGGAACCGAGGTGATCGCCGGCGAAGGTAACATTGTCACGGCCGGTGGCATCGATGTACATGTCCATTACATCTGCCCCCAGCAGATCGAGGAGGCCCTTTATTCAGGCCTCACCACAATGATGGGCGGTGGGACGGGGCCGGCGGCGGGAACGACTGCAACCACCTGCACGCCAGGACCCTGGCATATTCGGCGGATGCTCCAGGCTGCCGATGCCTTTCCCATGAATCTCGGCTTTTTCGGCAAAGGCAACGCGAGCTTCGCGGCGGGTCTCATTGAGCAGATTGAGGCCGGGGCGTGCGGCCTGAAGCTTCATGAAGACTGGGGTACGACGCCCTCCGCCATCGATTGCTGCCTCTCCGTCGCGGATGATATGGATGTGCAGGTTTTGATCCACACCGACACGCTGAACGAGAGCGGTTTTGTCGAAAACACAATCGCAGCCTTCAAAGGAAGAACGATTCACACGTTTCACACGGAAGGAGCCGGTGGCGGGCACGCCCCGGACATCATCAAAGTGTGCGGTGAGGCGAATGTCATCCCATCTTCGACAAGTCCGACGCGACCCTACACAGTGAATACTCTCGAAGAGGCCTTCGATATGGTCATGGTTACCCATCACCTCGACCGTCGCATCCCTGAGGATGTCGCCTTCGCCGAGAGCCGCATTCGGAAAGAAACAATCGCGGCCGAGGACATTCTGCACGATCTAGGCGCGTTGTCGATCGTTTCGTCGGATAGTCAGGCTATGGGCCGGGTGGGTGAGGTGATAATCCGTACATGGCAGACCGCCGACAAAATGAAGAAACAATTCGGGCGGCTGGCTGAAGAGAAAGGTGAAAACGACAATTTCCGGGCCCGGCGCTATGTCTCGAAATATACGATCAATCCCGCCATCGCTCAGGGAATTTCCAATTATATTGGATCGATTGAAGTCGGAAAGCTTGCCGATCTGTCGATCTGGAACCCAGCATTTTTCGGGGTGAAGCCCGCCATGGTGCTGAAAAGCGGCATGATCGCTGCCGCAATTATGGGAGACCCCAACGCCTCCATTCCTAATCCGCAACCGGAATATTACCGTCCCATGTTCGGCGCGTTCGGACGGGCCATGACAGAAAGCTCGGTTACTTTCGTCAGCCAAGCCGTAATGGAAAAAAGTGAGAAGCTTGAACTTGCAAAGAAGCTTCTTCCTGTCACGAACACGCGGAAAATCAACAAGCATTCCATGGTGTTGAATAGCGCCACCCCCCGTATGGAGGTTAACCCGGAAACCTATGAAGTGCGGGCCGATGGCCGGCTTCTCACCTGTGAACCGGCAAAAGAGCTGTCCTTGTCACAGCGCTATTTTCTGTACTGAGGATGACAATGCACAGCGCTTCCATTCATTGCTCCGCTGGACATTGGCCGAAGGAAAAAGCGGCAGGCACTCTCACTCTCGATTTTGACGCGCGCCATCGCCGTCGTATTCGCCTGACTGCAGATCAAGGCGAGGATGTCCTTCTCGACTTACCGAAAGCCGTCGCGATGGCCGATGGAGATGGCTTGCAACTGGAAGACGGGAGGTGGCTGGAGGTCCAGGCCGCTGCAGAGCCCATTGTCGAAGTCAGGCATAAAGATCCTCATCAGCTTGTGCGCCTTGCCTGGCATCTGGGAAACCGACATTTGCCGACAGAGATTCGAGACGAGTTTCTGCGCATTCGGCCTGACCATGTGATCGAGGATATGCTGCATAGCTTCGGAGCGGATCTGGTAAAGGTGCAGGCTCCCTTCCAGCCCGAAGGCGGCGCTTACAGCGGCCACGGCCACGATCACAACCATGAAGACGGTGGGCATCATGAGTGATGAAAAGTCCAGTTTCCCGCCACTAGCGCTCTTGAGACTGCAAAGCTGGCTTTCGCCTGCATTCCCTACTGGTTCTTACAGCTATTCACATGGCCTCGAACGGGCTGTCGAAGCGGGGAATGTACATGATCGGAAAAGTCTTGTCGATTGGCTGGAGGTAGATCTTTGCTATGGCTCAGGACGAAATGAAGCGATTTTCTTCTGCGAGGCGTGGCGCTGCGCCATAGACGATGATCGCGCGAAGTTATTTGAAATTGCGGAACTGGCGGCTGCCTTTCGCGGGACGTCGGAATTTGCGCTTGAATCGTCACAGCAGGCGGCGGCCTGCCTCGCGACGCTGCGCCAGGTGTGGCCCGATTGCGTCATAGACTGGCTTTCGGAAATCCTCTGCGAACGCCATGTTCAGCCTGCCCTAGCCGTCGTTCTTGGAGCTCGCTCGGCGAGGCAGGGCATTCCGGCTAGCCTCGCCTTGCCCGCCTTCCTGCAAAGTTATATCGCCAATTTCGTGACCGCCGGTGTTCGATTGATCCCACTCGGTCAAACTGATGGGCAGCTCGCCATCGCCGGGCTTGAAGAAGGGGTGCTGGCCGCAAGCACGCAAGCCCAAAAGGCCACCATTAACGATCTTGGGTCTGCCGCGTTCATGGTCGATCTCGCCTCCATGGCCCATGAAACGCAATATACAAGGCTGTTTCGCTCATGACTTTCGGCGCTAGCCCAGACTCCCAAACCCGCCCTTTGCGCGTCGGGATCGGCGGCCCGGTTGGCTCAGGCAAAACGGCGCTTGTTGAAGCGCTGTGCAAGCGGCTCCGGGGCAACTACGACATTTACGTGATTACCAATGATATCTACACGAAGGAAGACCAGCTCATTCTCACACGCGCGCAAGCGCTGCCTGCGGAGCGCATTATGGGCGTCGAGACAGGCGGTTGTCCTCATACGGCGATTCGGGAGGACGCTTCCATGAACCTCGCCGCCATTGACGACATGAACCAGAAATTCCCGCACGCAGAATTATGCTTCATCGAATCGGGGGGCGATAATCTTGCGGCAACCTTCAGCCCGGAGTTGGCGGACTTAACGATCTATGTGATCGACGTCGCGGCAGGCGAAAAAATACCTCGCAAGGGAGGTCCGGGTATCACGCGCTCCGACCTTCTCGTTATAAACAAGATAGATTTAGCTCACCTAGTAGGCGCAAACCTTGAGGTAATGGAAGCGGATACGCGGAGAATGCGCGTAAAGCGACCTTTTGTTTTTACCAATTTGAAGAGCGGCGAAGGTGTCGGTCAAGTCGCAAGCTTTGTCATTGAGAAGGGCGGATTGGCAAAGTCGGCTGCGTAGCCGCCGGACTTGCCCGACAATCTCAAAAAGATGGAAAGGCACAGAAGCGATGTCAAGGCCTGAGAGATCGTCTCGGGGAATTCAAGAGGACGGTTGAGTCCGCAGCTCCTCCTTACTATGCGACTCGTGAAGCAGTCGCGAGCGTGAGCTGTACGTGTCCTTCGGGAACAGACTCGATGTGTTTCATGATGAATCCGAATACCGGTTGCCTATGTTTGCCCGCTACATAATTGATTTCAGCAGCATCATTCGTGCAGCAGATGTGAATGCCGATTACACGATCCGACCTGAGCCTTCTGACACCTTGAGACTGTTACGGACCCTTGAGGTGTCCAACGCCGGACATGGATGAGGCGCAATCGTGACCTTACATACGATCGCGAGTGGCGAATTGGCCATTCAGGAAAACTGGCGCTTGTTAAACAGAACTGGAGTTGTCACTGAAGGAACGCAGGGTATCGGGCTTGCGACGGTGCGGACCCTGCTAGCTTTCGGCGCCAACGTGTGGGTGATAGCAAGAGATATTCCCGAGCCGAACACGCTCGACGTGACTTCTCCCCTAAGGCACCCGAAGGTCCGCACAATTCGCGCAGATCTATCCACTAGCGAAGGACGCCAAAACGCCTCTTCCATGCTCAAGAGAGAAACCAATTGTGTTCATGCGCTGGTCAATAATGCCGTCACGAACAAGGGGATACCGACTCTCGATATTTCAGCAGAGGACTACGATGCTTTGCCCGCGTACAACTTGACCGCAGCCTTTGAAATCAGCCGTCTTTTGTATCCGCTTCTCAAGTCGGCTAGAGGAGCCATTGTGAATGTGGCATCCGTGGCGGGTTTCGGCTGGATACCAAATTCAGCTGCCTATGGGATCGCCAAGCTTGGCCTAATTCAGCTGACGAGATTTCTTGCTGTCGAGTGGGCTTCAGACAATATACGCGCGAACTCGGTAGCGGCTTGGTTTACGCGAACGCCGGAGGTTGAAGAGAGGCTAGCCGACACGCGAACGAAAAAGTTGATTGAACAACGCACGCCGATGAGCCGCATCGCGGAACCGGAGGAAGTGGCAGCTGCCATTGCCTTCTTATGTCTTCCTGCTTCTTCATACATCACTGGCCAATGCTTAGCCGTGGATGGTGGAGCGGTAAGCACGATGTTTTAGGGAGAAGTTCAGATGGGTATCATCTCACGAGGTTTTTCAGGTCGACGAAGCACGGCAGATGTAAAGCTGCCGCCAGGACAATACCTCACTACTGACTTTCCCGTATTGTCCGCAGGACCCACCCCACAGGTGCCCCTCGATCAGTGGGAATTTACGATCGACGACGGCACTAACGTTTTGCGGCGATGGAATTGGAAATCGTTTCGTGACTTGCCGACGGAGACCGTCTTGGTTGATTTGCACTGTGTTACGCGATGGTCAAAACTCGGCACATCCTGGGAAGGCGTGTCCCTCGACACGATGCTCGCAGACTTGAAGACCGATGCTTCCTACACCCTCTTTCGTTCGTATGGTGACTACACCACGAATCTGCCTGTCAAGGATCTCCGGAACAAACAGGCGTGGGTCGTGTTCCGATTTGAAGGCAAGGACCTTGCGCCCGAACACGGTGGCCCTGCACGACTTCTGGTGCCCCATCTTTATTTGTGGAAGAGCGCTAAATGGGTGCGCGGCATGACGCTGATGCACCACGATAACCCTGGCTTTTGGGAAAATCTCGGCTACCACATTTATGGGGATCCGTGGCGGGAGCAGCGTTATTCGGGGGACGAGTGATGTGGCGCGTTGGAACGGTTGTTGCTCTTCACAACGAGACGGCGACGGCACGGACGATCACGCTCGAAGTTCGAGATTGGCCCGGTCACGTTGCCGGCCAGCACGTGGACGTGCGGGTGACGGCACCGGACGGATACTCCGCGGTTAGGTCATATTCGCTCGCCTCTGCGCCGAACCCCGAAGGGCGCGTTCAAATAACCGTCGAACGACTGCCGAAGGGCGAAGTCTCGCCGTATCTCACGCAAGAAGTCGTAGTCGACGATCGTCTGGAGGTGCGAGGTCCGATCGGCGGCTGGTTCGTGTGGCGCACCCAACAAACTGAGCCCATTCAGTTAATAGCAGGGGGCTCCGGCATCGTTCCGCTCATGGCTATGATTCGCTCGCGAGCTTCGGCGGGCGGCGTTGCGCCGTTTCGATTGTTGTATTCCGCGCGCGAACCGGGGGCGATTTTCTACCGCAATGAACTACAGGCGTTTTCAGATCACGAGCATTCTGTAAGTCTTACCTACGCGTATACACGATCCGCTCCGAAGGACTGGCCGCGACCGCCCAGCCGCATCGACGCCGCTCTGATCGCGAACGCGACCTGGCCATCAAACCTGGTCCCGACTTGCTACGTTTGCGGCCCCACGTCGTTCGTTGAAAGCGCTGCTGGCCTACTTAGCGCCTGCGGCAACAGCCCTGACAAGATTAGGACGGAACGTTTTGGCCCCACGGGAGATCGACAATGACTTCAGATACCCACGATTACCTTGACGGTAACGCTGCCGCAGGTGAATTGAGCAAGATATTCACCATGGATGTTACGGTCGCTGAGGGACAGTGTGCGCACTGCGGCGCCACAAAGCGGTTTGCCGAGGCACATTTATATATGCAATGTCCCGGCGTCGTGGCACGGTGCGCTGTTTGCGAGCACGTACTCCTTCGTCTTGTAAGTGTTCGCCAGCGAGTCTTCCTCGACGTGCGTGGAATGACATACTTGAGCCTCGACACACAACTCCAGGACTCCATCTGATAACTCGGATTTTTCAGAAAGAGTCTCGTGCGCCCGGGCATTTTTCAGCATCCGACGAGAAATTTGGCAGTTCTCGATTTGGATGCGTAAGGTAAAACCTTTCCTGCATCTCTGTCAGGGTATAAGCCCAAGCCACGAGTTTCCCGGCCGACATTCCAAGTTAAGAGGTGCTGATATGAGACTGCCAACTCAATGGGTTAAGTACGTCCTGGCTTGTGGCCTCGCCTTAGGCTTGTCCTCACTCGCCTGGACGGCACAAGAAAATCAAACGAAAGGACGAAAGACTGTAACCGTCACCGGCTGCCTGCAGAAAGGCGATGAAGCCGGAGAGTACTCCATCACCGGTGAAGATGGGAAGCGCTATGGCCTCCACAGCACGGGCGTCGATCTCTCCAAGCATCTCGGACACGAGGTCACCGTAACAGGTACGAAGATGCGCGAAGAGAACGAGGAAAAGAAGAAAAATGAGGCCGGAGGGGGTGAATACGCCGATCTCCAGGTCACGAATATCAAGCATATCAGTGAAACCTGCAAGTAAGCAGCCCAGGGGAGCCGGATCGATAAAACTGGTTCGGCTCCTCAGCCTTGTTTCCGCATTCTTGATCGCTCCTTATCTCGCTTGCATACAATCCACTGTGGGCGGAAACAACCAAGATTCAGCAATCGGGTTAGGAGCGCATCCCGATGCAAAACGAATTCGAGCGAAACAGAGTGCCCGAGTTACTTGGACGTATAACGACCCTATCTTCGTGCTCGTCTACATGGTCTTCCATTCCGTCGCGGAATCGGCGGTGCTCATTTTTCCGACACTCTATGCACTCACGGGCGGCCTCATCCTGCAAAAGCTGCTGGGCTACAACTTCAGCGTGGCGGTGTGGGTTGGATATATCGCGCTGTTCGGCATCGCCGTCGAGACCGGCGTCGTCATGGCTGTCTACTTGCACGAAGCGCTCAATCGGCGGCTCGCGACCGGAAAACCGCAGAAACATGAAGACATTGAGGAAGCCGTCATCGAAGGCGCAGTGCACCGCCTCCGGCCGAAACTCATGAACGTATGTGTGGTACTCGCGAGTCTCATTCCTATCTTGTGGAAGAGCGGCATCGGCTCCGATGTGATGAAACCGACTGCTGCGCCGCTCGTCGGCGGCATGATCACCTCCACCATTCACGTGCTGATTCTGGTCCCAGTCTTCTTCGCGCTAATGAAGGAACGAGCGCTCCGCGCTGGGACCCTTAGTATCAGGACCGGAACGGAATAGAACCACCATTCGAAGAGATTGGACTCACAATGGACTACATGACGCGGCACGATCACCAGCAGCTGACCGAACCACACACGGGACACAATCTGTCCGATATTCACGTTGGACACGACCGTCACGCCGGACACTCAGTTGCGATGTTTCGCGACAAATTTTGGCTGAGTTTTGCTCTCACGATCCCTGTCGTATTTTGGTCAACCGACGTTCAACACTGGCTTGGGTACACAGCACCCGACTTCGCCGGCTCAAAATTCATTCCGCCCATACTTGGAACAGTCGTCTTCATTTATGGTGGCCTCGTCTTCATCCGCGGGGCATGGGGCGAACTGGCCGATCACAAGCCCGGCATGATGACTCTCATCAGCCTGGGGATCATAGCCGCATTTGGAACTTCTCTCGTTGCGACGTTCGGCCTATTCGATATTGACGTTTGGTGGGAACTCACATCACTGATTACGATCATGCTCCTCGGTCACTGGCTCGAAATGCGGGCCATTTCCCAGGCTCGCGGCGCGCTCGATGCGCTCGCCGCCCTTCTTCCAGACACTGCCGAACGCGTAAAGGGCGCAGACACTGAATCTGTTCCGCTCTCTGAATTGCGCGTCGGCGACGTCGTTCTTGTGCGTCCAGGAGCCCGAGTTCCGGCAGATGGCACGGTCGTTGAGGGCGCAGCCGATATTGACGAGTCCATGATCACTGGAGAATCGAAAACGGTGCCGAAGGGAGCAGGCTCCAAGGTTATTGCGGGAACAGTTGCTAGCCGCGGAAGTCTCCGCGTCAGGATTACCGCAGTCGGAGACCAGACCGCTCTTTCCGGAATCATGCGGCTCGTCGACACCGCCCAGACTTCTCGCTCTCGCGCGCAGGCTCTTGCCGACCGTGCCGCTGCGCTCCTTTTTTACGTGGCTGTCGCGTCTGGCGCGATCACTTTCGCCTACTGGTCGATCTCGGGCGACAAAGAACACGCCCTGATCAGGACGGCAACGGTCCTCATCATTGCTTGCCCGCATGCCCTGGGACTTGCGATTCCGCTCGTAATCGCAATCTCAACATCGCTAGGCGCTCAAAACGGGCTTCTTATTAAGGAAAGAATCGCACTCGAACGTGCACGCAATTTGGACATCGTCATCTTCGATAAGACCGGAACCCTGACACGCGGTTCTCCAGCTGTTTCGGAAGTTGTGTCAGCACCCGGCATTACCGAAGACGATTTGATTGCTCTTACGGCCGCTGCGGAATCCAACTCCGAGCATCCACTCGCGAAAGCAATCGTCGCCGAAGCCAAGCGCCGAAACGTGAAACGATTGTCAGCCACGAATTTCGAGGCCCTACCTGGTCGCGGAGCGAAGGCACTCGTCGAAGGCAAGAGTGTCATCATCGGCGGACCACGCCTCTTGACCGAGGCCGACGCGAGGCCACTGCCAGAGTTTGAAAGACGGACAACAGCATGGGCATCCGACGGGAAGACGGTTCTCTATGCCACCGCGGAAGGCCGGCTGCTGGGTGCTTTCGCAGTTGAAGACCAGATTCGGCCCGAATCGAAGGAAGCCGTCACCGAACTTCATCGGCTTGGTATGAGGGTCGCCATGATTACCGGGGATTCGAAGACGGTTGCCAATTCGGTCGCCCGGCGTATAGGAATCGATGAGGTCGCAGCAGAGGTTCTACCCGCTGACAAGGCTGCGGCGGTAAAGCGCTTTCAGGTCGGCGGCAAGACGGTAGCAATGGTGGGTGACGGCGTGAACGACGCACCAGCGCTTGCAACCGCGGATGTGGGAATCGCCATTGGTTCGGGAACCGATGTGGCCGTTGAGTCCGCTGGAATCGTGCTCGTGCGCAGTGACCCTAGGGATGTTGTCGGAGCCATCGAATTATCTCGCGCAGCTTACAGAAAAATGATCCAAAATCTCGTTTGGGCAACTGCTTATAACATAGTCGCTATCCCGGCCGCCGCAGGCCTGTTCGTCCGTTGGGGAGTGGAACTCCCCATGAGTGTCGGCGCAGTGGCGATGAACTTGTCCACGATCATCGTAGCAGTCAACGCTCAGTTACTTCGCAGGATGAAATTGCATGACCGCGATCACATCATCTGAGCTGCCGGCTGTTTCTCGGCGCGTTCTTCATTTTCAACTTCTCACCATCGCCTGGATGACGATAGAGGTTGTCATTTCGCTAAGGGCGGCTTGGAGTTCGCATAGTCCTGCTCTGTTCGCTTTCGGCGGAGACGGCATGATTGTTGAACGGGCCCGATGGCAAAATCGTGGTCGACACGTTTCTTTTGCCGGCCTGGCCGAAGTTGAAGGAAACGCTCGATGGGCTGGGCAATGCGCCGGTGAAGACGGTGATCGACACGCACTGGCATTTCGACCACACGGACAATAACGCCAATCTGCACGCCGCGGGCGCCACAGTGCTGGCCCACGAAAACACCAAGACGCGCATGGCAGAGCCACAC
>Ga0210384_10006400_pt1 | contig 12586 bp, 7 predicted proteins | sample IncBWH2MmetaG_FD_160574 | JGI IMG/M metagenome (GOLD analysis project Ga0210384, IMG submission 160574) | Forest soil microbial communities from Barre Woods Harvard Forest LTER site, Petersham, Massachusetts, United States - Inc-BW-H-2-M | ecosystem: Environmental > Terrestrial > Soil >... | reverse complement strand
GGCACGGCCCCTTTGAGCTACCAATGGCGGAAGGACGGAACGCCAATAAGCGGTGCCACTTCCGCGTCGTACACGACACCTCCGACCACGGTTTCCACCAATCGTCCACTGTTGTCGGTGGTGGTCCGCAACAGCGTGGGAAGTGTGACCAGCACGTCCGCCACGCTTAACGTTGCAGCCGCAGCCAGCGTAGCGGTTCAGGTGAATCCGAACAGCGCAACAGTGCAAGAAGGAAGTACGCAACAGTTTGTGGCTACGGTAACCGGCTCCTCGAATACGGCAGTGATCTGGAACGTGAGCGGCGCGGGTTGCAGCGGCGCGGCGTGTGGTACGATTTCGACAGGCGGACTTTACACCCCGCCGGCGAACATGCCTTCGCCCGCGACACTTCGCGTGACAGTGACCAGCGTGGCGGACCCAACCAAATCAGCTTCGGCGAACATCACCGTTGTGCTGGCGACGGCGGTAGCCATGAGCATCAGCCCGACGAGCGCTTCTGTTCCCACGGCGGGACTGAATTCGTTTACCGCAACGGTGACAGGAACATCGAATACGGGAGTTGCGTGGAGTTTGACTGGCGCGGGATGCAGCGGAGCCTCCTGCGGGACACTCTCTAGCAGCTCGAATTCGGCGGTATATAGCGCTCCAGCGGTGCCGCCTACGCCTGCAAGCGTGAGAGTTGTGGCGACGAGCATCGCGGACGCGAGCAAATCAGCCTCAGCAATCGTGACCATTATGCCCTCCGTGGTAGTCACGGTGACGCCGAGCAACACCTCGGTAGTAGCGGGGGCCACTGAACAGTTAAACGCGTCTGTTGCGGGGACCTCGAATACAGCGGTGACATGGAGTGTGCAGGGCGCCGGATGTAGCGGTTCGTCTTGCGGAACAGTCAGTAGCGCCGGTCTGTATACGGCTCCTTCGGCGGTTCCCTCTCCGGACACAGTCACGGTGATGGCGACTAGTTTGGCGGATCCATCAAAGCTAGGTTCGGCATCGGTGGTGATCTTCGGCGCGACTTCTTCGAACACGATTGACGGCCTCCATATTCCTTCCGGGCACCCAAGGCTGTTCTGGAACGCGGGACGAGTAGCGACGGCTCAGGCGTGGGTAAAGAGCTCCGGATATGCCGGATTGAACACGACATTCCCCCGGCCGTTCGACGATTACGATATGGCTTTTACGTGCTTCATCATGAACGATTCGGGGGCCTGCAGTCAGGTGATCAGCGACGCCGTAGGCTGGAACATGACCTGCTCGAGTGGAGCCGGCTGCGACCCTATGCGTGGGAACGGCGAATGGATCATGCTCGTTCGCGATTGGTTAGCTCCCGGCTGTGGAAAGGCACAGTGTCTCACCAGCTCACAAGCGGCCACTCTGGACGCCAACTGGAGTATTTGGCAGGCCAATCAGGACAACCCAGTGCAAACTTGGGGCAACGTTGGAATGCCGGCCAGCAATTATTTCGCGGGACAGTTTCGCAATGATTTCGACTTCGGGATTGCCAGCTACATCGATAACCCTAATGCCGCAGCCAGTCTAAACTACGGTGTGGTGAACCGCTGGAACGACCTGGTCAATTTTGTCTCGCCAACGGGAACCGGAAAGAACGGAGGCCGAGGTTACGGGCTGCACAATCAAGAGGGCGGAGGCGAGTACGGGCGATATTCGCTGGATTATTATGCGATGGCTCTCGCATCCTCCGCGGTTCTAGGGCGGGATCTGTGGAACGAAACGACCGCGTTCAAATCTGGCGTATTCCAGACCATCTACAACACCATGCCCACGACTAGCGCCGGCCGCGGGCTGACGGATATGTTCACGTGGGGCGATGATGAAGTGTGGGTAAGCGGCGCAGGTTGTGGATACTTGGGCCACAACGGTCCGGACGGCCACGGTGGATGCGGAGCAGCGGGCCAGAATTACGGCGACTTCATGCAGGCGGCGGCAAACGAGTTTCCAGGTAGCGCGGTCGGCAAGTTGGCTCGGCAGTGGATTGCCACGGTGAATCCAGCCATTGGCCCAATTCACAAATCGGTGGACCCCGGCGGGCCGTCGCAGGCGTACTCGAGCATGCCCATCGATTACTACGCATCGGGTCCGCAGTTCATGTACACGCGCAGCGATTGGACGACGGCTGGAACTTCGATGCTCTGGCAGATGGGCATAACCCATGGAACCAATATGGGCAACTCGCAATCGTGGGGCGGCGGGCACAATCATAACGATGCAGGAACGTTCCAGATATTCCGCAAGGGCGTAAATATCCTGCGGGAAACGATGGGATACGTTGAATCCGTAGCTGGGTACAATGGTGTTGGAACGGCGGATACCGTAACAGGGTTGGCGCATAACGTGCCGCTGATGGGCGGCCAAGGCGGAAGTAATGTAGTCGGCGGATGCACGGACGGTCCGGGAATCGTCAAGAGACTGGAGACACAGCCTAATTATTCCTTCGCCGTGACGGACATAAGCCAGGCGTACAAGAACGTGGTGTGCGATTCGGGAAACCCAGGAAGAGCGAATCCATATGTTGTGGCGGTGGTTCGAGAATACTACTACTTCCGGGGAATCAACGTTCTGGTGATTGTGGACCGCTTGCAAAGTGACAGTGCGACTCGCAGCACAACATTTGTAAGCCACTGCGAAACGAAGCCCACGGTAGCCTCATCGACGATCGCGTGTGTCGATGGGACGCAGGAAGCGCTGTATACGGCACTGGTTCCAGCGGCTCCGGCAATTACTATCGTCGCGGAGAACGCTAACGGAGCTAATGCTTCCAACTGGCAATATCGCATCGAAGCGAATAACAGCAACCCCGGAAACGTGATCAGCTACAACATCTACACGATTCAGCTGGGGGACGCATCTGGTTTCAGCGCATTGACTCCGGCGGTTGTCGATTCGATTCCCGGGAGCCCGTCGAGCGGCACGTTTGCGATCACGATTGATGCAAACGACAGCCTTGTACTTAACAAGGGGATCACATCGTCGGGCGGGACCATTAAAGCGGCCGGCTCAACCAAGGCTCTGACCACGACAGTGCAGGGCATGACGATCACCGACAGCGGACCGGTGTGGCAATAAAAATCCGTTGTGGTAGTCATCCGTCCAACCGTTACAGTATCGCTTTGCTGAGAAGTGCCACAACGATGAGTACCGCTATCGCCGGGAGTTTACCCTCAAGTTTCAACGGGCGGGTAGGCAGGCACGCGCTGCACAGTTCCCCGCCATTGAGCGCTGGCGCGCTCGATTGCGGTGCGGAATCGGAGAAAAGGCGCCTCAATGAGCAGATATGAGACCAGTGCCATTGCAACCGCCAATAGGATGTTTAAGGGAAACCTACAGTACGGGCTGACTGACTCCGGGTTAAGGAAGAGCTGCTGCCACAAGTACAAGGAATAGCTGAGAACACCCACGAAGCTGACCGCAGGCAAGTTTAGGAAGCGGCCCACCACGGTATCAGGATTCCGCATACACCAATCAACCGAAGCGGCAATGGATAGATTCATGACCGTCTCTGCAACCAACCACGAGATCTTGGTGAACGGAACGTAATTGGCAACCAGCGCTGCCATTGGGACGAGGAAAAACCATCGCGACGCCAAGAGGCGAGCGTAGCGTGGATTGGCAGCAAGGTCTTCCCGTAGGATGGCGAGCAGGCAGCCGGTCGCCAGCGCATCGGACCAGACCAGGAAATTAAACGCCGGTCCGACATACGGAGAGGCCAGGCGCAGAAACGGCGCCACCACCACAAGGGCAATCAGGAAATGAACCGAGCGCAGTTGGCCGAGCGTTCGGAGTATTAACGGCCACAAAAGATAGAACTGCTCTTCAACGGCAAGCGACCACAGATGCCCGAGTGACCAGCGGCGCACTTCGTGGTAATTCATTGTATAGGTAATTGCAGCCAGTAAGTCCCAGCGCTCCAAGCTAACCAGGTGCTTCGCCGCCAGGACTGCGATCACCAGAATGTAAAAGTACGCGGCCGGGAACAATCGGAGCATGCGCCGAAAATAAAATCTTGGCAGAGAGATCCTGCCCTTCCGCCGCAGCTCCGCGAGCAGAATCGAACTTATCAGATACCCTGAGATGACAAAAAATATTCGGACACCGAACTCTCCCAAATTGCCCAGCCGAGAAAGGCCGCCGGAGAGATGACCCGCGGCGATCAGGTGGGCGATGAGTACGAAGGCAATCGAAATAGCTCGCAGGCCATCAAGACTTGGAACCGTGCGTTGAGTGCCAAAGCCGAACTGCCGAAGCGCGACAAAGAGGTTTTTAACCATTACTCTAGCGCTCCCAGGCGGCTCACGCGGTGCAAAGTTGGCGCCATAGACGATCCCGGGTTGCGCATACGAAAAGACATCTTATTTATGGAACGCCGCAAATCCTCGGATGCGACCAGCTTGAAGCCAAAGGAAAACGTCGTTCTGGAGGGTCTTCCGCCGCTGAATCCTTGACTTACTGTAAACCCAGAAATCCAGAATGCCCCTCCCCCTTCCCGGTTAGGCTAGAAGCTGGGGCAAGGTAACAATGGAGCGGAACCAGTCGGCAGTCAGATAGGTTTCGACAGCCACTCGTCGGACATCGTAGTTGTTCCAATCGCCGAATCGGCGGAAACCGCCGTAGTAGCTGAATGCATACCGGACCCCGGCCTCTTGCAGGCATTCCTGGGTAACAGAGTTGAAGCTGTTCGGTCCACCAACTGGATAGCTGAAGTACGACATCGGCTCACCCATCTCCTCTGCCAGCCTAGCGGCGCAACCGAAGATCTCGTCTCTCTGTCTCTCGCGAGGGGCTCGCGCCAGGATGGGGTGAGTGACCGAGTGCCCGGCGACGGTCATACCGGCCGATTTCATTTCTCGAAGCATGTCCCAGTTCATCCAGAAATGGCTGCCGACACTCTCTCCGCACCTCCCAGACCCGGTAGCGTCAGCCAGCGCGTCAAGGTAGCGGTCGGTCAACTCCACAGGCATGGCCTTATAAGCTCGCAAGAAAGTCCGGACGGCCACCTCCCGGTCCGGCTCATCAAACAAAACCGGAGCAGGAATCCAGCCGAGGAGTTCAACCCGGTCCTTCCGGCTGGTACGCACCATCCAGGCAATTTCATCCCACCAAGGTACCTGGGGAGCGTCCACAAACCCGGTGGCGATAAAGAACGTGGCAGGGACGTCCTCTGCCTTCAGGATCGGAAAAGCAATCTCGTAGTTATCCCTATATCCGTCGTCGAATGTGATCAGGGCGTACCGGCCCCGTCCATGGGACAGTACTCGGGGAATATCGTCTGGGGTGATCAAATCGAGTTGCGACTTGCAGAACCGGATTTGGTCGGTAAAAGCCTTGGAGTCCGCGCTCCACAATGCCCTGTCGAAGGGCGATTCGTTGCCGTTACCAACCCGATGATAGTTGAGGACAAGCACCCCCGACCACCCAGTGGTCCGCTCCAGGAGGAAGCGCAGGCCACTCTGGCACAAGAGGCGGGTCGCGATCGCTTTCTTCATTAGCTCAACTTCTCCTCATGAGCCGCTGCCCCTTATTGAAGACGCGCGCGGCGAGTTGGACCGAACGGTAGATGGCCGCCCGTACAGTCGGCCGCCAGATCCTGATCCCGACTAACTGGTTCTCCTGTGTTGCCTGCCTTTGTTTATAGGACGAAGATCCGCGCAGGAAATCGTATGCGGTCACCCCGCGTTCCGTGAGCGCCCGCATCAATAGCAGGTTGGCCAAGACTCCTGGGCTGTGCACAAGACTGCCGGACTCCCGGCGCGCTCCCAACAGGTAGGAGTCGAATTTCCGACCGTTCACGAACCCGTACAGAACGGCCGCAGGAACCCCCGCGAAAGACAGGCGTGCAAGAACGGCCCGCCCGGTCGGCAGCCACTCCTGGACCAGGTTGCGGTGAAACTCGGTGAACCGGGCGGCCGCGAATACACCGGGTTTCCCGTCCGAGGTCCACCGTTCCTGATGTAATCTAACCAAGTCTTCAAACGCTCCTGCAGCCTGCACGGCATCGACCAGCTCAAGTTGCGCCCCGGCCCGCTCTCCCTCGCGCAGCACGCGGCGGGCTTGCTCGCGGCTTTTCAATGACAGCCGCTTGAGGTAAGCCTCAAATCCGTCAGCTAGATCGGCAATCGGGCAACGACCCCGCGAGAATGGACGGGCGTCGCGAGGTAAAGTGCTGGGCCGTAACAGCGGGGAGTCTTCCATAAGGTCGAGAAATTCCAGGTGGTCCCAGTCCATCCGGCCCACCTCACCCCATATGGCATCGGCGCAGACAGCTTCTTCTCCCGGTAAACAAAGGAGGTTCAAGTAATCCGGGCAAGTTTCCTCATGCTCTTGCTCCCCAGTCGAAATGAAGCGAAGGTGACGAGTGCCGAGGGAACCGCCTATTCCACGGCCCAGGTATAGAGGAATGGCCCCGACGAGGCTCGAATCGCGCCAGACAGTCACAACGCGCAAGCCGGCCTTCCCGTAGAGGTTGCCGTACACGCGCCACCAACCACGAAGCCAAGCAAAATCGAGAGGAACAGATGAATGAGGGCTCGACGCATGAAGAGTATTCCAATCCTCTCGGATCGCGTCCCATTCCACCTCTTCCCGGATGATTCGGGTTGTTACGCCTCTTGGCATTTCCACTCTGCGGGCCTCTTGTGTTCAAGCGGTTCGAAACAGGGAAGACGCCGTGCGCTCCAACATGGTTCGCCTGCCAAGGCAGCGCCAGCGGGCAAAGAGCGTCAGGAAGGCGACGCGGGCCACCAAGACAAAGCCCCCTTTTTCAATTCCCCTGGCGGAGGCGGTGTTTCGCGCGTCGACATCGATGACAAATTCGGCCACCTTCTCGCGGCCGAGAACATGTCGCATGGCGAGCAGAAGGGCTGGATAAAGCCTTCGGCCCCGATACTCTTTCAGGGTGTAGAAGTTGTACAGAAATGCCCGCCCCGGAACTTCGGCTAACTGGAAGGGGCCGACCGTTCGGTCTTGCCACGTGACCCAGCCAAAACTGACGACGCTGCCGTCGACCAACCAGCCGAAGAACTCGTCGCCGTGAGCGAGTCGCGGGGCCACCAGGCCAAGGGGTTCCCCCGCCGCTCGCATCGCTTCCTCGGCCAAGGCATGATCGGCACAGGAGGCCGTACCGGCAACCCGGGCAAGGGCACACCCTGCCGGGCAAGCCGGGCCGAAGTCATTGCGCGCAGCCTGCAAGACCATCACGCGGGTCGGCCTCGCAAGCCGCCAGAGTATGCCCCGAAAGATTCTGACGGGCCACGGCCTGCGCTCTCCAGGACCGAATTTTCCTTGGCTAGGGATTAAAGCTTCAGTGAGCATGAAGATTTCCTGGACACAGCTTGTTGCTTCCGAATTCCTTGTCCTGGGCGCCACGGCGAGGCGCTGGTCCGACGCCAAAAGCTAAGTAAGCGAGTGGCGGCGGGCCGCTGTGGTGCGCGCAGGCCCGGATCATTTCTCGAGATAGATGACCATGCCGCTGGCGAAGTGCCTCATGAAAGGCAGGGCGCTGAGGACAGCGTGATCGAATCGTTTGACCGCCGGCCGGTTTAGTACGTGCACACGCTTTCGCAAACGGGAAGCGAGGTGGAATGGCCTGACCACCATGCGAGAAAATTCCGGCCCTATTTCCTGGACTTCCTTCCATGTTACGGGGCGCTCGCCCTTTGTATAGTCTTTCTCTTTCGGACGCAACCGTTCGATTATTTTGGAATTTCCCATATGCTCGAAAAACAATGCGCGGCCGCGTGGTTTGAGAAGGCGCTTTATCTCCTTCATGCCGGTTTGCAAGCCGATGTGATGAAGAATTCCGAATCCGTGGACGACATCAAAGGATTCACTCGCAAATTCGGTCGGATCACAGCGCATCCGCATGGCATTGACGCGGTCGCCCACGCCGTTCAGTTTGGCCCGCTCCTTCGTGAGTTCAATGCCCACCGGGGAAATGTCGATCGCGGTCACGTGAGCACCCATCTTGGCGAGATAAATCGCTTCTTCACCCTGCCCGCATCCGAAGTCCAGGACGCGGCAACCTTTAACGAAACCGAGAAGCTTGGCACCGTATTGCCGCCAATCCCAATCGTCCTGTGGCTCGGCGTACTTCCTAAAGAAGGTCTGGTTCAGATGCAGCGCGTGTGCATACCGGGCGTAGGCTTGATCAGCAAATCGCGCCTCGTCGGCTAGTCTTGTTTGCTCTTGCCCTTGCAAAATGGCGAGATCGGCGGTTTCCCTTTGCGCGGCCGCCTTCTGCATAGTTTCCATTCTGACCTCCGTACAACAATTGGATGGGAGAGAACTGCGAGCATCGAACTGCGAGACCACGCTCGGGAGAAACCGATTCACACTCGGCATTTGACGAAGGGCTTAAAGAGGAATGCCGCAATTGGGAACCAAAGCAGGAGTTGATGTGGACATATCACTCTGCGGCGTAACGTTCTTGTGAACCTGCAAAGACGTTGTTGGCAGAGTTGGCGCGCTCAGCCGCCATCGTTTGCTGCAGGCCGGACGCGATGCCAACGAGCGGCTGCCAGCCAAGTTCATTTTCTGCACGGCTGCAATCAAAGCGCATGCGAGCCATGGCTGATTTGACGCGGTAAATGGAAAGGGGGACCGGGCGCTTTAGAAGCTTAGACAAAACTTCGAAACCGAGCGCAAGACTGTATAGGATGGGCATGGGCAAGTGCAGGATCTTGGCTTTTTTCGCGTTCTTCGCGATGTAGTCACGAACGACTTGATTTTGGGTAATCGGGGTGCGGTCTACAATGTGGAAGACACGGCCATCGAATTTGCTTGTGCCGGCGGCCAGGACGACAGCATCGACCACATCGTCCACGTAAACCAAAGGCAGTTCGCGAGCGCCGTCGCCGAGGATGACAAACAGATTTCCCACCCGGCGGGCAACTTCGGGCGTCAGGAGGGTCATCCCTGGACCGAAGACCCTTCCCGGACGGAGCAGTAGGGCCCGCAGATTCCGGTCGCGAACCGCATCGCGCACTATTTTTTCGGCTTCGGTCTTCGCTTGAGTATAGGCCCCCCGTCTTGTGGGGGATGGTTCAATCGGCCAATCTTCTGTTACCACGCCGCTGCGTCCAGAAACCGCTGCGTGGAGACAACTGAGAGAGCTGATGTACACCAGACGATCCACATCATGCCGAAGCGCACTATCCACGATATTTTGCGTGCCGCGCACCGTGCCGCGTTCATGGTCATGCGCACTTCCGTTCATGGCCGCGCCAAGGTGGTAAACAATTTCCGTACCCGCTACGGCTCGGTCCACGGCGACGGGATCTCCTAGATCACCGAGGAAGACTTCGATATTGCGATCGTCGGTAAGCTCCGCGGGCGGCTGCCGTCGCACGAGGATGCGAACGCGGTTCCCTTCTTGCAGTAGGCGCCGCACCAAATTTCGGCCGATCAAGCCAGTTGCTCCGGTGACCAGAACCTTGGCAGATCCCCCAGTTTGAAACTGCGCCTGAAATTTGATTTTTGCAGCATCACCTTCCTCAGACACGCGGTTCGTCCAATAAACAGTAGACCGAGCCTGCTCTACCGGCACAGGCATCTCGCTGCCCGCTTGCAAGGCACGATAAAACGCCGCGACCAAGGAATGCAGGCCATCGTACTGGACGATTTTCTTGGCAGCGAAGCGGGCGATGTTCGCCGGAACCTGCATACAGATGCTGAGCCCTTCGCCGATTGCCTGCAAAGCGCGTGCTGGCGCTTTCGGCAGGGGGAGTTGCGCGGTATGAGTGACCCACATCGCAAAGAGGTTCGCCCGGACTACGCCTTTTGTTCCTTGAACGACGAACCAGTTCTGCAGAGGTCTTACATTCCACGAAATCTGGATGTTTGCTGTGCCGTGTTGGCATCGTGCCGCGACGCGCCACTCGTCAAACAAGAGGTTGGTGTCGCCTCCGTGTGTGCCATAGAACGCTTTCATGTCTCGAATTGCGCCCAAGAAAGATTCGGCGAGGTATAGCGCGTGAATGCCCTGGTCTAAGAAAGGGTAACCGCCATCCTGGTAGTGGATGGGTAGCGGTCCTCCGTGGTAAGGAGGATATTCGCTACTGCGGAAGTAATCGAAAGTAAGCGGAACGCCAATCGCGCCCGAACGGACGAGGCTTAGCGCTTTGGATACGAAGCGGTCGTAGAGCATAGAATGGTTGACGCAAACGGATTTCTGCGCAGCGGCGGCTGCGGCAGAAATGCGGTCGACCTCTTCCGCATTGACTGCCAGCGGCTTTTCCACTAACACGTGACAGTTGCTCTTGAGCGCGGCAATCGCCAATTGTGCGTGAGTGTCGGGAGGCGTCAGTATATGAATTACGTCGACGCCTTCGTTGATCATAGCTTCCATCGTGGGAAAGACTTTTGCAACGCTGAACCGAGCCGCCAGACTGGCGGCGCGGGAGTTTACTACGTCAGCGATTCCAACAATTCGTGCGTTAGGAACTCGCTGGATGGCTCGGGCGTGAAATTCGCTTATGTAGCCTGCTCCTACCAATCCAACCCGGAGACGAGTATCTGGAGTCATTCAAGTTCCCTTTCCAGCCTAATGGGTTCCGCAATCGAGTTGCTTTGCCTGAGCGAATCTTGCAGGCAGCTCTGACCGGCGGCTAACTGAACGATGAAACGAGCGTTCGCGGCCCAGGTATGGCGCTTGAAAACAGCGTCTCTTGCGCGAGTGCCAACTTGCCTGCGAAGCGCTGAATCTTCGACGAACCTCAGAAGCGCCTTCCCTAAGGCGCTATAATCCTCGTGAACGAACATAATTGCCGTCACGCCGTCCTCGATCACGTCGCGCATTGGACCGAGATCAGGGACGACGCAAGGCTTGCCCATGGCCATGAACTCGAACAGGGCAATCGGAGATCCGAAAGCATTGGAATCTGGCAGAACACAAATATCCATCGCGTCGATGTAGGCAGGCACTTCATCCCGCGGCACGGGGCCTGGAAAAAGCACCGCATTTTCCATCCCCAGCCGACTTGCGGTCTGTTTCAGGTTTTCCATCTCGGGGCCGTCGCCCACCAGCATCACTTTTATCCCGCAATGCCGTTCGCGCATGCTCTTCACTACCTTGATCAATACATCCAGCCGATCCCAAAAATAAAACAATCCCACATGACCGATGACGATTGAGCCATCGAGACCCAGGCGTGCGCGAATCGACGGCTCTGGCCCCGGACGCTGGAATCGATGCGGGTCAATTGCATTGGGCACGACGTGTACGCGCTCGCGACTTGCGCCGCGCTGCTGAGCTTCGTCCGCGAGAACGCGGGACACGCACAGAATGTGGTTGGCCCGGGAAAAGACCCATGCGTCGATCCTTCGCGCCAGACGCTCCATGACCAAACCCCGGGCGCGCGTGAATCCCGCGAGTTCATTGACTTCGAGTACTACCGGCCGTTTGCACCATTTCCCCAAGAGCACGCCCATAAACATGAAGTAAGCGTGCCTTTCATAGAGAACGGCGTCGGGCTGCCGCCACAAAGCTGGCAGCAACCGAAATGGGAGAAACAGGTTGTAGAGAAGCTCGAATACTTCAAACAGGAACTGGGGACACTCACGGCTTATGTATTTCCAAATACGTTGAAAGCCAACCGCGTGATCCCCTTTACGCAAAAAGGGCATCATTCCGGCGGCGTTGAGTGGATCAACGCCTGGAGGTGACACGATCGTGACTTCGTGTCCATCCGCTTTCAATGCTTCCACCATGCTACGAATATGCATGGCTTGAGAACTGCGGCCCATGGTCCGATGGTGGTAGATGAAGTGCAAAGTATGGAACCTCGCAACAAGCCCGAAAAAGCGGCTGCTACTCCGCCGCGCCAACGCAAAGACACGCAGCGACGGACCGGGTGTCGACATAAGACGGCTTTTCTGGTGGCCGGTCGAGCGCGTGTTGTTTTTCTACGCAGCGTGCAGCGCTTGATCGCGAGAGACGCAACGATTGTAAAGGCTCATATAATCGTCGAGCATACGTTCCGGCCTAAAATATTGCTCGTAACAGGAGCTGGCGAGCTGCCCCATCTTGTGAAGTTCTTGCCGCCGGGCAATTGCATCGCACAATGCTGTGGCCATGCCTTGCGGATCCGACGAAGGCACAAGCGTGACTGCTCCCGACAAACGCGCGATCTCGCCCATACCTCCAACATCGGTGACCACCGCCGGCAGCCCAACCGACATCGCTTCCAATAGGGAGACAGGCAAGCCCTCAGTCACCGAAGAAATGACAAACAGATCGGCCGCAAGCAGGAAAGGAGAAACATCGGCCTGTTCACCAAAAAAGGTGACGCATTCATTCAGCCCCAGTTCATCGCTGAGCTTCCGCAGACTGACCTCCAGGGGCCCATCACCAATCATCCACAGTTGCACGTTAGGATGATGCAGGCGTGTGAGCGCGACCGCCCGCAACAAGGTGGCGTGGTCCTTGGTCGGCGCCAACCGGCCAACATGCAGCAAAGTAAAGCCGCTCTTTGGCCGGGGGACAGCTCGAAGATCGGCGGGCAAAGCACCGTTGTAGATATGAATGATCCTGTCGCGAGCGGCAAACGGAGCTGCCAGCAAATTGGTCCGCGTG
>Ga0210384_10006399_pt1 | contig 12586 bp, 15 predicted proteins | sample IncBWH2MmetaG_FD_160574 | JGI IMG/M metagenome (GOLD analysis project Ga0210384, IMG submission 160574) | Forest soil microbial communities from Barre Woods Harvard Forest LTER site, Petersham, Massachusetts, United States - Inc-BW-H-2-M | ecosystem: Environmental > Terrestrial > Soil >... | reverse complement strand
TTGATCTAGGGGAGCTTCGTAGCCTCCCATGTCGGTGTAAGCCCAAGCACAATCCTTCAATCCGTGCATACCTTCGGCATTCTCATCTAATAGATAATGGGCAAGCATCGTATCGAACCAGAAGTTCTTTACATCTACTTTGAGCAACTCAACTAAGAACTTGATGTCGAACTTACCATTGTGTCCAATCTTTGCTGCATCGTTTGTAAAGATCTTTCGCAATAGCTCTAGAACGTAATCCTGCTTGTCACCCCAGTAGGGATAGTATTCATCGACGACACGTACCTTCTGAACGGGTACTTCTGTCTCAGTTATGTCCCACTGTCCTGTAACCTTATTCTTACGTCGTACTTTCTTCTTTTGTATTACAGTATATGCTTCGTCCCGACCTTGCCATCGCACCAGAGGTACGACGCAACCTGTTCCTACTTTCCATGTGAAGGCAACGCACAACACCTTGTCCGCTTCTTGTATCTTCAACTTCTTCCACGTGAACCCTGTGGTTTCAATATCGAATGCAAACGCGTCAACGTTTGCTAATCTTTCAACTAAAGTTTGTACCTTCTCAATAGTGTCCAGTGTAATGTACTGTCCTGGGTTCTTCTTGATCATCTCTTTTGATTCCGAAGAGATCTTGATCTTCTTGAAGTCTTCTATTGTGATTCCTTCATACTTGGCCATACGCAATAAGAAAGCTGGGTGGAAGGTAGGCATGACCTTACAATTATACTTCTCACTCCACATCTCATGACCATGTACGCTAGAGATTGTAAGCTTCTTGTCTCCAGTGACTGCTCTCAATGCAGTATTCCCTAAAGGAACGATCAACACAGGTTTAATAAAATTAAGTTCTTGTTCTAGATAAGGAACGCAAGCAGCAATCTCTTCATCTGTTGGTTCTCTTGTTTCATCAGGTGGGTTAATAGGCCAGCAACGAACTACGTTTGTAATGTACACATCTGCTCTATTGATTCCTGCGGCTCTCAATAGTTTATTCAACTCTTCTCCAGCAGGACCCATGAAAGGCATCCCTAACTTGTTTTCCATCTTGCCTGGGCCTTCTCCAACAATAACGATACGAGCATTCATAGGGCCAACACCATTGACTACTTGCTGTCTGGTGTTACAAAGACCACACTTGTTGCAGAGGGTGTTCTGCAGGTCAAGATGCTGTACTGCAATTGTCTCTTGATCCATTACTTCGCCTTGGGATAGATTTGTTTCCCTGTTAGATCTTTCAGGGTAAAGTTAAACTCAGTCAACAGTGCATTGACCTTTTCATCTTCTAATGCAAGTTTTGCAATCCGATACAGAAACATCACTTGCGTATCATCTGGTAACATAAAGCCATCAACTTCTTTTCGTCCTGCTTCTTTTGCTGCGGTTGGAGGCGGAGGAATAGGTCTAGGCATTGCAAGGTTGGGTGTTCCAAGTCCTTGTTTCTTTCTCTCTTCTGATATGACTTCGATAGGTGTTTTCCCATCTGTTTCAAGTTGTACTGTTGCATTCATATGCTCAATAAACTTTGTAGGCAATTTCTTAATTGGCTCTGGCATGGTCTCCTCTCTACGCTTTGGGCTCTGTCAAACACTCTTTGATAGTTGGTTCTTTCTTCAATAACTGATCTAAAGTGTTGATGCTTGGACACGTTAACTTCTCTACTGACGTTGGTAACATTATACAACAATCGGTTATGTCTAGTATCTCTTCTGGGTCTTTAACGTTTGGGTCTAAAGCTGCTTTAGGTATCTTGACGGGCTCTACTGGAATGCCTAGTTCTTCTCTACGATACAACCAACAACCATCAACAGCTGGTTGATATTGTAATTGTGGTATCTTGTAATCACATTCAACAACCCAATCGAGTTCTGATCCCAATGAGTAGTGAGGTTCGATCAACCCTATTGCCTTTGTGTTCTGTGGTTTGTAAGGATGAACGTTATTCATCGTCAACTCTGGTAACTGCGCATCCTTTGTATGCTTTAACAAGTAACCTGCGAGTTCTCTCGATAGTCTATACATTATTTTCTCTTTCGTGTATTGCGATATTTGTAATACAAAACTAGGTACAATGTCGTACAGATCCAACCAAAGATGTATCCGAAGATCAATGGGGGTTGTCCTAATGAGAATCCATATACAATTCCAATAGAATAACCTAGTAACTGTATCAGCCATTGCCACAGACTTACATCTCCTACTTCCTTACGCTTGAACGTCTTCCAAATCTGAGGTAAGTAGCATCCAGTGAAACACGAAGTACAGATCCAACCCAACAGTTCAATGATGCCCATAGTTATTTATTCACTTTTCTCTTCTTTGCCTTCTTAGGTTTCTCTAGTCCTAATGCAGGGAACAGATCACTCATTAAAGTATCTTCCCAATCAGCAAGATTATTGTTCTTTGCAATCATCAACTCCATCATCTTATTCAACAACCGTCTTGTTGCATTCTCTTTCTTACTCTTCTTCTTGTGACAAGGTTTGCAAACGACTTGCAACTTACCTTCGATCATGTTATAAATGATAGGGTTGAAGTCCCATTTACCATCTGGTAACTTTGTCCAACCTGTTACTGGAACAACGGGTATAATGTGATCGACTTGAGTTTCCTTCATCGGGAAGTCGAACTTACAGATCTGACATTTGTAAAGAAACTTTAAGCGTTTGTTTGGATAGCCAACTGGAACTGGAGTCTTGGCAGTCTTATGTGCTTGAGTGTACTGTGGTGTCTTGTATGACGCTCTTCGCAAGACACTTACAATCCAATCCTTTACGTCAAACTCTTTTGGCTTCACTAGCTTCAATTTCATTTCGTCTTTGCCTCAAGTACTCAAAATTTGTAATCAACTCTGGTCTGCAACGTTCAAACTGATAAGCTACTTCTGACGCTGCAGTATCCCTTTCCAGCAACTCATATGACAGTGGTATGCAGATTACTTTATTAGTATCAGTACGCCATAATCGTATTACCAAGCAAATTTGCGTTGGTGAATGGAATATGTCAATGTTCAGATTCGGCAACGGCTGATACACCGTCCGATTTAGAAACCTTAAAAACTCTATGAGCCTTTGAGGAGATAGTCTCTGAGTGTGTAACAAGGATCACCTGTAAGTTTAATTGTTCCGTCAGTTGACGTACAAAGTCTGAAACTGGTTCTTGATCTGCAACGCTTACGAACTTCAAATTCTCATCCATGATCAAGACTCTTGACAACTCTGGATCCCACTTCAGTAGTAAACTAACTCTCAAAGGAAACGTTACAATGTCTGCAATCGTTCCTCCTGCTGATTGGAGAATGTCTTGATCCATCTGTAATACCTTATCGTGTACAATGAACTTCAAGTCAACTTGATTACCTGATGTTGATAGATCCATTCTGAATGTCAGGTTCTTATCTTTGATCTTCTGCAATGCATCAGTTACGATAGAACTGATCTTGTCTAAAATTTGTTGTCTCGTTGTATCTGATAACGTTTGTAAGAATATGCTAGCCTTAGATAGATTCTCGAACTCGCTATCGATGTTCGTCAAACGCTCTTGACAGTTTGCTAGTTGAGTCTCTAGTGTATCTCGCTTTCCTACCTTAACGTGTAAGGCATTGTTACGAACTTGGAAAAGTAACTTAACGTCGCTCAAGGACATTGAATGACTCCAAAGCTCTCTTGATATCATCTAGCTCTTGTTGTGCCAATGCTTTCTGTTCAGCAACCGCTTCCTTAATCTTCATAGGGTCAACGTTTAACAGTTTGCACTTACGAAGCAACTCTTCTCGATCCTTCTCTAGTTGATCCATCTTTGCCAATGCAGATACCCTACGAACGTTTAAGTTGTCTAGTTGTTGTTTAGCTTGCTGTAGTTCAGTCATCGTAATACATCCTTCGCCTCTTGAATCTTTTGTAATGCAATTGCTAATACGTTAGGTTCAATGTTCTGCTTTTCGCCCATCTGTCGTACCATCTGTTCTATGTCAACGTCCTTGAAAGAAACTTCTTCTAACGAATCTGCAAACTCTTTAACGTCTCGTTCTCTTTGCTTCTCTGCTTGAACTTGATCCAAATCGAATAGTACATCTCCTGACTTCGCTCTAGGTAATGCAATTGACTTTACTCTACATTGACCTTTGTCAACGTCAATGATCAATGCTGTTGGTACTCTGTCTTTCTGATCTATTGACCATCTGCTAGTTGCACCTGGGTTGATCCATCTTGTGTTCTGTCCTGTGTAATCGAATGGTACGTGATAGTGCCCACAAAGAACTAGATCAGCATTCGTTGGTATATCTTTCGGATGAATGAATCCAAAAGGCATTTCGTCAGTTGGTATGACGTAGTTGTGTGACGTCAATATCTTTACATATCCATCGTACTTACTTTCTAGATTGTAGTTCTGTTCAAAGTTTAAGGCTGTGTGGATTCCTCTGATGACGATTTTTTCTTCTTCGTAGACTTCGTCGTTGAGGACGCTGACTGCACCTGACTCAAATAGTACACCCAAGCCGCTATTTCTGACACTGTCGAGATTGTAGCCAGTAACATCGTGATTCCCGATAGTAACAAAAATAGGGACAGCAACAACCTTGCACCACTCAATAATTTCTGCCACCAATTGGTGACTAGGTTTTTTCGTATCAAAGAAGTCTCCTCCATGTAGAATTGCATCTACACCATACTCGTGAACGATCTGAACGATGTCTCCTAGTTCTTCGAATTGAGTCTTCATGATATTGTCAACTCGTGACTTAGGTGCAGTGTCTCTGAAATGTGTATCCGTTATGAATAAGAATCGCTTCATAAATTAGTTGTATCTTGTTCGCAAGTAGGACAAACTCCTGCTTCCTTTAGTGCTGTGTGATAAATCTGATCAGCCATTGCTAGATCTTGTTCAACCTTCGTATGTTCTGTTTGTGCTGACTTGATCTGTGCGTCGTTTTGAAGTATTTTCTCTGAGAGTGCTTCTAACTGAGCAAGTGAGTTCGTAATCTCCTCTAATTTCTTTGTTTTCTCCGTTGTAACCTGGTTTAAACGGTCGATCTCATCTCGAGTTGAATAGAATGCTGACTTCCATGACTCGGTTGCTAAAAGGAGAGTTTCGAGTTGACTTACGTACTCGAGTTTTCTACCTGCTTGTGTGAGTCTGTCTTCAAGATCTTTCAAACTTGCTTGTTGAAGATCTAAACCTTCGAACTGGATCAATTGCTTACGTAAGTCCAATTCTTCAATTTGCTTTACGTGCTTCTCTGCTGATAAACCTTTCTTCTCTTTGTTGATCTCTCTCAACGCATAATCTAGATAATGTGCTCCAGATAACTTACCCATCACCTTAGCTTTAAACGAACCTGTCTTTGAAAGCATGAACAATGGTTCGTGTTGCGTTGCCATGTTCAATCTAAGAAACTCAGTTCTGTCTATCTGTGCAGCAAAGATCTTCAGTACGTTTTGAATGTCCTGAGGTATGTCAATCCCAAAGTGTTCGTACAACTGTTCCTTCTGTCCTGGGACCTGTAACGTATAGCGATTGACTCCTTCACCTTTCTCTCTAACGACAGTGATGTTCTCGCTAGTTGTCAAAGTGATTTTGCAAAACTTTGCTCCTGTACGAACCCAAGACGAATCCCAATCTCCATACAACAAACAAGACAAGGCTCGAATGATCGATGTTTTGCCACTGTGCCCTGTCCCGACTAGAACATTGAAGTTTGGATGAAAGTCAATTACTGTGTGAGCGTGAGATTGAAAATCGTCCAGTACGAGTTGCTTAATGTACATAGACTATTATTCAGCTTTTACGCTGTTTGCTTCAGAACGTTATTAGCGCTCTCGTAATTGAGACCGAATTCCTTAAGTAGTTCGTAAAAGTCTTTTACGTCATGTTGACGAAGTTTGTATTCGCGATTCTTCTCATCGAACAAGATGTGGAATAGTTCATGCATGATCAGCATTGCTTTCTGATCTTCATTGCACTCTTCCCAATACTGTTTGTGAAACTCAATTGCGATTTTCTTGCTTGTCAATGACGAATAGAATTCATTAAGTAATCGCGTACGACCTCTCCAAGCTGATGTTGGATGGTCCTTGAAGGTCAAGTGAAGGTCTGCACGATTGATATGCATGAACCTATGTGGATATGCGTTAATGACTTTTTCGATTAAGGTGTGAACGTCTGCGCTTGCTGGTTCGTACTTGGCTCTTGCCATTTTGTTGCTCCTCTCTAATTTTCTCTATGATAGGTATCAAGGGGTTCTGTTCTGCGATTGATACGTTGGCTCCCCATTTATTATACACAAATTCGATTGGGAAGGTACAAACGACTCTGCCACGTCGAATGACTACTGCGCCTTCTAGCCCAATATAAATCCCATCTGTCAGTCCTGGAACTTGATCACCTTCGCTGTAGTGATCCATCTCACAGAGACCATTCTTTAATTGAATGCCTTCTTTACCAAATGTGTCGTACATCCCCATTACACTGCCCTCTTTGTGCCCCAGTTGATAATATGCAATCGTGGGGAGAATTTGAAATTGTACTTCATGCACATCTCTGACACTGCTGCAGATCGTTCTAGTTGCTCTTCTTTCGTACGACCCTCTGGCATCAGATAAACACTACGCATTGTGAAGGTGTCAACCAACAATTGTACTTCCTTCATATCCTGCTCACTACAGATGACGAATTTAAAATGCGTCTTTCGTGATCCTGCTAACTTCGATAGTGCTTCTGGTTTAAATCTTTTCTCAAATGTATTGTCTGGTCCTGACGAAGTCAACTTAGGACTGCAATTGATCTGATCGATTAAATCTAGAAATGTCTCGTGAGGAGCAATGGTTCCATTCGTCTCTACTTCAATCCACCAACCATCTTCTTTGAGTACTGTCATCAGGATTTCTAAGCTTTGTTGCTGTAATAATGGTTCTCCTCCACTGATTACCAACGCTTTACACCCAGATCCAATCTCCTTCAACTTCTGAATAACGTCTCCTACGTTCATCATCTTGATTTCAATCTTGGGATCGAATTTGTCTTGATGAATGAAGTTACTCCCAATCCAATTCCACGTATAAGGCGTATCACACCAGGAGCATGCAAGATTACAGGTGCTGAGTCGTAAGAAGACGACTGGCTTACCTACGCTAGGTCCTTCGCCTTGAATCGTAGGTCCAAAAATTTCATTTACTTTAAGCTGCGGTATGTTGTCCATAGTTATTATTCAAGTGATCTTGATTTCCTTTTCAATGCCTAGTATTTTTGCTACGTTCTTGAATCCAATTCGATGTAATGGGGTCACTCCATGTTGTCGTATTGCCTCAAGATGTTCGACTGATGTATATCCTTTGTTTCCCTTCAATCCGTACTGAGGGTACTTTACATCGAGTATAGTCATCAACTCGTCTGTATAGTTCTTTGCTAGAATTGATGCTGCTGCAACGCATAATACCTTTGTGTCCGCTTTGATTACTGCTAATTGTTCTGTTTCGAGATGGGGGATCGATAAGTTACCGTCTATGATCACTAAGTTAGCACGTGGGACCAAAGAGTTAGCTGCTTGTCTCTGTGCTCTCCAAGTACAAAGTTGAATGCCATCCTTGTTGATATCGTCAGCACTAACCTCAGCAATCGAATAACTGATTGCGTTCTTCTTAATGATCTCGACGAGTTTCTTACGTTGGTTCTGAGTAGTTTGCTTTGAGTCGTTGATGTGTTCGTCATAGAAGTCAAAGGGTAGAATGACTGCAGCTGCAACTACAGGCCCAAAGATTGGACCTCTACCTACTTCGTCGACTCCTGCAACAAGTTTACCTTGAGCAGCATAATCGTCTATGAGTTTTTGTAAGACAGGATCTCTTAGAATGGTATCTCCGGTACTGGTGTTCCGTTTGGATAGACTGGACGTGGTAATGGGTCTCCAGTCACAGCGACAGTGTCGCAGTTAATTCAATAGTCGTCAGGTCCGTATCCACAATCATCTTCAGTGTTTGGTGTAGCAACTTCAAACCCTAGTTTCTTGAAGTCCTTCTTTGCAACTCCAGCAAGCGCTAGCGTGAAGTGGTCCTTCTTGAGAAGAAGAAGTTTGTTCTCATCCCAACTCTTCTCATCCACGGCATGAAGAATAGCTAAGTGCACTAATTCTTTAATATGAGCTCCACAAAGTTCTTGTGTTGCTTTGCCTAGGTCTTCAATCTTTACATCGCTTGCTAGTTTGATCTTCTTCAAGAACGACTTGATCATTTGGATACGGCATTCTTCGTTGGGTGGGGGAAACTCAAGGACCTTATCAAAGCGTCCAGGTCTATCAAGCAACGCTTTCTCCAACACGTCCTTCTGGTTTGTAGTTGCAATGGTGATGATATTCTTGTTCTCTTGAATACCATCGAGCTGATTCATCAACTCTCCAAGCAATGCAGAATGTCCATGTTGTGTTTCATTACGATCGCGTGCGTACAAATCTAAGTCTTCTAGAAACAACACTGTAGGTGCAAGATCTCTACAAATGCCAACGATGTTAGCAACGTTCTTCGGATACACTAAATGTTTAGGTGTAACCCAAACGAATGTCCAATCGATCTGCTGGCAGAGAATCTTTCCAAGCAATGACTTTCCTGTTCCAGGTTTACCATGAAAGATCAATCCCCGTTTCACAACTAAGTTGTTCTTAGCGTAGACGTCCACATTGTCGATCAAGTTAGAGATGTTGCGATGAATCTCTTTCTTCAGTTTAGCTGGAAGGATCAACGAATCCCAATCGTACTTCTCATTGAAGTCAATGAAGTTACAACTTGCATCCATCTTCTGTCCACGAAGGAAGTTATTGTCGTGTGCGTATTTGACTAGAGCATCTAATAGCTCTGCCGGTGACTTATCTCCTTCAACGTTCTTTCCTGCTAGTTTGAAGTGATAACCTTCTTGTGTAGGTTCGACAGAGTACACGTAATGATCAGCACCCTTTGCAAAAAGAATAGACCCATTCGATAAACAACTTCGTGACTTCTTAGGTGCATACTCTACGTTTGAAAAGTTTGCTCCGTACTCACCATCACGTCCCAAGTACGTAATTCTATCTACTTTGTATCCGTTTTTATCAAGGAAGTCTGTAACAGAGTAACGCAATACCAAACCCAACGGAACAGATGTTCCATGTTCAACAGTTCGCATATCGTCGTACTTTGCAACACCAAGATATGTTCTGATTGCATTCTGAGAGTACTCATTGTTCCACTTGAACGATTTTGAAAGGTCAATGACATCGCCAGCGGTGAGTGAGGTAATAGGCTTTTCGTGATTCATATTGATCCTTATGCGACGTACGGTTTGATAATCTTTTCAAACCGAGGTTCATCATCTGCTCGTGACACTTCGATCTCTCTTCGATCTCCAGTCACAAAGCCTTTCGTTGTTTCCCAGATCAGTTGAACTGGTAACCCTTCTTGAATTCCAATGCTATGAGCGTATTCATCTAAGCCAACTAGACATCCGTTCACAATCACTTTAACTTTACCAATTCGTTTTTCCATGTACTCGTGCAAGTGTCCTGAACAGAATAGTTCGTACACAGGCATTCCCTTCATTGCTTCTGCTACGTTAATAGCATTGATCTGCTTTGTAATAAGACCAGTGTTGATCGTTGTACCAGGGTTACCCATCTTGAGAACTGTATCTCCGTGTGTTGCATAAATGCGATGTCCCTGAATCATTACATCTGCGAAAGGTGCTTTGCTAATTTCGAATGAAACGTTTGAACCTTTAAAAACCTTCTGTAGTGAATCGTACACTACGTTTGCGTAAGAGTCTGCTCGGTTTGAAACAGCTCTGTCCTTAGACGTCTTATGCATCATGCGTTCGTGATTACCTGGTTGACAAATAACTCTGATCTTTGGATAGAACCCTTTCAAGTAAGTCAAAGCATCAACCATGTACGAAAAGAACATTGCCATCTGATCTTTCAAATCGTCATGACGTTCCCAATCATGAATGATTCCGTGAATCATATCGCCCATCATCAAGATCACTAACTCTTCGTGTTCTGATCTTGTAGTAGGTTTGAACGTTGCAGTTTGTTCACACAACATTCCCAATCGTCTTGCAGCTATTAGAGGATTGTAAGAATTCTTACCATGCATCTCAGTTAAAGAAACTCTCTCACCGTAGTGATGATCTGACCAAAGAGTTACAACTGATCGTTTGTGTCGTTCTGATCCTTTATCTTGCAATGAGTCAAAGTACTTCTTCGTTTCCTTTGGGTTCAATGTGATAGGTGAAACGTGAACCTTTGCAAGTTTGTCAGCAAGGGCAGTTTGAAACTCTTCTCGAGTTGCTTCAAGCTTCCCTACTTTATCTTCTAGGGCCTTGATGTACGTCCGTTGTGTTTTGTTCTCATAGATCGTCTTCAAGTCTTTGTCTGGATGCGTGAAGTGAGTGTTCAAGAAACTCTTAAACCCTCCAATCTTCTTCAATGCGTAAGAACTATACTTCCCACTCGTCTCTGCATGAAACTGAGATAGAGTTAACTCTGATGGAGGTACACCTAGTTTCTTTGCTGCTTCACCGATGTCATAGTGAAGATCTTTTACCAAGTCGTTTGTTTTCATTATTGAATAGTCTCCTGAAGTCTGGCTTCAATTGCTTTCTGGAGAGTTGCGTCAGTCCTCAATGATTCAAGGAATGCGGGTTTGCCCATCCACTTCTGTGCTGTTTCTCCTTCTCCGAACGTATAAGAAGGTCCTCGTAGTGTGACAATGTCTCTATCTATTGCCATTGTTGCTAGTTCATCGATTCTGTCTACTCCAGGGTTTGCTCCTGCATAGCGAATTGCGAATGATGCTTCTCTGAACGGTGCAGCAACTTTGTTCTTGCGTACGTTAATCTTTATTCTATGACCAATGACCAGAGTACCTTCCTTGATCTCAGTCCCAGCAGATCCGTCTTTGTTCACACGTAGACGAACGGAGCTATAAAACTTTAATGCTTCTCCGCCAGGTGTGGTCTCAGGGTCACCAAACATTTGCATAGGATTTACTCGGACCTGATTGATGAAGATCAAACAGCACTGAGATTTACCAACCACCTCAGTCAAGATCTTTAATGCTCTAGACATCATTCTAGCAAGTTGTGCAATCTGTGCTTGTTCGAGATCTGCTTCTAGTTCTGCTTTAGGTATCAAAGAAGCTACACTGTCGACTACGATGATTCCGAACTTACCAGATGCTACTAACAACTTGACAGCTTCTAGTGCTTGTTCACCAAAGTCTGGTTGTGTGAAGTATAAGTTAGGTACATCTACTCCCAACTTAGCTGCCCACGTAGGGTCGAATGCGTGCTCTACATCAATGAACGCAGCATTGTCTCCCATCTTTTGTGCTTCAGCAATTGCTAGAAGAGAAAGCAAAGTCTTTCCACCAGCAGGCTTTCCAAAGATCTCTACAATACGACCTTTTGGAAACCCACCTACACCCAATGCTTCGTTTAAAGAATATGATCCTGACGGGATCACATTAACGACCATCTTGGGTAAGTTCTTTACTTTGTTGACGTCTAAATTGAGCGTCTTCTTAATTTCGCCCAGGACTGATTTCAGATCACTTTCTTCCATGTTTTATCCTTCCCTTAGAAAGGGATGTCGTCGCCAGTTAACTTGCGTCCTGCAGCAGGCGGAGTAACGATAGGAGCACTTGTTCCAACTGCAGGAGCAGGAGCTACAACGTTTGTTGCCTTTGCAACTAGGTTTGATGCCGCAGGTGCTGTAACGCGACTCTTGTCGGCAGGTCGTAAAGAGTTGACTTCCTTCACGTTCGTGTATCCGCTCTTTTTATCTTCTTCAACGAATACTCGGGCCTGACGTCCAACCAAGTTCTCTGAATCGATCTCAGTTCCAACTTCTGACTGATCCAATCCAAGTCCCTGAAGCCATTTGTCAAGCTTGTTACCTGGTTTCCAGCTTGCGCTGACTAATCCAGACACCAACGTATTCACGAAAGGTTCTTCGAGAATTTTGAATGTGAAGCGAATTGAGGTTCCGTACTCAGGGTGTTTGTCGCTCTCCCAAGTTTCAACCTTCGTAAGCTCGGCAATGTATTCACCATTGTCAGGCTTTGCATAATCTTCTTTCTTGAGTCTTAATACCATTTGTTCATTTCTCCTTGTTCATAGGTCACTGTTCATTTTTCTTATTTGACGTGCATCGAACGACCTTGAAATAGTTCTTTAAAGCTCTCACCATTAACTTCACCGATCGAGATTCCCATTTGGATAACACTGACCTGTCGTGACAAGTTTGAATTGACACTTTCTAGGTTGGCATAGATTTGATTCACGCATTTGTGGTAAGCATCTGCTGTGGTAAAATCTTTCTCTGCGTAATGCATCTGCAATACAACGTCTGCCATCTTTGTGTTAGCGGTAGCTTTCCGCAGGGCTTCTGACTTCTGAGCTTGTACGTCCATATCTGTTGCAAGCAGGTGATCAAGTTCTATATTATATTCAGCTTTCTTGCCGTCCAATATGATCTGACACTCTGCTCGGTTCTTGATAGATTCAACTAGCAAGTGCCCAATGCGATCCTTTGCTCTTTGTACAGTTGCAATCTTCTTATTGA
>Ga0210384_10006398_pt1 | contig 12589 bp, 9 predicted proteins | sample IncBWH2MmetaG_FD_160574 | JGI IMG/M metagenome (GOLD analysis project Ga0210384, IMG submission 160574) | Forest soil microbial communities from Barre Woods Harvard Forest LTER site, Petersham, Massachusetts, United States - Inc-BW-H-2-M | ecosystem: Environmental > Terrestrial > Soil >... | reverse complement strand
GTCGCCGACAGGCTGAAGGCGCCGATCGCGCATACGTCGCGCGCAAAGGACTTCCTCGAGCATGACAATCCTTACAACATCGGAATGACCGGGATGCTCGGCAACGAGGCCGGCTACCATGCCATGCTGGACTGTGACGCGTTGTTGATGCTGGGCGCGGACTTTGCCTGGCGGCAATTTTACCCCGACAAGGCAAAGATCGTGCAGGTCGATATTGACCCGACCCATCTGGGGCGGCGTCATCCGGTCACGAAGGGCGTCATCGGCGATGTGAAGGCGACGATGGAGGCGTTGCTGCCGATGCTGGTTGAGCGTACCGACGCCTCGTTCCGGAGCGCATACGTTAAGCGCTACGCGAAGTATCGGGAGTCGGAACGGGCCAAAGTCGCGGCCGGCCACGATGGCAGCATTCCCGGAAGCTATCTGACGCAGGTGATCAACCGCCACGCGGCAAAAGATGCGCTGTTCACGGCCGACGACGGTACCCCGGCCGCCTGGGCCTACCGCCATATCGATGCGAACGGTCAGCGCCGCATTTTCGCGAGTCTGCTTCATGGCACAATGGCCAACGGCATGCCGGGGGCCATCGGATTGCAGAAGGCAGAACCCACACGTCAGGTCGTGTGCATGGCCGGCGACGGTGGAATTTCCATGCTGTTCGGAGACCTGATGACGATCGTCGCACAGGAGTTGCCAATCAAGATCGCCGTCTATGACAACGGCAAGCTTGGTTTTGTGGAGATCGAGCAAAAGGCCGAGGGCATGCTCGATACCTTCACGAAGTTGAAGAACCCGAATTTTGCAGGGGTTGCACGCGCGTTAGGTCTCTGGGGCCAGACGGTTTCGGACGCGGACCAACTCGAGGCTGCCGTGAAGGATTGGCTGGCGCAACCCGGGCCCGCGCTTCTGCACGTGCACGTCAACCCGATGCAGCTCGTCATGCCGCCATTCATGCAGGTGGAGCCGGCGATCGGGATGGCGCTTTATTCGGCTCGCGCTGTCTTGCACGGCCGTGGAGGAGACGTCTGGGAAATGGTGAAGGAGAATTTCCTCTAAATGCTGCGTCGGCCACCCCAGCGAAGAGTCGGAGGCGGTCCGGTTGGTCTTCCGGCGGAAAAGATACCGCGTGTTACAGCTTCGGTGCAATTACGATGAAGATTCACGCCACGCTCCCGGTGAAAGGCCGAGATCTCCGGCTTGACTTGTTCAGAGGGGTGGCGAATTGGGGTATCTTCCTGGATCATATCCCCAACAATGTCGTGAACTGGGTGACAACGCGGAACTACGGCTTCAGCGATGCGGCGGATCTCTTCATCTTCATTTCCGGGTACACTGTCGCTTTTGTCTTTGCACGAATGATGCTCGAACGTGGGTTTATCATCGGCGCGTCGAGGCTTCTGAAGCGTGTCTGGCAGATCTACGTCGCCCACGTCTTCCTCTTCGTGATCTACCTCGCCGAAATCGGATATATCGCGCAGAGGTATGGTAACTCGGGTTTCACCGATGAATTCAATATACGGGGCTTCCTGGCAAATCCGGCGCAGTTCCTGTTCGAGGGGCTGATACTTCGCTTCAAGCCGGTGAACATGGATGTGCTGCCGCTTTACATCGTGCTGATGGGTGTGTTCCCGCCGGTACTATGGCTGATGCTGCGCAGACCCAATATGACCCTGGTCGCTTCGGCGTTGCTCTATTTGATGGCCAGGCACTTCGGCTGGAACGTTCCGGCCTATCCGATTGGCGTCTGGTATTTCAATCCATTCGCATGGCAATTTCTGTTCACGTTCGGGGCCTGGTTTGCGCTTGGTGGATCGGCACAGGCGATGCCATTCATTCGATCGCGTACCGCGTTGGTGCTTGGCACCGCCTATCTTCTGTTTGCTCTGGTGATGACAATGGCGGCCCGGTTCGACGAACTGCGGTCACTGATTCCACCGGATATCTACGGCGCCTTCAATCCGAACGACAAAACCAACCTCGCGCCGTATCGCTTGCTGCACTTTATTGTGTTCGCGTTCTTTGTCGTTCGTCTGCTGCCGCGCGATTGGCCGGGGCTGGAAGGCGGATCTTTCGGCCCGCAATCAAATGCGGTCAACAGTCGCTCGAGGTGTTTTGCTCAGGCATATTCCTGTCCTTTGCCGCGCATTTCGTGTTGGTCGAGATTTCCGGCACCATCTGGATGCAGATCGTGGTCAGCATCGTCGGCATCTTGATGATGACCGCGCTTGCTTACTACCGGTCCTGGTCGAAGAACGCTGACAAGGCGCCGACCAAGATCAAGCCGATCGTCGCAGCGGCAGGTTGAGAGGCACCTCAGCGGCAGCTTTGGGCAAGACCAGAGGCGGCCGGCGGCCTCGCTCTAAGTCTTGTCCGACCGGCGATGCCCGAGTTCGCTGAATTGTCGGCTTCCATCAGAGCTAGGATTTCGCAGGGGCCAGCGAGCCTTTTGTCGTCAATATTTGATCCAGACGGTCGCGCCTGGCTCAAAGCCTTCCGCTTCTCCTGGGTCGAGGCGCAAGCGCAGCGTGTTGCGGTCATGATCGCCAATCACCCGTTCGGCCTGCCAAGTGGCAAATGTTCCGAGCGGCCGCAATTCGGTAATGGCGGCTTTGATCGCGCCATCGGCGCCGTTCCGCATCACGCTCACCGTTTGTCCTATCGTGAGACCATTGATATGATCTTCGCGCACATTGAAAGAGAGCCATTGCCTGCCCGCGGACTCAACCATTAGAATCGGTTGACCCGGGCGAACATTCTCGCCCACCTCTGCGGCGATAACGCTGACCACGCCGTCGGCTGGAGCACGCAAGATCATCTTTTCAAGACGGCGCTCGAGCACGGCGACCGCGGCGGCCGCGGCCTGCACCTGCGCGTCGGCGATCGCGCGTTCCTCCCGGGTCGGGCCCGCCACGGCCGCATCGTAGTTCGCCTGGGCTTCCGCCACATCGGCACGCGCGCTTGCAACGTCGTTTTCGGCCTGGTCAAGCGACTGTTGGGACTCAAAGCTCTGACGTGCCAGCGTGCTGGTTCTTGTGAGCTGGGCCTGCACATAGTCAAGGCGGGCGCTTGCCTTCGCGATTGCAGCTTTCAGAGAATCGACCTGTTCACGACGGACTCCCGCAAACACGTTGTTGCGGTTCGCGGTTGCCGACGCGAGCGCGGCACGCGCCTGGTCCACCTGCGCTGTCAACTCCACCGCGGAGAGCCGCGCCAGGACATCGCCGGCGTGGACCTGCGCGCCTTTCTCAACCGCAATCGACATGAGTTGACCGTTCACCTCCGGCTCCACCCTGACTTCGGTCGCCCGCACGACGCCAACGATTGCGGCTGACGACTCGGAACGACGCCCGAAGTAGATCAGGGCACCCGCAACAAGGACGAGTACGATCGCAACGATCGCGGCACGCTTAACTCTGCGCATGTCTCTGTCCTCTCTTGACGGCAACCGCCGAGATCACGGCCAGCGCGAAATAGGCCAGGGCCAGACACCACAGCCCGAGCCAGTCATGCGCGACTTCCCAGATGCCGGCACCCAGCTGGTTGATGCGTACGAGGCCATCGATCGCGGAGTCGGCGGGGAAAATCCGACCGAGCGCAATGGCCGCGTCGGGAATTGCTTCGCGTGGCCACGCAAAGCCGGCCATGAAGAACTGAGGCAGGCTGGTTGCAAGTAGGAGGATGGTCGCATTTTCCGGCCGCGTGAACCAGGCCCCAACGGCCTGCCCCATGAAGCTGGTCGCAAGCAAAAAGACCGCAGCAAGCGCGAACAGTTGTGGAAGATGGCCGAGCGTCGAGAAGCCGTAGATGCGCGGCAGCGCGATGAGATACAGCGCGAGCGCTGGCAGGTAGATTGTCAGGTGGGCTATGCCGCGGCCAAATACGCCGGCAAAGGCTCCGCCGCCTTTCGCCAGCGCGGTACCGGTCAGCATCGCCGCACCGATCAGGAGAGTTTGCTGCAGGATCAGCACAAACGCCGCCGGCACGACGTAGCTTGCATAGCCGCCCACCGGGTTGAAGATCGGCTGCAGCAGAACGTCAGCCGGGCTCAAGCTCGCCAATTTCGCCTTGACAAGGCTTCCATCGGAGCGTGCGCCTCGCGAAACGAGGTCGGACGTCAATGCGCCGACCGCCGTAGCGACGCCGCTTGCGGTCGATCTGAATATGAACAGGTAGGTGGCATCCGCGTAGATCGGGATGTGAGCGGTGATGCCTTTGAGGACATCGCGCTCGGTGTCCGGGGGGATTTCGACGGCGGCGAAGGCCAGCCCGCGATCGATTGCGGTGCGCGCCTCGGCAAGCGTTCGGGCGCGGACCATGACGCTCAATGCTCCACTCGCATCCAGCGTCTCGACGATCTGGCGGCTGAGATCGCTCAGATCATTATCGACGACCGCGATGGGAAGCTTGCGAAGGATCTGGTTCAGATAGGGCTGCGGATAATAAATGCCGTAAATCAGGGGAGCCAGGAACAAGAGGCTGAAGGCACTTCGCGTCCCGAGCACGCGCCGCCACTCTGCCTTGAAGGCGCCGCCGACGCCTCGCGGTGTGCCCTCTGTTTCGGATGGCTCGGCAGGTCGCGCCGTGTCAAACCAGCCCTTGCGCTTGAGGCTCGCCATGCGCAGCAATGCGAGGCCGGCGAAAAGCACTGTCAGGCCGGCGAGCGCCGCGAAGGGAACGGCGGAATCCGAGACCGGCAATCCCCGCGCCGCTTGTCCCAGCAAGACGGCCATGTACCAGCGCAGCGGCAGGATCGCGCTCCAGACTTGCGCAAACGTATTCATGCCGACCGTTGGGAAGCCGACGCCCGCGTAGCCGAATGCAGGAGAGGCAATGAGGCCCGCAAGTCCGAGTCCCGTCGCCAAGTCGCCGACCAGGAGCTGCAGCAAGGCGCCGAGCGACAGGTAGGCAATAATCAGGAGGGAACCGGCGGCGACCAGCAACGGCACGTCTCCCCTGAAGGGGATTTGCAGCACGCCCTCCAGAAAGAACACTTCAGCCAACATGATCAGAAAGAAGATGCAGAACAGCGGCGCAAGCTTGCCGACCAGCGCGGCGACCGGATCGCCTCCGGCGCTTTCGAGCCAGGCCCGTGCATCGCGACGGCGGAATTCTGATCCGACTGAATAGCCTGCGGCCAGGGTGATCACCACATGGATGATCGTCGGCAGCAGCGCACGCAATAGGAACTGCGCATAGTTTTTTTGCGGATTGACAAGCGCGATGGTCTCGCTGGTCATCGTTCCGATGGAAGCCGGGGCGGGCGCGGCGCGCTTGGCGGGCGCGGCCGCCGCCGCCGCGGCGGATAGAGCATCGTTCAGGCCTGAGGATGCAATACCGGAAGGGGTCAGGAACTGCTGGTTATAAAAGCCCACCACCTGTGGTCGGCGTTCGGCTTTCAGGTCTCGCTCGAAATCCGACGGAATATAGACTGTCGAGATCGCCTTGCCGGACCGTATATCCTGCACCGCCGTGGACAGCGTACCGGAGCGGTCGACGATGTGCAGGCTCGGCGACGCTGCGATGTATTCCACCAGGGCACGCGAAGCATCCGACCTGTCCTCGTCGACAACGGTTACCCCGAGCCCCCGGATGACCGGATGGCTGAAGACAGTCGTGAGAACCACGAACGCAAAGAGGGGTACGCCGAAGATCAGAAGCAACGCCACGCGATCGCGAAACAGCCAACGGCACTCGCGCCGCGCGACCAGCCAAAATCCGGGTTTTGAGGCCAGCCTCATTGCCGTGACCGCCAGTCGAGATAGGCGCTCATTCCCGGTCGCAGCTCGGGCACCGGCTGGACGGGGTAAGCGCGGATCGAAAACGTTCGCAAATCGAAATCGCCCGACGCACGCGTGGCCCGCCAGCTCGCATATTCGCCCTTGGTTGCGACAAGCTTGACTTCGACCGTGACGCGGCGGTCATCGAGAGCGGGAATGCGTACGTCAAATCGATCGCCGACCTTCAAGCCCTTCACCAGATCCTCGCGAAGATCGAAATGAATCCAGACGTCGGCCAAATCGATCAGGGTAACGAGCGGCACGCCCGGAGATACGTATTCGCCCGGCTCCACATTGCGCTGGTAGACCTGAGAGGCGACAGGCGCATAGACCGCGAGCTGATCGATAGTCGATTGAACGCTCTGGGTATCCGCATTGGCCTTCTCGACGTTGGCCTTTGCAATCGCCCGCTCCTCTTTTGTGTAGCCGTTGACAGCCTGGTCGTAGGCTGATTTGGCCTGATCGACGGCGCGTTCGCTTTCGTGCAGCGTATCGGTCACCTGGTCCAGGCGGGCTTGGGGCGCATTACCCTGCTCGGTTAATGTATGGGTGCGGTCAAAGGTCTTCTGCGCCAGCACCAGGGCCGCTTGCGCGCGCTCCAGCTCCGCCTTTCGCGCGGCAACGGTCTCCACCCGGGTTCCGACGAGTACATTGGCAAGCTGGGCCTCGGCAACAGCCATCGCCGCTTTCATTTGTTCGAGCTTGGCGATAGTCTCCGGATTGTCTATCCTTACGAGCACGGCATTCGCAGGGACGTTCTGGCCGCGCTCGACGGGTATTTCCTTGACCCGTCCGTCGACCCGCGCGGCGATGTCGAACCGCGTCGCGTCGGCCTCGCCCTGCACGAGCAGTGGTTCCGGCCGCAAGAGATAGAAGAGGGACAGCGCGACGACGACAGCCGCAACGATACCGACGATGATGGAAGGCGCACGCGTCGCGGTGCGCGTGTTCTTCTCTTTTCCGTCACTTGGTGTGTCGGAAGTACTTTGAACTTCCTTACCAGAGGTCGGCACGTCCATGCCTGACTCCACTCAGCTCTTGATCGGGATAGCTGATCTTTAAGTTTTGATTCATGGATTTCGTTCGGCATCGATTCGTTGCGCAGCAATAGAGAGCCGTCCATTGATTGTCTATCAAATCCGGGGATACTTCCAGCCGCTTGGATATCCCTGCTGCAATTAGGCTAATATTGCGGTCTCAAATGTAGACCTCTCGGTCATGCACCGTCGACCCGACCGACGCGACGCGTACGGCCTGCAGGCGTACAGTCGGGCCGCCTTCAGTTCGGGCGAGCCCATAGCGTCTCCGCCTGGACGTGGAGGCGAGTTCTTCTTCGCACATCGATCTGCTCGGATACTTCGCCGATGCAAGTTTCTATCGGTTCTTGCCGAAAGGTGTGGTCGTGTCGCGCCACCTGTCCGATGTCGTAAACGTCGTGAAGCTCTTGACGTTGCATGGTCCTGGCGCCAGCGCGGAGCCAGCAAGCATTTTACCGGAGAATGCAGCAATCAGCGAAATTTGACGGTCTTTTCCATCCGCGATATCGTCCATCTGCCGGACCCTTTGCAATTGTTACTTTGTTTGGGGTGCTCATGGAATGGTCGACCAAGCCGCAACCGACGGATCAGTCCTTTGGAAGTTGGGCTGACGACCTTGCGGCTGCCTTCGTTCGACTCGAGCCGCGGAGGATTGCCGATCAGTCCTTTGAAGGCGCAATCTCGAGGGTTGATGCCGCGCCGATCCAGGTATCGCTGGTCACAGCGACCCGGCACACCGTGCTTCGCCTCGCATCGCACATTGCCCTGAGCACGGAGGAAGTTTGTTTCGTCAACCTCCAACTCGAAGGACTAGGGCGTACCACGCAGCGCGGCCACGAGCAGATCAGTGCGCCTGGCGATCTGGCGCTTGCGGATACAACTGAGCCGTTCGAGATCGCCAACTGCCATGACTTCAAACTGTTCTGCTTTGCCGTACCGCGACGCCTGTTGCCGAAGGAACTGCTCGATCGCCCTCGTCTCAACCTGTCGGCGACCGAAACCGGCCGTGCTCTCTCCAGAACGCTCAGCGGCTATGCCGAACTCTGCCTGAGTGATCGTCAACGCCCCAAAATCTCGGCGCTGATCGGTGCGCACGTGATCGATCTGATTTCGCAAGCGCCAGAAATTCTCACCGACATATCAGTGGAGCGCGTGCATATCCCTGTCCTCTTGTCGATAATGCTTGATCATATCGACCGTCACAGCGACGATCCGGAGCTCGACGCCGCAACATTGGCTGCCAGATTTCGCTGCTCCGAGCGCTATGTGCACCGTTTGTTTGCGATAACGGGCCGATCAGTGGGCGAACACGTCAACGAGAAGCGGATCGCCGCCTGCACGCGAAAGCTTCTTGATCACGATTCCGTGCACAGGACCATTGCCGAGATCGCCTTTGCCGCCGGCTTCCGCGACATCTCGCATTTCAATCGTCTGTTCAAGCGTTGCCATGGTTCGGCCCCGCGGGAGTTTCGTCGCGCGACCGCCTCGCGCTAGGTTAACTGGTTCACTCCACGCCAAGAAGTCGGGCGCTGCCGTCCAAGATTTCCTACCGAGCCTGGGATAGTCGTCGACCCGAACGGCTGACAACCAGGTCAGAGGACACGTGATGGCGATCGATTTCACGCTCACGGCACAGCAGCGGGAGCTGCAGCGCGCTTCCCGCAAATTCGCGAAAGAAGTGCTCGGTGAGGCCAAAGGGGCCGAGTTGCTGGCAACACCGGAAGCGCGCTTTCTTGCGACCAAGCCGACCTACGAGGCGATGGTAGCGGCAGGATATTTGCGCAAGTGCATTCCGGCGCCGGCCGGCGGCGACAATGCCGGCCTGGTAGACATGGCGATCCTAGCCGAAGAATTTTACAGCGTGAACCCGAGCGTGACGCTCACGATGCTTGGCACCGTGCTCGGTCTGTTGCCGATACTGCTCGGCGGTACGCCGGACCAATGCCAGCGGCTGCTCGTACCGTTTCTGAAGACACGTGGTGCGCCGCTTGCCGGGTTCTGCTCTAGCGAACCGGGCGGTAGTGCCAATGCTGCGTCGCCTCCGCCCGGCGAGGGCGTCCGCACGACGGCCAAGCGAGAGGGGGACAACTGGGTGATCAACGGCCGCAAGAAATGGGTGTCCTCCGCCACAGGTTGGAACCGTGAAGGCGCCAGTGTTCTGTGCGTTGTGTGCCGGACCGATCCGGCGGCGCCGCCTGACGCAGCAATCTCTATCATTGCGGTAGAAGGACCGGTATCGGGTCTTGTATTCGAACGTGCGATTGACACGATCGGTCACCGGTCGCATCTCGTACCGCAGTTCGGCTTGCAGAATGTCGCGACGCCGCGCCACAATCTGCTGGGACAGGAGGGCTCGGGGCTTGCCCTGACGGCTGCGGCATTTACCGGGACCGCGGCACTCGTCGGCATCTTCGGCGTCGCGTTGATGCGCGCGGCGTTCGAGTTTGCGCTGCATTTTGCCCGCACCGAGAAGCGGGGCGGCGTGCACGCGATCATCGAGCATCAGGCGGTCGGATACGCCTTAGCCGACGCGAAGATCACAATCGAAGCGGCGCGGTATCTCAGCTGGCGCGCTTGCCATGCGCTCGACGTCCAGTCGCCGGCAGCCGAGGAGCTTTCGGTCCAGGCAAAGATTTTTGGCTCCGAGGCCGCGGTGCGCGTGATCACCGATCTCATGCGCGTAGTTGGCATCGACAGCTATGATCATGAAGCTCCATTCGCCCGTCTGCTGCAGGATGCACTCGCGCTGCCGATCTTCGACGGTGGCAACATGGGCATAAGGCGGCGGCAGTTGCACGCGATGTTCAAGCGACGCGACTATGATCCGCTTGCGGCATGCGGAGCGACGTAGAGTTATTGGCAGGGCAGGATCATGAGCACAGAGAAAAAGGTAGCCGTGGTAACGGGAGCATCGCAGGGAATTGGCGCCGGCATCCTTCAGGCTTTTAGAGATCGGGACTACCGGGTCGTTGCGATATCGCGGTCGATTAAGCCGGTCGCCGACAGGGATATCGTGACCGTGCAGGGTGACGTCGCCGCTCGAGACACGGCTGAGAGCGCATTCAAAACGGCCTTCGAGCATTTCGGTCGTGTCGACACGCTGGTTAACAACGCCGGCATTTTCATGGCAAAGCCATTTGTTCTTTATTCACCGGATGACTATGCGATCTATGTCGCGACAAACGTGACGGGCTTCTTTCACATGACTCAGCGCGCGTTGGAATTAATGAGCAAACAAGGGCGCGGTCATGTAGTCACGATAACGACAAGTCTCGTTGACCAGCCAATGAGCAGTGTTCCAGCCGCCTTGGCTTCTCTCACAAAAGGGGCACTCAACGCGGCAACCAAGGCGCTCGCCATAGAGTATGCAAGGACCGGAATTCGCGTGAATGCCGTATCGCCGGGAATAATTAAGACCCCGATGCATCCATCAGAGGCGCATCAGGGATTGGCGGCGCTCCATCCGATGGGCAGGATGGGAGATGTTTCCGACATTGTAGATGCCGTGCTATATTTGGATAGCGCTGGGTTTGTGACCGGGGAGGTTCTCCACGTCGATGGAGGACAGGCTGCCGGCCATCACCTCTTGTAGGATGTGTAAAGCCGGCGTCCAGCCGTCGGCTTGCCTCCCTGATGCGAGCGGCGACCTCCACTATTTCTTTCGCGCGTGACGCGCCATTCGCCGTGCCAGCCCTCCGGGGCTTTCTGAGCGCGCGCTTGGAATTGTAGTTTCAATGGTACGGGACAGAGTGATTTGACCTACTCGCCTCTGATCTCGCTAGGTGACTTGTTCGTCCAGCGGCGAAATGCGCGACGGAAATTTGCGGCATCACTGAATCCCAGCGCGAGCGCAATATCCTCGTTTCCGAGCCTTGTCGTGCGCAGGTATTTCAGCGCGATTTGCATTCGAAGTTCATCCAGCAAGCCACGGAAAGAAATGTCTTGTTCCCGTAGCTGACGTCGCAACGAGCGATCGCTCATTTCAAGGAGCTTCGCTATGGCGGCGAGGGTCGGAGGGTTGGTGATATCCCGGAGCAGGAGTGCGCGAATCTCTCCAGCTACTCCAATTCGCGATTTCAGCTCGTTGAGCAGGTCGTCGCAGAGGGCGACGACCGCTGGGTACGTCGTCTTGTTGCCGAGATTTGCAGCTTGGTCGAGCCATGCTGACCGAAAAATGATCTGGTTGGTCCTGCTTGCGAATCTTAGACGACATCCGATCTGGTCCGCGGGCAGGCCAAAGTCATGGGCTTCCGGATAGGCCACGCTGATCTGATCCGGAGTGAACGTGGGGCCCATGATATCCCGCATCAGCGATATATGAATGCCGATCTGCATCTCGGTGACGAAGCGGTAGACTTGCGGATCGGTCGCGGCGCGCGCATCGGGCTCAATGACCCAACTCGCGACTCCGTCTTCCTCGGTGAATTCGATCGTTGCCAGCGGCGCCGCGAGCGCATGATAAAGTTCGGCAAAAGCCATCGCCTTGCGAAAATCGGGGCAGCAAAGAATGGCGAACCCATACATGCCGTAAGCGGAGATGTGGATTGACGTACCGACGCGGTAAGGCAAATGCGGGTCGCTTGAGAGCCGAATTGCGTTCTTGCAGGCCGCCATCAATTCCGCGAGCGAAATTCTTGACTTCGGAGAGTGCACCTCGTCCACGGTCAGGTTGACGTTTCTCAGTATTTCGGCGGCTGGGCAACCTCGGTCGACGAGTACGTCGAATAGCGCTGCAAGTTTGGTCGATTCGTAAACGCGCTCGCCCAATCCAACGATTGGCCTCGCCTTTGCGTTGTTCGAAATGGAGCGCAAAGCGGAAGACCTCTCGTGCTGCTTGGAGTCGCGCAACTGAACCTGCTTTTGAACACCACAGGGTTCGAAGCTTCTGTCACTTGTGGTCGGACCAGGATAACAGTTTTCCCGATCGCTCGTAGGCTCACGCAGCTGGGGCTCCGGCTCCCTTAGGCGGTAAAATGCAGCAGTTTTATTCAAGACGTTGCCCCTGATAAGGGGCAGCTTGTCCGGCTCGGACCCGCTCGTCGTCCGTTTCAGACCTTCACAAGGACCCGGCTGCGCGCGAGGCTTGGGCTGGTGTCGTGCGGTGCGAGGCAGATCAAGCGATCCGCTCACTTAGAATGGCGGACGCCGAAGCGACCGGAGGAAGACAGTTCGAGGGAGGCCGCCATGGTGGGAAGGCTGATTCAGACCACCAAATCAGCTTATCAATATCCTTTGATCTTCAAGCAATTGTGGCACACGCCGCGCGTGCAAGCGCCAGATCAGGAGGTCGTTTACCGCGATCTGAGGCGCTTCACCTATCTCCAGATCAAGGAGCGGATAGGCCGTCTCGCGTCGGCGCTGAGCAAAGCGGGGGTTGTGCCCGGTGACACCGTGGGCGTCCTCGACTGGGACAGCCACCGGTTTCTCGAAGCGTTCTTTGCGATCCCGATGATGGGCGCCGTGTTGCAGACGGTGAATGTCCGTCTGTCACCCGAACAGATCGCCTACACGATTGATCACGCCGGCGCCTCGACGCTTCTCCTCAACGATGAGTTCGTCGGATTGGTGGAGGGGCTGAAGGCCCAATTGCCGAAGGTCGAACGGCTGATCGTGATGTCGGACCGACCTGCGCCGCAGACCGGCAGTCTGCCCTTCGTCGGCGAATATGAGAGCCTGCTTGCTGCGGCTGCACCTGATTACGACTTTCCTGATTTCGACGAGAATACCCAAGCGACCACTTTCTACACCACCGGCACGACAGGACTGCCCAAGGGG
>Ga0210384_10006397_pt1 | contig 12590 bp, 8 predicted proteins | sample IncBWH2MmetaG_FD_160574 | JGI IMG/M metagenome (GOLD analysis project Ga0210384, IMG submission 160574) | Forest soil microbial communities from Barre Woods Harvard Forest LTER site, Petersham, Massachusetts, United States - Inc-BW-H-2-M | ecosystem: Environmental > Terrestrial > Soil >... | reverse complement strand
GAAGTAGGGAATCTGGTCGTCCACCGTGACGTGGTAGATTTGCGCGATGGGCAGGTTTACGTGGTTCCAGGAGGCGCCACGATCGACGGAAATGTTGACGCCGCCATCGTTGACCACGGCCATGCGATCGCCGTTGGTGGGATCAATCCACATCTCGTGATTGTCGCCGCCGGGATCGGACGGCATCTTGGTGAGCGTGTGGCCGCCATCGAGGGTGCGTGAAAAGGAAGCGGAGAAGAAAAACACTTCGTTCTCGTTGTCCGGCGCAATCTCCGTGCGCGTGTAGTAGTGCGTGCGTCCGCGGAGTTGCCGGTCGGAGTTGACCATCTCCCAGTTCTCTCCGCCGTCGTCGGAACGCCAGAGTTCCCCAAGCTGCCCCTCGGCCTTTACTTCCGGATGCGGCACGCCGTCGCCAGTCTCAATCTCGGCGTACACGCGGTTGGAATCTTTCTTGGCGACGCGCACGGCAATCCTGCCTACCGGAGAATGCGGCAGGCCATGACCCTCCAAGCGCTTCCATGTGAGGCCACCGTCTGTCGACTTGAACAAGCCGCTGCCCGGGCCGCCACTGGTGCGTCCCCAAGTGTGAATCTCGATCTGCCACATGCCGGCGAAAAGGACTCGCGGATTGTTGGGATCCATGCCCATGTCGGAGCAGCCGGTGTTCTCGTCGACGAAGAGAACTTTTTCCCAGGTTTTTCCGCCGTCGGCGGTGCGGAACACACCGCGTTCCTGCTGAGGTCCATAGGCGTGCCCTAGCGCGCAGGCCAGCACGACGTCTGGATTGCGCGGATCGATTTCCACGCGGCCGATGCGGCCTGTTTTCTCCAATCCCATCAGCGACCAGGTCTTGCCTGCGTCCATGGATTTATAAATGCCTTGTCCGACGGAGATGTGGCTGCGGATGAACGATTCGCCGGTTCCCGCCCAGATGATGTTCGGATCGCTCGCGGCCACTGCCAGAGAACCGATCGACGCCACCGGCTCCGAGTCAAATATCGCGCCCCAGTGGATCCCGCCGTCCGTGCTTTTGAAAATGCCGCCGGAGGCCGCGCCCACATACCAGATGTTCGGTTTTCCCGGTACGCCGGCGACAGAGGTGGCGCGGTTGCCTTCGGGGCCGATGTATCGGTACTTGAGCTGCGCGTAGACGTCCGGACTGATTGGCGGCTGCTGCGCCTGCAACAACGAAGGAGCAACCATCAGGAGGACTGCGATCATTGCGACGTACTTCGATACGACGAGCACCGCACGCTTCAACATGTGAGCCTCTCGGATTAAATTGAAATTGAGTAGCGCGGATGATACAGACGAGCGCCTAGCAGGTCAATGATGGCGTGCGACAGTATTCGTACCTGAGTAACTGGCTGAACGCCCCACTCACGAATAGTTATCACGCCAACGATCATCCATAGAGGTGCTTCAGGTGTGGCTCGGATAGCCCAGGCCGGCGAGGACGCCTCGCATATAGGCGAAACTGGCGATCACGCCTGGCATCGGATCGTCCGGATGAATCTCGTACTCGAGATCGACGAAGCCGTTGTACTTCATGGCGATGAGAACCTCGAACATCTTGCGCATCGGCATGATGCCTTCGCCCACCGCGACTTGGCTCTCTTTGTTCTGGAAATTCGTCAGGTCTTTCACGTGTACATTAAAGAGCCTTGGGCCTGCTTCCTTGATGGCCTCAACCACGTCCGTGCCGGCGCGAGCCGTGTGTCCTACATCAATGCAGCAGCCCATGCGCGGATCCATATTGTTTACGGCTTTCAATACGTCCAGTGGTGAATGCCAGATCTTGTCTTCCGGGCCGTGATTGTGGATGGCGAAGCGGATGTCGTATTCCTTTACGAACTTCTCGATTCGCGGCAGAGTCTGCGGTGCGGGATCGCCGGCGACGATGACGCTGATTCCTGCGCGCTTGCAGTATTCGAATTTGGTGCGGATGTCCGCGTCTTCGTCTTTGGGGAAGTAGATGGTTCCGGCGGCATGAGGCTTGATGCTGGCCGCGGCATAGTCCGCCAGCGCAGCCGTCTCCTGCTGTGCATCGCTCGGGAGGTGATCTTTCACGTCCTTCGCATTCAGTTCGACCACATTTAGCTGCTTCATGAAGCCGATCATCTGCGCACGGGTGAAGTTGCGAAACGTGTAGCTGGCGACGCCTAAACGAATGGGCGCAGCTTGGTCAGCGAATGGGCTTTGCTGGGCCAGCGCGAAGACGTCGCTCGAAAAAGGGAACGCTGCGGCAACGAGCGCACCGGTGCGAGCGAAATCGCGGCGGGATAAAGTGTTTTTTATTTGCGGCTCATTGGCCGGCAGGCAGGGTCGCGCCTCAGACATGCGGCGCCCAGCCCTTTTCGTATTCGCGGCCCCACATCTTCATTGCTTCGGGGTCGTCTAGGATCCGGCCGTTTTTCGCGTCCAGATGCAACTCGCGGTTAACTTCCCACGCGATGTTAGAAAGCTGCAGCATCGTTACGGCGACGTTGCCGACAGAAATGGGAGCGTTGAGCTTCTCGCCTTTACGGATGCCCGCGATGAAATTCGCGAAGTGGGCATCGGTCATGGAATCCCGGCCTTGGAGGTCAGAGGACGAAGTTGTGCTGCCAGCCTTGAATTCGTTCGTCTTATTTCCCTTGAGATCGTAAATCTCGTAGCCATCGCGATCGACGAGGACTGTGCCCGTGGTGCCCATGATTAGCGAACCGCGATCGCGGCCGTAATACTTCATTCCCTGGCAGCTCTTGCCCTCCCAAGACAACGTTCTGTCGTCGTATTCAAAGCTTGTCACGAGCGTGTCGTAGAACTGCCAGTCGTCTTTGAACTGGTAGCGGCCGCCGGATGCGGTGACGCGCTTCGGATAATCGACGCCAAGCGCCCAGCGGCAGACATCGACTTCGTGCGTACCGTTATTGAGCGTTTCGCCAGTGCCGTAGGTCTTGAACCAGTGCCAGTTATAAGGGTGCACATTGTCCTTATACGGCTGACGCGGCGCCGGACCCTGCCAGAGGTCCCAATCAAGATGCGCCGGCACGGGCACTTCTTTGCCGGTGCCGATCGACTTCCTTACATTGCAATACCAGGCTTTGGCGAAGTAGGGCCTGCCAATGACGCCATCGCGAATTTTGTCTACGACTTCTTTGGTGTGAGGTGAAGAGCGCTGCTGCGTGCCCATCTGCACGAGTTTTCCGTACTTCTGCTGCGCTTGCACCAGCATTTCTCCCTCGGCAGCATTGTGGCTGCACGGTTTTTCGACATAGACGTGCTTGCCGGCCTGGAGCCCAGCGATGGCCATGGGTGCGTGCCAATGGTCGGGAGTAGCGATAGTGATCGCGTCGACATCTTTATGCTCAAGAATTTTGCGGAAGTCTTTGTCCGTGGCAGGGGTGTCGCCCATCTCCTGCTGCACGGTGGCAGCGAACTTGGCGAGAATATTGCTGTCCACATCACAGACATGCGAAATGCGGGCAGCGCTCTTATTCGCCTTGAGCCCGGCGATATGGGCGTAGCCGCGGCCGTTCAGACCGATAACTGCAAAGTTCAGGCGATCGTTGGAGCCGATGATTCGGTCGTAACTCTTTGCCGTAGTTCCCACGGCCAGGCCAGCCGCGCTGACAGCAAGTGCATCGAGAAACTCACGTCGTGTGATCATCATTTTCCTCATAAACCGGCGATTGCCGGTCTGTTGCTGGCCGACATACTAACTTCTAATCAGGAGGAGTTCCACCGTTTCGGCGTGCCTGCCAGGGACGCGGCATGCCGCGAAGCTACACGACATGCGCGGGTCACGTTAAACTATGGGCCGGTTTGAGGAGGGTTCATGCGGCGTAAGGTCGGTATAGGTGTGGTTCGCTGTATTTTGTTTCTGGTTTGCGCGGTTGCGCCGTGCGTTTGCGTGGCGCAACAACAGCCCGGAGCGCCAACCGCCGTTGCGGCGCCCACTTCGTCCAAACCACTCACTGTGGACCGGATTTATAGCACGCCCGGCTTGAGCGGGCACTTGGCGCGCGGGATTGCCTGGACACCGGACTCGAAGCAAATCAGTTTTTTTGAAAGCAATGCCACGGGAAAAGCAGGAAAGACGGAGCTTTGGGCAGTGGACGTCGCGTCCGGGCAGCGGCGCGTATTGCTTTCCGGGGAAAAGCTGGAATCGGTGTTGCCCGCCGACGCCGAGCAGCGGACGCAGGCAACAGGACTGGGACGACATCCGCCCGCGGAATATCAGTGGGCTCCCGGAGGAGGCGCGCTTCTTTTTCAGGGGCCCACGTCACTCGCCTGGTTCGATCTGAAAACGCAAGCGTCGCGAACGCTGGTTTCAGGCAAAGAAAGTATTGCCGATCCGAAGATTTCGCCGGACGGCCGGTATGTAAGTTTCGTGCGCAATCACAATTTGTGCCTGGTCAGCGTAGCGGACGGAAAAGAGCGCGCGTTCACGGAGGGCGGCACAGAGGAAGTGCGTAAGGGCGAGTTGGATTGGGTATATCCGGAAGAGCTGGAAATCACGACCGCCTATTGGTGGGCGCCGGATTCTTCGGCGATCGCATATTTTGAGATGAACGAAAGCAAGGTGGCGAAATATCCTTTGGTGGATTTCACTTCGCCGACGGGCGAAGCGGAGGAGGAGCGCTATCCGCCGGCGGGCGGTGGCAATCCGATGGTGCGCGTATTTGTCGCGCCGGTTGGCGGTGGTGAGGCGCACGCGATGGATACCGGCGAGAACACGGATATATACATTGCGCGGGTCAATTGGCTGACGGACTCAAAGCACATTGCGATTCAGCGGCTAAATCGTCAGCAAACGGTTTTGGACTTATTGATTTCGGATGCGACCACCGGGCAGACGCGCACGGCGCTGACCGAGCAGGATCCATATTGGATTAACGTCAACAATGACCTGCGCTTCCTGAAGGATGGGAAGAGGTTTTTGTGGTCTAGCGAGCGGTCCGGCTATCGCCATCTTTATCTGTATGACCTTGATGGCAAACAACTGGCGCAGATCACGAAGGGCGAATGGGAAGTGTCTGGCGTGGACGCCGTGGATGAAGCAAAGGGGGTGGTGTACTTCAGCGGCACGGCGAAGTCGCCGCTGGAGCGGCATCTGTATCGCGTTTCGCTCGATGGCTCGGCCATCAGCCGAATCACGATTCACAATGGGACGCATGGCGTGAACATGGCGCCGGATGCCTCGGCGTTTGTTGACACCTACTCCGATGTGATGACGCCGCCGCGGCAGGACGTGGCCCGAGCCGATGGTTCGCTGCTGCGGGTGATCAACGAAAACAAGGATCCGGAGCTTGCGGAATATCATCTGTCGCCCCCGCAATTTCTATCCGTGAAGGCGCACGACGGAATGTTGCTGAATGCCGTGATGATCAAGCCGCTTGATTTCGATAGCGCGAAGAAGTATCCGGTGCTCGTGTTCACGTACGGAGGCCCGCACGCGCAGGTGGTCACGAATGCATGGGGAGGCAACACGGCCCTGTGGCACCAATTGATGGCACAGAAGGGCTACATTATTTTTTCACTCGACAATCGGGGGTCGGCCGGACGTGGGCATGTTTTTGAGGAACCGATCCATTTTCGGCTGGGCGCGCAGGAGCTTTCCGACCAGCTCGACGGCGTCGCGTATCTGAAGTCGTTGCCGTACGTGGACGCGGAGCGCATCGGCATTTGGGGCTGGAGTTACGGCGGGCACATGACGCTGCACGCCGTATTTGAGGCGGGAGGCGATTTCAAGGCAGGTTTTGCGGGCGGACCGGTCACAGACTGGCACTTCTACGATTCAATCTACACGGAGCGATATCTGGGGCTGCTGCCGCAAAATGAATCAGGCTATCGCGCGTCGTCGCCGATAAATGAAGCGGCGGGATTTAAGGGCAAGCTGCTGATTGCGCATGGCACGGGCGACGACAACGTGCATTTTGCGAACACGCTATCGCTGATCGATAGGTTGATCGAGTTGCAGAAATACGTGGAAGTGATGCCGTTCCCTGGGCGGGGCCACGGGGTCAGCGATCCCCCCGCACGCAAAGTGTTGATGAACCGCGTTACGCAGTTCTTCCTGGACAACCTTTAGAAATGAAAAGGGCGCGCGAAACGCGCGCCCGAAAAAGAAAATTGCAGTAATACCTTCGCTCGGTTACCGGACGCCGGAAAATTCGACGTGGACGTAGCGGCCTAAACGGGAGTTGAAGAGCAGATACCAGCCAGCGTGGTGGTCGTCGTCATAGACGTAAACCTGGTCGCGGTCCCATTGCCAATCGCGGCAGCGGTCAAGGTCGTAAGAAGCGACAACCCAGTTGGAGCGATCGTAGAGAACGACATTGCGCGTGCGGTAATCGATGGAGCGTGCGACGAAGACTTGCTTAACATGCTCGTAATGGCCATGAGGATACTGGCGGCCCGGAACGATGCGGTCGTGCTCGCGGTCCCAGCTGCGATAATCGGCACGGGCTTCCTGCTTTTCCCAGCCCTTGTGTTTGCCGTTGTCATGGCGTTCGTCATCGCCGCCATGTTTGTCCCCTCCACCGTGCTTGCCATTGTCGTGGTGTTCGTCGCGGTCATGATCGCGATGCTCATCGCGGTCCTGGGACGGAGCGGCCAAGGCCAGAGTACCGGCCAGCGCGCACAAGGCAGCCCCCAAAATTAGCTTATTCATGCATTTCTCTCCTGATGGGCTCCGCCGACCTTTGGCTAAAGCCACTGGTGTGTACGTACTATCTAATTGTCGCGCAGCTTGCGTGCAAGTGTAATGAATTGGAGCGTGGCGTTGCCGATTCGTGCACCAGTCGATGGTACAGATGTTCGCTCAATCGAAAGGACTACGATCAGGGTTTATTGGGTTTCTTGTCGTCCTTCAGTTCCACCGCATTGCCGATTTTGATGGTGGCCCCGAAACGCTTGTAATTGGCGTAGCGCACGGTCATGCGAATGTGCACGGCACCGGTGCTAAAGCGCAGTTCGTCATCGGAGCGCGTATAAGTGGGAAACCAATAGTGGCCTTCAATATTTTCGCGGAAAGTTTCGAAACGGGGAAAAACGTTTTCGTTGCCCTTTTTGACGATGTCGGGGACGGCTTTTCCATCGCTCTTGACGATGTTGAGGTCCGCATCATCCACCCAGATGCGGCCCTGAAAATAGCGTTGATTTTTCTCGATTTTCTTTGGACCAACGTCGAAAACATAGGTGCTGAGCTCGTCCAGGTGTTCGCGCCCGATATATTTCACATCGTATTTGGGAAGCTCTTGGCTGGTGAGCACAAAGGGCTGGACATGCTCGAGGTCGTCCATATCTTGCTGGGAGAGAGAGATGCGCTGCAGGGTGGGAGCCGGCGCGGAAGTAACTTTTTCGTAGCGCTTGCCGTCGGGAGTGAAGAGGATGTCGCTGGTCATGCGGTATTCGCCGTCGGGGCGGCCATCGCTATCTATAGTCTGCACGACAAACGTTTGCGTGTAGGTGTAGTTACCGCGCTCTTTCTTGAACTCCAGCTCGCGATCGCCGAACTTCTGAACGATCTGCTCGATGGGAATCGAAGGCGGGTCATGACTGATGCCGCCGGAATCGCTCTGCGGTTTGGCGGCAGGAGCGGGAGAAGCAGCGGCCGGCTGGCTCGGAGGAGCAGGTTGATTAGAACCGGCGGGAGGAGCTGGAAGCGGCCCTTGCTGCTGAGCCGCGAGGGCAAAGGCGAGAATGGGAGCCGCGAGAATCGACATAGCGGCAACTCGCCGCATCGGGCGCTTTAGCAGTTTGCTGGTTCGAAATCCAAATTCGTGGGCCATTGCTCTTGGCCTCCTTGCTTGTGGCGTCTGTGTATTGGACCGTGTGGCTGAGGCTGGGGTTGCATGCCAGCGCGAGCGCAACTCTAATTATGGCGCGTTCCAGCGGGGAGTCCAAACCGCACAAAAACGATCCTTAGAGTGATTCGACAATTTCGATTTCGCCGCGGCGACGCAAGACCTCGACGGTTACGCCATCCTTGTGGCGACGCATCAGGAGGTCGACCGTGGCGTCGACGACCCTTAGATTTTGGATGCGCACTTCATCCAGGTTTATCGGAAGGAGGGGATGAGCAAAACAAATCTGGCGCTCGGGTGCGCGCACGGATATGCCGAGGCAAGCGCGCAGGAGCAGGAAAACGGCGCCTGCAGCCCACGCTTGCGGAGCACAGGCAACGGGATAAAGGGTGGGACCGCTGGTGCCCGGCCGCTTGTGGAATCCGCAGTACAGTTCCGGGAGCCGCTGGAGTTCGACGTCGCGGCTCACTTCAAATAGCGCATGAAGGATTTCGCAAGATTTCTGAGGGAAGCCGTAGAGGGAAAATCCCATGCCGATCAAGGCATTATCGTGCGGCCAGACGGAGCCGTTATGATAGGACATCGGGTTGTAACGAGACTCGCTGGCGCCCACGGTCCGAATGCCCCAGCCTGAGAAAAGCTGTTCGGTCATTAGCGAAGCGGCGAGAGTCTCAGCGCGTTCTTCTTTCGCGATTTTGCAGAAAAGAGCATGTCCCGCATTTGATGTGCGCACGCGGCACTGTTTTTTTTCGCCATCCAAGGCGAGAGCGTACGTGCCTAAATCTTCGCACCAGAAAACCTGGTCAAATTTTTCGCGCAGGGCCGCGGCTTGCGCTTCGAGTCTTTCGGCGAATTCCGTTTCCTGGAACGCTTGGGCGATCAATGCGGCGGAGCGTTTTGCGGCGTAGACGTAGGCCTGGACTTCGCAGAGCGCGATGGGGGGATCGGCGAACCGGCCATCGGCATGAAAAATGGAGTCGTGGGAATCTTTCCAGCCCTGCTGCACTAATCCCTTGGAAGAGCGCTTCTCGTATTCGACAAAGCCGTCTGTGTCGCGATCGCCGTAGGTATCGATCCACGCGATGGCGAGCTTAATCTGCGGCCAGACTTCTTTGAGGAAGGATAGATTGTGAGTGCGAAGGAAATATGCTCCGGCCAGCAGCACGAACAGCGGCGTGGAGTCCACGCTGCCGTAGTAGCGGGCGAAAGGCACTTCGCCCAAGACGGACATTTCGCCGCGGCGCATCTCGTGAAGAATTTTGCCTGGCTCTGCGTCGCGCTCAGGCTCTTCGCAGGTCGCCTGCGTTTCCGCGAGATATTTCAGCACGCCTTCGGCGATGCGCGGCGCCATCCAGAGGCATTCGAGAGCGGTGATGATACCGTCGCGCCCAAATACAGTGTTGAACCAGGGCACGCCGGCGTAGGGGTAAGGGCCTTCGGGATTGCCATCGATGAGCATGCGCAAATCCGCAGACGAGCGGGTAAGCCAAGCATTGAACGTCTCGCTTGAGGTCGTAATCACACACTCATCGATGCCAGTGCGGTCGAATTCTTTCTCGAGCTTTCGGTACGCAGCGTTGTAGGGATCCACGCTCCGGGGGGAGGAGTTTCGCTCGCACGTTATCGTGCAGGACACAAATTTTTCTTCTTTCGGCTCCAGGGTAATCTCAAACGCAGCTTCCCGGGTAGAAAGAGATGCCGGCTGGGGGGAAAACGTAAGGCAGGTTCGGCGGAGAACGTCGTCCAGCCCTTGATATGAAAGGACCACCTGCGATTTTTCCGCGTGATCCGGAAGACGCTCGCCTTGGCGGGAACGCTTGGTGCCGCGCACTTCGAAAATATCCGCGAAGTCCGCGTCGAATTGCAGCGTTACGAACACTTTCACCGGCTCAAGACCGTAATTCAACAGACGGACGTATTGGTAACACGTGGCGCCCCGAAGGAACTGCAAACGGAACATATGTACCGTTCCTCGCGGAAGCTCGCCCTGGCCGTTGAGATTGGTGTCCACATTGGTGAGGTCCACGGAAAGAAATGCGTTGTCCTCGCGGATGGTGGAGCTGAGGAGAAGCGGCTGCTTCTGATTTAGCCGTACAGTGAAGCGCGAGAGGTGACGCGTCTCGGCATGAAAGAGCCCAAAACGCGAGAGGCCCAACGGCTCAATGTCTCCATAGCGATTGAAGACGGCGAAAGTATCGCCGTATTTGAGCACGCGTGTGCGATCGTCCGCGAGCGCGGAAGATGCGCGGACATAGTATTCATCTTCAACGCGGACAATGTCCGTCAAAAGAAAACCGTCCTAGAGGGTGAGCAGCGAATCGACCTCGGTATCCGGGCCGGCGGATTTGGCCGTAACGCTTGGCTCATAGAGCTTCGTGATGCTCGCCTCATACAGCTTAACGTATTGCTGCGCCATTTTGGGCGCACTAAAGCGCTTGACGAATTCGGCACGGATTGCGGCACGATCGAGAGTAGCCGCTTGCTGTACTGCCTTCACCGCATCTTCCACGTTATCGACGATAAAGCCGCTGACCCCATTTGTGATTATTTCGGGCACCGAACCACAATTGAAAGCGATCGCCGGTGTGCCACAGGCCATGGACTCAATCATCGTGAGGCCGAAAGGCTCCGGCCAGTCGATGGGAAACAAATAAGCGTACGCGTTCCCGAGAAACGTACCCTTTTGTTGATCATTGATTTCGCCGATGAACTCGACATTCGGAGAGTTTAGCAGGTGCTTGATTTCGCGCTCATAGTAAGCACGATCCGCGGGATCCACCTTTGCGGCAATTTTCAGGGGCATATTGAGCTTGTTGGCGATTTCAATGGCACGGTCGACCCGCTTTTCGGGCGAGATACGTCCCAAGAATGCGAGGTACTTTCCGCTTCCATCCCCGAGCGGAAGAAGGTCCTTCGGCAGACCGTGGTACACGTTGCCAATCCAATTAACCCAGGGCAGGGGGTCGCGCTGCTTAAGCGAAATGGAAATCACCGGCATGTTTTTGTATCTGCGATACAGAGGAACGAGGTCGGGAGAGTCCAAACGACCGTGCAACGTGGTGAGCTGGACGAGTCCGGACAGTTTGGAGAGAGGAAAGTGCATATAGTCGACATGAAAGTGGATGATGTCGAATTGATCGGCGCGGTCCAGCACTTCCTCAAGCATTACAAAATGATGCGCCAATTGATCGATGCACTGATAGTTGTTAAGCCGCAGTGATTTCGCGCAGCATGGCACCAAACGTGCCGATGTTTCGGAGTCGCCGCTCGCAAACAGGGTTACTTCATGTCCGTCCTCAACCAGCGCCTCGGTCAAATACGAAACAACCCGCTCCGTGCCGCCGTAGAGCTTGGGCGGAACGCTTTCGTAAAGAGGTGCTACCTGGGCTATCCTCAACTGTCCTCCTCTCGCCGTAGGGCCATCAAAACACTGAGGATACAGATAGTTGAGTTTTTTTTGTATCAAGCGAACTCCCCAGCAGACATAGGGGAATTCAGTTATGGGACCTGAGAAGGAAAAAGAAGGCCATGCAGCAAGCACCTGTTCGTAGGGTGCGGAACCTTCCGATGGTATGGCGTGCAACCGTTGGAAAACCTATGCAGGCAAAATTCACAGGATGTGGAAAAGTGAGAAATTTAGTCTTTACCATTAGTGTTAGACCATAATAGATTGCTTTCTCGCGCTCTCCGCCTCTTACCGCAACCACCCGCGAAACTCATCTTCTGGCGGAAGCGTTGGAATCTCAGATGAGGTCACCGCGATGAAAGCCCTACAATCCGATGTACACTTATCCCCGGTGTCGTATCAACTCGCGGAGCACAATGAATTTTGTGTCTGCCGAGTGCTGGAAAATTGCGCCCTGATTAAGATTGAATCCCTGGGAAAATTGCGAGCAGCTAAAAACTACATGCGCCGCGTTGCCTCGCATGTTCCCGGCTCCTACGTAGTATTCAGCTATCGGAGCAGGCGGGTTCTTGGAAAAGTGGTAAGTCACGCAGCCTAAGCGGCTGAATAGTTCTGCCAATCAGCAATTCCGATGGGGGTCTCTAGGCCTCAAGAGGCTCCATCCACTGAGTGGATCCATCAGACTGGGCCTTACGGCGTGATGATGTCCTTCGGCTTGGGTTTGACTTGCACGGCGGCCAAGCTTGACGCGTCCCAACCTCCGCCTAACGCCTTGACCAGCAACACGCTGGAGATCAGCCGCTGCCCCTTGATTACCGCGAGCTGCTGCTCGTCGGTCAGTAAATTTTGCTGCGCGGTCACCACATCCAGATAGCTGACCAGACCTCCGCTATAACGGCTGGTGGAAATATTCAGCGTGCGGCGCGCCGCGTCCACGGCTTGTTGCTGCGTTTGCTGCGCTTCAATCAACACGCTCAGTCCGGTGATTTCGTCCTGAACCTCCTGGAAGGCAGTGAGGACCGTCTCCCGGTAACTTGCAACGTTTGCGTCATAGCCGGCGCGCGCAAACTGCAACTGGGCACGCCGCGCTCCACCAGTAAAAATATCCTGCACAACGTTGGCTCCTAGCGCCCAAAACGCGCTACTTGCGTTGGCGAGTTTGGCGATATCCGCGGCTTGCCAACCGCCCTGCGCGAAAAGGGGTAGTGATGGATAGTAGGCGGCTTGGGCTACGCCGATCTCGGCGTTCGCTACGGCCATCTGGCGTTCGGCCTCGGCGATATCCGGGCGCCGCTCGAGCAAATCGGAAGGCAATGCGGCATCGAGGGACGGGGGCTCGGCATTTAATACTCGGGACGAAATGTGAAAGTCCGGCGCTGGCTGCCCGACTA
>Ga0210384_10006396_pt1 | contig 12590 bp, 10 predicted proteins | sample IncBWH2MmetaG_FD_160574 | JGI IMG/M metagenome (GOLD analysis project Ga0210384, IMG submission 160574) | Forest soil microbial communities from Barre Woods Harvard Forest LTER site, Petersham, Massachusetts, United States - Inc-BW-H-2-M | ecosystem: Environmental > Terrestrial > Soil >... | reverse complement strand
TCGATCCACCTCGGCGCATGCTCCGCCTGGCCGGCGGCGCGAAGCTCGCGTATGACCGGCTTATTCTTGCGCCAGGCGTCGATTTCATGTGGACGGAGATCCCCTCACTTGCGGCCCCGGAAGCCCAGCAGCGCGTGCTGCACGCCTGGAAGGCGGGCGCGCAAACCGTCGCTTTGCGCCGGCAGCTCGAAGCGATGCGGGACGGCGGGGTCTTCGTCATGCACATCCCGACGGCCCCCTATCGTTGCCCGCCCGCGCCCTACGAGCGCGCCTGCCAGGTAGCCCGCTACTTTTTAGAGCAGAAGAAGAAATCCAAGGTGATCATCCTCGATGCGAACGAGGATGTGCAATCCGAGAAGGACCTTTTCACCACGGCCTGGAACGGGCGCTACCAGGGTTACGTGGAATATCGGCCGAACAGCAGCTTGATCGATGTCGAGGTCCCGACCTTGACCGCGAAGCTCGACTTCGAAGACGTCAAGGCCGACGTCCTCAACATCATTCCGCCACAGCACGCCGGCGCGGTTGCGCGCGCGCTGGGGATGGCCAATGCCAACGGTCGCTTCTGCCAAGTGGATTTCCTGACCTATGAATCGACCGCGCAGCGCGGTATCCACGTCCTCGGCGACGCCATTCAACCGGCGGAGCTAATGCCCAAGTCCGGGCACATGGCCAATCAACACGCCAAGGTTTGCGCCGCGGCCGTGGTCGCGCTGCTGACCGGTGGCGAGGTGAATCCGGAACCGGTGCTTACCAACGCCTGCTACAGCTATATCGACGCTGCAGAGGTCGCGCACAGCGTCTCCGTCCATCGCTTCGAGCCGAAGGAGGGGACGATGCGCGTGGTTAGCGGCAGCAGCGCCGTTTCGCCCACCCCGAACGCTGAGGAAGCTGCTTATGCCGCCGCCTGGGCGCGCAATATCTGGGCGGATATGCTGACCTAGCCTGGGGCCAATCGCCTTGGGCGATCGCGGCCGGCGCGCACCCCACGGTGGGCGATCAAGGGTCTGCGCACCGTCGCGTAGCCGCCGGAAGGAAGTGCCTAGTGCGTTGCAACAACAATCGCCGAGGTGGACCTTAATTTCGCGGCCTGCTCTCGATGAATGTTTTTAATTGATTGATTATTAAATAGTATTTTTCGTATTGCGGCGCGATATAACTCTTGTCACAGCGGCGCAACTTTGCTACCGTCGCTGTGGGTGATGCACGGCAACGTCGTGGACTGGGGACAGCGATGAACTACGATCTGGAAGCCGCAAGACTGAAGAAGGACTGGGCTGAGAACCCACGGTGGAAAGGCATTCGCCGCGGCTATAGCGCCGAGGACGTGGTGCGGTTGCGCGGGTCGATCCATGTCGAGTACACGCTCGCGCGCCGCGGCGCTGAAAACCTGTGGAAATGCATCACCGGGGAACCGTTCGTCAATGCGCTCGGCGCGATGACCGGCAACCAGGCGATGCAACAGGTCAAGGCCGGCCTGAAAGCGATCTATCTGTCGGGATGGCAAGTTGCGGCCGACGCGAACATTGCCGGCGAGATGTACCCGGACCAATCGCTCTACCCGGTGAACTCGGTGCCCGCCGTCGTTAAGCGCATCAACAACACCTTCATGCGCGCGGACCAGATCCAGCACATGGAGGGCAAGAGCGAAATCGACTACTTCGCGCCGATCGTCGCCGACGCCGAGGCCGGTTTCGGCGGTGTGCTCAATGCCTTTGAGCTGATGAAGGCGATGATCGAGGCGGGGGCGGCGGGCGTGCATTTCGAGGACCAGCTCGCGTCGGTGAAGAAGTGCGGCCACATGGGAGGCAAGGTACTGGTACCGACCCGTGAAGCTGTCGAAAAGCTCGTTGCCGCGCGGCTTGCCGCGGACTGCATGGGAGTGCCCACCGTCATTCTGGCGCGCACGGATGCCGAGGCGGCCGATCTCGTCACCTCCGATATCGATCCCAACGACCAGCCGTTCTGCACCGGTGAACGCACGGTCGAGGGTTTCTATCGGACGAAGAATGGTCTCGAGCAGGCGGTGGCGCGGGGACTTGCCTACGCACCGTATGCGGATTTGCTGTGGTGCGAGACGGGCAAGCCCGACCTGGAATTTGCCAAGGTGTTCGCGGACGCGATCCACGCCCGATATCCGAACAAGATGCTGGCCTATAACTGCTCGCCCTCGTTCAACTGGAAGAAGAATCTGGACGACGATACCGTCGCCAGGTTCCAGCGCGAGCTCGGTGCGATGGGTTACAAGTTCCAATTCATCACGCTGGCCGGGTTCCACAGCCTGAATTACTCGATGTTCAACCTCGCGCACGGCTACGCCCACAACCAGATGACCGCCTTCGTCGAGCTGCAGGAAGCGGAATTCGCGGCCGTGGCGAAGGGTTTTACCGCGATCAAGCATCAACGCGAGGTCGGCACCAGTTATTTCGATGCCGTGACGCAAACCGTGCAGGGCGGGCAGTCCTCGACCACGGCACTCAAGGGGTCGACCGAGGACGAGCAATTCTTTGAGAAGCCGAAGGCGGAGCTCTCGGTCGCGAACGGCTGAACCGGCTCTCCTGGTGCGCCCGGGCGGGACGGTGCTCCGCAGGGCGTCGCACCGCCGGTCTTAGAGTGTCGGCATGGCCCGGGATACGGACGTCAAGGCGCAGCGAGTCTTCTTCGCGCTGTGGCCCGATGCAGGTGCACGGGCGCGGCTCGCCGAACTTGCGCGCGAGGTTGGCAGCGAAAGCGGCGGTCGGCCGACTGCAGCGAATCTCCTGCATCTCACGCTCGCGTTCCTCGGCGACCAGCCGGACGGTGCGGTCGTAGCGCTGCGCGGCCTGGCCGGCGCTATCGTGGCGCGCAGGTTCGTGCTGGCTCTCGATGCGGTGGGCGCCTTTCGGCACGCGGGCATCGTCTGGCTGGGCGCGACCGCACCCCCGCCCGCGTTGGCGGCGCTGCACGATGCGCTCGCCGCGGCGCTGCGGGGACAGGGATTTCCCGTCGATGAACGGCCCTATGCGCCGCATCTGACGCTGGCGCGGCGCAGCCGGATCGCGATCGATCGCCGCCTGCCTCAGCCGATCTGCTGGCGCGCAGACGCCTTTGCCCTGGTGGTGTCCGAACGCGGCCGCGACGGTCCAGCCTACCGAACGCTCGCCGAGTGGCCGTTGGCAGACCCGTAAGCTAAGAACAGCAAGCGCATATCAACGGCAGCAAAAAAAACCGCGGCCTGCACCGCGGTAGCTCTGGAGGAAGGAAAGACTCTACGCGTCGGGTTGCGCGTCGGCTTCGCGTCAGGCGCGGGTGCGTGCGGCGCGCTGCTCCTGGCGCCACCGTTCGGCAAGCTCGCGTTCCACATGCGCTTCCGTGAGCGACATTACCGGCGCGAATGCAGGATGCTCGATTTCGTCGAATTCCGAGGCGGTAGCATCGGCCATGGGGGGCATCGCGACCAGAGCGGCGGGCGCCGCAGCGTAGCTCGCAGGATAGGCTGCGCGCAGCACGGCGGGCAGCTCGCGGCGGCGCGCAACGGCCTGTTTCAGACCACAGCCAAGCACGCCGAAGACAAAGCCGCCGCCGATCAGTGCGGTGACGCTGCGCCCGATCGCATCTCCTGTTGCAGCGACCGCGACCAGCATTGCGAGGCCCGCGAGCGCGGCGCAAATGCCGATCGCGTCGGGTAGCCATGTTTTCGATAGTGTCTTCATCATTGCTCTCTCCTGCCGCTCGTTGGGTGCTCTGTTGCCCGTTGGATGCGCTAACTGGCGACGCCGGATTCACTCCGCGCGCCGGGACTGGGTGCAGCCTAGGGGAGTCGTGTTACCGGCTCAAGAACGACGCGACGAATCCTGCGAACGGAGGGATGAAACGCGCTGGGGACGCGCGAACGCGCGACGCCACGGCGCCACCGGGTGCCACAGCGCCCGCACACAGCCACCTCGCGCGCACCCGATTTGAGCGCGACGACGCCCACCGTTTGGGACCGATGGGAGCGACCCGTGAACTGCGCTATATTGCCCGACGCGCAACGCACGGCGCGCCAAGGGGGAGTCTGGATGAAGCCGATTCTGCGAATCAGCCGGTATCTTGTCGTCGTAACCGTCGTGGGCTGCATCGTCATGTTCGGCGGCGTGACCATCTACGCCGCGCTCGCCGTGGGTGGCGCGATACTGAAGATGCTGTTCGGCGGCAGCGCGCTGACCGACATCGCCGCCGTGACGGCCGCTGCGTTCAAGATCCTCGACCTGTTCCTGCTGGGAACGATCTTCTACATCGTTGCGCTCGGCCTCGCGGCGCTGTTTCTGGACAGCGAAGCGGCCTTGCCACGCTGGTTCAAGGTGCGCGAGCTGCAGGATCTCAAGTTCATCGTGTCGCAGTCGGTAGTCGTCGTCATGCTCGTTGCATTCCTCGGCGACGTGCTCGAGTGGGAGAATGGAACGGACATCGCGTTCGTCGGCGGTGGCATCGCCGCGGTTATCGCCGCTATCGCGTTCATGCTGCGCAGCAGCCGCGCCGGAGACCCGGGGAACCGCTAAACTTCCGGCAGCGCACCCGCGGCGCAGTCTATCGGCCGCGCGCGACGGGGCGCGCCGGGTCCGCAATCCACTCGCTCCAGGAGCCCGGATAGAGCCGCGACCCCGGCAGCCCCGCCACGGCCATGGCCAGCAGATTGTGGCAGGCAGTGACACCGGAGCCGCAATGGTGCACGACCGCGGCGGGCGACGCAGCGCCGAGGAGCGCTTCGAACTCCGCGCGCAACTGCGCCGGACGCTTGAAGGTGCCCTGCGGCATAAGATTGTCGCTGTGCGGTCGATTGCGCGCGCCGGGGATGTGCCCGGCCACCGGATCGATCGGCTCGAGATCGCCGCGATAGCGCTCGGCAGCGCGTGCGTCGAGCACGAATAGCGCGCCGTCGTCGAGGTGCTGCAGGATTTCGTCCGCGGATGCAACCGGCGCGGGCGTCCTCGCCGCGAACTGCGTCGTCGCCACCGGCGGCAAGTCGCTCGCCTGTGGGCGGGCCTCTGCGCGCCACTTGTCGAAGCCGCCGTCGAGCACCGCTACCGCGTCGTGGCCGAGCCAGTGCAGCAGCCACCACAATCGCGCCGCCCACATGCCCCCTCCCTGATCATAGGCGACGACCTGCTTCGAGGCGTCGATCCCGGCGCGGCCGAGCGTTGCGAGGAGCGTGGCCGCATCTGGCAGGGGATGGCGGCCGTTGCGGCCGGTCTTGGCGCCTGAAAGATCGCGGTCCATATGCATGAACCTTGCACCGGGAATGTGCGCCACGCGATAAGCACGTTCACCGGCATCGACGTCGCCGAGGTCATGGCGGCAATCGACGATGGCGAAGGCTGGGTCGTCGAGACGCAGCGCGAGATCGTCGGTGGCGATGAGGGTCGTGTATTTCACGGATGCGAACTCGCGGCCGGAATGAATCTGGGCTGGCACCCCTCTCCCGGGCAAGGGGATCGCCGGCGGAAAGGAACCGGGTGGCTTGACCCTACGCGCCCGGTTCGAGCTCGCGCCGCAGGAACTCGTGAAACTGCTGCATGCCGTCTTCCATGGGCGACTGGTAGGGGCCGACCTCGTTGCGGCCAAGCCGGTACAGCGCGCGGCGGCCCTCATCCATGCGCTCGGCGATTTCATCGTCCTCGCCGGCGGTCTCCATATACGCCGCCTGCTCCGCCTCCACGAATTCGCGTTCGAACAGCGCGATATCCTCCGGATAATAGAATTCGACGATGTTGGTCGTCCGGTCGACACTGCGCGGAATCAGCGTACTGACGATGAGCACATGGGCGTACCACTCGAGCATGATATTCGGGTAGATCGTGACCCAGATCGCGCCATGCTTCGGCGGCTCGCCGCGGTAATAGTCGAGCACCGCCTTGTGCCAGCGTTCGTACGCTTTCGTGCCGGGCTTGGCTAACGCATTGTTGACGCCGACGGTCTGCACCGAGTAGCGGTTGGCAAACTGCCAGTGCAGGTCGGCGGTGGTGACGAATTGGCCCAGGCCGGGGTGGAACGGGCTGACGTGGTAATCCTCGAGGTAGACCTCGATGAAGCTCTTCCAGTTATAGCCGACTTCGTGGATCTCCACCCGGTCCAGCATATAGCCCGAAAAATCGAAATCCGTGGCGACGCTGATGCCGGCAAGGTCGCGGGCAACGTCGCGGGGCCCGTCGAACAGCAGGCCATGCCAGTGGGTCAGCGGCGCGCTCTCCAGCTTCACGCAGGGCTTGTCGGCGAAGTGTGGCGCGCCGAGCAACTCGCCATTCAGATCGTAGGTCCAGCGGTGCAGCGGGCAGACGATGTTTGGCACGCTGCCGCGTCCCTTGAGGATAACCGCCTGCCGATGCCGGCAGATGTTCGACAGCAGCTCGATGCCGGCCTCGTTGCGAACCAGCACCTGCGCGTTGTCGCGCCAGGCGAGGGTGTAGTAATCGCCGGGGTTGGGCACCATCAGCTCGTGCCCGACGTAGCCCGGCCCGGGCCGGAACAGGCGCTGCTGCTCGAGCTCAAACCGCGCAGGATCGCAGTACCAGGAAACGGGAAGCTGCGACGTGGACTGTCGCAGCCGATCCGCAGTAGCGAGATTCGACATCGGCCTATCCTTCACGTAACCAACCCAACAATAAGGAGCCAGAAACCGCCCCTCGAACTTTGCTAAGTCAGCCCGCCACGAAAAAGCCGTGTGAAGGCCGCGTCGTCAAATGCGCCGCCATTATAGCCGCGGCCGGCTTGCGGGTCCATGTTCAACGTTGACTGCTAGCGACGAAATGCGGTACTTTGATAGGCGTTTCAAGAGGTTGGTTCCGCGTCCGGCGCGCAGCGTCGCAAGCGCCAACCGCCGCTGCTGCCGATGGCCACAACCGACCCGCCCCCCCAGACATTTGAAGCCGCACTCGCCGAACTCGAAGCGATCCTGGCGACCATGGAGGGCGGCCAGTTGCCGCTGGCTGACACGCTCGCTGCCTACAAACGCGGCGCCGAATTGCTGCAGTATTGCCAGGTGGCGCTAAAGGACGCGCAGCAGCAGGTTCAGGTGCTCGAGCGCGGTGTCCTCAAGGCCTTTACCCCGGCAGAATCCGATGCCGGTGGCGAGACGCCCGAGCGCTCCCGTGCGGGCAGGTCCGATGCATCCTGATCTCACCTGGGCGGTCTGGTCCGGCGAGCGCGCGCGCCGGGTCGAAAGCGTCATGGACGGTCTCCTGCCCCCGGCGAACGAACCGCCGCAGTCGTTGCACGAGGCGATGCGCTACGCAGTGGTCGGCGGCAAGCGCGTTCGCGCACTGCTCGCATACGCCGCCGGCGAGCTCGCCGGTGCCGACCCTGCCATCGTCGACCTTCCGGCCGCCGCGGTCGAATTGGTCCACGCCTATTCGCTCATCCATGACGATCTGCCATGCATGGACGACGACGTACTGCGCCGGGGCAAGCCGACCTGTCATGTCGCATTCGGCGAGGCAACGGCGTTGCTCGCTGGCGATGCGCTGCAAGCCTGCGCCTTCGAAGTACTGGCCGGCGCGGACATCCGCCATCCCCGGCAGGCGCTGTCGCGACTCGCCCAGGCTGCCGGCTCGCGCGGCATGGCGGGTGGACAGGCCATCGACCTCGCCTGCGCCGGGCAGGGGCTCGATGTGACTGAACTCGAGCACATGCACCGACTCAAAACAGGTGCGCTGATCCGGGCGGCGGTTTGCCTCGGCGCGGACTGTGGCCGGGCTATGACTGCCGGCGAGAACGACGCACTGCACCGTTACGCGTCGGCCATCGGGCTGGCCTTCCAGGTTGTCGACGATGTCCTCGATGTCGAAGGCACGGCGCAGAGTCTGGGCAAGACCGCGGGCAAGGACGCGGTACAGCGTAAGTCAACGTACGTAACGCTGCTCGGCCTGACCGCTGCCCGGGAGCGCAGTGAAGCATTGCGTGTGGAAGCGCGCGCCGCGCTCTCCGGCTTCGGATCCGGCGCACGCCGGCTTGCGGAGCTCGCCGACTGGATTGTCGAGCGCACGCACTGATGGACCGCCTCCTCGAACAGATCAACGACCCGGCCGATCTGCGCCGCCTGGAGGCAAGCCAGCTGCCGCAGCTCGCGCGCGAGCTGCGCGATTTCATCCTTGATTCGGTCAGCAGGACAGGCGGCCATCTGTCGTCCAACCTGGGCACGGTGGAGCTGGCGATCGCGCTGCACTACGTGTTCGACACACCGCGCGACCGACTGGTATGGGACGTGGGACACCAGACATACCCCCACAAGATTCTCACCGGTCGCCGCGAAGGCATGGCCCACCTGCGACAATGGGGCGGTATCGCCGGGTTCCCGCGCCGCGTCGAGAGCGAGTACGACACCTTCGGCACTGCGCACTCGTCGACCTCGATTTCTGCCGCGCTGGGCATGGCGATTGCGGCCAGGCGCAAGGGCGAGAAGCGCTCGGTGGTCGCCGTGATCGGCGACGGCGCGATGAGCGCGGGTATGGCCTTCGAGGCGCTCAACAACGCGGGCACGGCCGAGGCCGATATGCTGGTGATCCTGAACGACAACGACATGTCGATCTCGGAGCCGGTCGGTGCGTTCAACAACCATCTCGCGCGGCTGATGTCCGGCCGTGTGTACAACACCGTGCGCCGCGGTGGCAAGGAAGTCCTGTCCAAGTTGCCGCCGGTCAAGGAGCTCGCCAAGCGCTGGGAAGAGCACATGAAGGGCATGGTTTTGCCGGGCACCCTGTTCGAGGAGTTCGGCTTCAACTATATCGGCCCGATCGACGGCCACGACCTCGACACGCTGGTCAAGACACTGTCGAACGTGAAGCAGCTGTCCGGACCGCAGCTGCTGCACGTGGTGACGGGCAAGGGCCACGGTTACGAGCGTGCGGAAGCCGATCCGATCCTCTATCACAGCGTGACTAAGTTCGACCCGGCGATCGGCGTCGTCCCGAAGCCCGCCGCGAAGCCTACCTACACGCAGGTGTTCGGCGACTGGCTGTGCGACATGGCCGAGCGCGACTTGCGCTTGATCGGCATCACCCCGGCGATGCGCGAGGGTTCCGGGCTGGTGCGTTTCTCGCAGGCATATCCCGACCGCTACTTCGACGTCGGCATCGCCGAGCAGCACGCGGTCACGTTCGCCGCCGGACTTGCCTGCGAGGGGATGAAGCCGGTCGTGGCGATCTATTCGACCTTCCTGCAGCGGGCGTACGACCAAGTCATCCACGATGTCGCGCTGCAGGAGCTGCCGGTCGTGTTTGCGATCGACCGCGGCGGCATCGTCGGCGCGGACGGACCCACGCACAACGGCAGCTTCGATCTCACCTACCTGCGCTGCCTGCCGAACATGACCGTCATGACGCCGGCGGATGAGAACGAGTGCCGGCAGATGCTTACCACCGCGTTTTCGCTCGATACGCCCGCCGCAGTGCGTTACCCGCGCGGGGTTGGTCCGGCCGTGGCCATCGAGCGCGAGCTCAAACCGTTGGCGATCGGCAAGGGCGAGCTCCGTCGCGATTCGAAGCGGCATCGCATCGCGATTCTCGCCTTCGGCAGCATGCTCCATCCCGCGCTTGCCGCTGCGGAGGAAATCGACGCGACGGTCGCCAACATGCGCTTCGTCAAGCCGCTCGACACCGAAATGATCACGTACCTGGCGCGGACGCACGAGGCACTCGTGACGGTGGAAGAGAATGTCGTGGCCGGCGGTGCGGGCAGCGCGGTCGCCGAAGCGCTCGCCGCGGAAGGCTTCGCGGTGCCGATTCTGCACCTGGGGCTGCCGGACGAGTTCATCGATCACGGCGATCCGGCGCTGCTGCTCGCAAACTGCCGACTTGACGCCAAGGGCCTCGCCGCATCGATCCTTGCCCGCTTCGGCTCGCGGCGCAGCGACGCCCTTGCGCAGCCTGCCGAAGTGGTGAAGATCGCCAAACCGGCCGCGTGATCCCGGCTCGCCCCTGCACATGGCGCACCTGCGGTCCAAGGTCCTGGTTGTTGCGATGTTCGCTTCGGCCGCGCTCGCGGTCGCGGCCGAGGTCATCGCACCTAACGCCAACCTCAAAGCGGAGGGCATCCCGCCCATTCCGGCGGGGTTGGCGACGCAGGTGGCGCCCTACACCGAATTCAAGCCCACGACGGTTGTCGACTGGCATCCCGAACGGCGCGAACTGATCGTCGCCCGCCGGGCGGACGACGTGACGCAATTGCACCGGGTCGCGGTGCCGGGGGCCGAGCCGCAACAACTGACCACCTTTGCCGAACCGGTGCGCTTCGGCGCGTACCTCGCCAAGAAGCCGGACGTGCTGATCTTCTCCCGCGATACCGGCGGCAACGAGCAGCGGCAAATCTACCGTCTCGATGCGGCCGATGCGGCGCCGGTGCTGCTGACCGACCCGCTGCGCAAGCACGACGCCGAAGGATTCACGCACGCCCGCGATTATTTGCTGCTGGCGACGACCGATGTCGATGCCACCGGCAAGCGCGAGAACCCGGGCACGGAACTCATGCTGCTCGATCCACTGGATCCGGCGAAATCGCGCCGGATCGCGACGCTGCCTGGAACGGGTTGGGGCGCCTTTTCGTTTTCCTTCGACGACAAACAGCTGGCCCTGGTCGAATTCAAATCGGTCAACGAGAGCTACGTCTGGGTTATCGATCTCGCCAGCGGCGCGCGGCGGCGCGTGTTGCCGCGCGAAGGCGAGACACCCGCGCGCACCATTGCCTCGGGAAACCTCAACTTTTCGCGTGACGGGAAGGGTCTGTTCCTGTCGACCGATCGCGACGGCGAGTTCCGCCGGCTTGCTTATCTCGACCTTGCGTCGGGCAAGCTCGAGTACTTCGGCGCGGGCGGCAACTGGGATGTCGAAGCCATCTCACTGGCGCCCGACGGGCGCACACTCGCGGTCGTGACCAACGAGGCTGGCTTCGGCGCACTGCGGCTCTATGACGCCGACACGCTGCGTGCGCTGCCGCGCCCGCAACTTCCAGCCGGAACGGTCAGTGGCGCGACCTGGCACCAGAATTCGCGCGACCTCGCAGTGACCGTGGCCAGCGCCCAGAGCCCGAGCGACGCCTACGCAATCGACACCCGCAACAATCACGTCGAACGCTGGACGGAGAGCAACGTGCCCGGGCTCGATGCGGCACGCTTCCGGAGCGCGGAGTCAATCTCGTGGAGAAGTTTCGACGGCCGCGCCATCGGCGGCTTGCTGACGCGGCCGCCACCGCGGTTCACCGGCAAGCGCCCGGTCATCATCATGATCCACGGCGGACCTGAAAGCCAGGCCAGACCCGGGTTCATGGGTCGCTGGAATTACTTTGTCGACGAGCTGGGGATCGCCATCATCGAACCCAATGTTCGCGGCTCGACGGGTTATGGCAAGACCTTTGTCGCCCTCGACAATGGGACGAAACGCGAGGACTCGGTCAAAGACATCGGGGCGCTGCTCGACTGGATTCGCAGGCAGCCCGATCTGGACGCCAATCGCGTCGCCGTCGAAGGCGGGAGTTACGGCGGCTACATGGTTCTTGGGGTGGCCACCAATTTTCCCGACCGCATCGCGGCGGCGGTGGATATCGTGGGTATCGCTAATTTCGTGTCATTTCTCGAGAACACAGAAAGCTACCGGCGCGACCTCCGCCGGGTCGAATACGGCGACGAGCGCGACCCGGCGACGCGCGAGTTCCTCACCCGAATTTCGCCGGTCCACAACGCGCAGAAGATCAAGGCGCCGCTGTTCGTCGTGGCAGGCCTGAATGACCCTCGCGTCCGCTACACGGAAGCCGAACAGATAGTCGCCGCCGCACGCGGCAATGGCGTCCCGGTCTGGTATCTACTGGCCGACAACGAAGGACATGGCTTCGCGCGCAAAGCCAATGCCGATTATCTTTTCTACGCGATGATCGTGTTCTTCCAGGAGCGCTTGCTTGGACAGAGGCCTCCCGCCGCCACCGCAGCGCGGTGGCAACCTGCCGCCGTCACTACCCGTCTCGAGTAACGCCGCGCATGCGGGCATTGCCCCGCTCAGCCCCCGCCCTCGCTCCTGGAATCAGGGGGCCGGGGGTACTCGACCATTTTCGCTGCCGCGCGCTCGAACCGATCGCGGCGCGCAAGCGAATGCTGCTGGGCGACGGAGAGCAGCGCGTAGTGCCGTAGCGAAGCCAAACGGTCATTGGCTTCGGCGCACACCCGCGGGTTGGTCACCCAAAGCTCCGGCACGATGCGGCGCATGTCGAACGCACCCGAATGGCTGCGCAGCGTCTTGTGTCCGCGTTTATCGAAGTACTCGTGAAAGTAAGAGATGGCGAGTTCGCGCAGGCTGCGATAGATCGGGTCGCGGTATCGCAGGTGTTGACCGTTGCTCTTGGAGATGGCGCCCCAGCATGCTCCGCGGCGGAATAGCGCGACGACGTGGGGAAAGTCGTTCGGAGCGCAGTCCAGATGCATGACGAGCGGCGGGCGACCATGAATCCACAGTGCGCACGCGGAGACGAGCGCCGCCTCGATGCAGTGCGCGCGGCGCTGCCGCAGTACCTGCTGGACGGAGAGAATAGTCTCGCCGCCGATCTCGTGGTTGGCCGGGATCGCGTTGACGAACCGCTGGATATGCTGCGGAGTC
>Ga0210384_10006395_pt1 | contig 12590 bp, 12 predicted proteins | sample IncBWH2MmetaG_FD_160574 | JGI IMG/M metagenome (GOLD analysis project Ga0210384, IMG submission 160574) | Forest soil microbial communities from Barre Woods Harvard Forest LTER site, Petersham, Massachusetts, United States - Inc-BW-H-2-M | ecosystem: Environmental > Terrestrial > Soil >... | reverse complement strand
TAGCCACCTAGCAATATGCGTGTGTCACTAGCCCTGGCGCGGCCGTTCCCACGGTGACCGACGAGGAAAAAAGCGCAATGTACGAGAGTTACATTGCCCCTTACCTCGCGGGCATAAGCGGCCGGTGCGTGAGAGCCCGCTCCTGCCTGTATACGGTCACGCCGGACTCAGGCTTTGTCATCGATGCCCACCCGGACAGCGAGCGCGTGATCCTCGCCTCACCCTGCTCGGGCCACGGCTTCAAGCACTCGGCGGCGATCGGCGAGGCGCTAGCGGAGTGGGCCATCGACGGCAGCACGCATCTCGACCTCAGTGCGTTCTCGCTGCGGCGACTCGCGTCGCGAGCTTCCTGATGCGGTCGCGGCTGAATCGCGGCCGCAGCCGACCAAACGCGGCACTCGGGTCTCCTGCAGCCTAGGTGGGTCGCGCAGGCACGAGAGTTGCTATGCCTAACGCGTAAGCTGGCAACCGCCACGATGCAATCAAGCGAAGGGCCATGAGGGGATAGAGATGTACGATACAGAGACCCCGGTGTGCGACGCGTCGCGTCGCAAGCAAGACAGAGCGGTCAACGCGTGGATGCGCGCTGCGGCCTATGCGGCCGGTACCGAGCCGGACGATGATTTGTTCGGGCCAATGGGGCCGGAGCTGGAGGAGGCGGACCTCGGGCAGGCAGTTGAATCGAAGAAGCGCGACAACCTCGCGCTGGGTGAAGCCTTACTCAGCATCGGTTTGATTGGCCACGGTGAACTCCGGGACGTGAGGAGCGCCCAGACCGACAGTGGCGACCTGGTCGGGTCGCTGCTGGTCGCCAGCGCTATTCGCAGCCGACTCGGCGAGATTCTGCTGAAGGCCAAACGCATCACGTCATGCCAGCTCGAGTTTGCGCTTGAGATGCAACGCCATCAGGGCGGAATGCTGGGCGAGATTCTCTTGAGTCTCGGCTGGCTCGATCAGGTCACCCTGGACGCAGCGCTCGCCGCGCAAGCGGTTCGCAAGGCTGCCTGAATCCGCGGATCCCTATCCGACCGCGGCTTGGCCGCGCGCAGGAAGCAGCAGGCATAGACCGCAGGTCAGCGCGACCAGGACCGCGGCGACAAGGAAGACGCGGTCGCCAAGGGAGTCATAGAGCGCGCCCCCGAGCAGCAATCCGGCGATGCTGGCGATGGCGCCGGCGCTGCTTGCAAACCCTTGCACCGCCCCCTGTGCGCCGCGCTCCGTCGTGCGCGCCAGGATCGCCAGCAGCGACGGCCACATGATCCCGTTCCCGATCGCCAGCAAGCCGGTTCCAAGATAGATCAGCGCGGCAGAACCCGACGTGAAGAAGGGAAAGCTCGCGGCGAGCAGGAGACTGCCGCCGATGGCGAGTTCGCGCTCGGCGAAGTGTTGCGACAGGCGGTTCAGCACCGGCCCCTGCACCAGTGCCATCATCAGACCCATCGCCGCGAAGTACGTGCCGATCTGAGCTAGCGACCAGTGAATGCCCGTGGTCGCATAAACAGGAAACGCGACATAAAAGAGATTGAACGCAAAGAAGACGAGGAAATACACCGTGAGCTGGAGCTTCATCGCGGGCAACAGCAGGACTTCGCGCAGCGACAGCTTGTGCATAGGGAGGATGCGGTAGCACTCTTTCTGCTCTTGCCCGAACAACTTCCTCACGCTGGCGCGCTCCGGGTCCGCCGCCAGAACGCAGGGCGTCGATTCCGGCACGCCGAAAGCGATGATCAAACAGGCAACCGTCGAAATGAGCAGCGCGGCGACGACGGTTTCGACTTCACCCATCGCTGCTGCGCCGAGCAGTCCGGCCAGCGCCGGACCGAAGACAAAACCCAGATTGGAGGCGACCGCCATTCTGCCGAAGTTGGCGGCGCGGTTGGAATCATCGCTGATGTCCGCCAGGTAGGCATTGGCGATGGACACGTTGCCACCGGCAAGCCCGGCCAGCGCGCGCGCGAAGAACAACGCAACCAGCGGCACGGTCAGGGGGAATGCGCCAAGTAGCCGCGAGTCTATGCTCAGCAGCGGCACGCTCGGCAGCGTTGTCGCGGCCAGAAAAATGACCCACGAGGCAACGGTTCCCATCTCGCTCACAAGCAGGATGCGGCGGCGCCCATAACGATCGGACCAGCGCCCGAGCAGTGGCGCGGCGAACAGCTGGAACAAGGAGTAGGTGGCACCCATTAGCCCGAAGACGAGCGCATTGCCGCCATAGCGCGTTACGAGAAAGACCAGCGACGGCATGACGATGCTGAACGCGAGTGTCCCGACGAAGTTGACCGTCAGGATCGGGAAGATCGACACCTTGGCTGAAGCGCGGCTCACGGTGCAAACAACGTACCCGGTTGCGACCGATTTGTCGAAGGCAGAGGCCCTGCTGCCGGCTGCTGCAAGCCCGAATGCAGACCGCAACGGGCGAGATCGTCCGGGCTGCTCTCCGCTCCGGGGACGGCGGCGAACTGGCGTAAGATTGACGGGCAAAATTCCCGTGACGTTGCGCAATCGATGGCCGAATCACCTGACTGGGCATTCCCCGCGGAGCTGCAGCCCAAGGCAAAAGAGCTTCGCTTCGATCTCGGACGGGCGCTGAACGCGGTCGTCATGCTGCGCTCCGAAGTCCCCGAGGATGCGTTCACAGCGTCGATTCTCGGCACCGAGCGAACGGGCAGCGCGGTCGTCATTCGCGACGATGGATTGATGCTCACGATCGGCTATCTGATCACCGAGGCGGACTCGATCTGGCTCACGGCCAACGACGGCAGCGTCGTCGCGGGCCACCCGCTGGCGTACGACGCGGCAACCGGCTTCGGTCTCGTGCAACCCCTCGGCCGCCTCAGCGCGCCGGCGCTTGCGCTGGGCGCCGCCACGTCCGCGCAGGTCGGCGATAAAGCGATTGTCATTGCCTATGGCGGCCGCGAGCACGCGCTCAAGACGGAGATCATCGGCAAGCGCGAGTTTGCCGGCTATTGGGAATATGTGCTCGACGCGGCGCTGTTCACCTCGCCAGCACATCCGCAGTGGGGCGGAGCTGCGCTCGTCGACGTGAATGGCACGCTGCTCGGCATCGGGTCGCTGCTGGTGCAGGAAGCGCAGGAGGGCGAGCCGGTGCAAGGTAATATGTTCGTGCCGGTGGACCTGCTCAAGCCGATTCTCGACGACATGCTGAGATTTACCGCCCCGGCCCGTCCGCCGCGGCCTTGGCTTGGCATGTACACGGCCGAAGCGGAACAGCGCCTGGTCGTCAGCGGGCTCGCCCGGGGCGGCCCGGCGGAATCTGCCGGCATGCGTCTTGGGGATGTCGTCGTCGAAGTCGCCGGCACCCGCGTATCCGGCCTGGCAGACATGTACCGCAAGGTCTGGAGCCTCGGCCCGGCCGGCGTGGCGGTGCCGCTCACAGTCGCACGCGACCGCGAGCTGTCGCAGCTTCTCGTACATTCAGCAGACCGCAGCGACTTTCTGAAGAAGCCGCAGCTGCAGTGATGCGCGGGTTCGTGCGCGGGTACAATCCACGGAAATATCCGCCTGATCGACAGTGCTGCGATGGACATCAGCCACCTCCACCTCCACGTGCGCGACCGCGGGCTCGCTGAGACCTTCTACCGCCGCTGGTTCCGCCTCGAAACTAAGAGCGCCGACGATGCGATCACGTTCATGACCGGAGACAAGGATTTCCTCCTCGCACTGATGCATGACCCGGCGCCGGAGCCGGTGCCGCCGTGGTTTCACTTCGGCGTGCGCGTGGAATCGGCGCAGCGCGTTCGCGACATCCTTGCTGCCATGCAGGCCACTGGGGTGCCGATCGTGAAGCCTCTATACGAAGACGACACGTTCGCATCGTTCCGTTGCGCCGATCCCGATGCGCACGCTATCGAGGTGTTCTGGCAAGGTTGAGCGCGACCGCTGCGACCGGCGAGGAGAGCCACAGTCCGCAAGCCGCCCGGGCGGCGCGGCCGCCCCCAAGCGCGACGGTATGTTCTAATCTGCTGTGGTGCGCCACCGCGGCATCGCCCGCGGCGCGCCGTTGAAGGGGGTGTGCGCGTGAGTCGTTTCGCCGTGGCGCTTGTCGTGAGCCTGCTCGCCTTTGCTGCTCAGGCCGAAACGCTGTTGCGGGTTATTGCCTTCGACGGTGGCTGGAACCTGCCGCTTTGGGCGGCGCAGCGGCAGGGCTTCTTCGAAGCGAACGGCGTCACCGTGCAGCTCTCCTACACCCCGACGTCGGTGTACCTCGTTACCTCGCTTCTCGATGGCCGATTCGATATCGCGCTGGCCGGCATGGATAACGTCGTTGCCTATCAGGAAGGACAGGGCGAAGCAACGATCGCCGGCAAGCCCGACCTGTTCGCCTTCCTTGGTAGCGACGCCGGTTTCGCGTCGCTTGTAGCCGTACCGGCAGCAGGGAGTTTCGCCGACCTGAAGGGCAAGACGGTGTCGGTGGATGCCTTGACGACCGGCTATGCCTTTGTGGTGCGCGAACTGCTCGCGCGCAACGGCCTCGCCGAATCGGACGTCACGTTGGTTCGCGCGGGCGGTACGGCGAACCGCTACCGCGACCTGATCGCAGGCAAGCACGACGCGACGCTGCTGCGTACTCCCTTCGAGCTGCTGGCGCGCCAGCGGGGCTTCCACCAGCTTGCGGCCGCCGAAGCGCTGGGCGCGTATCAGGGTACGGTCGGCGCCGCGCGCCGCTCGTGGGCCGCCGGCCACGAGAAGGAGCTGATCGGTTTCCTGCGCGCATACCGCTCCGCGGTTGAGTGGCTCTACGACCGTGCCCATCGTGAGCTCGTCGAAGCCATCCTCGTGGCCAACATTCGCGACATGACGCCGTCGCTCGCAAAGCAATCGTATGATTTATTGCTCGCCGATAAAGGGGGAATAACGCGCGACCTCGCCCTCGACATGGATGGCATCCGCACCGTGCTGCAGCTGCGCAGCAAGTATGGACTGCCACGCAAGCTGCTCACCGACCCGACGCCGTATATCGACCTCTCGTATTACGGGAAGGCTTTTGGAACACAGTGAAAAGGAGCCGCGTGATGGCGAGAAAGAAAACCAAAGAGCCCACCATCGTCCGCCCCGACGACATTGCTCCGCACTATCGCTGGGACCGGCCGCTGCAGGCCCCCGGCCATTCGCAGGTCGACTTCGAGGAGCGCGTCAATTTCCGGCGCTTGCACGACTACCGACTTGCCCGCACGCGCGCCGCGCTGGCGACCTCGGGGCTGGGCGCGCTACTCTGCTTCGACCAGCACAACATCCGCTACATCACCAGCACGGTGATCGGCGAGTGGGCCCGCGACAAGCTGACCCGCTACGCGCTGTTGACCGGCACCGGCGACCCTTACATTTGGGATTTCGGCTCGGCGGCGAAGCATCATCGGTTACACGCGCCGTGGCTGCATCACGATCATTGCCGGGCGGGTCTGCTCGGCCTGCGCGGAGCGGTCGGCGGCGACGGAGCACTGTTCCGCGACGCGGCGCGCGAGATCAAGGCGCTGCTCGACGCTGAGGGTGTGGGCGATATGCCACTCGGACTGGACGTGGTCGAACCGCCGATGCTTTTCGAACTGCAAAAGCTCGGGATCGAGGTCCGCGACGGCCAGCAGACACTGCTCTATGCGCGGGAAGTCAAGAATATCGACGAGTTGACGCTGCTCAACATGGCAGCCGCGATGGTCGATGGCGTCTACCAGGACATTGCCGAGGCGCTCAGGCCGGGCGTCAAGGAAAGCGAGATCGTTGCGCTCGCGACGTCGCGCCTGTACGAAATGGGCAGCGACTGCGTCGAAGCGATCAATTCAATCTCCGGCGAGCGCTGCAGCCCGCACCCGCACAACTTCACCGACCGCCTGATCCGCCCGGGGGACCAGGCGTTTTTTGACGTCATCCAGTCATTCATGGGCTATCGCACCTGCTACTACCGCACGTTCAACGTCGGCATGGCCACGCCGGCGCAACACACGGCTTATCGTTACGCGCGGGAATGGATGGACCGCGCGATTGCGCTGTTGAAACCCGGGGTGACCACCGACCGCATCGCACGCGCTTTTCCGAAGGCGCAGGAGATCGGCTTCGCCAATGAAATGGAAGCATTTGGCCTGAACTTCTGTCACGGGCTGGGGCTTGGCCTGCACGAACGGCCGCTGATCTCGCGGCTCAATTCGCTTAAGGAGCCGATCGAGCTCAAGGTCGGAATGGTATTCGCGGTCGAGACCTACTGCCCGGCAAGCGATGGCATTTCGGCGGCGCGGATCGAGGAGGAGGTTATTCTCACTCCGACCGGGGCGCAGGTGATTTCGCTCTATCCGGCGCAGGAGCTGCCGATCGCCAATCCGTACTGACAGAAAGGAGCACGATGAGCTTGCGGAAAGGGCAGTTTATTGGCCAGCGCCTCTCCCCGGGATATCGCGGCGGAAGGATCGCGGTATGAGCCCGGCGCCGGCGACAGTACGCATCGGCTGGATCGGTACCGGCCGGATGGGCTACGCAATGGCGGAGCGGTTGGCCAGCGGCGGAGCCGCGCTCACCGTCTGGAATCGCACCCGCGCGAAGGCCGAGCCGCTCTCCGCACTTGGAGCGGAGATCGCGCCAGCGCTTTCCGATCTCGCCGCCTGCGACATCGTGTTCTGCATGGTTTCTACCTGGGATGATGTGCACGCGGTCATCGCCGGCCCGGGCGGCCTGCTGTCGCAGCAATCGCGTGGCCCGCGGTTGGTCGTCGAGTGCTCATCGATTTCACTCGAGGGTTCGGCCGCGCTGCGCGAGCTGCTTCGGCAGCGTGGCATCGACATGCTGGCGGCACCGGTTTCCGGCAATGCCAAGGTGATCAAGGCCGGCCGGCTCTCTTTCGTCTGTTCCGGGCCGCGCGCCGCGTTCGACGCCGCGCTGCCGTACCTCAAGATGATCGCCCCTGCCGCAAGCTACGTCGGCGAAGCCGAGCTAGCCCGCATTGTCAAGATCTGCCACAACGTATTCCTCGGCGTGGTAACGCAGTCGCTCGCCGAGATTACAGTCTTGGCACAAAAGGCCGGCGTTTCACGTCACGCCTTTCTCGATTTCATGAACCAGAGCGTGCTGGGCTCGACTTTCACGCGCTACAAGACGCCGGCGTTCGTCAATCTCGACTTCAAGGTCACGTTCACGCCACAGCTCCTGCGCAAGGATCTCGACCTCGGCCTCGATGCCGCCCGGCGCTTTGAGGTGCCGATGCCGCTGGCATCGCTCACGCGCGACATCGTGCAGACGCTTCTCGGCCAAGGCATGAGGGAACAGGACTTCGCGCAATTGCTGTTGCTGCAGGCGGAAGCGTCCGGTATCAAACTCCAGCCGGAAAACGTAGCGGTGAACGATGGTTTGTAAGGACAATTGCTTCCACTCACCGAGCGAAGGAGTTAAAGATGAAGCTGGCGCGACCCGCGTTGCTGCTGCTGATCGCCTGGGCGTCCACTGCGATGGGCCAGGCTTATCCGAACAAGCCGGTTCACATCATCGTGCCGTTCACTGCCGGGAGCGCGACCGACATCCTGGCGCGAACGTTCGGGCAGAAGCTCTCGGAGATCTGGAACCAGTCGGTCATCGTCGAAAACCGGCCCGGCGCGGGCGGGACGATAGGCGCCGCGGTTGTCGCGAAGGCTGCTCCCGACGGCTATACACTGCTCGTGCACTCCGCGGCACAGGCGTACAACCCGTCGATCTATCCCAGCCTACCTTACGATACCGTCAAGGACTTCGTCGACATCGCGCCGCTGGGCGGGCAGCCCAACGTGCTCGTGGTGGCCCCGGCGGCGGGGCTGAAGACGGTTGCCGAGCTCATTGCGCAGGCGAAGCAGAAGCCGGGGCAGCTCAACTTCGCCTCGGCCGGCACCGGCAGCGGCACGCATATCAACGGCGAGAAGTTCAAGCTCGCCGCCGGCATTGACGTCGTGCACATCCCCTACAAGGGCACGCCCGAGGCGCTGTCCGATACCCTCGCGGGCCGCGTGACCTACTTTTTCTCGCCGATCTCGGCGGCGCTGTCGTTCGTCCGCGACGGGAAGCTGCTGGCGCTGGCGGTGAGCACCGCCAGGCGCTCCAGCGTGCTGCCCAATGTGCCGACAATCGCCGAATCCGGCTTGCCCGGATTTGACTATTCGCTTTGGGTCGGCATGTTCGCGCCGGCGGGTACGCCCACAGCGATTGTCGACCGAATCGCGCGCGATCTGCGCGCTGCCGAGCAAGCGTCGGATGTGAAGGAGCGTCTCGCGGCGCTTGGCGCCGAACCGATGCCGATGACGCCAGCTGAATTCACGCAGTTCGTGAATTCGGAAATCGTGGATTCCGCGAAAATCGTCAAGGCGGCGGGAATCAAGGTGCAGTAGCGTTGCCGCGACAGCCGCCAGCCGGCGGCGGGTATCATGGACGCGCCAGCGCGATACGAGCCGGCCACCGCGGATACTGCGCCGGCGCGCGATGGGACAGGAGGGGGTTGCGACCATGGCCGAGCCCGAATCAGGCGGCATGACTTTTCCACGCCTGCTGCAAGAGCACGCCGCCCGCCGCGGCGATCTCCCCGCGACGCGGGAGAAGGACCTTGGCATCTGGCAGACATGGACCTGGGCGCAGGTTGCCGCCGAGGTGCGCGCGCTCGCCTGCGGCCTCGCCGCGCAGGGATTCAAGCGCGGCATGCATCTCGCGATCATCGGCGACAACCGACCGCGGCTGTATTGGTCGATGACCGCGGCGCAGGCGCTCGGCGGCGTGCCGGTCCCGATGTACCAGGACGCTCCCGCCGCGGAATTCGTCTACGTGCTCAATAACGCCGCGATCGCCTATGCGGTGGTCGAGGATCAGGAGCAGGTCGACAAGATGCTCGAGGCCACGGCGCAGGTACCGACGCTGCAGCATATCTATTACGACGACCCACGCGGCCTGCGCAACTACAAGGGCGTAACAAGCTTCGAGCGCCTGCTGGAGATCGGCCGCGAATTCGACCGCGCGCATCCGAGCTTTTACGATGCGGAAGTGGCTAAGGGGCGGCCCGATGACGTCTCGATCATGCTCTACACGTCGGGCACCACGGGCAAACCCAAGGGCGTCTGCCAGACGCACAACGCCTTCATCGTCGCCGCCCAGGGCGGTTGTGCCTTTGACAAGCTCACCCCCGACGACAGCATCCTGTCGTACCTGCCGATGGCATGGGTCGGCGACCACCTGTTTTCCTACGCCCAGTGGCTGGTTGCGGGATTCAGCATCAATTGTCCCGAGTCGGGCGACACCGTGATGACCGATCTGCGCGAGATCGGGCCCACGTACTACTTCGCGCCGCCGCGGGTGTTCGAGAATCTGCTTACGCAGGTGATGATCCGGATGGAGGACGCGAGCGCCCTCAAGCGCTGGCTTTTTGCCTACTTCACCGGAGTCGCGCGGCGTTGCGGCGCCGATATCCTCGATGGACGGCATGTAAGGCTGGCCGACCGGGTGCTGTACGCGCTGGGCAACATGGCGGTGTACGGTCCGCTGCGCAATGTGCTCGGGATGAGTCGCATTCGCGTGGCCTATACCGCCGGTGCCGCGATCGGGCCCGACTTGTTTCGCTTCTACCGCTCGATCGGGGTCAACCTGAAGCAGCTCTACGGCTCGACGGAAACCTGCGCCTACGTCTGCCTGCAGCCCGACGGTGGGGTGAAGTTCGACACCGTCGGACAAGCAGCGCCGGGCGTCGAAATCAGGATCACGGAAAACGGTGAGGTTCTGGTCCGCGGGCCGATGCTGCTCAAGGAGTATTACAAGCGGCCCGACGCGACCGCCGAATCGATCGACGCGGAGGGATACTTTCACACCGGCGATGCCGGCATCTTCGAGGAAGGGGGCCAGCTCAAGATCATCGATCGGGCCAAGGATGTGGGCAAGCTCGCGAGCGGCGCGATCTTTGCGCCCAATTACATCGAAAACAAGCTCAAGTTCTTCCCGCACATCAAGGAGGCGGTGGCTTTCGGCAACGGGCGCGACAAGGTTTGCGCGTTCATCAACATCGACATGGGCTCGGTCGGCAACTGGGCCGAGCGGCGCGGCATCCCGTACTCGGGCTACACCGATCTCGCGGCAAAGCCCGAGGTCGCGGAGTTGATCCGGGAGTGCGTCGGCAAAGTCAACGCCGAGCTCGCGCAGGAAGGAGCTCTCGCCGACTCGCAGGTGCAGCGCTTCCTCGTTCTGCACAAAGAGCTCGATCCCGACGACGACGAGCTGACGCGCACGCGCAAAGTGCGGCGCGGCTTCATCGCGGAGAAGTATGCGCTATTGGTCGACGCCCTCTACTCGGGCAAACCGTCGCAGTATATTGAGACCGAGGTCAAGTTCGAAGACGGCCGCACAGGAATCGTCAAAGCAGACTTGCAAATAATCGACGTGGCGCGCGTGATGCCCCTTTCCAAGGCGGCATGACGTTGCGGCACACGCGGCAACTCCGGGTACAGTACCGACCACGCGCACCGACCCATGGCTGAGCGGAACCTCCGGGACCGGATCGTCTTTCATGACGCCATTGAAACCATGGAGGTCGATTTTTCCGACCTGACCTTCACCTGCGCGCAGGACGTCGATGCGTTCTACGACGAAGCGGACCGCGCCCTGTCGGCCACCGGCCGGCGCTGGTATTTCCTGATCGTGTATGAGGGTTCGCTCATAACGCCCGCGGCTTGGGAACGCTTTGCGGCGCGCGGCAAGCAGACCAACATCGCCTACAGCCTTGGCACCGTGCGTGCGGGCGCCAGCGGGGAAAACCGCGAGGCCATTCGCGAACATGCCGGCCGCGAGATGTTTCGCGCCAACATGTTCGCGACGCGTGACCAGGCGATGCTTGCGCTCGGTGAGATGCGCAAGCGCAGACTGGAAACCGGTGCGGCTGCCGATGGCGCGTTCCTCCGCGTCGAGAACATCCATCTGCGCTTTGGCGGCGTTCGGGCCATCACCGGCGTCGGCTTCCAAGTCAATCGCGGCGAAATCTCTTCCATCATTGGTCCGAATGGCGCTGGGAAGAGCTCGATGCTGAACATCATCAACGGCGTGTACCGACCGCAGACCGGCAGCGTGACCTTTCTGGGCCGGACGCATCACCACATGCGGCCGCGCCTGGCAGCCGAGCAGGGCATGGCGCGGACCTTTCAGAACATTGCGTTGTTCAGGGGCATGACGGTGCTCGACAACATCATGACCGGGCGCAATCTGAAAATGAACACCAACTTCCTGCTGCAGGCCGTCTTCTGGGGGCCGGCACGGCGCGAGGAGCTGGAGAACCGCCGCAAGGTGGAGGAGGTCATCGATTTCCTCGAGATCCAGCACATCCGCAAGGTGCCGGTCGGTCGGCTGCCTTACGGCCTGCAGAAACGGGTCGAGCTGGGACGGGCGCTGGCCGCGGAACCCATCCTGCTCCTGCTCGACGAGCCGATGGCAGGAATGAACGTGGAAGAGAAACAGGACATGTCCCGATTCATCCTGGATGTGAACGAGCAATTCGGCACGACGGTGCTGCTGATCGAGCACGACATGGGCGTAGTGATGGATATCTCGAATCATGTCGTGGTGCTGGATCACGGCGAGAAAATCGCCGAGGGTACACCCGACGACGTGCGCGCGGATCCGGTCGTTATCCGCGCCTATCTGGGTGCCGGCTGACCGGCGCAAGCGGCGAATCAACCGCCAAGAAGCGAACATAGATCATGCAGTTCTTCTTCGAGGTTCTGATCGGCGGATTGCTCTCCGGAGTCATGTACTCGCTGGTGGCAATCGGTTTTGTGCTCATCTACAAAGCGTCAGGCGTGTTCAACTTTGCGCAAGGCGCGATGGTGTTCTTTGCCGCTCTGACCTGCGTGAGCCTGGTCGAGCGTGGTTTCCCGTTCTGGGCGGCAGTGCCGCTCACGCTCGCCGTAATGGTGGCGCTGGGCCTGTTGATCGAGCGCGTCGTCCTGCGGCCGCTGGTCAACCAACCCCCGATCACGCTGTTCATGGCGACCATCGGATTGACGTTTTTCATCGAAGGGCTGGCGCAGATGCTCTGGGGCGCCCAGCCGCACGGATTGGACATCGGGATCGAAGACGAGCCCTGGCAATGGATCGCCGATGCAACGGGCATGAACGTTTCCAAGTTCGATGTCTCCGTAGCCGGGATCGCTGCCGTGCTGGTGACCTCGTTGGCGCTGTTCTTCAGCCGGACCCGCATCGGTCGAGCGCTGCGCGCCGTCGCCGACGATCACCAGGCGGCGCTTGCCGTGGGGATTCCGTTGCAGCAGATCTGGGGCATCGTGTGGGCGGTCGCCGGCTCCGTGGCGCTCGTCGCAGGCCTGCTGTGGGGTGCGCGCAACGGGGTGCAGTATGCCCTCACGTTTCTTGCGCTCAAGGCGCTACCGGTACTCATCCTCGGTGGTTTTGAATCGATACCCGGCGCTATCGTTGGCGGGCTGATCATCGGCGCCAGCGAAAAACTCGCCGAGGTCTATATAGGGCCCTATGTCGGGGGCGGCGTCGAAGGGTGGTTCCTGTACGTGCTGGCGCTGCTGTTCTTGCTCATTCGACCGGAGGGGTTGTTCGGTGAGAAACACATCGACCGGGTCTAGATGCGT
>Ga0210384_10006394_pt1 | contig 12593 bp, 12 predicted proteins | sample IncBWH2MmetaG_FD_160574 | JGI IMG/M metagenome (GOLD analysis project Ga0210384, IMG submission 160574) | Forest soil microbial communities from Barre Woods Harvard Forest LTER site, Petersham, Massachusetts, United States - Inc-BW-H-2-M | ecosystem: Environmental > Terrestrial > Soil >... | reverse complement strand
GCCGACTGTACTTCCGCGCAACGCCGGTCAGCAACAACGCCAGACCGAGGGCCAATACTTGCAGCAAGTGACTCGGTGAGAGAAGAGCCAACGTAGCGAATATTCCAACACCCGCAGATAAGGTAATCGCTAGTGCTGTCTTCATCGCGAACTCCTTCACCCCAACCCCAACTCGAAACGCAAACCTAGTTCATACTCTCCACCACCATAGCGATTCCCTGCCCTCCACCAATGCACGCCGTCGCCAGCCCATATTTCTTCTTTCTGCGGCGAAGCTCGTACAGCAGCGTGATCACCAGACGCGTGCCGGTTGCCCCCAGCGGATGTCCCAAAGCAATCGCGCCGCCGTTGACGTTTACTTTTTCGCGATCGAGGCCGAGTTCCTTTTCGACTGCCAGGTATTGCGCGGCGAAGGCTTCGTTCACTTCGATCAGATCAATGTAATCCAGAGTTAGTCCGGCTTTTTGCAAAGCAATCTTGGTGGCTGGCACAGGCCCGCGGCCCATCACTTTAGGATCGACTCCAGCAATGCCCCAGCTCACCACGCGCCCCAGCGGCCGAATGCTGCGCTTGCCCGCTTCATCGAGCGACATGACAACCACCGCGGCTGCGCCATCCACAATTCCACTGGCGTTGCCGGCGGTAACCGTCCCGCTTTTTCCGAATGCCGTCCTGAGCTTGGCCAAGCCTTCCAGAGTAGTCTGGGGACGCCGGTGATCGTCTTCGGTCAGCGATTCACCGGTGGCCTCGCCCTTGGAATTTTTCAGCGCTACCGGAACCAACTCTTCCTGCAGGCGTCCATCTTTGTAGGCCGCGTCCGCACGCTGCTGGGAGCGTAAGGCAAATTCATCCTGCGTCTCGCGCGTGATGCCTTGTTGCGAGCCGTAAAGCTCGGCGGTATTTGCCATATACAGTCCGCAATAGCTGTCGAGCAGCGCGACCATCAGCGAATCTTCCAACTTGCCTCCGGGCGCGAGGTTGAAACCGTCGCGTCCGCGAATGCTGAAGGGCGCCTGAGACATCGCTTCCATGCCGCCGGCGAGAACCACGTTGGCCTCGCCCAACTGGATCATCTGCGCAGCATTGACGATGGCCTGGATGCCGCTTCCACAGAGCCGGTTCACGGTGAGTGCTGGCGTCTCAATGGGCAGGCCTGCGCGCAAAGCCACGTGCCGCGCGCCATAAATGGCATCGCCTGATGTTTGTTGCGCGTTGCCGAAAACCGCGTGATCGAATTCCTTGGGATCAAGCCCGGCGCGCTCGATGGCGCCTTTGCCAGCGATAGCGCCCAATTCCTGGGCGGTAAAGTCTTTCAGCTTGCCGCAATATCGCCCAAAGGGTGTACGGGCTCCGCTCACGATGGCGATGTCACCGGTTTTCAGCATGTGGATTTCCTGGTGGTCTTTGAAAACAGATTGGTTCCGCGCGCAGCGATCAGCTGGTTAGTTTATCAGCGGGGATGCAGTCCCTGCCACAACGCGGCCCAGTCCAGAACGTAAGCCGCGAAGCGGCACAAGAATGTGGCCCAGGGCGTTAGCCCTGGGTGGCAACCGGGAAACGGCGGAGCCTAAATGGGCGACAGAAACGGACTCTTGCGCCCCCTTTGGGGGCTCAGATTTGGCTTGGCCTCCGACCCACGGCTTGCGCCCTGGGCTGCATTCTTGCGGCGCTGCGCGGCTGGTCTAACCGCTACGCAACCGCGGCCGCAGCGACCGCGTTGGCCAGGCTGACGATCCGGCCCATGCCTTGGGCCACAGCCGTATCGAGCGCCTTGTCGGCGCGATTGATGACCTCGGTGACGATATCCACGGGATCAAACTGCTGGCGTACGACGGCTTCAGCCAGGCCGGCGCTGAACGGGACTATCTCGTCCGATAGTCTTACCTCCGCGAGCAGCTTGCGCAATTTCTCGATTGCCATCACCGCTTCCTTCTCCGCGGTTTCTCCGAGGACCAGCGCGATTGTCGTCTTCTCGTAGCGGAAAGCAAGATCATTCTGCCGGATATTGGCGGCGAATAGTTGCCCGATCTGCTGCATGGCCGCCTCGACAGCTTTTTCTCCGTGCTCCTTCAGCATGGCTGAGCTTTTGCCGAACTGCATCAACGTCACCGTGACTGGAGTGCTCTGCTGGAGGGCGCGTCGGGTCTCCGCCATCAGGAGATCGATGTACGAAGCCCGTTTGAGCAATCCGGATTGCTCATCGGTGACTGACAGACTCTTGACCAGGCGGCGCAGTCCGGCATTGGTGAGCGCAATCACAATCTGTTCGCTGATGGTCTTGAGTACGACGACATCGCCGGCGTGCCAGCTCCGGACGGAGTTCTGAGCCAGCAGAAGCACGCCCACATGGTCCTGACCGTCGCTGAGCGGCAGGGCCAACAGGGAGGTGATCCCCAGATCCACCAGGACTTCGCGAATCTCCTGCAACTCGGGCGCGGCGAGGGCGTCAGGCAAGGTTAGCGTGCCCTGGCTGATGGCGGCATCCTGCACCGCAGTGACCAGGCGGCTCAAGGCCTGAGCGTCTCCGGCGTTTACGCTTTCGCTGTGGTACTCCTTGACCGCGCTCGGCACCATCCCCGGCTTGCGTGTGGCTACGATGCAGCGGCTGATCTTCCATTGCGCTCCGATTTCAGCGACTGCCGTGGACATAACCGCATCGGCATTGGTCTGGCGGTAAAGCTTACGAGTGATGTCCGCCACTTTGGTGAAGCTGTTGACGTCGGCAGATTCTGTCGGCGCAGACACGCGCGCTGGCGGGGCCGCAGACGCTGGGGTCGCTTTTGCCGCGGAACTCGCAGGCGCATGGGGAGCTGAATCCGAATGATGCGGCGTCATACCTGCGGCCAGGTACAACTGCTGCAGGTCCTGATTGCGCTCTTCTTCACGCGGGAAAAGTTCCTGAATGCGTTGCAGGCGCTCAATCGCTTTGGAGCGCATGCCGTACTGCACCAGGATTTCAGCCTGCAGCATGAGGTCCTGCAGGGCGGCGGCGCCCAGTGTGGGCCCTTCAGTCTTGACCGGTTCAGACGCCGTCTTCGCCATGCTGGTAAAGCGCGAGGCGATGACCTTGAAGCGGTTCTCGTCAATCTTGCCGCGCAGCATTTCCAGGCGCTTGTGGTGGCCGGGCTCGTAGGCGTCCACGTCGGCGGCGCGATCCAGGCATTCGGCAGCCTTGGCGTAGTTACCCATGCCGCAGTGCAGATCGAAGAGCTTAAGCAAGGTCTGACAATAGTCGCCTTCGCGGTTGGAGGCGTTGAAGAGCTCGCTCATGAACTCCAGTAGATCGGGCGAGCCGCGGTGCTTGGCCGCTACATCCTGCAACATCGCGACAAAAGCGCGGCGGTCACCCTTGTTGCGCTGAGACTGCTCTAGCTTGCGGGCCAGCGCAACCGCTTCAGCGTCCTGCTGCGCGTCGACTAGTAATCCGATGAGGTCAACAACCTCTTGCTGGCGCGACGGGTTCTGCTGAAAAAGTTGCCAGACTAGCGGTTCCGCATCGGTCAGCCGATTCGCGGACAGCAGCGCGTTAACGTAACTCTCACGCGTTTCCAGGCTCGCGTCCTGCGCCTTGGCCAGCGGCTCCAGCACAAAAATAGCCGCCCCCACCTGGCCCTGCGCGATCAGGTTCTTGCCATAGCTCAGAGCCGCCTTCGTGTCGCCGGGGTCTTCGGTATAGGCGCGTTCGAACCATTGGGCAGCGTTGGCACCGGAGGCCTCTGTCATCTCGGCCAGCTTGAGGAAGGCTGCGGATGCGCCGGCTTTGTCTCCGGTTTGCGAAGAGAGCTCACCCAGCCGCAGGAAGTTTCTTTCCGCCGGCTCGAGCGCCACCAGGCGCTTCAGGACCATCAGGCAATCCTGCTGACGTCCATTCTTGCTCAGGTCTTCCAGCGCGCTCTCGTAAGTCTCCAGCGCAAGCTTCCGGTTTGAGGTTTCAAGGATCTGCCCAAAGTGCATCTTTTGGATGCTGGTTGGAGCTGCGTAACGGGCCAGTTTCTTGTAGGTGAGGCTGGCTCGGGTGTTTTCTCCGGCCGCGATCTGGCGCTCAAACAAATCGCCCAGCAGCTTTACCGCTTCCGCAGTGCGTTGCAAAGAAAGGCAGATATCGGCTGCCATCTGGCGCACGTTATCATTTTGCGGGTCTTCCGCGAGGACCTGCATGTACTCGTCGAGGGCCTCGCCGGTCTTGCCCTTTTGCAAGAGCTTTTCGGCGCGTTCTACTCGGCGCGCGATCTCGGCTCGGTCCATTCGTTTGGTCGGATCTGCCATGAGAGACACGGGTAACGTACGTAGTAACCCAAGTGAGATTTTAGGGGTCGGTACTCGCAGCGGCAACGAAGTCGGGTACTGCGGAGATTACGAAAGTCACGCGAATATTTCTTTGGTAAAAAAAGTGTTTCCGGTATAAGTGCCGGATGTCAGCAGAAGAGGAGGAACGAGGACTTCGCCACCAGCTGAGCGCCGGCCAGATGGCAATGGTCGCCGTGGGCGGGTCCATCGGGACTGGACTGCTGCTGGGATCGGCCGCCGCTCTCGAAATTGCGGGACCAGGAGTGATCCTCAGTTTCATCCTGGCGGCATTTATCACTTTGACCGTGGCCCTGGCCCTGGGCGAACTCTCGAGCATGCATCCCGCGGCTGGCTCGTTCGGAGTCTACGGCGATCTTTATCTGAACCAGTGGGCCGGATTTATCGCGCGAGCTGGATACTGGGCGGCAATCTCAATTTCCATCGGCGCGGAGCTGGTGGCTTCCGCCACCTACCTTACTTATTGGCTTCCGTCTGTTCCGGCATTGTTTTGGGTGCTGCTTTTTTCGGTCCTGCTGCTGCTGATCAATCTTCGCAGCGTGGGCAACTACGGACGCTTCGAATACTGGTTCGCCATGATCAAGGTCGCAACCATCGCTGCGTTCGTCCTGCTGGGGGCAGTGTTGTTGCTGAGCGGCCGGGTGACACCGCAATACACGGCGCACGGCGGCTTCCTGCCCCGCGGCCCGCTGGCTCCGTTGTTGGCCATGGGCTTCGCTCTCTATACATTCGGAGGAATTGAATTTGTAGCCATCACCACCGGAGAGTCGCGCTCGGCCGAGGAAATTCCCCGTGCTATCAAGCTGAGCTTCGCGGTGCTAGCTTCGGTTTATCTGGGAGCGATCATCATCCTGGTCGGAGTGATGCCGTGGAACCGTGCCGGCGTCACCGAGAGCCCTTTCGTTACCGTTTTCCGTCACGCCCACATCCCGGCGGCATCGCACATCATGACGTTCGTGATCCTTACGGCCGCGCTCTCGGGCGCGAACGGGGCGCTCTATGCCGCTTCGCGCGTCCTGTTTTCCCTGGCGCGGACGGGGTGGGCGCCAGCGATTCTGGGACGGCTCAGTGCATCGAGATCGCCCAGACCCGCTCTGCTGGCTTCGTCCTACGGTATCGTGCTCGCGCTCGTGCTGGAGAACTGGGCGCCGAAGAATGCCTTCGTTTGGATTCTTAACGCAGCACTGGTGGGAATGCTACTGGGCTGGCTGGTTTCCCTGGCGGCACACATCAGTTTCCGCAAGCAGCTTTCTACCAGCCAACTGGCAGCGTTGCCCATACGATCTCCGCTCGGGGGATGGGGCTCGGCGATGGGCTTTGTACTCATCATCGTGGCGATCATCGAGACCGGCTGGACTTCTCACCTGACGCTGATCAGCGGGGCCGTTTATATGATCGTTCTGACCATGGCTTATTTTCTGTTGAAGATGTAGTGTGGGGCGGACACTCCTGTCCGCCGCTTTGACTTTGATCTTGCGGACGCAAATCTCGTTCGCGCCTTCGGAACAAATCCGGAGCAACGACGATCTAAGAATACAAAATCAACTTCAAAGGCGGCGGACAAGAGTGTCCGCCCCACACCGACGTACAATATCGGGATGGCTGATGAACTCCTCCGCTATCGTCCCCAGTTCCCTATCCTGGAACGGACCACATACTTGATCAGCAATTCGCTGGGGGCCATGCCGCAAGGCGTTTACGAAGCCATGAAAGGTTACGCCGACATCTGGGCCACACGCGGGGTGCGGGCGTGGGAAGAACGCTGGTGGATGCTGGCGGCGCAAGTCGGAGACGAGATTGGCGCGCTGATGAACGCTCCTGCAAGCTCGGTCTCGACCCACCAGAATGTCACAACCTGCCAGGCCGTCGTAGCTTCGTGCTTCGATTTCTCGGGTAAACGCAATAAAGTGGTGTACAGCGACTTGAACTTCCCTTCGGTGATGTATTTCTGGGAGGCCCAACAGGCATACGGCGCTCGCGTGAACATGGTCAAGACCGACGACGGCATCACGGTTCCCCTCGACCACCTGCTAAACGCCATCGATGAACAGACGCTGCTGGTCCCGGTATCGCACGTGATCTTCCGCAGCGCGTACATTCAGGATGCCAGGGCGATCATCGAGAAAGCCCACAAAGTTGGGGCGCGCGTCGTGCTCGACACCTTTCAATCCCTCGGTACGGTGCCAGTTGACGCGCAAGCGCTCGATGTTGACTTTGTTTGCGGCGGCGTTTTGAAATGGCTTTGTGGAGGCCCAGGCGTCGCCTATCTGTATGTCCGTCCGGACCTGGGAAAAAAGCTCCAGCCAAAATTTACCGGTTGGTTTGCTCACCAGAATCCCTTTGGCTTCGAAGTCGGACCCACCCGCTACAGCGATCCCCCGTTTCGCTTCATGAACGGCACCTCTCACATCCCCGCGTTGGAAGCGGCACGTCCTGGACTGAAGATCATCGCCGAGGTTGGAATTGATCGAATCCGGGAGAAATCGAAGCGGCAGACTTCCCGTTTGATCGAGCTGGCCTCGGCACACGGATGGCACGTGAATTCCCCTCGCAACGCAAAGGACCGCGGCGGAACGGTTTCGATCGACATGCCCGGTGCCGAAGCAGTCTGCGGCGAGCTGCTCAAGCGGGACATCCTGGTTGACTATCGTCCCAAAGCCGGTGTCCGCATGTCTCCGCACTTCTACAGTAAAGATGAAGAACTGGAAACGGCGATCGCCGCGGTAGAAGAAATCCTGAAAGAAAGATCGGTAGCGTCGAAATAATGGAGGACGGGCGTCCTCGCCCGTCAATGTGGGCGCGAGCGTTCCGCTCGTGCGGCCGAGCGAAGCCCGGCTCGCAGGCGAGTGCACCAGCCTTCTCACCTCCCATGCCCCGCACTCCCGAACTTCTCCACTAAAATAGCGAAGTGAGCGATCCCGTCCGCATAGGAATTCTCGGGGATTACGATCCCAAGTCTCCCACTCTTCCGGCCGTAGAGAAGTCGCTCCAGCACGCCGCCACGCAACTGAATCTACCCGTCGAAGGAAAGTGGATCGCAACCCCGAGCCTCCTGGAGCCCGGCGCAGAAAAGAAGCTGGAGAGCTTCGATGGAATTTGGGCTGCGCCGGGCAGCCCTTACAAGAGTTTCGACGGCATGTTGAAAGGCATTGAATTCGCCCGGCGACGCGACTGGCCTTTCCTGGGCACCTGCGGCGGCTTCCAATATGCTTTGATCGAGTGCGTCCGCAACGTGCTGGGCATCAAGGATGCGGATACTGCCGAGAACAATTCCGGCTCGAAGAACATCGTCATTTACCCCGTGGCCTGCGCCGTACCCGATCGCGCCAAAGGTGCGCCCAAGCTTTCAGGCGCGATACCGGAGATCCGTCTGCGTCCGGGCTCCTATCTCCAGTCGTACTATTCGCAGGATACGGTCGCGGAAGAATTCTTTTGTAATTTTGAAGTCAATCCCGACTACGAGTGGGCCGCCATGGAAGCCGGGTTCCCGGTGGTTGCGCGTGGCCCGCAAGGCGAGATCCGGGCCATCGAATCGCCCACCCACCGTTTCTACATTGCGACATTGTTCCAGCCACAACTCTCATCAAAACCCGACAAGCCCCATCCTCTGGTGCAAGCGTTCGTGCAGGCAGCTGCCGACTGGGGAAGAAAGAAACTGGACGATAGTGTTCTGGAATAGCGGACGTGGGGCGTCAGACGTCGGACCTCGGCAAGAACTGCGTAGGGGCAGGTCTCAAACCCACCAGGTCGATCGAAGCTCGACAGGGGGGTGCTCTTCGTCACATCTGAATTAATTCAAACGCCGGATAGCTCTGCACCAACTCGCTAAAAGCCTCTACCGGAGATCCAGCCGGCACCGGAAAATATCTCTGAACTTCCCGCCTGAACTGATCCAGATAAGCCTTTAGGATTTCAGGCTTCTCCTGATCCGAGAGCGCGCGAAGCCCCAATTTTAGTCGTTTGCTTCCCTTCTTGAGGGTCACTTCTCCGGCCGCCTCGGCGTTGCGCACCCATTGCGTGTGGCCACGCGGCGCCACCAGAAACCGCTTCCCGCCGAGCTCCAGCAGATCAATCGGCGTGGAATAAATCTTCCCGCTTTTGCGTCCACGGACCTGCAGAAGGTAATTGTAGGAAAAGCCCAGGCCGAGACCCACCACAAATCCAAAAATCCGATTGAAGACACGCTCACCCGCGCTGGGTGCGCGAAACGAAGGAAGAGGGGAATTCATAACTTGAACTCTATCCCAAAACTGTCATCCCGAGCGCAGCCTTTGCCGCGCCGAGCGCGAGAAAGGCAAGTCGAGGGACCTTGTGTTTGGCCGGTACAGCGTTAGGTTTTCACGAACTTCAGAGAAGCCGAATTCATGCAATAGCGAAGCCCGGTAGGCTGAGGCCCGTCATCGAAGACGTGTCCCAAATGCGCATCACACAGAGTGCAAGCCACCGCGCTTCTAACCATGCCATAACTCGTATCGTTGATGGTGCGAACGTTCTCCTCCGCAATCGGCTGCCAGAAGCTGGGCCAGCCGGTGCCAGATTCAAATTTCGTCTCCGAGCTGAAAAGCGCATTGTCGCAACAGATGCAACGGTAGAGACCCTTGTCGTGAAGGTTCCAATACCTTCCGCTAAAGGCAATTTCAGTGTCCGCATGGCGGGTGATATCGAATTGCCCTGGCGACAGCTGCTTGCGCCACTCATCGTCGCTCTTCACCACCTTGGCAACGTGGACTTCTGGAGACGCTGTCCGGAATCGGAAAACTGCACAATCGTGACCTCGCCTGGATCGCCCTTCGGCATCGCCGCTTCGATCAGCCGCGGTTTGTGCAGCGACCATAGCGCAGCGCCGGCAATCGCTGAAACCGAGAAGCCCAGAAACGCGCGACGCCTCACGTTGATCGATGAAGCATCCTTGTCGAGCTCAGAATCGAACATAGCTCACTCCTCTGACACGGACAGACGCGCCGCTACTTTCCCGTATAGAGTTCGGGAAATTCCTCGCGCAGATGGGCGACCTTGGGCGCGTCGTTGTAAACAATGTAGGGCTGATCGGGATGAAGCGTCGCGTAGTTCTGATGGTAAGCCTCGGCCGGATAGAACGCTTTCAGGGGCACAACCTGGGTCACAATCGACCGCGGAAATACTTTGGCTTTGTCGAGCTCCGCGATATACGCTTCCGCAATCTTCTTCTGTTCGTCGTTGTTGTAGAAAATCACCGAGCGGTACTGGGTGCCCTCGTCCGGCCCTTGCCGGTTCAGCTGCGTAGGATCGTGCGCCACCGAGAAAAACACACGCAGCAACTCTCCATAGGTAATCTGTGCAGGATCGTATGTAATCTTCACCGATTCGGCGTGTCCGGTTTCGCCGGTGCTGACGACTTCATATTGCGCAGTCCTGGCTTCTCCACCCGAATATCCCGAGGTCGCGTTCTTCACGCCTTTTACATGCTGGAAGACAGCCTGAATGCCCCAGAAACAACCTCCAGCCACTACTGCAGTTTGTTCACCAGACTTCGCCGCCTTCGCGGCGTCCACAGGCGGACCCGGAATGGCAACCCCGGCCGCATTTCCCGCAGTACACGCCACCGTAACCGCGACCACAGCCAGGAACAATACAAAAGCATAAGCAAAAGACTTGAACATTTACAGACACTCCTCCAGCCAGTTTTTCGGCCGCAGTTATTAGAGTACTGAGATGGATAAAAGTTTCGCCGGGTGAATGGCCCGCAGGTCACACACCTGACTCGGTTTTTCGCTCGTAACCGACGCAGGAGAGGACTGGCAGCCGGGGATATTTCTTGAAGCGGGAGTCGGTCAAGGCCAGCTGGCACATAACGAATACCGAACCGCGATCGGACTTGATGCGCCGGGCATGAGAGCAGTCCGCGCAGAGTCCGGACACGGTAGCGGACGCTGCGTTTTTCCGAGGAGCACTCACTGGTTCAGAATAACAGCCGAGATCTGGTTCGATTTGAGTGACGCGGAGGGCGGGATGCCCTCCGGACAGCCGGCGCTACCCAGGACTGTCATCCTGAGCGCAGCTCGTGCTTCGCGAAGCGAAGCGCCAGCGGAGTCGAAGGACCCTCTTAACTTTCGCCGAGAACCTTGCTCTTTCCGTTTCAACAGCGCCGCCAGTTCACGCCTCCACGTCACAATGGGATCAAAGGGCCCTTCGACTACGTCGACCCGTTCGCGAGCGAATGGGCTGCCTTCGCTCAGGATGACAACTCTTGAATTTAGTCTCTTGACATTCGCCTTCCCTTCGCCCAAAATTGCGCTATGGCAATCACCAGACGGCAACGGCAGGTCTACGACTTCATCTCTGAGTTCGTACAGAAGAATGGATACTCGCCCTCCTTCGAAGAGATTGGCCAGGGCTTGGAGCTGAGCTCTCTGGCGACGGTGCACAAGCACATTTCCAATCTGGAGAAGAAGGGGCTACTGACTCGCGACTACAATCGCAGCCGTTCTATCGACCTGCTGCCGCCCAAGGGACGGCTCAAGCAAGCCATGGCTGTGAATACGACGATGGTGCTGCCGCTGGTGGGCCGCATCGCCGCCGGCCAGCCGATCGAGGCGGTGCAAAGCAACGAGACCATTTCCCTCGCCGACTTCGTGCGCTCGAAAGAAGTGTTTGTGCTTGAAGTCCGCGGCGATTCCATGCAGGACGAGGCCATTCTCAATGGCGACTATGTGATGGTGGAGAAAAGCAGGACCGCGCACAACGGAGACATCGTAGTCGCCCTGGTCGAAGGAACCGATGCCACCCTCAAACGCTTTTACCGTGACGGCGAAAATATTAGGCTTCAACCCTCGAATGCCAGCATGAAACCCATCATCGTGCCGGCCGCTTCGGTCGAGGTGCAGGGCAGAGTGATTGGAGTGTTGCGGAAGTACTGACCCAGCTTCTAGCTCCTGGCTTTTAGCTCCTCGCTAGAGCACAAGATAGAGACATTGACATAAAAAAACGCCCGGGTCATGAACCCGGGCGTTTGATCTTTGGCTAACGATTGAAGACCGACGACTGACGGCTGCTTCACCCAACGTGCTTATCAATCGCCTTCTGAATCGTTTCCTTGGGCACGTAGCCTACGATTTGTTCTTTCACCTGTCCGCCCTTGAATACCAGCAGAGTAGGGATGCCGCGGACTCCGTAGCGCATGGGCGTGGCGCTGTTACTGTCGACATCCATTTTGCCGACTTTGATCTTGCCGTGGTAGTCCTTCGCCAGTTCGTCGACGATCGGAGCGAGAGCCCGGCAAGGTCCACACCAGGCCGCCCAGAAATCCACCAAAACGGGCTGCTCTGACTTCAGAACATCCTGGTCAAAGTTCGCATCCGTTACTTCCAAAATTCCGTTGCTTGCCATTTCTCCTCCGGGAGTGCCGCTCGCCGCGAATCCAGGTCGGGGAACGGTCCGTCAGCCAACATTGGCTGCGTGTATCGTAACACCGTATTTGATGCACCGTAAGCGAAGAAGTCGCAAAGGCTGGAAAGGGCAGTTGCCGGTTTCCAGTTTCTGGTCCCTCGTGCTCGAGCGGGCATGAGGTTGGAGCCCATGACCCGGTTCACAAAAAAAGCGTCCTGAACTTTTCAGTTCAGGACGCCTCGGCAGCCCTCCCCCAGAACTGCCAAACCACGAAATGGATATTAGGCGCGCCTCTGGTTGGTGTAAACGTCACTTTGGTAACTCGTGAAAAAGTACCGGTCAAATCGGGAATCGTAACGAGGGAGAGGGATTGAAAAGGCGTGTCAGTTCTTTTCCCACGTAGCGCCCGCGTCTCTGGTAGTCCAGGTTTCGTGGTCGCTGGTAGTTAGTTTGCCGTGTTTGGCGTCGTTGAATTCAACTGTAACAATATCGCTGGTCAAATGCTGGCTATTAATTGCGGGATAGACTTGAACCCAGTGTTGGCCGGCATCGGAAGAATGGTAGAGCGCGCCGGCCGCGCCTCCGACCCAGATATCTGAATCGTTTGCCGCCAAGGCGCGGAGAGCAATGTTGCTCGCCACCGGAATCGTCTGCCACGTCTTGCCGGAATCGAAAGAACGCTGCAGGGCGCCGTCGGCCGACAGGGTCCAGCGCGGCGCGTTGCGGCCAGCCTGCGACCGCTTGGCATAGTCCCCCGAAGCGGTTTGCGCCAGTTGCACCGAGCGCGAATCTGTCTTTCGATCTGCTGATCCCGCCGCACCTACCCCTTCTGCGCGTGCGGCCTGAGCTTCTTTTCGCAATCCTTTCCTCGTCAATTCGTCTTTCGCTTTCCCCGCTGGACTTTGCATCGTCTCAAGCTCCGT
>Ga0210384_10006392_pt1 | contig 12595 bp, 10 predicted proteins | sample IncBWH2MmetaG_FD_160574 | JGI IMG/M metagenome (GOLD analysis project Ga0210384, IMG submission 160574) | Forest soil microbial communities from Barre Woods Harvard Forest LTER site, Petersham, Massachusetts, United States - Inc-BW-H-2-M | ecosystem: Environmental > Terrestrial > Soil >... | reverse complement strand
GGGCAGGAACGCGCGCACGTTGTCGATCTCGACCGTGAAACCGCCCTTGACGCGGCCTGTGATGATGCCGATGACGACCTCTTGCTTCTCGAAAGCTGTTTCCAGCCGAGTCCAGGTACGCGCGCGCTTTGCCTTCTCACGCGAAAGGCGCGTCTCTCCGGAGCCGTCCTCGACGCTGTCCAAGGCGACTTCGACGGTCTCGCCGACGGCGACCTCGATTTCACCTTTTTCATTCTTGAATTGATCGGAGGGAATGACCGCTTCGGATTTCAATCCGACATTGACGATCACGTAGTCCTGGCCAACTTCGACGATCAATCCATTGAGGATGGTGCCGGGGCGAATGCGCTGGCTTGCTATGCTTTGTTCAAACAGTTCCGCAAAACTTTCTGTCATGTTCTCTCTTACTAAATCCTGGGGCACGATCCTTAAGTGTCCGAGGGTTACCATTAAAAACGGCGTTCGATCCTTGAAAGCCGCAACCTAAATCAAAGCACGAGCGATCTGTAACACGCGCTCAATCACGTCATCGACGGACATACCCGTTGTATCCAACACGGTGGCGTCGGCGCTTGCCACAAGAGGCGAAGCGGAACGCGTGGAATCGCGCTCGTCACGCTCCGCTATCTCCAGCGAAAGGGCGGCAAGGTTAGCAGTAACCCCCTTTTCTTTCAACTGCTTATAGCGTCTCAGGGCCCTCTCGGCGGGGCTCGCGGTGAGAAAAATCTTCGCCCTGGCGCCGGGAAATACCACGGTACCCATATCGCGCCCGTCGGCCACCAGACCGGGGGCTACCGCAAAGCGGCGTTGGCGCTCCAGGAGCGCTGCACGCACCGGGGCCAAGGCAGCGACCTTGGAGGCATCGTTTCCGGCCTCTTCGGTCCTAATCGCCCGGCTGACGTCCTGATCGTCCAGCCATACGGCTTCCTCGCCCGTCTCATGGGCGCCAAAGCGTATGTTAAATCGGGTTGCCAAGCGCCCGAGCGCCACGGCGTCGTCCAGGCTGACAGCGGAGCGGCGGGCAGCCAAGGCAACCAGGCGATACAGGGCCCCGCTGTCCAGGAGGCCCCAGCCCAAAGCCCTGGCGACCGCCCGGCTGACCGTACCCTTGCCGGAGCCCGAAGGGCCGTCGATGGTGATCACGGGGATTTCGTTCATACCCTTATGCCGCGCTCTCGCGCAGGCCCAAGCCGACCGATTGCGCCAGCGGCACGAATCCGGGAAAGGACGTGGCGACGTTGGCGACGTCGCGAATTTCAATGGCTCCCGCGGCGCGCAAACCGGCAATGGCGAACGACATCGCGATTCGGTGATCGCCGCAGCTGTCGATCGTACCGCTGGTAAATGCGCTGCCCTCTTCGCGCCCCTCGATCCGCATGCCGTCCGGCAATGCCGTATGTACGACGCCCAGCGCCGCCAAGCCTGCGCTCATGGCCGCGATGCGATCGCTTTCCTTCACGCGCAACTCTTCGGCACCGGTGACCAAAGTTTCGCCCCGCGCGCAGGCGGCCGCGATGAACAGGACCGGCAGCTCGTCGATGGCCAGGGATACCAGGTCTTTGGGAACCGCGATGCCGTGCAGCGGCGATGCGCTGATGCGCAAATCCGCGACCGGCTCGGTCCCGCTCTCGCGCAGATTCAAAATTTCGACCTGTCCGCCCATGCGCAGCAAAATCTCCAGCAGGCCGGTACGCGTCGGATTCAGTCCTACATTTTGGATCAGCAGCCCCTGCGGCGGAGCCGCCAGAAGGCCGGCAACGATAAAGAAGGCGGCGGAGGAAAAATCGCCGGGCACCGTGAGCTTTTGGCTGCGGAGGAGCTGCGGCGGGTGCACCGTTATGCGCAGCCCGTCCGTGACCAGTCTCACGCCGCAGCTTTTCAGCATGCGCTCACTGTGATCGCGGCTAGCCGCAGGTGCCGTGATCGTGGTGGGCTCGGCTGCATACAGCGAGGCCAGCAGGATCGCCGATTTGACCTGGGCGCTCGCGATCGGCATTCGATAGTCGATTCCCCGCAGCCGCCGCGAACCGCTGATGTCGACCGGTGGGGTCCCGTTTCGAGTGCGCACCTCGGCTCCCATTTCGCGCAACGGTTTGGCCACCCGTTCCATGGGGCGCTTCATCAGAGACTCGTCCCCGATCAGCTGCGAATCGAATTCCTGCGCGCACAGCAAACCGGTGAACAGGCGCATCGCCGTACCGGCGTTGCCCATGTCGAGGGGCCGGCCGGCGCCGCGCAGGCCGCGCAGGCCCGCTCCATGAATGACGACGCGAGTGGCGCCGGGCTGCTCGATGTGCACGCCCAGGGCGCGCATGGCGGCAAGACTCGCGAGACAATCCTCGCTTGCAAGAAACCCGCTGACTTCGCTGACTCCCTCGGCGATGCCGGACAGCATCAAGGCACGATGCGATATGGATTTGTCGCCGGGCACGCTCATCGTGCCAAAGACGCGCATCACCGGATGCGCCGTGAATCCTTGCATCAGAGCACGGCCCGTGGATACGAGCCCAACACCTTGAACAGCGAGGCGCGCGTTTCCAACGCGGCCAGCGCCTTCGCCACGGGCGGATCGGTCACGTGACCTTCGATGTCGATGAAAAACACGTAGTCCCACTTGCGCCGGCGGGAGGGCCGCGACTCGATTCGAGTCATGTTGACCTTGTGCCGGGCGAGCGGCTCGAGCAACTGGAACAGCGCACCTGAATCATCGGTGTCGCTGGTCGAAACCAGCAAGGTGGTGCGATCCGCACCGCTCGCGCTGAAGAGTTTTCTGCCTACAACTAAAAATCGCGTGGTGTTGTCGGGCCGATCCTCGATTTCATTTGCGAGCACGTTCAGAGAGTAAATTTCGGCCGCGGCACGCCCGGCGATGGCCGCCGTACCGCGCTCATCGCGCGCGCGCCGCGCGCCTTCGGCGTTGCTGGAGACGCCCACGCGTTCGACCTCGGAGAGCTGGCCGTCCAGCCAACCGCGGCACTGTGCCAGCGCCTGAGGGTGGGCGCAAACACGCTTGATGGCCTCAATCTCGCTCATCTTGCCCATCAAAAAGTGACTGATGCGCAGCTCCACTTCGCCGCAAATTTTCAACCCCGAGGTGAGGAACATGTCGAGCGTGTGATTGACGGTACCCTCGCTGGAGTTTTCGATGGGTACGACGCCGAAGTCGGCCACACCGCCCTCCACTTCGCGGAAAATCTCATCGATGGCCGTCAGCGGCAGCGCGCGGACCGAGGAACCGAAGTGCTTGAGCACCGCCGCCTGCGTGAACGTACCCTCCGGACCCAAAAAGGCGACCTTGAGCGGTTCCTGCTGCGCGAGGCAGGCCGACATGATTTCGCGAAATAGACGGGCGATTTCCTCGTCGCGCAGCGGTCCCTGGTTGCGCTTGACGGCCATGCGCAGCACCTCGGCTTCGCGCTCCGGCCGATAATAGTCCACCGCCTTGCCCGATGCGGACTTGGAAATGCCCACCAACTGCGCGAATCGAGCGCGCTCATTCAGCAAGGCATGAATGCGCGCATCGATGGCATCGATGCTGTCGCGAATATTGCCAAGACCCGCGCCCGCCGGAGTTGCAGGCGTGATTTTTGCCGCTTCGTTGTCCTTGACCTTGCGTGCTTTGAGCTTGCGGCGCGTCATGGATGGCGGCGCTCGAAATCGCGCATGAAGGTGCACAATTTCTCCACGCCGTCGATCGGCATGGCGTTGTAGATGCTGGCGCGCATGCCCCCCACCAGCCGATGGCCCTTGAGCCCTTGCAACCCGGCGGCGGCCGCCTCGGCGAGGAAGGCTGCGTCCAGAGCGGGATCTCTCAACGTGAAGGTGACATTCATCCGGGATCGAGCATCGGCCACGACCGAATTCCTGTACAGCCGCGACCCATCGATGGCCGTATACAGCATCGCAGCCTTGGCCTGGTTGCGCTTGCCGATCTCAGCGACGCCGCCCGCGGCTTTCAGCCATTCAAAGACCAGTCCGGCCATGTACCAGGCAAAAGTCGGCGGCGTATTCAACATCGACTGATTGTCCGCGATCGCCTTGTAGTCGAACACATGCGGCGTCTCGGCGCGCGCCCGCCCGAGCAGATCCTCGCGCACGATCACGACCGTGAGTCCGGAAGGCCCGATATTCTTCTGGGCGCCGGCATAAATCATGCCGAATTTCGTCACGTCGACGGGCCGCGACAGAATGCTGGATGACATGTCCGCCACCAGCGGCACGCCGTTCGTCTCGGGCACATAGCCGAACTCAACGCCGCTGATGGTTTCATTCGGCGTGTAGTGCGCATAGGCGGCGCGCCCGCTGAAGCGCAGTTCACCTTGCGGCGGCACCCGCGAGTAGTTTCCGCCGGCGTCGCCGGCCACATGAACCGTGCAATACCGCGCCGCTTCGGTGATGCCCCGCCGCGACCAGTGCCCGGTATTCAGGTAGTCCACCGTCGAATCGGGCGCCGAGAGATTCATCGGCACCAAGGAGAAGTGCGCCGATGCGCCGCCCTGCATGAACAGGACCCGATAGTTCGGTGGTATCGACATCAGCTCGCGCAAATCCGCTTCGGCTCGCGCCGCGGCCTCGACAAAGCTCTTGCTCCGATGGCTGATTTCCATCACCGACATGCCGCTGCCGCCCCAATCGAGCAGCTCATCGCGCGCTTTTTCCAGGACCTGGAGCGGCAATACGGCGGGCCCCGGCGAGAAGTTGAACGCGCGCATGGGAAGCTCTAAGGGTCGCCGGAGGGGGGGCCGGTCGGGTCCGCGGCCGGATCGGCCGCCGGATCATCCGCCGGATCGCTCGGATCGGCGTCTTCCTCACCCGCCAGTCCCTCGATGCGCTCGAGTCCGGAGAGCTGATCGCCGTCTTCCAATCGAATCAAACGCACGCCCTGGGTGTTGCGCCCGACCACGGAGATGTCCTTGACCGGCGTGCGTACCAGCACGCCATTTTGGCTCATGAGCATGATCTCATCGTCCGGGCTCACCTGCAGCGCACCGACCATGATTCCATTGCGGTCCGTGATTTGCAGAGCGATCACACCCTGGCCGCCGCGCCCGTGCTTCGGGAAATCCGCCAATGGCGTCAGCTTGCCGAAGCCGTTTTGCGAAGCCGTGAGAATAAAGCCGTCCTCGGCAACGATCAGGGCATTGACGCGCTGTTCGTCGCTGAGCTTCACGCCGCGCACACCGGCCGCCTCGCGGCCCATGGCGCGCACTTCCGCCTCGGCGAAGCGTATGGCCTTTCCGGCTGTGGTGAACAGCAAAATGTCCTTTGTGCCGTCGGTGATCGCCACGCCAACCAGCTTGTCGCCCGGATCCAGCGCGACCGCGATGATGCCGCTGGCGCGCGGCCGCGAAAACAACGCCAGCGAGGTCTTCTTCACCGTCCCCAGACTCGTCGCCATGAAGACGAACTTGCCCTCTGCGAAATCCTTGATCGACAGCATGGCGCTGATGCGCTCGCCCTCCTGGAGCGGCAAGAGATTCACGATGGGCTTGCCTCGCGACCCGCGGCTGGCCTGGGGCAGTTGGTAGACCTTCAGCCAATAGAGCTTGCCGCGGTCCGAGAAGCACAGCAGCGTGTCGTGCGTATTGGCCACGAACAGCTTGTCGACGAAATCCTCATCCTTGACGCTGGTGGCAGCCTTGCCGCGGCCGCCGCGGCGCTGGGCCTGATAGTCGGAGACCGGCTGCGCCTTGGCGTAACCGCCATGCGACAGCGTTACCACGACATCCTCGGGCGAGATGAGATCCTCAGTGGTCAGATCCTCGTGATTGACGAGGATTTCGGTGCGGCGCTTGTCGCCGAATGTATCGCGGATGAATTCCAATTCCTGGCGTATCACTTCGAGCAGCCGCTGCGGCCGCGCGAGAATGTCCGACAGATCGCGAATTTGCACCAGCAGTTCCTGGAATTCGGCGAGGATCTTGTCTTGCTCGAGCCCGGTGAGCCGGTTGAGGCGCATTTCCAGAATCGCCTGCGCCTGCGTCTCCGTCAGACGATAACCGCCTGCAACGATGCCGAGCGCCGCAATTTCGCCGTCGGGACGCGTGCTGATGGCCCCGGCGCGCGCCAGCATGTCGGGAACGGCGCCCGACTTCCAGGCTCGCGACATCAGGGCGAGCTTGGCTTCGGCAGGCGATGGCGAGGCCTTGATCGCCGCGATGATCTCATCGATGTTGGCGAGCGCAATGGCGAGGCCTTCCAGGATATGCCCGCGTTCGCGCGCCTTGCGCAGCTCATATACGGTGCGGCGGGTAACGACCTCACGACGATGGCGCAGGAACGCGTCGAGCATTTCCTTGAGGCTGAGCAGGCGCGGCTGTCCGTCCACCAGCGCCACCATGTTGATGCCGAACACCTGCTCCATGGGAGTCTGCGCATAGAGATTGTTCAGCAGGATCTCCGGCACCTCGCCGCGCTTCAATTCGATCACGACACGCATGCCGTCCTTGTCGGACTCATCGCGCAGACCATCCGAGGCAATACCTTCGATCAGTTTGTCGCGCACCAAATCCGCGATGCGCTCGATCAATCGCGCCTTGTTCACCTGATAGGGCAGTTCGGTGATGATGATGGCCTGGCGCTCGCCCTTGCCGACATCCTCGAAGTGGGTCCGCGCGCGCAGGTGCAGGCGGCCGCGTCCCGTCTTGTAGGCGGCGACAATCTCCATGGCGCCATTGATGAATCCGGCCGTCGGAAAATCCGGGCCTGGGACGATTTGCATCAACTGGCCCAGGGTGATTTCCGGATTTTCAATGAGCGCGATGCACGCGGTGATGATCTCGGTCAAATTATGCGGCGGTATGTTGGTCGCCATGCCCACCGCAATGCCTGAAGAACCATTAATCAACAGGTTCGGGATACGGGCCGGCAGAACCGCCGGTTCGCGCTCCGATTCATCGTAGTTGGGGTTGAAATCGACCGTTTCCTTGTCGATATCGGCCAACAATTCTCCGGCCAATCGCGACATGCGCACTTCGGTGTAGCGCATCGCCGCCGGCGGATCGCCGTCCACCGAGCCGAAGTTGCCCTGTCCATCGACCAACAGATAGCGCATCGAGAATTCTTGCGCCATTCGCACAATCGCGTCGTATACGGATGCATCGCCGTGCGGGTGGTACTTGCCGATGACATCGCCCACCACGCGCGCCGATTTCTTGTAGGCCTTGTTCCAGTCGTTGCTGAGCTCGCGCATCGCGTACAGCACGCGCCGATGCACCGGCTTCAGGCCGTCGCGAACGTCGGGCAAGGCGCGTCCGACGATCACGCTCATGGCGTAATCCAGATAGGATTTGCGCATCTCGTCTTCGAGATTTACGGGCAATATTTCGCGTGCGATCTCGGCCATTTGCGAGAGTCCGGTGACTTATCGGACTTTATTTAGTGGGTTTAAAGGAGGCAAGACAGGTCTGAAACATGGCGGAATTCTAGCACATAGTCGATATACTCGCGCCCATGCCGATTGCCCCCGCCGATTTACGCATCGAGGTCCGCTGGATCGCGCCCATGACGGCGCCAAATGTGGTCGGCAGGGACCGCAACACGGTACTCACGGATCACTCGCTGCTGGTTCGCGATGGACGAATTCTCGATATTTTGCCGAACCGCGTTGCCGCGGATCGTTATTCGGCCACCGCGGTATTGCAGCGAAACTCCCACCTGCTGATGCCCGGCATGATCAATGTGCAATCGGCGGCGGCCATGCTGTTGTTTCGCGGCGCCAATGGCGGGGCGAACGCCGTCGAAATCAATGCGGAATTCGCCCGCGATGGCACGTTGGCGGCCGTCGCGGAAATGCTGAAGTCGGGAATCACGTGTTTTTGCGACCGCAGTTGCTTCCCCGAAGAAACGGCAAGAGCGGCGCATGAACAGGGCATGCGCGCCATGATCGGCATGCCCGTCACCGACGCTGCCACGCCCTGGGCGAGGGATGCGGCACAGTCTTTGACGCGCGCGCTTGCACTGCGCGACAAGTTCAGGGGCGATCCATTGGTCTCGACGGCCTTTGCGCCGCTCGCCGCGAACACGCTCAGCGATGCGGCCTTTGCGCGTCTCGTGACGCTGGCCGATGAAGTGGATGCCGGCATCATGCTGGACCTGCATCAGTCGACGCACGAAATCGACGAGTGCACCGCGATGCATGGCATGCGGCCCATCGAACGCTTGTGGAATCTGGGATTGCTGACCCCTGCGCTGAACGCGGCGCACATGGTGCATCTGAGTCCGGGGGATCTTGGCCTCATGCAGCGCACCGGCATCTCGGTCACCATCTGCCCGCAGGCCGATATGAAGCTCGGCAACGGTTTGCCGCCCCTGGCCGCTTTTTCCGCGGCCGGCGTGCGGCTTGGAATCGGCAGCTCGGGCGCACAGACTGGGGCCCATGACATCTGGGGCGACATGAAAATCGCCGCGCTGATGACCTGCGCCGCGGATGCGCTGCGCGCTGCCACGCACGGCGGCGCCGCGGTCTTGGGTCTTGATGGCGAGGTTGGCAGCCTGGAAAGCGGGAAATGGGCGGATCTGTGTTGTGTCGATCTATCGGGACCCGGAACCCAGCCGGTTGGCGATCCGCTGGCGCAATTGGTTTTTGGAGGCGGTCGTGACATCGTAAGCGACGTTTGGGTCGCAGGGCGGCAACTGCTCTCCGGCGGCGAACTGACGCGTCTCGATTGGCCGGATGTGGCTGCTCGGTCCGCGGCCTGGACAGCTCGAATGCCGACGCGAGGCAACCTATGAGCACATCGACGCGCAATGCCGATCCGGCTGAACTTGCCAAGTTCAGCGCACTGGCACAGAGCTGGTGGGATCCTGCCGGGCCGTCGAGGCCGCTGCACGAACTCAACCCGCTGCGCCTGCGCTACATCGAGCAGGCGCTGGCACTGCCCGGTACAAGCGTTCTCGACGTGGGTTGTGGTGGCGGGATATTGAGCGAGGCCATGGCGATCAGAGGGGCGCGGGTACTCGGCATCGATCTTTCGCAGGCGGTACTGGATGTGGCGGAACTGCACGCGCTGGACGGCAAGATTGAGATTCAATATCGATGCGTCGCGGCGGAAGATTTGGCGGCCGCGCAGCCCGGTTCATTCGATCTGGTCACGTGCATGGAAATGCTCGAACACGTTCCGGATCCGGCGGCATCGCTGCGCGCGCTGGCGAACCTGGTCAGGCCGGGCGGCGATGTCGTTGTCTCGACGCTCAACCGCAAGCCGCTGGCTTTCGCGGTCGCCATCATCGGCGCCGAATACATCGCGCGCGTGCTGCCGCGGGGCACGCACGAATACTTGAAATTCATACGTCCCTCGGAACTGGCTCGCTGGGGTCGGGAAGCAGGGCTCGATCTGCTCGATCTGACAGGGATCACTTACAACCCACTAACGCGTGCGTTTCGCCTCTCAACAAACACCGACGTCAATTATCTTGCACGCTTCAAACGTTCCGCCTGACATGGCGCTTACCTTGAGGGCGGTGTTATTCGACCTGGACGGCACCCTGCTCGACACCGCCCCGGATATGGTCGGCGCGCTGAATGCCCTGCGCCTGGAGCGGCAGCTCGCGCCCCTGCCCTACGCGGCGATTCGCAGCTTGGTGAGTCACGGCGCCGCCCGCGTCGTGAAGGCGGGGTTCCCGGAGGCTGATGCGGAAACCGCGCCGGGGCTGCAGAAGCGCTTCCTGGAAATTTACCGCGGTGCGCTCAGCCGCGAGACGCGGCTCTTTGCGGGAATGGACGAAGTTCTCGATGAACTCGCAAATTTGGGGATCAAGAGCGGGATCGTCACCAACAAGCCCGCCTGGCTCACCGAACCGTTGCTCATGGAATTGGGACTGAGCAAGCGCTTCGCCTGCGTCGTCAGCGGCGATACGGTGGCCGAGCGCAAGCCCCATCCCCTGCCCTTGCTGCACGCGGCCGCACTTGCCGAGGTGAGTCCCGGCGAATGCATTTACGTGGGTGACGCCGAGCGCGACGTGCAGGCCGCGCATGCCGCCGCGATGCCTGCGTTGGTGGCGAACTACGGCTATTTGCGGGCGGATGAGGACTCCAGTCGCTGGGGCGGCGAAGGCTATTTGCAGCGGCCGTTGGACCTGTTGGACTGGATCCGGACGAGCGGGCGCTGATGAGCGACATCAAGCTATGGCTGGCGCTGATCGTCGGTGTTGCGTTGGGCGCCATGGCAGCTCTCATTTGGCGCGCGCGCCGCGAGCAGGCGCTGCGCGTCGAGCTGGAGGTGCTGCGCGCGCGCATCAAGACCGAGGAAGAATTGAGCGCTGAACGCGAGCAGGCTGCCGCTCGCACCCGCGAGCAACTGCAGGGCGTGTTCGGCGAGCTGGCGCGCGAGAGCTTGCAAGGCAACAACGAGATGTTCCTGGATCTCGCCCGCGAACGCCTGACCCGTCAACAGCAAGACGCCTGGCAGGTGTTGAAGGAACGTGAATCCGCCATCGAATCGCTGGTAAGGCCCATCCGCGAAGCCCTCTCCAAGACCGAGGAGCAGATCCAGGCGATCGAGCGCGACCGCATCGATTCCTTTGCCTCCATGAAAACGCAAATGGACCTGCTGGCGACGGGCCAGAACTTGCTGTCGCGCGAGACACGCAATCTCGTGACGGCCTTGCGCCGGCCCGGCGTGCGCGGGCAATGGGGCGAGATCACCCTGCGCCGCGTGGTCGAACTGTCCGGCATGACGCTGCACGTCGACTTCACCGAGCAACTGCACCTCAGTACCGAATCGGGCGCCATTCGGCCCGACATGGTCGTGCACATGCCCGAGCAGCGCGACATCGTGATCGACGTCAAGACGCCCCTGGATGCCTATCTGGCGGCAGTCGAAGCCCAGAGCGATGAAGAACGAAACACGCAGCTGCGGCGGCACGCGCAAATCGTCGGCGCGCGGATTCGGGAGCTCTCTTCCAAGCAGTATTGGTCGCAATTCGAGCGCAGCCCGGACTTTGTCGTGCTGTTTCTGCCGGGAGACCAGTTTCTGTCCGCGGCGCTGCAGGAAAATCCGGGTCTGATCGATGACTCGATGCGCCAAAACATCATGCTCGCCACGCCAACCAGTCTCATTGCCCTGCTGAAGGTCATCTCCTATGGATGGAAGCAAACCGTGCTGGCCGAAAATGCGCGGGAAGTGCGGCAACTCGGTGAGGAGCTGTACAAACGATTGGCGGTATTCGGGGAGCATCTCGGCCGACTCGGCAAATCGCTCGGCAGCAGCGTCGAGTCCTTCAATCGAGCGGTGGGCTCTTTGGAACAGCAAGTACTGCCCGGCGCGCGCCGCTTTGAGGCCCTGGGATTGCGGGTGACCCGCGAAATCGAGCGCATCGAGCCGATCGAGAGCTTGACCCGCACGCCGCGCGCCGAACCTGCCGGGCCTACCGGGCCTGCCCGGCCCGCCGAGCGCGAAGCATCCGATGAGCCCAGCCCTCAAGACACTTGATGCAACCTATAGAGCTCGTGCCATCCCCATGGGATCGGTACGCTACTGGAGTTGGCTGTTCGCTCACCAAGCTTCGCGCGCTCCCCTGCTTGGCGTCTATGCGCTGCTGGCCGAGTGGAGCGCACTGACGGATCCTGCAACCGAGCCGAGCGCCGGGCGCATGAAGCTGGCTTGGTGGCAGGACGAAGTTCTTCGGCTCATCGCCCGCGCGCCCGTTCATCCGATCTGCGCGTATCTGGCTTCGCTGCCGCGCGCCGCGGAAGTCGATTTCGATCCCTTGAGGCAGGCCGTCAATGCATCGGTTGCGGAATTGAGCGGCGTGCCGTTGGAACGCAGCGCGGAGCTCGAGCCCCATGCCTATGCGCTGCGCGCCGCACCCCTGGCGCTGGCGTCCAGGCTCGCTTCCGTCGCTTTCGACGGAGTCAACGCTCTCGACGAAATCAACTTGGGAATCTGTCTGCGGGCATTGGCAGTAGCGGATTATCGGGCGCGCATGACTCGCGACTATCGGCGCGAGGCACGCCTGGGGCGAGTCCCGTTCCCGGTGGACGAACTGTTGGCGGCGGGGATAGACAACGCCGATCTCTGCGCCGACCAGCCGCCGCCGAGACTCGAGGTCTATCTGGCGCAGCAGCGCGCGCTTGCGGCTCAAAGCTATCGGACCGCCGCGCTGGCATTGCCTGATGGTTCCCGGCAGCGCCACCTGCTGGTATTGGCGGCGCTGGGCTTGAAACACTTGCAGCGGCGCACGGCGAACCTTGAGTCTCCGCGCGCGCAGGATATGCTGCTCGCTTGGTCGACGGCGCGCCACGCCCATGGATAAGCACTTTTGCCGCAATTAATTCCAAGAGATTTCGTTCCCGACAGCGCGCTGCTGAAGGGGCGCGCGATCCTGATTACCGGAGCCAGCAGCGGACTCGGCCGGGCGCTGGCGATCGAATGCGCCCGCGCCGGCGCCACCGTCATACTATCGGGCCGTAATAACGCCAAGCTGGACCGCGTCTATGACGAGATTGAGGCGCTCGGGGCGCCGCAGCCTGCAATCGCAGCCCTGGATCTGGCCGTGGCGACTGCGGTGGAATACGACGCGCTCGCGCGCACGATCGGCGCAGAGTTCGGCAAGCTCGACGGCTTGGTCCACGCTGCGGGCCTTCTGGGGGATC
>Ga0210384_10006390_pt1 | contig 12598 bp, 8 predicted proteins | sample IncBWH2MmetaG_FD_160574 | JGI IMG/M metagenome (GOLD analysis project Ga0210384, IMG submission 160574) | Forest soil microbial communities from Barre Woods Harvard Forest LTER site, Petersham, Massachusetts, United States - Inc-BW-H-2-M | ecosystem: Environmental > Terrestrial > Soil >... | reverse complement strand
CCGCACAGCCTGCCCCGCCAAGCAGCCTTCGCCGAAAAAGCTGCCGCGCTGCAGGATGGCGATGATGGCTTTCTTGCGGGTAGTGACCGCCGTGAGTTTCACCGTTCCGCTCTCGAGGTAGAAGACTGAATCAGCTGGATCGCCTTGCGAAAAGACTGCTTCTTTGTCTCGGTAGTTCCGAAAAGTCATTCCCGTAGGGAACTTTTTGCGGAGAACTGCTTGACTCACACCGAGACTCCGTTCACTCGCCATTCGGCTCTGCCCCTTTAACCAATCAGGAATTTTGCTCCAGCGTGACCAATCGTAGACTTCTACGACCAACCCGTCTAGATGACCAAAATTGACCACCTGCAGGGTGTGCAAAATTGCACATCCAGAAGTGAGTAACTATGCGATCGCAAGACGGCTAGCGCCTACGTCGCTGTTGAGCACATGATTGTGCGCCTTCGATAGCAGACTGTGGCGGCGAGCCGCGTGGGGTAAGCTGGCCGGATTTGCGGCCTGTATTTGCCCAGGAGACTGCCCATGCAAGCGGATCCAGCGCGCTGTTCGGAGTGTGGCGGAGAGATGGAAGTCGGCTTCATTCTTGATTCACCCACTCCGGTGTCGTGCAACAGAGGTGGGCCAGAGGCCCGGCGGAGAAGAGATGGATTGGCGGCGTCAAAGTAAAGCAAAACCTGCCAGTCACAACGCAGCGCTGCAAGAACTGCGGCCTTCTCAAGTCTTACGCGAAGTCAAGCTAAGCAATGGGCGGTCACGCACGTCTCGGTCGATGGGAGCAATAGGTTGGGCAGCGCCAGAAATGGGGGTGCTACCGGGGAGATGGCGAAATTTCGGCGAGGAAGCTGGTGCCGTGGGGGATGTGGCAGCTAAAATCCTCGGCGATGGTCTGGCCCATGTCGGAGAGGGTGTTGCGGATGCCGAGGTTTAGCGGCGCACCGCCAGAAATGGCTGTGCCACTGGGGGAGTAGGCGAGAATCGGGACGTATTCGCGCGAATGGTCGGTGGTCTCCCAGCGCGGATCGGGATCGCAGCCATGATCGGCGGTAATCATCAGCAGGTCGCTGTTCTTCAGCTGGGGCAGAAACGCGGCGAGCAACCCATCGAATTCCTCGAGCGACTTCGCGAATCCCTCCACATCCTTGCGATGGCCGTAAAGCATGTCGAAGTCGACGAGGTTGCAGAAAATGAGGCCGCGTTTTCGCTCGGCGATGGCGGCGGTGAGTTTGTCCATGCCGTCGGCGTTGCTTTTGGTGGTGACGTAGTCGCCGACGCCGCGGCCGTTGTAAATATCGTGAATTTTGCCGATGCCGAAGACCGGAACGCTGTGCTCGGCGAGGACATCGAGCAGCATCGGCTTCGGCGGCTCTACGGCGTAGTCGTGCCGCCGCGTCGTGCGCACGAAATGCCCCGGGGTTCCCGTAAACGGGCGGGCAATCACGCGCCCCACTTTGTGCGGCCCGTCCAGAATTTTTCGCGCGATTTCGCACATGCGATACAACTCGGCGATCGGAATCACCTCTTCGTGCGTGGCGATCTGAAACACGCTGTCGCCGGAGGTGTACACGATCGGTTTTCCGGTGCGCACGTGCTCTTGGCCCAATTCCTTGATGATTTCCGTGCCTGACGCCGGCTTGTTGCCCAGCGTTTTTCGCCCAATCTGCCGCTCAAATTCTTCGATGATCTCCGGCGGAAAACCATGCTTGTAAACTGGAAACGCCTGCTCCAGCCAAATCCCGGCCATTTCCCAATGTCCTGTGGTGGTATCTTTTCCGGGCGAATGCGTCGCGCCCTTTCCGTAAGCGCCCAGCGGTGCGCTCGCCGGAGACAAGTGCGCCAGCGGCGCAATGTTCGCCAATCCCAGGTTCACCAGCGTAGGAATCGCCAACTCCCGCGACTCCGCAATATGCCCCAGCGTGGTGCGCCCAACGTCGCCATACTCCGCTGCATCCGGCAACTCCCCAATGCCCACGCTATCCAGCACGATCCAGATGATTCGATCAAATAAAGCCATGTTTGCTCTCAAGCATTTCTCGACCGACTGTAGCACACCGGCAAAAAACGCGCGTTCGCCGGTATTTCGATCAGAGCTGCCGCGTCGCCGAACTACTGCGGTATTCTAGGCGTGACCTGGGCCCTGAACTATTTCCGATTTTTTTGCGTATTATCAAGCAGAGAGGTCGCCATGCCTAATCCCAATCGCCGCACCTCCGTGGTCTTTCCGGTCATCTTGATCGCGCTTGGCGCTATGTTCCTGTACCGCAGTTGGCGGCCGGATTTTGATCCGTGGCCGCTTCTTTGGACCTACTGGCCCTTGATTCTCATTCTGATCGGCCTGGGCAAAATTTGGGATTATTCCCAACGACGCCAGATCGATCCCAGCACCGGCGTCGTGACCGGACCCAGCCGCGGTTTTTCTGTGGGCACGAACGTCGCGGTGCTGGCTTTCGTTTTGGTGCTCGTTGTGGTTCTCTGGCACGGAAGCGGCAGTATTCGCGCGCGCAACGGCGGCGGCTTCTCGCGCCACGAAATCCACACCGTGGACGCGCAAGGCGCAAAGAACGTTCGCGCGTCCATCCAAATGGGCACGGGCGAACTGACCATCGGCGGCGATACCAGCCATCTGCTGGACGGCAGCTTCGATTTTCGCGAAGGCCACGGCACGCCCGAAGTGCGTTACGAAGTCTCGAACGGCACCGGCGAACTCAACGTCGAAGAATCGCATAACGGCCCGAATGTCGTGATGCCCGGCAACAACAATACGACCTGGAATCTGCGCTTCGGCGACCAGCTCCCCCTGGAGATGGACATTAATTTGGGCGCCGGCGAAGGTCATCTCCGTCTTCGCGGCCTTCCGGTTACCAAGCTCGACCTGAATATCGGCGCCGGCCGCGTCGACGCCGATCTTACCGGCGATCGCAAAAAAGATCTCGAAGCGGATATTTCCGGCGGCGTCGGCGAAGCAGTCATCCGCCTACCCAAGAATGTCGGCGTAGTCGCCGATGTTTCCGGCGGCCTCGGCTCCATCGACACGCACGGCCTAAAAAAGGACGGCGATCAATACACCAACGATTCCTATGGCCACACTCCCGCCACCATCCATCTGCACATTTCCGGCGGCATCGGCAGTATCAGCCTGACCCAGGAACCGTAGCTGGTTATTTTCTTGCCGAACGGTTCGTTCACCGAGAATTCGGCGCCGGAACTCAGGCGCGCTGTTCGGGGCCGCGGAGCTGGCGCCGATACTTGGTGGGCGTGGTCCCCACGGCCCGCAGAAACGCGCGGCGCATCGAATCGGCGCTGCCGAATCCGCAGGCCGCGGCGATTTGTTTGAGGCCGTGGTCGGTTCTCTCGAGCTGCCGGAGCACCGCTTCGGCTCGCATTTGCAAAACGTAGTGCGACGGCGTTTTTCCCAACTCCCGCGTGAACACGCGCTCGAAATTCCGGACGCTCATTGCGGTTCGTTCTGCCAGCTTGTGTACGGACAAATCGTGATGCAGGTTCTCCGCAATCCACACCTGCAACTCATGAATCGCTTTCATTTCCGACGCCTGCGCCGATAGGGAAGCACTCAGCTGAGTTTGTCCGCCTGGGCGGCGCAAGAACAGCACGAACTCGCGCGCGATTTCGTGAGAAATCCTGCCGCCACAATCTTCTTCCACCCAGCCGAGCGCAAGATCGATTCCCGCGGAGATTCCGGCCGATGTATAGATGTTTCCATCCTTTACCCAGATGGGATTGAACTGCACTCGCACTTTCGAATAGCGACTAGCCAGCTCACGGCCGAATCTCCAGTGCGTGGTCGCCCGTCTTCCATTGAGCAAGCCCGCTTCTGCCAATAGAAACGAGCCAACGCACACCGACCCCAGCCGGCGGACTTGCGACGCACTTTTTCTAAGCCATGCGAAAAGGGCCGGGTCGCGCGTCGTACGAGTTGCCAGCCCGCATACCAGAAGAAGCGAGTCGAATTTCCCTTTGACGTCCTGAAAGCGCCGTTGTGCGGCGAAGGAAAGTAATCCTCCCTCGCCTTGTACGTTCAGCGTTTTTGCATTGGTGGCGATTTCGACTTGGTAGACGGATTTGCCAACCAGGCGATTGGCGGCGCCAAAAACCTGGAGTGGGCCAACCAGGTCAAGCTCCTCCACCGGGGGCACCACAACAACGACGATTCGCCGTCGCTTAAGGCGTGCGTTGCCATGTGAGCTGGCGTTTGAGCCGAACTTCGGCATGTTGCGCTCAATATGCATGGAGAACGGTTCGCCGGCAAGCAGGGCGTGAATTTTTGGCAGAAAACGCCGGACTTCTGTCGATAATCGGCGGTTTAGTGTGACTAGAATCGAGCGCTGGAGACGGGCATTTCAATTGTAAGCCTGCAGCGGGGGGTTGGGGCGGGCAGGAAGGAGTCAACAATGAGCGCGGCACAGCGGGGACTGTCGATATCCGATGCACGGGCCTATCGCGAGAACTTGTTCAAGCTGCTGCGTGAACATGATCCCTTGGAAGTATTGGCGGAGACAGCGTCCAAGTTGGCCGACATTGTGCGCAAGCATTCGGCTACGGAGCTGCGGACTAGGCCGTTTGAGGGAAAGTGGACGCCTAATGAGGTGATCGGCCATCTCACTGACAGCGAATGGGTGTACGGATATAGGTTGCGGCTGATTCTTTGCGAGGACCATGCGCCGGTCTTGGGCACGAACCAGGATTTGTGGGTGGCCCGGCAAGAGCACAACGAGCGCGAGCCTGCGGAGTTTGCTGAAATGTTTCAGACGATGCGCCAGTTCAATCTGATGCTGTGGAAGCGGATGTCACCGGAGGACTTGGCGCGCACTGGACAGCACAATGAGCGGGGCGCGGAGTCCTTGGGGGTGATGTTGCGAATGATGGCTGGCCACGACCTTTCGCATCTCCATCAAATTACCCGGTATCTTCGAGCCGTTTCGTAGCGGGCGCAGTGCCGGGACGCGAAGGGCGGCCAGAGGGGTGAGCAGGTGAGAGCACTCTGGCGAGACATTCATCGCAGCTGGCGCACGCTGGTGAAGCGGCCGGCGTTTCTGGCGGCGGCTGTGCTCACGCTGGCGTTGGGAATTGGCGCCAACACGGCGTTATTCAGCGTGGTCAACGCGGTCCTGTTGCGGCAGCTTCCCTTCGCGCATGCGGACCGCGCGGTCTGGATCACATCAGTGCGGGCGGACCGAACCGATGCTCCCTTCTCGCTTCCTGACTTCCTGGACTATCGCGACCACACCGGCTCCCTGGACTCTATCTCCGCCGTCGGAAGTTGGACCGGGAACCTGACCGGCCGGGGAGACGCTGAACGACTGAACGGCATGCGCGTTTCCGGAAACCTATTTGAGACTCTCGGTGTGAACGCGGTGGTCGGCCGCACTCTCGAACTAGAAGATGATCGCCCGGGCGCTCTTGGTGTAGTGGCGATAACCTACGGGCTTTGGCAGCGGCGATTTGGCGGTGATCGTAGCCTGGTCGGCCAGCCCCTCGAACTGAACGGCGCGACTTACACCGTGGTTGGCGTTCTGCCTGCGAATTTTTCCTTCCCGATTGCTGATGCGGAATTAGCGATGCCGCTTGTGCCGGACGCTGATCCGGCACGACAGAACCGGAACACAGTAAATTTTCTGAGGATGGTGGGGCGCACTCGGCGCGGTGTCTCGCCCGACCGCGCGCAAGCGGAGATGAATGCCCTGGCGCGCAAGCTCCGCGAGCAATATCCGGAATCGAACGCACGAAAACTGGGCGTAAAATTGACGCCGATGCGCGAGCAAATCGCCGGCGGCTACCGCCGCGCGCTTTTGGTGCTGCTCGGAGCGGTCGGGTTTGTGTTGTTGATTGGGTGCGCGAATCTGGCGAATCTGAATCTGGTACGAGCCGCCGAGCGGAGCAGGGAAATGTCGATTCGATCAGCGCTTGGCGCAACGCGCGGGCAGGTGCTCAAACAGCTGCTGCTGGAGAGCACGTTGCTGGCGGCCGGGGGAGCGGCCCTGGGCGCATTGTTGGCTCCCATTGGAATACGGGGATTGGTCGCGCTGAGTCCTTCGAATATTCCTCGCGCGGAAGAGATCGGACTAGATGGCGCGGTCCTTATATTCACAGCATTGGTTTCGCTGGTGGCGGCGGTAGTCAGCGGTCTGGTGCCCGCGCTGGCGACCTCGCATGGCGATTTGGCTCAACCATTGAACGAAGGAACGCGGGGTTCCACGGAGGGGCTCGGAGGCAAATCGCTGCGAACGGGACTGGTGGTTATCGAGGTCGCGCTCTCGCTCATCCTTCTGGCAGGCGCCGCAGTATTGCTCAAGAGCTTTTCCAAGCTGCAAAGTGTCGATGCAGGGTTTGATCCTCACGGCGTTCTTGCGATCAGACTATCGCTTCCTGGAACTCGTTATCCTCACCTTGAGGAGGTAACTCGCTTCTACGATGCGTTGCTTCCACGGGTGCGGGCGCTTCCGGGAGCGTCCGCGGTCGGAGTCATCCAAATGCTTCCGTTGAGCGGGGGAATCGCGTCGATTCCATTTACGATCGCGGGGCGCGCGTTTTCAAGAGAAGAGGTTCCGCAGGGGCAATATCGGCTGGTCAGCCCGATGTATTTGCAGGCCATGCGAATTGCCCTTTTGGCGGGCAGAGAATTCACCGAGAGCGATACCAATCGCACGCCGCTGGTCTGCCATATCAATCAGACCATGGCCAAGCGCTTCTGGCCCAAGGGTGACCCGATTGGCGCGCACCTCATGCTGAATGACAATGATTCCGGACCGCGCCAGGCGGAAGTCGTCGGGATTATTCACGACGTCAAGGACCGGGGACTCGAAGCCGCCCCCAGTTTCGATATTTATATTCCTCTGCGGCAAACGCACGAAGACGCGGTGCGCCAGCTTCACAACAATCAATACTGGGTAGTGCGCACCGATGGCGACCCGCTGATTTTCGCCAATGCTTTTCGAGAGCAGGTCCGCAGTGTGGATGGCGACGTGGCAACTTCGAATGTGCGCTCGATGGAGCAATATCTCTCGCTCACCATCGCGCCTCGGCGTTTCAATTTGCAATTGCTGTCCGTCTTTGCGTTGGCGGCGCTAGCGCTGGCTCTGACTGGGATTTACGGCGTCATCTCCTCTTCTGTGAATCAGCGAGCGCATGAAATTGGCGTGCGTATGGCTGTAGGAGCCGGGCGAGGCCACGTGTTGAGGATGGTGATCGGCGATGGCATCAAGCCGGTGCTGGCGGGATTAGTACTAGGGATCTTCAGCGTGTTTGGGCTAAGCAAGGCGTTGGCGAGCTTGGTGTTTGCCGTTAGCGCCTCGGATCCGGCCGTGCTGGCAGGCGTTGCGCTAGTGTTCGGCTGCTTGTCCCTCGCCGCTTTGTACTTTCCGGCTCGGCGGGCGACCCGGATCGATCCGCTTGCTATCCTTCGCACCAACTAGGGCGGTCTCCCGATCATTCGTTTGTTGCGAACGGCCCATCGTCATCCGCGAATTGGGCGTTTGCTCGCGTCGCGCCATCGCCGTATAATTTGAGGTTTAGGCATCGCGCGGCGGGCGCGCTGTCTGAGCTTCCCCTTGGCCACCAACGAACCCATCGTCAGCAAGCCCATCGCCGACCAATCCCTGGGCGACCCAGCCTTGCGCGAGCGACCTTCGCTCGATCAGTCCTTGGGCGATCAGGAAGTCCTGCGCGTGCGCGGTGCCCGCGTTCACAACCTCAAAAACGTTACCGTCGATGTCCCGCACAACGCTATCACCGTGGTCACCGGCGTGAGCGGCTCCGGCAAATCCTCGCTGGCCTTCGACACGATCTATGCCGAAGGCCAGCGCCGTTACGTCGAATCGCTTTCCGCTTACGCGCGGCAATTTCTCGAGCGCATGGAAAAGCCTGATGTTGACGAAATCTCCGGCATCGCGCCCGCCGTGGCCATTCGCCAGAAAAACTCCACGCGCAACCCGCGTTCCACCGTGGCCACCGCTACGGAGATTTACGATTATCTGCGTCTGCTCTTTGCGCGCTGCGGCATTACCTATTGCATTCGCTGCGGCGCGGAAGTAAAGCGCGACACGCCGGACAGCATCGCCGCCCGCGTTCTGGCGATGACGCCCGGCCGCCGCTTCTACATTCTCTACGAACTCCACGTGCTCGCGCCGCAACCTGCATCACCAATCCGGCGGGCTCCGAAAAAGAAAACTGCGGGGCCGCCACAAGAAGCGGTGCGCCAGGCCCTCGTCGATTTGCAGAAGCACGGATTCAACCGACTGTATCAAAACGGCGTGGTGCACGAATTTTCTTCGCCGGAAACGCTGCTCGACGTGGATTTCGCAAAGCCGGTTTTCGTGCTGGTCGATCGGCTCTCTGTCAGTCCTGAATCCAAATCGCGGCTCACCGATTCCGTTGAAATCTGTTACCGCGAAGGCAAAGGCGAAGCCATCCTCGAATTTGTGGCGGAGGCCGCCGGGAATTCAGCCGAGCAACTGCGCTTCAACGAGCGCTTCGAGTGCAAGAACGACGGCACGCTTTATCAAGAGCCCGAGCCGCGGCTCTTTTCTTTCAACAATCCTTACGGCGCGTGCCCGCGCTGCCAGGGTTTTGGCAACACCATCGACTTCGATCTCAACCTTGTTGTGCCCGATCCCAGCAAGTCGCTCGACGAAGGCGCGATCGAGCCGTGGACCAAGCCGCGTTATCGCACGCTGCTGCAAGACCTGAAAAAATGGGCGCGCGCCCGCGCCATTCCCACCAATATTCCCTGGCGACAACTCACCACTGAGCAGCGCCGCCTGGTCCTCGAAGGCGATCCGGAAAACGACTACGACGGCGTCAAGGGTTTCTTCCAGTGGCTCGAACGCAAAAAATATAAGCTACACGTGCGCGTTTTTCTCAGCCGTTTCCGCGGCTACGCCACTTGCCCCGATTGTAGCGGCACGCGCTTGCGCCCGGAAGCGCGCGCTGTAAAAGTCGCGGGCCGCTCGATCACCGAAGTCTGCAAACTCACAGTAAAAGAGGCCCGCGCCTTTTTCGCCACCATCGAACTCAGTCCCGCGCAACAAAAAATCGCCGACCGCATCCTTGAAGAAATTCGGACCCGACTGCAATTCCTTGATGAAGTCGGGCTCGACTATCTTTCTCTCGACCGCCTTACTTCTACGCTCTCCGGCGGCGAATCGCAGCGCATCCAGCTAGCCACTTCGCTCGGCTCGCATCTGGTCGGCGCGCTCTACGTGCTCGACGAGCCTTCCATCGGGTTGCATCCGCGCGACACGCAGCGCCTCAGCGACATCCTGAAATCCCTCCGCGATCTCGGCAATACTGTGCTCGTCGTCGAGCACGATTCCGACACCATCCGCTCCGCCGATCACATCATCGATCTGGGTCCCGGCGCCGGCGAACTCGGCGGCAAACTCCTCTTCTCCGGGAATTATGACGCCATGCTGGCCGAGCCGAAATCGCTAACCGGCCGCTATCTGAGCGGCGAGTTGCGCATTCCTGTTCCCAACAATCGCCACAAGCCTAACGGCAAATTTCTGCGCCTGTTCGGCGCCTCGCTCCACAATCTGCAAAATGTCGACGTCACCATTCCGCTCAACACATTCGCTGTCGTCACGGGCGTCAGCGGCTCCGGCAAATCCACGCTGGTTCACGACGTGCTCTACAAAGCGCTGATCGCCAAGCACACCAGCTCGAGCATCAAGGAATTCTGCGAGCGTCTCGAAGGCGATTCCGCCATTCGCGAAGTCGTCATCGTCGATCAATCGCCCATCGGCCGCACCCCGCGCTCCAATCCCGCCACGTATCTCAAAGCTTTCGACGCCATCCGCGAGATTTTCGCGGAATCTCCGGACTCGAAGCGCCGCGGCTATACCGCCGGCCATTTTTCTTTCAACGTTCCGGGCGGCCGCTGCGAAACCTGCCAGGGCGACGGCACCGTCACCGTGGAAATGCAATTCCTCGCCGACGTCGAGCTCATCTGCGAAGAATGCCGCGGCACACGCTACAAAAACAGCGTTCTCGAAGTCCGCTATCACGGAAAAAATATTCACGACGTTCTCGGAATGACCGTCCGCGAAGCTCTCGCTTTTTTCGTGAACGTACCCAAGGTTGTCACCAAACTGCGCATCCTCAATGAAATCGGCCTCGGTTATCTCCGCCTCGGACAATCCGGCACCACGCTTTCGGGCGGCGAAGCGCAGCGCCTGAAACTCGCCGCGCATCTTGGCCGCAGCGACAACCAAGGCGTGCTGTACATTCTTGACGAGCCCACTACCGGTCTGCACTTCGACGACATTGCCAAGCTGCTTGCCGCTTTTCGCAAACTGCTCGAATCCAGCGCTTCGCTTCTGGTGATCGAGCACAATCTCGACGTCATCAAATCGGCCGATTGGGTGATCGATCTCGGGCCCGAAGGCGGCGACCAGGGCGGCAGAATCATCGCCACCGGAACGCCCGAGCAGGTCGCGCGCAACACGCAATCGCACACCGGGCGCTTCCTAGCGCGCGTTCTCAATGCCAATGGCCACAATGGCCAGGCCCGCCAACCGGACGGCGGGCAGGCAAAGCGTCCGGCCAACGGCGCATCCAAATCCGCAGGCCCTTCAGCTAAGATCACCAAGGGAGCCAAGGCTTCTTCTTCAGAATCATGACGCGTTGCGCATCATCCGCCGCTCTCAAATTCGTCGAGCGCCTCGCCGCCATTGTCCTTCTCAGCACGGCAGCCGCGTTCACGGCGTGGTCTCAGCAAGCGCCATCCGGTGCTCCGCAATCGCCATCCGCTAAATCTCCATCCTCTAAATCGCACAAAATCGCCAATCCGCTCAACGATCTGCTCGACGAAGCGCGCCGCGCCATCGATGCCAGCGATTTCGAAGCGGCCATCGCGCCGCTGCAAAAAGTCATCGCCGATCAGCCCGATTTCGCATACGCCCATTTCCAGCTCGCGTACGTCTTTACCGCGCTCAAGAAAACCGACGAAGCGCGCGCCGAATACGAGCGCACCATCGCCTGCGATCCGAAAATGTCCGAGGCCTATCTGAATCTCGGCATTCTTCTGCTCGACAAAGATCCCGCAGCCGCGGTCGCGCCGCTCAAGAAAGCTGTCGAGCTTCTGCCATCGCAAAGCCGCCCGCGTCTGCTTCTCGGAGTCGCGCAAGAGCGCTCCGGCGACGCCAAGTCGGCCGCCGAAACGCTCGAAGGCGTCGTACATCTCGACCCGCACGATGACGAAGCATTGCTCCATCTTGCGAACCTTTATCTGGCCGCGAATCGTCCCGCCGATGCCGAGCCAAAATTTCGCGCACTGCTCGAACTCAGGCCCAACGACGCCAACGCGCTCTTCGGACTGGCCAAATCGCTCGACGCCCAGAAAAAACCGGAAGCTGCCGCAGCTTTCCGTGCTTATCTCGCCGCGCAGCCCGGCGACGCCGCCGTGCGGGCGCGAGTCATTCGCACGTTGATGGACGACCAGCAATACGACGCCGCTCTCGCGGAACTCGATCGCAGCGACGCCGGCCACCCGCCCACGCTGGACTCGCTCAAGCTCCGCGCCGACATGCAAATCGCCCAGAAAAAATGGGAGCCCGCCACGATCACGCTGCGGCAAGCGGTAGCGCTAGCTCCCAGCGATGCCGAACTGCACGGCGGCCTCGGTCGCGTGCTGCTCCAAAGGCGCGATTTCCCCGCCGCTGAGAAAGAACTGAAAGCCGCCATCCAGCTCGACGGTAAAAACATCGTGTACTGGAAAGATTTGAGCTCGACCTACTATCTCTCCAAGAATTATCCCGCCACCCTCGCGGTGCTCGATCAGATTGCCAAGTCCGAAACTCCCGCCGCACTCACTTGGTTTGTCCGCGCGCTCTGCTACGATAATTTGAACCAGCCGAAACCCGCTCTCGAGGCTTATCAGAAATTCCTGGAAATGGATCAGAACAAGAATCCCGACCAGGTGTGGCAAGCCACGGAGCGCAGCAAAGTTCTGAAGCGTATGATCGAGAAAAGGTAGCGCATGCGCCTATCCCGCAAATCGTTCATCCGTTTTTGCAGTTTTGCGCTCCTTGCGGGCCCGCTTTTCGCCGCTGCGGAAAAGGAAAAGCTCGCCGATTTGCAAGCCCGCTTCGACAAGGAATCCAGCTCCGTTCACAAAGCCAAGCTGCTGGAAAAACTCGGCGGCGCGCAATTTGAAGAAACCCGCCGCCTCGAAAAGGTCGGGGATTTCAACAGCGTCGGGTTGCTGTGGGAGAAATTTCGTGACAATGGCCGCGTCACGCTGGAGGCCCTCAAGAAACAGCACGCCGATGCTGAACGCCACTCCAACGGTTACCGCGAACTCGAAGTTGTCCTGCGCGAAGGCATTCGCGAGCTGGACCAGACGCTGCTGATTGCGCCCGAGGAATTCCGCCCGCCTTTGCAAATTGTCCGCGGCGATCTCGCGGCCATGGACGACGAAGTCCTGCGCATGCTCTTTCCGCGCCGCAGCATCGACCTGCCCTCAACCCCGGCCGCGGCACGGGCATCTCCGGAGAAGCAACCATGACTCTTCGATCGAAATTCGCTCTTCCAATGTTCATCGCGCCGCTGGCGATGTTGTCGGCGTTGCTATTTGCCGGCTCCG
>Ga0210384_10006389_pt1 | contig 12598 bp, 7 predicted proteins | sample IncBWH2MmetaG_FD_160574 | JGI IMG/M metagenome (GOLD analysis project Ga0210384, IMG submission 160574) | Forest soil microbial communities from Barre Woods Harvard Forest LTER site, Petersham, Massachusetts, United States - Inc-BW-H-2-M | ecosystem: Environmental > Terrestrial > Soil >... | reverse complement strand
CCGGCAAGACGGTGAATCGCTTCTTCCGTTCTGGAGATGTGCGGCTGGACCATGGAGTCAATCTGCTGATCAAACCGCGATATCGCGAGCCGACAACTCTCTTCAAACGTGGTGCGGATGCGGGCGTTGAGTTCTTCGAGAAGGCTCTCCGACTGGCGGTGCAATTCATTGCGATGCAGGCTGCGCACGTCGTCTATCTGTGACGCAAAGCTCATAAGAGCTTGGCTTTGCGCCGTTTCGACGCGCGTGGAAAAGTGTTCCAATCGTTCGCTGGACTCGGCGGCCCGCCCCAGGGCGGCCTCCAGCGACTGCGATTGCTCCTCGAAAGAGTTGCGCAACCCGGCGATGCGCTGCTCGGCCCCGACCGTGGCGCTGCGCATGGCTTCATAAACTGCCGCCGTCTGCCGCTCGGCTTGCTCTTCGAAGGAGTTGTGCAGCCGGGCGATGCGCTGCTCAGCCGCCGCCGCGGCGCTGGTCATGAAATCATGAATCGCTGAAGTGTGCCGGGCGGCGTCCTCCTCGAAGGAGTGGCGTAACTCCGCGATGCGTTTTTCGGTTTCGGCTGCGCCGCTACTCATGGATTCACGAGCCGCAGCGACTTGCAGGCCGGTTTCTTCCTGCACCTGGGACCCGAGAGATCGCATGTGTTCGTCGAGCCCGGCTGCGGCCCTTTCCTGCGCTGCAGCCAGCGTGCTTTCCAGTGTCGATTGCCAACGCTCGTGCGCCGCCTTCACTTCGTTGTCGAGATGGGCCTGCCAGGAGGCCTGCGCAGCGGAAAGAGACGCCGCGGCCTGCTGGCGAATCTCGTTGGCCGCTGCGCTCATCGCTTCGCGGTGCGCGTTGGCGGCTACTTCGCGCTGCCGCGCCACATCGTCCACTTCGTGCACCGCTTCGGAAGCGCGATTTGCGATTTGGATTTCGGCTTGTTGGGCTTCGGCGCGGAGCCGAGCGGCTGATTCCTCCGCTTGTTGACAAAGCCCGCGCAGCGATTCCACAGCGTTCGCGAGATGGCGCGTTTGCTCGGTGCGCTCGGCGGCGCCTCGCTCGGAAATTTGTTGCGTGAGTTCTCGCGTGAGCTCCTCGAGTTGCGGCGCGATCCACTGTGGGAGCGCTCTTTGTAATGCTTCCGCGGCCGCGGCGTGCGCAACGCGCGAGCGAGTATCGGATTCTTCCTGAATTCTTTCGACGGCTTCTGAAACTTGTTGCGCCAGCTGTTCCCGTGCAATGGAGAATTCCTTTTCCCACTCCTCCATCGAAACGCGGCGCTCAGCGGCGACGGCCTGCGCGGCCACTTCGCGCGCGGCGGCTTGGATTTGCTGTTTCGCGTCGGCCATCAGGCGGGCCATGTGCCGCGCCAGTTGCAGCGAAGCGTCCGTGGCACTTGCTGGAGGAGGGAAGACGCGCAGATTATCCTGGGCGGGCAAGGCCGCAGGTTCCGGTTCCGTCAGCGGCAAGCGAATTTCCCCGGTGTCGGAGACTTCCGGAGCCGCATCGGCACTGTCCGGGTAAGCACCGGAAACCCGTACCGACTCCGAAGGCGAGAACCAATCCGGCGGGGGGAATGCGATGCCCCAAGTGTTACCGGGAGTTTCCAATTCGAGCGCCACCTGGAAAAGCTGCCGCACCGTGCGCGGCCTTTGGATCCAAGCTACGCGCCCGCGCACCGTTCTGGGAGCTTGCCCAGCTTCCGGGTGCGGAACTTCGAGGGTCACCCACATGTTCTTCAAAACGTAGTGCTTCGATTGGAACCTGCAACCGTGGCAGTTGATAATTAAGGTCGACGTGCGCTCCGTAAAGGGGCGTCCCAGCGCGTCCACACCAGATACCGCCAGCGGCACGGCCTGCATGATTCGCGTGCTGCGACGCTTCCGCAATTCCTCGTTTTGGTGTGCAACCGTTTCGGACATCATATCCGTCGTTTCGTCGGCAAGATTACCACTCTGCTCGTCCATGGACACCGTCGCCGTTCCTAGAGTTTGGGCCGAACTCCCAGATCGCTTACGACTGCTTCGTTGTTGTACCTTCTGAGGTATCTTCCGAGGTCGGAGCACGGTGGGTTCCTGTGAGGAACTCCCATGCTTCCTTGGCGACCCAGATTGGTCCAACGAGTAAATAAATTGGTCCCTGAAAAAACGCCGGATGGTTTCCCTCGATCTTGTGTCCAAGCAAGAGAAAAATCCAGCCGCCGACAAAAAAACTCACTCCCCAAATCCACTTCATAAGCACCAAAAGGATTAACCCCAGAAAAATCATGGGGATCCCAAGGCCATGGAGAAGCTTATTCCAGCCGGAAGAGTGCTCGTGATCGTACTGCGCCATGTAGTGCGCCAAACCTGGCATAGCGCACCTCCTTGCGGTGGGGGACAACTCCGCGGGAACGAGACTCTATACCCAAAATGGTCCGTTGGCTAGAGGCGGCCATACGTACTAGGACCCCAGGACGTCAGGACGTCAGGAAGGGAGTATCGCCTGGATGCCGTAGAGACACGGGTCGACTTTCTACCCCGCTCCCAATCTTCGACTTAATTTTGAAACCTTAAGGCCGAACAGGCGGGAGTTTAGAGGTCGCGACGACCCTCGAGCGCCTTCAGCATCGTTACTTCATCGGCATATTCCAAATCCGCGCCAACCGGAATTCCCACGCCGATGCGCGTGACGCGCACTCCGAGCGGTTTCAGCAGTTTCGAGAGATAAACAGCTGTGGCTTCGCCTTCGGCCGTCGGATTCGTCGCGATGATGATTTCCTCGACAGTCCCGCCCTTCAGCCGCTCGATGAGAGATTTAATCCGCAGTTGCTCCGGGCCCCGTCCAGACAATGGGGAAAGAGATCCACCCAGCACGTGATACATGCCGCCGTAGGTACGGGTCTTTTCAATGGCCATAATATTGTGCGCTTCTTCCACCACACAAATCATCTTCTTGTCGCGATTCGCACCAGTGCAGAAGTGACACGGGTCAGCGTCCGTAATATTGCTGCAGACCGAGCACTCGCGGATCTTCTCTTTGGCGTCGCGAATGGCGTCGGCCAGGCCCAGCGCGTCTTCCGGCGGACACCGCAGCAGAAAAAACGCCAGCCGCTGAGCGGTTTTCTGTCCGATTCCTGGGAGGTGTTTTAGTTCATCGATAAGTCTTTCGACAGGAGCGGCAAAATCAGGCATGCATGATGTGTAGCACAGCCCGGCGTCTCTGCGCAAACCAACGCGAGAGACGCGCCAGCCGGACCGTTTTATAGAGCACTCTCGGCCACTACCCGATCTGGTCTCCTCCCCAACCAGCGCCTTCCTGGAGGTCCGCTCTAGCTATTTAAACTAAACCACTTAGTAGGTCTGTCGTTACTACCTCGGAGGCCTGCCCGAACATAATGCAAGATTCCCGCCCGAGCCCGTTCTACTATCAGAACTAACCGAGCGGTATGTCCGAGGAACACCCATGCCCCTTCTCTACCTCTTGTACGTTCTCTATGGGTTGGTGCTGCTGGCAACGCCGGTCTTGACCATTTCCCTTTTCGTTCGGCAGGCCAGACTTCGCAGACAACTGAACGAACTCACTGAAGAAAACGCGAAACAGTTCACCAGACTCCAGCGTGCCGTCGGTGAACTCCAAGCTAAGCTCGCTGCAGCAGCTCCGCCTGCTACGCCGGCTATCGAAAGGGCGTCCAGCCCCGAAGCACGCCAGGCAGTTCCCGTTCCGCGATCCTTTCCGCATCTACAGATTCCTCTCCCGGTCGTGCGCTCTCCGCGCGTCGAAGTATCGCCGCCTAGCACGCTGCAGCCAACGCCGCCGATTCCCGTCACAGAGAAAAAGCCCGAGTTTGCGGTGGAGCAAAAGCCGGTCGTACCGACACCGGCTGCGCCCGTTCCGCCTATCACCGTCACGGCGCCGGTCTTTCCCGCTGCATCGCCAGTTACGGCGTCACCACACAAGCCGCCAGCGCCCGCCGCGCCTTCCGAATCCCAACCGGCTGAACCTAGGCCCGCAGGGCCCGCAACGCAGCTGCCGCCTTCTGAGGCAAAGCCAACTCCGCCGCCCATCGCGCCAAAAGTTGTTCCGCCGCGGGCAGTCCCGCACTCGCCAGCGATGCCGTCGCCTGCGCCGGCAGCAATTCCTCCTGCCGCGGCCGCGCGCATCTCAACTCCGCCTCCGCAGCGCGTTCCCGCGGCAAAGCCGACTTTTCAGCAGCGCATGAAAAAAGTCTCTGCGCTGGAGGAAACCCTCGGCACCAACTGGTTCCCCAAGCTCGCCGTCGCGATGATCGGGCTTGGCGTCGCCTACTTCGGTATCCAGCAGGTCCGCAACCTGGGAGGAGCTGGCAAGGCGCTCATCTGCTTCGCCACAGCGATGCTGCTCCTCGTGGGCGGCATCGTGATCGAAAAGCGCGAACGCTACCAGCTATTGGGCCGCGCCGGAATTGGCGGAGGCTGGGGGCTGCTCTTCTTCACCGCCTACGGCATTCAGCATATCGCTGCAATGCACGTCCTCGATTCTCTTGCTCTGGACAGTATTCTCATGCTGGCCGTTGCTCTGGGCATGGGCGCGCACACGTTGCGCTACAAATCCCAATTCGTCACCGGCTTCTCGTTTCTGCTCGGCTATACCACGGTGGCCTTGAGCTTCAGCGATGTTCAGCCGCTATCTTCGACAGGGACGAGTGAAGGCACGGTCTACGGATTACTCGCGGGAGTGATTCTCGCGATCGGGCTAGTGACCATCGTTTTGAAAATGGGCTGGTTCGAACTGGAGGTTTTCGGCATTCTCTCCAGCTACCTCAATCATCTCTATTGGCTCTACCGCCTCCTCGGTCCCAACGGCGCACACGGCCGCGCCTTTCCCGAGTATCACGCCAGCCTGGCCATGTTGTTTTTCTACTGGTTGACGTTTCGCATTTCCTACGTCCTCCGTGGCATCAAGACGGACTTCGAGGAGCAAGTGTCGACCGTTTCCGCGCTTCTCAGCACCCTTCTCCTGCTTGGCGTCATGAAGTTTCAATCCGTTCAGCCGGATCTTGCCTACATCGCCTTGATGGTCATCGGCGCGCTGGAATTCATGTTCGCCCAGCTTCCCGTTACAAGGCGCCGCCGCCGCGCGTTCATCATCCTCAGCCTGATGGGCGCAGCCCTCATGATCGTGTCGATTCCATCCCACTTTTCCGGCAATCCCGTCGCTTACCTGTGGCTCGTAGGCGCCGAGGTTTTTCTATTTGCCGGAATTGTTTTCAAAGAAGTTGTCTTCCTCCGCGTCGGCTTGTTCACGGGATTGCTTGTCGGCATTGATCTCCTGGCCTTCAACTTACGTCCGCTGGTGATGTGGAGGGCCAAAACAGAAGACCTCGCCTCGGAGTCCGGCATCCTCTTCGCGGTCTGCGGAGTTGCGCTTTATCTCAACGCCTTGTACGTCGGCGCGCGATGGAAAGAATCCTTCCGCGCCGCTCTCGATCGCCGGTTGCTTGAGGTTCATTCCTATTTCGGCGCGTTCGCTAGCGCAACGGCGGCCTGGGCACTTTTCGCAAATGATTGGACTGCTCTTGCTTTCGCGGCCATCATGCTGGCCCTGGCGTTTCTAGGACGCCGCCTCGAGACGCGCCATCTTCAGATCCAATACGCTCTGCTCGGTGCGCTCACTCTCTATCGCGCATTCGTCTTCAATCTGCATATCGATAGCCCGGCGCACACGCACATCACGACGCGCCTGATCACTCTTCCCATCCTTGGCGCAATCTTTTATCTCACCGCCCGACTCGCCGCCCTCGGCGACGACCAAGAGCAACGCACCTTCCGCAGCATCTTGGCGTTCGCGGGCACGGCTCTCTTCGCATCTCTCATCTGGTTGGAAGTGCCCGAGCTTTGGCAGCCGCTCCTCTTCATCGCCTTCGCCGTCACGCTTTCGGAGAACGCGCGTGTGCTGCGCTACTCCGTTCTTGCCGTTCACGCGCACGGAATCACGCTCCTCGCCGTCTTCACTGCTCTGACGGCAGATCCGTACAACGTCCACCTCTGGCACACCATCCCATTGCGAGCAATCGCCGCGCTGCCCGTTGTGGCCGGCTGCTATTGGATTTCCAAGCGCCTCGGCGTGGAAAATACGCGCCATCTGGAAATCGCCCGCGTCGCTTACACTTGGATTGCCGCGGGTGTAATGGTTTGGATCCTCGAAGAAGCGCTGCGCGCTCCGTGGATTGCCGTCGGATGGATGGCCTTCGCTGTGGCCCTCGCGCTGGCAACTCGCTGGATTCGCTACCGCCAGCTTGCCTGGCAGGCGAACGTTGTGGCGTTCGCCGCTTTTCTGCGCACCTACACTTTCAATCTCAACCTGCACCAGCCGCTCTGGCGGCACGTTTCTTTACGTCTCTTCACGGTCGGTCTGGTTATCGCCGGCGCCTACATCCTCGCGAAAATCGCCGCCGAAGCTATGGAAGAATTCGCATCCGTCGTCCGCAATGCCTACACCTGGTCCGCTGTGCTTTTCGTGGGCCTTCTCATTTTCGGCGAAGCGCCGCCTGACTGGATGGCAGTCTTGTTCCTCGCCGCCGGAATCATTCTCGCGCTGGTCGGCAGCCGCTGGAGTCTTCCGCATCTCGGTTTCCAGGAACATCTCTTTGCCATCGCCGCCGTGGCGCGCACCTTCGACTACAACTTTCACCTGACCACCTACTACGGAAATTTCAGCGTGCGCATCCTCACCGTTTCGATTGTCGCCGCCGGCCTTTACGCGATTTCACGGAAAGCGACCGCTCCGGATGTGCCGTACTCTCTCCCGTCGGCGTATCTGCACACCACCGCCGCCACATCGCTCCTCGCTCTTTTGATGTGGTACGAAGCCTCCCCTCCTGGCTGGCTCGCCGCTTTCTGGGCGCTTTTTGCGTTCGCATTGGCGGCCGTCGATCGCCGCTTCAAGCTCGACGATCTGCGCTGGCAGGCTCACGCTCTCGCCGCTCTTGCGATGATCCGCAGCGTCAGCATCAACATGTACGTCAAGGATACCTGGCACGGCCTCAGCGTCCGACTTCTCTCACTTTCCATCGTCGCTGTCGTTTTCTATGCGATGTCGCGTTTGGTCCGCATGCCGGAAAAGTGGCGCGACCGCGACTTCCATCACATCTATTCCTGGTCGGCGTCCTTGATCGTCTCTCTGCTTCTGTGGCACGAGCTGTGGCCTCTCAGCATCGCCGTTGGCATTGCCGCTTTTGGCTTGGTCCTTTTCGAGTACGGCCTGTTGCGCAAGATCGCGCAATTCCGCTACCAGTCTTACGTCGCCTTCACTGCCGCTTTCGTCCGCATTTTCTTTGCGAACCTTGCCGCGGGTGATCCCGGCGTTTTTTGGAACGACCGCATGATCACCGTCGCTCCGCTCGTGCTGATTTTTTTCTTCGTCTATGCGCAGCTTCCCGACAAGGAAGAAAACACCGCGCGAGACCGGCGCTTGCGCTTCGACGCGTTCGTGGCTTATCTCGGAACAGCCACTCTTGCCGCCCTCTTCTATTTCCAGTTCGAGCCCGAATGGGTTGTCACCGCTTACGCCGCCATCGCGTTTGCGCTGTTTGCCGCCGCGTTGTTGCTTGATCGCCCCATTTTTCTGCACCAGGCGATTCTTCTCACTCTGGGAACATTGGCTCGCGGCATGGCCCACAATCTTTTCGGCTCGAGCTATTTTACCGGTGGCACTTGGAACGGCCGTTTTCTCGTGGTTGGCGTTGCCGTGGCGATCTTGCTGGCCACGCTCTTGTTTGCGTTTCCTCTGCGCGGGCACTATGCGGCTCCGCCGAACGCCAGCCGCTGGAGGAGACTCGTGTCGGCGCTTGTGACGCGTCCCGAGCAATTGCAGTTTTTCACTGCTTTCCTATTGCTGACCACCATGCTCGCTCGCAAAATGCACGAGGGCATGGTTACCGTGTCCTGGGGAATTGAGGGCGTCTTCATCATCGTGCTTGCTCTCGTCGTCAAGGAACGCAGCTTCCGCCTCACTGGCTTTGGCATGCTACTGCTCTGCGTGGGCAAAGTGTTTGCCATGGATATCTGGAGTCTCCAGGTGGACGATCGCTGGCGCACCGTTATCATTGTCGGTGTAGCGCTGGGCATCGTTTCCGTGCTCTACGCCCTATATAAAGAAACGATACGCCAATACCTATGAAGCGCGCCGTCGTATTCGTCGTTTTCTTTGCGATTCTAGGAATCTCCCTGGCTGGTCTCTATTGGAGCCAGCGCCGCGCCAAATCCCCACCTGTCTCGGCCAACGCCATACTTAATATCGCGGCCGACGCTCAGCGCGACATCGCCCGCCTCCCCATGCATTTCACGCGGCTCACTGACGAGCAGGAAATCTCCATCGGCCGCCAGTTAGCCGCCAACTACTCGGGTCAAGTGATGAAGCTGACGCCCGAAGACGAAGCGCTGGAAAAATACGTTCGCCGGGTGGGAGGCACCGTTTCCGTGCACGCCCACCGGCATCTGGACTACAACTTTCAGGTGATTCCCAATCACAACATGATCAACGCCTTTTCGTTGCCCGGCGGTCCTGTCTATATTGGAGAGGGGATGCTCGATCTGATGGAAACGGAAGACGAACTGGCCAGCATCCTCGCGCATGAAGTCGAGCACATCGATCACTATCACTGCGTTGAGCGTGTGCAGATTGAAGCCAAGCTCAAAAACTTGGATCTGGACGTTGTCGGACAGCTTCTCGAAATCCCGCTGGAATTGTGGCAGGCCGGCTATCACAAAGACGAGGAATTCGAAGCCGACCGCGAAGGCGTCCGACTCGCCGTCGAAGCGGGTTACTCCCCGTATGGAGCAGTCAGCATTTTTACCCGGCTAGCCAAGCTCTCGAATGAATTCGTCATTCACGCCGAAAGTCCCGAAGAGGAATTGTCCGAACTCGCCATCGAGAGTCTCACCGGATATTTTCGCTCGCACCCGCTCCCTTCCGAGCGTCTCGGCCAAGTCAAGGGCCTTATCGCCGAAGAGCATTGGGAAGATCGCAAAGCGCAGAAACAGTTTCATGTGGAATACGAAGTTCACGACGGCCAATTCGTAAAATGAGAGTGTGGATGGAGAGAGTGCGAGGCCGTCGAGGGAAGCGCCGCGATCGAGACTTGCAATCGCTTGGCTGCTTAAGAGCTAAAACAGACCGGGGATTTTCATTCCCGCAATTCCGGGAATGCCGCCGGCGAGATTCTTCATCTGGCTGGCGAGTTCTTCATCCACGCGCCGCGAAGCTTCGTTGACTGCTGCGCGCACCAGATCCTGCAACATTTCCTGATCCTTGCTTGCAAAAACTTCCGGCTCGATCCGCAGGTCCACGATTTGCTTCTGGCCGTTCATCTTTACCGTGACCATGCCGCCGCCGGCCGAAGCTTCAACGGCCACAGCGTTTACTTGCTGCTGCAGATCTTCCTGAACCTGCCGCAACCTCGAGAGCATCTGCTGGATAGCGTTCACTTCCATCAGGATTCCTCTTGGCGCCATTTTACTTCGGAGATTTTTCCTCCGAAGCGTTGCAGCATCGACCGCACCATCGGATCTCGTTCGAACTGTTCGCGCAACTCCTGCGTGCCGGACGCTCCGCGCGGCGCAGCGGCTGCAACTGCTTCTACTTTAGCACACACGCGCACCGCACGGCCCAGCACTTTGCTCGAAGAGGTACGGACCTTCTCGAGCGAGTCGCGTCCTTCCATCATCTCCTTGAATGCGCGCTTGTCCGCCGAAAAATAAATTCTCAGTTCCGCGCCTTCCAGTTCCCACCGGCTGCCTTGTTGCACGATCTCGCCGAGAAATTTCTGCTGCGCATGAATCGCCGTTTTGATTTCCGCAACTTGTTCCTGGGTGATGCCCTCCACTCGAGTCCCGGCGGTGGCCTCCATCGCTGGTTCAGACGCGGGCGCGGCTGGAGGTTCGGTGGCGCGAGCCATCTTGGTTTCCGCGCGCGCCGGCGCCGCTGCCGCAGCGGCAAAACTCGGCGTAGAGGTGCGGGAGGGCGGAGCCAATGAGGTTTCGGGTACGGTCGAATAACTCCCGGCCGGTGTTGCGGGCGGCGCCACGGCGGCTGCCGGGACGGCACGGCTCGGCACAGCGCCTGATCGGGCGGCCCCGGCGGCAGCGCCGGTCGAAGCTCCGCTGCGCAGCTCCGCCAGCAACTCTTCCATCGGCGCGAGCCGCTGTGCGTTGATCAACCTGAGCAGGCCCATCTCCAGATGCACACGAGGATCTGGCTTGTGCCGTAAATCACCATCCGTCTCTAAAAGAATCTGAAAGAATCGCGTAAGGTCCTCTTCGGTGAATTGCGCCGCCGCTAGAGCGAGCGCCGGACGCTGATCCGCTGTGGCCGCAATCAAATCCGAATCCGCGCCGCACACTCGCGCGATCAACAGGTTGCGCATGTGCCGGATCGCTTCACGGCAAAAATGCTGAAGGTTGCGGCCCTCCTTCTGAAAAGTGTGAACCAGCCCGAGAGCGCGATCCGCCGACCCTTCCGCAATTGCCGCGACCAGTTCGTTGAGCGAGTCTTCCGGCACGACTCCCAGCAATTCGCGCACTTCTTTGTCCGGGATGACGTCGCCGCAATACGCTCTCGCCTGTTCCAGCAGAGAGAGCGCGTCGCGCAAGCTTCCTTCCGCCATTCGCGCAATCACGGCTAGTGCGCCCGGCTCGATTTTCAAATCCTCTTTTGTTGCGATCTCTTCGAGCCGACCGGTGATTTCCGAGAACGTCAAGGCTCGAAAATGAAAATGCTGCGAGCGGGAACGAATGGTATCGGCCAGATCTTCCGGTTGCGTCGTGGCCATCACGAAAATCACCCGGTCCGGCGGTTCTTCCAGTGTTTTCAGCAGCGCGTTCGAAGCTTCGCTGGTGAGCATGTGCGCTTCATCGAGAAGCACAACCTTGCTCCGGGAAGCAGCCGGCGCATAGCGCACCATCTCCCGCAGTTCCCGAATTTGGTCGATGCCGCGGTTCGAGGCGGCATCGATCTCGATTACATCGAGCGAAGTGCCCGCGGCAATCTCCTTGCACGAATCGCACTCCCCACAAGGCTCCGCAGTCGGCCCCTTCGCACAATTCAGGGCTTTCGCAAGAATCCGCGCCGCCGTCGTTTTTCCTACGCCCCGCGCCCCCGAGAAAATATACGCATGCGCCACGCGGTCGTTCTTGATCGCGTTTGCCAGCGTCGATGTGACGTGGGATTGTCCGACGAGGTCGCTGAATGTTTGCGGGCGCCACTTCCGGGCTATGACTTGATAGCTCATATCTCGTCAGACGTTTTCGAACTCCCGCTCTGTTTCTTAAGCCAAAACACAGAAAACACCAGCGCCGCGCAAATCATAAAAAACGTAAGCACGATGGCTCCCGCTAGTATCATACTTACGCTCCCTTAGAGCTTGGCTTGCGACCCTCAACGTTCGACCGCAAAATGCCTTTCGGTGCGAGGAACTTCGGGTGATCTGCGGCACCCGAGGCAATCCCGATACCGTTGCTCCCTTCCGGGCCTGGCGGGGTTCGCGGGACCTCGTTGCACAGAGCCCGAAGTTCCACGCTCCGGCAGCTGCGCTTATCGCGCGGCTGCTGATTTGAGTTTAACACACAGAAGTTTAAGTCGCGCCACGCCAGGAAGTTTCCGCGCCGCGAATCGGTTTTTCCAAACTAAATTCTCGGCACGGTCGCGACCTCGAAGCAGAACTACGGTTTTGCTGTGGCTGCGGGCGGCGCATCTGGCGCTTGTACTTCGGACGGATTCACCCAGTTCACCTTGAACGGTCCCGCACCATGGACCTGCACGATCGTTTCGCCCTTCGATAGCGCGAAATGCCGCATCTCTTTGGGCAACGCTGCGAAGTTCCCGACGTTCATTGGTTGCAGTTTGCTCTCGTCGAACGTCTCTCCCATGCCCACGAGGAAAGTTCCCTTCAACACCGTCACATTTTCATCCGTGGGATGCCAGTGCGCGGGAATCTTGGCTCCGTCCGCACACCGAAGGCGCAGAACAAACGGCGCTCCATCGGCGTTCGGATCACCGGAAACCGGTGCGAGGTCGCAGCCCTTGATGATCGGAGTCCATTTTAGATCGCCGAAATGCACAATCTTGTGTGACGAGTCGCTCTCTTTTTTCTCTTGACTGTGACTCGCCACCGTGAAAACAGCCAAAGCCGCTGCGAGCGCACAAGAACTCTTCAAAAAGTCCTTGTTCATTTTCGTTCTCTCCCTCGGAAGAATCGAGAGGGTCCGTAACCGATTTTTTCCGGTGCCGCGCCCCCCTCGTTTTTCCGCCAAGTCTCTCTTGTGGTGCTAGTTCTTCGGGTAGTTGGGGTCCGCTTTTACTTCCAGTATCTGTTTCGTGTGGCGTTCGCTGTGTGCCGCTATGAGGAGCACAAACTGGTATCCGTCGAGTTTCGATCCCATCGGACTGTCGACAGCGTGATCCCGTAGTCCGGGCGTTGTCCTCAAGAAGTCTTCGGTTTTGGCGCGGCTCTCGACAAAGTGCTTCACCGAGCCATCGGGCGAGCCGAAACGGTTCGTGGGGACTAGCGGCTCCGGAGCCTGCGCCTTTTGCGAGCGGTCCGGAACCATGGCGATTACGGCGTCATCCGTCTTTTTCACGTCACGGCCGGGAACTG
>Ga0210384_10006388_pt1 | contig 12599 bp, 12 predicted proteins | sample IncBWH2MmetaG_FD_160574 | JGI IMG/M metagenome (GOLD analysis project Ga0210384, IMG submission 160574) | Forest soil microbial communities from Barre Woods Harvard Forest LTER site, Petersham, Massachusetts, United States - Inc-BW-H-2-M | ecosystem: Environmental > Terrestrial > Soil >... | reverse complement strand
GACCGGCGCCAAGGTCAATATCGAGGACGACGGCACCGTGAAGGTCGCCTCCAACGACGGCGAGGCGATGAAGGCCGCGATCAAGTGGATCAAGTCGATTGCGTCCGATCCGGAAGTCGGCCAGATTTATGACGGCACCGTGGTCAAGGTGATGGAGTTCGGCGCCTTTGTGAACTTCTTCGGCGCCAAGGACGGCCTCGTGCATATCAGCCAGCTCGCGGCCAGCCGCGTGCAGAAGACCTCCGACGTCGTCAAGGAAGGCGACAAGGTCAAGGTCAAGCTGCTCGGCTTCGACGACCGCGGCAAGACGCGGCTGTCGATGAAGGCGGTCGACCAGACGACCGGCGAGGATCTCGAGGCCAAGCAGAAGACCGAAGCTCCGGCGCCGCGCGAAGCCGCCGGCGAGTAAGTTTTTCGCAAGACAACCAAAAAAAAGGGCGGCTTTTTAGCCGCCCTTTTTATTTTCAGGACCGGTCTTGCGAGATCAGGCGAGGTCGAAGCGGTCAAGGTTCATGACCTTGGTCCATGCCGCCACGAAGTCCTTCACGAACTTCTCTTTCGAGTCCGAGGACCCGTAGACCTCCGCGAACGCACGGAGCTGTGCGTGCGACCCAAAGATCAGGTCGACGCGGGTGCCGGTCCACTTGACAGCGTTGGTCTTGCGGTCGCGCCCCTCGTACACTCCATCGGAGCCAGCGACCGGCTGCCAATAGGTGCTCATGTCGAGCAGGTTGAGGAAGAAGTCATTCGTGAGCGTCTCGGGCTTGTTGGTGAAGACGCCCTGCTTCGACCCGCCGGCATTGGCGCCAAGCACGCGCAGTCCACCGACGAGAACCGTCAACTCCGGCCCCGTCAGCCGCAGCAATTGCGCCCGATCGACTAACGCCTCTTCGGGTAGCATGAACTGCCGCCTGCCGCTGATGTAATTGCGGAAGCCGTCAGCACGAGGTTGGAGCGGCGCAAAGGACTCGACGTCGGTTTGATCCTGCGACGCGTCCATGCGTCCCGGCGCAAACGGGACCTTCACGTCGACGCCGCCCGCGTTCGCGGCCTTCTCGAGGCCCGCGCCGCCGGCGAGAACGATCAAATCGGCGAGCGAGACCTTCTTGCCGCCACTGGCCGAGGCGTTGAATTCCTTCTGGATCGCTTCGAGCTTCTGCAGCACGATCTTGAGCTGCGCCGGCTCGTTCACCTCCCAGTCCTTCTGAGGGCTCAAGCGAATACGCGCGCCGTTGGCGCCGCCGCGTTTGTCTGAGCCGCGGAACGTCGACGCCGACGCCCAGGCGGTCGAAACCAACTGAGACACGGACAGACCAGACGCGAGGATCTTCGTCTTCAGCGCAACGACGTCCTTTTCATCGATCAGCGGATGATCCACGGCCGGGATCGGGTCTTGCCAGATCAGCGTCTCCTTCGGCACGAGCGGGCCGAGGTAACGCGCGATCGGGCCCATGTCGCGGTGCGTCAGCTTGAACCAGGCGCGGGCAAACGCGTCCGCGAGCTGGTCCGGATGCTCATAGAAGCGCCGCGATATCTTCTCGTAGGCCGGGTCGAGCCGCAGCGACAGGTCGGTGGTCAACATGGTCGGCACATGTTTCTTCGACTTGTCGTAGGCGTCGGGGATCGTCGCAGCGCCGCCTTTCGCCCGCCACTGTTTCGCGCCGGCCGGGCTCTTCGTCAGCTCCCATTCGTTTTCGAACAGGTTCTTGAAGAAGAGATTGCTCCACTTCGTCGGCGTCTGCGTCCACGTGACCTCGGGCCCGCCGGTGATGGCGTCTGCGCCGATACCGGTGCCATACTTGCTCTTCCAGCCGAGGCCCTGATCCTCAAGCGCGCCGCTTTCCGGCTCCGGTCCAACCAGCGACGGATCGCCGGCGCCGTGAGTCTTGCCGAAGCTGTGGCCGCCGGCAATTAGTGCGACGGTCTCCTCGTCGTTCATCGCCATACGGAAGAACGTCTCGCGGATATCCTTCGCCGCTGCGAGCGGGTCCGGGTTGCCATTCGGGCCTTCCGGATTGACGTAGATCAGGCCCATCTGCACCGCGCCGAGCGGCTCCGCAAGCTGACGCTCGCCGCTGTAGCGCTCGTCGCCCAGCCATGTCCCCTCGGGACCCCAGTAGAGCTCTTCGGGCTCCCAGACGTCGGCGCGGCCGCCGGCGAAGCCGAACGTCTTGAAGCCCATGGACTCGAGCGCGACGTTGCCGGCGAGGATCATCAGGTCGGCCCAGGAGATCTTGCGGCCGTACTTCTGCTTGATCGGCCAGAGAAGCCGGCGCGCCTTGTCGAGGTTCGCGTTGTCAGGCCAGCTATTGAGGGGCGCGAAGCGCTGCTGGCCGGCTCCGGCGCCGCCACGGCCGTCGGTGATGCGGTAAGTGCCAGCGCTATGCCATGCCATGCGGATCATGAGGCCGCCGTAATGGCCGAAGTCGGCCGGCCACCATTCTTGCGAGTCGGTCATCAAAGCATGAAGGTCCTTGACCACGGCATTCAGGTCGAGGCTTTTGAACTCTTTCGCATAGTCGAAGGTCTCGCCCATCGGGTCGGACAGGTTTGACTGCTGGTGGAGGGTCCCGAGATCCAGCTGGCTCGGCCACCAGTCACGATTTGAAGGTGTGCGTTTTCCGCCCGAAAATGGGCACTTGGTGACGTCATCCATGATTGCCTCCAGTAATGCTTTTTGCGCGAGTTCCGCGTCGCGAGCCGGACGCAATCTACGCAACGCATTCCATCAGGTAAAGTTGACTTTAATGATCGCTGCAATAGGATTTTCTGATGATAAACGTTACGCTGCGGCAGTTGCGCTATTTCGATGCGCTGGCCCGTCATGGCCATTTCGGGCGCGCGGCGGAAGCATGTGCGATCTCGCAGCCGGCCTTGTCAATGCAGATCAAGGAACTCGAGGGCACACTCGGCGGCGTGCTGCTGGAGAGAAGCGCTCGACAGGTCGCGCTGACGAGATTCGGGGAGGACCTCGCCCGGCGCGTCCGCGACATCCTGCGCTCGGTCGATGAACTCGGAGACTTCGCGCGTGCGTCGCGGGACCGGCTTGCAGGCCGACTGCGCATTGGCATGATCCCGACGATCGCGCCCTATCTGCTGCCCAAGATCATCGGAAATCTCACGCAGGCGCATCCCGAACTCGACATTCAGGTGCGTGAGGGGCTGACGCCGAAGCTGATCCAGGAGCTTGCGGAAGGCCGGCTCGATACCGCCATTGTTGCCCTGCCGATATCGGAGACTTCGCTGACCGAAGTTGCCTTGTTCACCGAGAATTTCCTCTTGGTCCGCCCGCGCAAGGATGAGGGAACGCCGGTTCCCAGCCGGGAAATGCTGCGCGAGATGAGGCTGCTGCTGCTGGAAGAGGGCCACTGTTTCCGCGGCCAAGCCCTGTCGTTCTGCAAGATGCAGTCATCGCGGCCAAGGGAGATGCTGGACGCGAACTCCCTGTCCACACTTGTCCAGATGGTGAGTGCCGGAATCGGTGTCACCCTGATTCCGGAAATGGCGGTGGCGGTGGAGACACGCTCGGCTTCGGTGTCGGTGGCGCGCTTCAAGAACCCGCAACCCTCGCGCACCATCGGCATGGTCTGGCGCAAGACCAGTCCTCTGGCAAGGCAACTCCTGCAAATCTCCGAAGTGGTGTGCCTGTCAGCCGGCAAGGTGCGCGGGCGGAACACGACCGGACCGTGGTCACGCACTCTGCGGACCTGAACGGCGCTCCGGCGGAGGATTATTCCCGATGTCAGACCCCATTGTCCGTCCGGCCCGCGCCGACGAATATGACGAGGTCGCCCGCGTCTGGATGGAAAGCTGGGTCTCGACCGGGCTTGAGGACTCAAGCAATTTCCTGCTGGCGAATTTGCGCGCGCGGATTTTGCGAGAGGTCGCGCATGGATGGAGCCTGTTCGTCGCCGACGATGACGGGCGGATCGCGGCGATGCTGGCGCTGCGTCTGGCCGACGGTTGCCTTGGTCAGTTATTCATCGCCCCGGATTATCAGGGCAAAGGGCTTGGCAAGCGGCTGCTTGCCTTTACGCGGGAACAGATGCCAAATGAAATTTGGCTGCGGTGCGTTCGCGAGAACGTCAAGGCCTGGCGCTGGTATGAGCGCGAGGGTTTTGTCTTTGAGAAGCAAGAAGTTAATCCGATGACGGGATTCATGATGAAAGTCTATCGGTGGAAGAGAGGGGGAATCGTCCGATGATGAAGCTTTACTGGTCACCACGCTCGCGCTCGTTCTCGGCGCTATGGCTGATGGAGGAAACCGGGCAGCCCTATGAGCGGGTGCTGACGGACATTTCCACCGGCGCACAAAAGCGCGCCGAATATCTCGCGATCAATCCGATGGGCAAGGTGCCGGCGCTCAAGGACGGCGAGGCGACGCTCGCCGAAGCCGCCGCGATCTGCGCCTATGTCGCCGAACGCTATCCGCAGGCAAAGCTCGCTCCGCCGCTCGGCGATCCCCTGCGCGCGAAATTTCTCTACTGGCTGTTTTTTTCGCCCGGCTGCGTCGAGCCCGCAATGGTGCAGATCGCGACCAAGATCGAGATGAACCCGGTCGCCGCGGGGTGGGGCGACGCGCAGCGGGTGTTCGACGTGCTTGACGCGGCGCTGGAAAAGGGGCCGTGGATCCTCGGCGAGAATTTCTCGGCCGCGGATGTAGCGATCGGCTCGGCGCTGAATTTTTCGGTGAGGCTGTTCAAGATGGTGCCGTCGCGCCCGACCTTCGACGCCTATATCGCGCGATGCGTGGCGCGTCCGGCATTCCAGCGCGCCGAGAAGATCGCGGCGGGCTAACGTAGCGTTTTCAAGCGAAGTGGGTACCGGTTCGCGTTAAGAAAACGCGTCAAAAATAGAGTCTGCTCACTGTCATCATCCGCGCAAGCGGATGATCCAGTACTCCAGAGGCGTTAGCGATAGAACCGAGAGGCCGCGGGTTACTGGATGCGCTTTCGCGGGGCATGACGACCTAGCGCGCCTGTCTATTGCCCCTTCAGCTCTTCCGGCCGCGGCATCGACATGACGTTGTAGCCGGAATCGACGTAATGAATTTCGCCGGTGACGCCGCCCGAAAGATCGGACAGCAGATACAGCGCCGAGCCGCCGAGTTCATCGAGCGTCACGCCGCGGCCGAGCGGCGAATGCTTTTGCTGGAAGGCGAACATGGCGCGGGCATCGCCGATGCCGGAGCCCGCAAGCGTCCGCACCGGGCCGGCCGAGATCGCGTTGACGCGGATGCCGCGCGGGCCGAAATCGGCGGCGAGATAGCGGGTCGAGGCTTCCAGCGCGGCCTTCGCTACCCCCATGACGTTGTAGTTCGGCATCACCCGCACCGAGCCGCCATAGGTCAGCGTGATCATCGCGCCGCCGGAGGCCGGCATCAGCTCGGCTGCGCGCCTGGCAAGCTCGGTGAACGAGAAGCAGGAGATCAACATGGTGCGCGAGAAATTCTCGCGCGTGGTGTCGGCATAGCGTCCCTTCAATTCATTCTTGTCGGAGAACGCGATGGCATGGACCAGGAAATCCAATTGCCCCCATTTGGCGCGCAGCGTCTCGAATAAGGCATCGACGCTGTCGAGATCTTCGACGTCGCAGGGCAGCACCAGTTCGACATTGAGCGATTGCGCGAGCGGCTTGACCCGCTTGCCCAGCGCCTCGCCCTGGAAGGTGAAGGCGAGTTCTGCGCCCTGTGCGGCGAGTGTCCTGGCAATGCCCCAGGCGATCGAATGATCGTTGGCGACGCCCATGATCAGCCCGCGCTTGCCTTTCATCAGGTCTTGCATGTCACGAGTCACTCCCATCTTTCCCCGATGTCATCACCCGCGAAAGCGGGTGATCCAGTATCCCAGAGGCGCTAGCGATCGATTTGAGAGGCCACGGCGTACTGGATGCCCCGCTTCGCGGGGCATGACAAACCCTACGCATCCAGCCGCTTGAAGACCAGCGTGGCGTTGGTGCCGCCGAAGCCGAAGGAATTCGACAGCACCGTGCCGAGCTTGGCGTTGTCGATCCGCTTGCGCACGATCGGCATGTCGGAGAATATCGGATCGAGCTCGGTGATGTGGGCACTCTCGCAGACGAAGCCGTTGTTCATCATCAAAAGCGAATAGATCGCTTCCTGCACGCCGGTGGCGCCGAGCGAATGTCCGGTCAGCGCCTTGGTCGCCGAAATCGGCGGACACTTTTCGCCGGTGCCGAACACCTTTCGGATCGCCTCGATTTCCGGCGGATCGCCGGCCGGCGTCGAGGTCGCGTGCGGATTGATGTAGTCGATCCTGGTTTTCACCGTCGACAGCGCCATCTGCATACAGCGCTCGGCACCTTCGCCCGACGGCGCGACCATGTCGTAGCCGTCGGAAGTGGCGCCGTAGCCGACGATCTCGCCATAGATGCGGGCGCCGCGCGCCTTGGCGTGTTCGAGCTCTTCCAGCACCACCACCCCGGCGCCGCCCGCAATCACAAAGCCGTCGCGGCTGATATCGTAGGGCCGCGAGGCGGTCGCGGGCGTATCGTTATATTTCGAGGACATCGCGCCCATCGCGTCGAACAACACCGACAATGACCAGTCGAGTTCCTCGCAGCCGCCGGCGAAGATGACGTCCTGCTTGCCGATCTGGATCGTCTCATAGGCGTTGCCGATGCAGTGGTTCGAGGTCGCGCAGGCCGACGAGATCGAATAGTTCACGCCCTTGATCTTGAACCAGGTGGCGAGCGTCGCGGAAGCTGTGGACGACATCGCCTTCGGCACCGCGAACGGACCGACCCGCTTCGGCCCTTTGGTGCGGGTGATGTCGGCCGATTCGACAATGGTGCGCGCCGACGGGCCGCCGGAGCCCATGATGATGCCGGTGCGAACATTGGAAACATCGGAGGGCTCGAGGCGGGAGTCCTGGATCGCCTGCTCCATCGCGATGTGATTCCACGCCGCGCCCTCGCCGAGGAAGCGCATGGCGCGGCGGTCGATCACGCAGGCGGGATCGAGCGTGGGCGCGCCCTGCACCTGCGAGCGGAAGCCGAGCTCGGCGTATTTCTCAGCCCGCGTAATGCCTGACCTCGCCTCATGCAGGCTCGCAAGCACTTCCTGGGTGTTGTTTCCGATCGATGAGACGATGCCCATCCCCGTGATGACAACCCGCCTCATGTTCGCCTCGCCTTGTCGTTATGCTCTTGTGCAGTTCTTGCGTTCAAATCGGTGCCGTGCCCTGCTTGAACAAGCCGACCTTCAGATCCTTCGCGCGATAGATAATCTCGCCGTCCATGGAAAGCCACCCGTCGGCAATGCCTAGCCAGAGCTTTAGGCGCATCACGCGTTTGATGTCGACGTTGTACACAATCTTGCGCACATTCGGCATCACCTGCCCGGCAAGCTTCAGTTCGCCGAGGCCAAGCGCCCGGCCGCGCCCCTCACCGCCGGTCCAGCCAAGATAAAAGCCGACCATCTGCCAGAGCGCGTCCAGCCCGAGGCAGCCGGGCATCACGGGGTCGCCCTTGAAATGGCAGCCGAAGAACCAGAGGTCCGGCTTGACGTCGAGCTCGGCACGGACCATGCCCTTGCCGTATTCCCCGCCGGTCTCGGAAATTTCGCTGATGCGGTCGAACATCAGCATCGGCGGCAACGGCAATTGTGCATTGCCCGGGCCGAACATCTCGCCGCGGGCGCAAGCCAGCAAATCCTCGTATTCGTAGCCGCCGCGACGATCCAGCATCAATCCAGCCTCTTTCAAAATCCGATAGAGCGTGTTTTTCGAGCGAAATGGACCCATTTTGCGTAGGAAACGCATCAATTTCTTGGATTGACACGACAACCGCAGATCAGGACGCTCCCGCGGCAACCGGCGCTCGCCTGCTCCGATAATGGGTTAAGCGGGTCCGCGGGACCTCTATCATAGCCCTCGGCGACGGCAAAGCGCCCCACCCGGGTAAATCGCCGCATCGGCCCCCGGTTCCTGGGCGGGTTCTAGTTGCGAAAAACTTGCATCTAACGATTTTCCTCCTTATATCCATCGGGATAGTACCTACGTCAGCAGTGCTGAGTCTGAAGTGAAAATGAGCGACGAAGCCCCGATTTCGAATGATGAAGCCGTTGGTCCGGCCGCTCGCGGCACCGGACACCAACCGGCGTTGACCGGCTGTCCGTGGCACGATGTCAATGAAATGCTGCAGTCGGCGGGCCTGCGCCCAACGCGTCAGCGCATGGCGCTGGGATGGCTGTTGTTTGGCAAGGGCGCCCGCCACCTCACCGCGGAAATGCTGTACGAGGAGGCGACGCTCGCCAAGGTTCCGGTGTCGCTTGCGACGGTCTACAACACGCTCAACCAATTGACCGATGCGGGTCTGTTGCGCCAGGTCAGTGTCGACGGCACCAAGACCTATTTCGACACCAACGTTTCCGCGCACCACCACTTCTATCTCGAAAACAACCACGAGCTGGTCGACATTCCCGATCCGCATCTCGTGCTGTCGCGGATGCCCGAAGTGCCCGAAGGCTACGAGATCGCCCGCGTCGACATGGTCGTGCGCCTGCGCAAGAAGCGCTAGTCGTCGTCCCCGCGAAAGCGGGGATCCATAACCACCAGCGCTGATTGTTCATAAAAGCCGTCTACCAGATCGCCCAACTGATTGGCCGCGGCGTATGGGTTCCCGCGTTCGCGGGGACGACTCATGGATAGAATTCGCGCTACTCGTCGCGAATCTCACTCCACCTTCTCGTCGGCGTACACGCCCCACAGCCGCTCTTGCTGGATCCAGCCGTCAAAACCATTGCCGGCAATGTGGCACCAGCCTGACACGCACTTCTTCACCTGCGCGACGACGCCGGCCTGCAAGCGGGCCGCGACCGCGCTTGTTTCATCGGCGCGATCGTAGAGCGGCGCGAGGTCGTCCTTGCTCTTCATGGTGACGACGGCGGTGCGGCGGCCGGACAAGAGCGAATGATAGACCCAGCCCTCGGAGCCTTCGGAATCGCGCACCCGGCGCCAGTTCTCGAATTCGGCGGTGATTTCGACCGGCAGGCCCGAGCGGGTGTAGACCCAGGCCACGTCATTGTCCTTGGTCGGACCGGCTCGGACATTGACGTGATCGGATTTGAGGCTGACATACCGCGGCACCGGCAGGCCGCTGGTGGTGAGGGCCGAATCCTTGGCCGAAAATCCTGAAGTCGCCGACGCACCGAGCATGCTTCCTGCCAGCACGACCGCCGAACAAAACCGCCCCAACGCCATCAACTCGTCTCCCACCGAGATTCCCTAAGCTCAAATTCTTCGAGCCAGTCTGCCCAACGCCCTCAAATCCCCTGTGCCACGTCCCCGAACGCCCACGGCTTGTCGTTCCCCAAAGGCTTCGCGGTGGGTTCTTGTCTTGGCCCGGCCTTCTGCTAGAGAGGACGGAACACTTTCAGAACCAGCACGATCCCCGGAGAAAATGGCGGGGAACCTTGAGGAAACGCCGGGACTACGCGGCCATCGCAGTGTCGAACACCCGGGTTAACGAGGTCTGAATAGCGCTGGCCCGGGGAGCCACGCGTCATGAGAGCAGGACATGTCGGTTAAGAAAAAGCCTCTTGTTGTCGTCACGCGCAAGCTGCCGGACTCGATCGAGACCCGCATGCGCGAGCTGTTCGACGCAAGGCTCAATCTCGACGATACGCCGATGACGCAGGAGCAGGTCGCCGAAGCGGTCCGTACCGCCGACGTGCTGGTTCCGACCGTCACCGACGCGATCACGGAGGAACTGCTCAAGCAGCCCGACTGCAAGCTGAAAATGATCGCCAATTTCGGCAACGGCGTCGACAATATCGACGTTACCGCGGCGCACGCGCGCGGCATCACTGTGACCAACACGCCGAAAGTTCTGACCGAAGACACCGCCGACATGACGATGGCGCTGATTCTCGCAGTGCCACGACGGCTGATCGAGGGTACCTCGATCCTGACCGAGGGCAAGAACTGGCCGGGCTGGTCGCCGACCTGGATGCTCGGCCACAGAATCGGCGGAAAACGCCTCGGCATCATCGGGATGGGCCGCATCGGACAGGCGGTGGCGCGCCGCGCCCGCGTCTTCGGCCTGCAAATCCACTATCACAACCGCCGCCCCGTCGCGCCGATGATCGCCGAGGAACTCGGTGCGACCTACTGGGAAAGCCTCGACCAGATGCTGGCGCGGATGGACATCATCTCGGTGAACTGTCCGCACACCCCGGCAACTTTCCACCTGCTGTCGGCGCGCCGGCTGAAACTGATCCGCAAGGACGCCTACATCGTCAACACCGCGCGCGGCGAGGTGATCGACGAAGAAACCATGACCAAGCTGATCGAAGCCGGCGAAATCGGCGGCGCGGGCCTTGACGTGTTCGAGCACGAGCCCGCGGTCAATCCGAAACTGGTGCGGCTCGCCAAGGCCGGCAAGGTAACGCTGCTGCCGCATATGGGCTCGGCCACGATCGAGGGCCGGGTCGAGATGGGCGAGAAGGTGATCATCAATATCCGGACCTTCCTCGACAACCACAAGCCGCCCGATCGCGTGCTGCCCAGCATGCTGTGATGCTGTTGTAGCCCGCATGAGCGCAGCGATATGCGGGACAGCCATTCCCTACGAGCTACTACGAGCTACGAGCCTGATTTGAATTTCAAACAGCCAACTCCGCTGTCATGCTCCGCGAAAGCGGGGCATCCAGTATTCCAGAGGCGTCTCGGTTGAGCATGACCCGTCTCTGAAATTCTGGATCGCCCGCCTGCGACAAAGTAACCCGACGGGCAAATTACGCATGGCGGGCATGCATCAGATAAAGGGCGGGCAAAGCCAACGGGTCGCACGAATGCGGCGCATCACTCTGCTTGGCCAATCGGATCGCAGGTTCAAGGACACTCATGGTTGCCATGATAGCAGCCGCTCGGCGGTGGCAACAACATCGTCAATGCCGTTGCTCTGCAAAACCTCGACCTACAATTCCAGCGGTTTAACGCGGATGGGCTAAGCGACCCACGACGTTGATCGCTCAACGAGCGATGGCGGTAGCGTGCGCATCAATATCGACGGATAGGCTACGCACCGCCACGACAGCAATGGGCTGCTTCGCGAAGCTGAGCCAGGCGTGCGGCAGAACATCCAGCAGTCGTTGGCGGTGCTGGCAATATTCGGAAGCCAAACTTGAATTGAGACTCGCATTCAAGCCTTTAGAGTTACCCCAACGTGCTCATTTTGCGAAAGCTTGGACAGACATGTCTACATGGATCGCGCTTTTCAGTTTTGCGCTGACCGGCGCCCTCATCACCATCTCGCCGGGGCCAGATTCTCTGCTCGTTTTGCGCACTTCGATTGCCGCGGGACCAAGAAGCGCAGCAATGGCTGCCGCGGGCATATGCGTTGGCCTGTTGGCTTGGGCGCTGGCGGCTGCTTTCGGCGTGTCCGCGATACTGGCTGCATCGACCACACTATATCAAATATTGAAGGTGGTTGGAGCGGCCTATCTGTGCTGGCTCGGTGTTCGCATGATTGAGAAATCGATCAACAAGGAGCGACCCGAAGACAATCTCGAAACTCTGTCAGAAACTCCGCTGCGCTGGTTCTCGATCGGAATGTTCACGAATCTTTCCAATCCGAAGGTTGGCGCGCTCTATGTGTCTCTTCTGCCCCAGTTCGTGGCCGAGGGTGTTGCGGCCGGTCCGTTCACGGCAGCGCTCGCCATCATCCATATCCTGGAAGGCGCCATCTGGTTTTTCGTCCTGATCGTGGCGACGCATCCGCTGTCACGCTGGCTCGCTCTTCCGTCGATCCGCCGCGCGATCGACCGATCCACCGGCGTGATCCTGATCGGACTGGGCGTTCGTCTTGCGATGGATCGCAGGTAAACTAAACGAATGGCTAGCGCCATCATTTTCGATTTTGACGGCGTCATCGCGGACAGCGAAGTGCTGTCCAATACCGTGCTTGCCGAGATCGTGACCGAATTGGGCGTGCCGACAACCGTCGAGGATGCCTATCGCGATTACATGGGCAAGAGGTTTTGCGAAGTGATCGCCGCCATTGAGAAAGCGGTCGGCCGGGCGCTACCCCCATCATTCAGTGAACGGTATCAGGACCGGACTTTCGAGCGGTTCAGGCAAGAGCTTGCGCCAATTGCGGGCGTGCGCGAGTTCATCACAAAATTCGCCGATTTGTCCCGCTGCATCGCATCGTCCTCCTCACCAGACAGGCTCGCCGTCTGTCTTGAGGTTCTGGAGATGACGGAACTCTTTGAAGATCGGGTATTCAGCGCTTCCAAGGTTGCGCGAGGCAAGCCGCACCCGGACATTTTCCTGCATGCGGCGGCCGAAATCGGCGTGTCTCCTCGCGCGTGCATTGTCATCGAAGATAGTGCAAGCGGCGTCATTGCGGGACGGGCAGCAGGCGCCACGGTGATCGGGCTGCTCGCGGCGGGGCATATCCGCGAAGGGCATGCCGTAACGCTCAAGGAGGCTGGCGCACACCATTTGGCGGCGGACTATGTTGAGGTGGAACGAATCGTCCGCGATCTCCTTTCCAGATAGAGTTGGTCGGATCGCATCCCGCGTCGGCCAAACCGGAAAATCTCCGATTTGGCCATCGTACCTCGCATGAGCGTG
>Ga0210384_10006386_pt1 | contig 12602 bp, 12 predicted proteins | sample IncBWH2MmetaG_FD_160574 | JGI IMG/M metagenome (GOLD analysis project Ga0210384, IMG submission 160574) | Forest soil microbial communities from Barre Woods Harvard Forest LTER site, Petersham, Massachusetts, United States - Inc-BW-H-2-M | ecosystem: Environmental > Terrestrial > Soil >... | reverse complement strand
ATTATGGCGACGACAAGTTCAATCTTTATCGCATCGATCATTGAAACCCCCCAATTCCGATTATGCGCTAGCGCATCTTGAATTTCACCCACGCAACAAAGCTCATGTAGAGCAACAGCAACCCGTGCCTAAACCGACTAATCTGTGTCACCCCGTACGTGCGATTTTTATAATGCACCGGCATATCAATAATTTTTAGATTTTGTTTCGCTGCTCCAAATAATAAATCAAAGTCCCCAAACGGATCAAAATCCCCGAAGTACGCTCTTCCTATTGCTATTTTTTCATAGTCTCTTTTAAAGAGCACCTTGGTACCACACAGCGTATCTTTGATTTGTTGGCGCAACAACCAGCTAAACCCCACGCCAAATAAGGTGTTGGCAATTAAATTTAAAAAACGCATGGCTTCTGATTCCATACCGTAAACCAGGCGAGAGCCGTTAATAAAATCACCCTTGCCGCGCATTAACGCTTCAAAAAATTTCGGCAGCTCTTCCGGTGGTACCGTTAAATCAGCATCTAAAATCATAAGCACATCACCCTGCGCGCGGGCAAACCCTTTGCGTACTGCATCACCTTTTCCCTTTCCACCCTGTTTAAAAAAGGTTATGTCACGATCGGTGTACTGTGCCGCTACACGTTGTATTTCTTCGTACGTGCCATCTTTAGAGTGGTCGTCATCAACAAAAATAATTTCTGTGTGCTTACCCATCTGCGGACATCGTTGTACCGCAGCTTCAATATTGCCCCGCTCGTTTTTGCAGGGAATAATCACCGACACACTATAATCTTGAGGGTTGAGTTGATGCTGCAACGGTCGCGCAATAATCCACCGGTTAAGGCACAAAGATTCGATGAGCGGGATGGTGGCAATAATGTTATTCAAAAACCATGACAACCCGGGAATGCGTACAGGAAATAATATTTGGCTCCCCGTGGTTACCACCTCAAAGTTGGCAAGGTGCAGCAGATTGCAAAGGTTGTGAGATGAAAGCCAATTTTTAAAATGAGTAAATCGGCGCAAGCCAAGAACCTGGGCCAGCCACAGTACCGGTTCCCAAAGGTGTGAGTGGGTATCAATAACCAAGCGCGTACCGGGATGCATAACGCGGTGCAAGGATTCAAAAAACTTTTGTACCTCTTCTATCTCCATAGTTACCGAAGAAAGAATGATGTAATCAAACTGCATGTCCTGAGGCAGGTCAGCAACCGTACCAGCATAAAACGAAAGTTCAGGGTACTGTTTTTGAGCATACTTAATTATCTGTACATCTTCATCAATGCCAACACCCACTGAAGGCTTGATGGTTCGAAGCAGGTTGCCACTTTTACTGCCAACATGAAGAACGCGAACATTTTCAGGGATCACAAATTGGTAAAACTTGGCAAGAAGCCCATGGTAGTACCAGTTTTTTTTAATCCAATATTCGTAGGCCATCCCCTCTTTGGAAACGGAAGGTTCGAATGCTGTAAGTAAATCAGTTTTTACGTGATCATTTTTTATGTAAGATGAATTTTGAGAAGAATGTTGTTCTTTCTGCATAACCTAAGCCTTCCCTAATCGCGCAAGCACCTTGAGTTGTCCCGGCGTAAATGCTTTTGACCGGTCGTATCCTGGCACTACAGAGCTGATAATAATGTCTATAAAGTTTTCTAAGGAAAATTGCGCAGCTTGCGCTGTTGTTACATATTTTTTTATGTTCTCTAGATACCTCAAATACTCTTCCTTGCTCATATTCTTCATATAATCGTAGAGCGCTTGCTCATCTTTAAAATCGCGACGATCAATAAAGCATGATTTGGGCACATAATGAGTGATGTTTGGTGGCCCCCAGTAGACCGGTATGGTCCCGCTTGGAAACGAGTTAAATATTTTTTCGGTGATATAGCCATTAAGTCCCTGCATATTTTCGTAGCAAATGTTAAAACGATAATTGTTTAAACATTCGGTCTTGGAGGTTACATAGCCTTTATAAAAGGGATACGCAGGCCAACCAGGGCCATACAAATCAAAATCACCCGTTCCTTTTTGTTCAAAGAAATCGATCATTTTTTGTCGCTGTGAATAAAGTTCAAGTGAAATGTTCGAACGTTTGTTGCCCGCTATCATGACACAGAGCTTGCGCTCTTCAAACGGCTTAACGTTCGCTCCCACAGAAAAATCAATCTGCGGTTCATAGAATTTAAAATATTTTTTGTTATCAACAAGATCATCCATCATCGTATAAACTTTTGAGAAGGGCTCATGGTATTCCCTGACATAGTTGTAGGACTTTATGGTTGGCGGCTCAAACAGAAAAAGAACAAATTTTTCTTTGGGGAAACCTGACTTTAGCATTTCAAGATAGTCAGGAACATCAAAACACATCACGGCCTTGGCATGTTCAAAGTCTTGTACCTTCGTTGTTGTTCTAAGGGTATATCCCAACCGCTCAAATGCTTGACGTAGGAGGTAGTACGGTAGGCGTTGGTTATCGCGGTTCAATTTTGGGTCATTGATATCAAACAACTTATCATTCTCAAAACCACCAAACGGTACCACATAAATAATTTTTTGTTCCTGGGGATACAAAAACCACCATCCCCCAAGACAGCAACCGAGCACGAGTCCTACTATTCCTAGAAGCCATTTCGTATTCATTTTTTCTTTCTATTTTCTTCTGCGTTTTTTCTTTAGATTTTTCTTTTTATCCACCGTTGCGACAACCACGCTCACGCACAACCACTGGCATAGGTCCAATTATCAAGCAAGTGAGTTCAGGCGAGCATACGGTTGTCTGCTGCGTATCACCCGTTCCATGGCCAATAAACCATGAATATCTTTTTTAAAATCATTAATCGGGTTGTCCATGTTCCACAGATACATAACTTCTGGCACAAACCGTACATGAGCTCCTGCCATTTCAACCATCGGGAACATGAAAGCTAAATCGCTGGTGATTCTGAAAAAATCGCCGTTGTACATCAAATCCTGTTGTTTTATTTTCTTAAACAGTCCGGCGTAGAAGGTGCGTAAATGGGAGGTGACGAACGGATATTTTCTTATCTGGTTATAACGAACAATTTCATCGGGCAGTGCTGCACAATGTCCCAGGTTACCGGACGGATATTGTTGGTATTGGCCATACGTTAACCACACCTCAGGGTCTTGGTACAGTTGGTTAATTTTTTCAAAGACATGTTCGTGCGCCAGGGCATCATCCCCATCAAGGACGAGAATAATGTCATTGTCCGCGCAACGATGGATGGCGTTATAATCATTGGCCATAGCACCTTTATTAATTTCATTTCTTATGATCGTGCAGCGCTGTTCCTGGTTATTTTCTTTTACTATGCTTACCACCGCATCGTACGTACCATCGGTAGAACAGTCATCGGTATAGATCAATGACCAGTTATTGTACGGTGAAGAACCATTTTTTTGCACAAAAACTGATTCAAGGTTTTTTTTGTAATGGTTGATGTTATTGTAGGAAGGAATGACCACCGTAATATGTTTTTCCTGCCCATGGCTGTAGCGCTGGTATACAAAAAAAGTGGTTGCAAGTGCTGCTACGGTTAAAAGTGGGTATAGAACTTTTTTCACAGAACGTCCTACGCTCGTTTTACAAAGGTTGGGAGATATTCCACATGCACGCTCTTAAATCGCTTTTTGTGCAGTGGGCTAATATCCATCTTGAGGCCTTCATTAAATTTGGCGAGCAACTCTTTTGCTGAAAATAAATTCATGTTTCTGTTGCTGAGGTAGATGGTTTGCACCAGATTCATAGGGATATTAACTATTTTAGCTGCCTCAAAGCAAAGCCCTTGCTTGGTCAGGTTGGCCCTGCTGGCCCATTGGCCTTCGCATGAGTTGGGGCTTACAAAATGCATGCTTTCATACACTGTTTTTAAATCTTTTTTGCGGTAGACGGTCATGTCTGTAGAGTTTGGATAGGCCCAGTCACCTTCTGCTTGGTTAAAGTTCCAGGCATAGATATCATCTTCAATTTTTCTCAGTGGTGGTACTCTTTGTACTGATTTGAGCATATAGCATTCAGTCAGGTGGGTACCAAGGCGTAAATAGAATCCGTAAGAGTTTGTTTTTTCCAAGGCAGCAACAACTTTGTGAAGATCAACAAAATCAGTGACCACAATATCATCAACCCCGTACAGGATGTAGGGTGCTGGAGAATCAAAGGATGCTTTCATAACCAGAGGTTTAAAATCTTGATGGGGCTGCGAAGATTGTTTGAGGAAGGTAATTTTTGGAAATTTTTCCTTCACTACTTGGTATCCTTTTTCATAATCATCATCCGTTGTTCGATAGATAACAGAGACTGTTGATAGACCTTGTACATAGTTCTCTGCTGATTCTAGAAATGCATACAGCTGGAGTGGTCGGTCATAGGAAAAGACAACTAAATCTACCTTTCCTTCTTTAGTCGCGTGTACTTTGATAAACCAGGCAGCAAAGAGTAACGTGCCTGCCGCAATAAATGGTAAAAATTTCTTAACCATGATTTCCTTTGTAGCCTTTTGGTTTTTTAGCGTTGTCATTAATCAATGTCAGCCATTTATACTCCAAAGTTTGAATTTTTTGTAGCAAAAGTGGTAATGTTCTTTGGGAAAGTTGATTTGTAAAAAAAATAAGGAGATTCACCATGAAGATAGTTAAGAATTATCATTTGGCTTTTATGCTTGTCTTCCCGCTTTTTCTGTGGGCAGAGGAAGGTGTAACTGACCTTTCAATCAATGCACCAAATTCTGAGCTGTTAGATTTGTTTGACCAGCTCGAAGAAGCAACTGATGCAAAAAAATCTCAAAGCAATCCCCAATATGCTCACAACAAGGACAAAATACAGCGTTTACAACAACAAGCTCAACACTTACAGAATGATTACTTTGCTCAACTTAAGAAATTGTCAGACAACTATATACAGGCAAAAAACAGTCTTGAAGCGGACTATTTAAAAAATCTTCAAACTCTTTATGCGCAAATTCAAGATTTAATGAAATAGCAGAGAACAGCGATGAAGAAATATATCCTAGCTTTTATTTTTTCTGTCGGATTGGTCCAGGCTCATGCACTTGAGTTACGCTCTGAAGAGCAATTCGAGGATATCATTGAAATCATTATCACTCTTCTAGAAGAAATAATTTCTGAAGAAGGTAGCTCATCCAAGTTTGTGTTTTCCGGCTCCAATCAAAAAGAAAAATTGCAAAAAATAGAACAGACTTTGCACAAGCTTCAGGGTGAATACTCACAGCTCGCAGCGCAAACAAAAATCTTAGAATCTGAAAAACAACGGCTTGAAGAACGTAATCAAAAACAAATCGCAACCTTTAACGCCCTGCAGCAGGAACATACAAACTTGCAGGCGCAGGCTCAAGAAATAGGCGCTTTCTCAAAAAAATTACAAGAAACTTATAAGGGCGACTTGGAAAGTTTACAAAAAATATATGAGGATTATCGCACTAAGTTGCTAGCTATCGACAAGGAACTGTGTCAAAAAAAAGATGGTCTTCAAGAAACGTTCTCGAAACATCAGCAAGAAATCGACGAAAACTCGCAGAAATTTTTAAGATAAATATCTCTCAAACGAACAAAGGAGTTGTAATGAATCTCAAAAAACTAATCTGTGCTGCTGTCCTAGTTTTTGCAAACAGCCAATGTAAAGTTGCCGATACGGCCGGCGCTGGAATCATTCGCCCCGCTCACCCAGCAGAGCCTGCTCAACCAACAGAGCCTGAATGGACTATGACGGATACTGAATTTGCTATGACGGGTACAGTCGTAGAGGCTGAAACGAGGTCTAAAAAAAACCAGCACCTTGCACAAAAATCTACTCGTAAGGAAAAGAGTGCTGTGAAAGTGGCTAAGTACACCAAAAAAGAAACTTCTAAACCTGTTGCCGGCTAAGATTTTCTCTTGCGTACAAAGCCTTCCGGCTTGGTCCAACTTGCTGCCCAGTGATGCACCGCAAATGATTCAGGCTGCTGCCATTCTGATGGTGGCAGCCCTTTTTGTGCATAATCGCACGGATAGAAATAACTGGCTGGTAATGCAACGTCCTTAGCACCATTCATACCGGCGCAATGGTAAAAAACTTTCGTGCAATGGACAGGTCCGGTACGCGAAATTATCTGCATCGTATCATTGTTACGGATGTTGTTTATGCATTGCTTCAATACATAATGTCCTGGAACAGAGCCGATCAACCCTATACCTAATTGTGAGTAACCAGTATCAAGTGGCTGAATACCGATATAAAAATCATAACAATGATGTAAGAGATCAAGTGGTTGCAAACATTCAAAATCAACATCTACGTACAAGCCGCCATAACGATACAATAACTCGTACCGTAAAATGTCGGACTTTTCTCCATAATTAAGGGATGCGTCATATAAATCTTGATTAGTTAACGTGAGATTGCTTACCTCAGCATCAGTCCACAATTTATATTCCCAATCGGGGTGATGCTTGCGCCAACTCTCTTGATATTTTTTGTACTCGTAGGGAAACGGGCTGCCCAACCAAATTTGATGAATGATTTTTGGAATCTTTATTTCCTGCTGTGGCTGCACCTGAGAAAAATTATTTTTTTCATACAGATTTTTAAACATTGCATACGTGCTACTCGAAAACTCATGAGTCAGTGCCTGCTGACGAGCATCCTTCTTCATGGAAACATCAAAATCAACGTGCTGTGATTGCAGCTGGTCCTTCATACGCCGCAGTTTAAATTCCTGATACATTTTGTAAGCAGCCAGGCAAACAAAAAAAATAATGGGGATACTATATTTATAATATTTATAGTGCTTTAGCTTCATGCCGCTTATCCTTTTGCACAAAATGCTGTTGCACAAACCAGTCGTACGTCCGCTTTAATCCCTCCTCAAGCGTGACGGTTGCTCGCCAACCAACTGCTTGCAACTTAGTCACCTCAAGAAGTTTTTGCGGTGTTCCGTCAGGCTTGGTTGTATCAAACACAATTTTTCCTTCAAACCCCACCACTTTTTTTATGAGCTGCGCAACATCAGCAATACTGATATCTTCACCAACACCCACGTTGATCCACTGATCACCTTCGTAGTGATGCATAAGAAACAGGAGTGCTTGCGCTACATCATCCACAAATAAAAATTCTCGCCGCGGTTTTCCTGAACCCCATACGACTACCTGATCTCTTCCTTCAATTTTCGCCTGATGAAATTTATAGATCAGTGCAGGAAGTACGTGACTATTCTGCACGTCAAAGGTATCACCTGGACCGTAAAGATTGGTTGGCATGGCAGTGATGAAGTTACTGCCGTATTGCTTCTTGTATGTCTGACACATTTTTAAACCAGCTATTTTTGCTAATGCATACGGCTCATTGGTAGGTTCTAGTGGCCCCGTGAGCAAATATTCTTCTTTAATTGGCTGAGGACACAGGCGCGGATAAATACAGGAAGAACCTAAAAATAATAATTTTTTTACGTGGTAGGTATGTGCGGCATGAATAATGTTGCTTTGAATCATGAGATTGTCGTAGAGAAACTGCGCAGGGTACGTACGGTTAGCCTCTATCCCACCAACGCGCGCTGCTGCTAAAAAAACATAGTCAGGTCGTTCGGTAGCAAAAAAATGCTCAACGGCTTTTTGATTTCGCAGATCCAGTTCGGCCAAAGAACGCACGATCACTTTTTCATAACTCTGCAAGGCCCGCATCAGTGCAGAACCTACCAGTCCTTGATGCCCTGCAACATAAATTTTGGACTGCTCATTCATGATCGACGCCAAGGCTTCCACCTTGCTTGTGCAACAGATAAGAAAAAAATTGTTCATCGTGGTTTTGAGAGAGCATTGCTTTTTCTTGCTGTGCCAGAACAACATCACTCATCACCATCAGTTGCACTAACTCTTTGAGCGACATTTGTGGCTGCCAGCCAAGCTCTGCCCGCGCACGCGATGCATCTCCTTGCAACACATCTACTTCTGTTGGTCTAAAATAATTTTGATCAATCACCACGCGTGGCGTACCAGTTGCAGCATCAACACCCCGCTCATGAACACCACTCCCCTCCCAAACAATATCAATGCCCACCTCACGGAATGCCATTTCAGCAAATTCGCGCACCGAGTGGCAGATTCCTGTTGCTATAACATAGTCACGGGGTTGTTCTTGTTGCAGCATCAACCACATAGCTTCCACATAATCTTTTGCATACCCCCAATCTCGTTTTGCATCAAGATTGCCAAGGTACACTGCTTCTTGCATGCCCAATGAAATGCGCGCAACGGCTCTGGTTATTTTTCTGGTGACAAATGTTTCACCACGGATGGGGGACTCGTGATTAAAGAGGATACCGTTGCAGGCATACATGCCGTATGCTTCGCGGTAATTTACGGTAATCCAGTAGGCATACAACTTTGCAGCGGCATAGGGAGAGCGTGGATAAAAAGGAGTTTGTTCATTTTGTGGCGCTGGCATGGTGCCGTAGAGTTCGCTGGTTGATGCTTGGTACAAACGAACTTTTTGTGTAAAACCTAAAATGCGTATTGCTTCTAAAATTCTTAACGTACCTAATGCATCGGCATTGGCAGTATATTCTGGTGTTTCAAAAGAAACTTTCACATGACTCTGTGCCGCTAAATTATAAATTTCATCGGGACAAATATCTTGAATAATACGAATAAGATTGGTGGCATCGGTCAGATCACCGTAATGTAAGAAAAATCTGTTCTCACTACTTTCATGCTTGTCAGAAAAAAGATGGTCGACTCGTTCGGTGTTAAACGATGATGAACGTCGCTTGATACCATGAACTTCGTAACCCTTACTTAACAGAAGTTCTGATAAATACGCGCCATCCTGCCCTGTTACCCCGGTAATAAGTGCCTTTTTTCTTAAGGCTTTGGCTGGAACATACGTTTGTAACATTGTCTACAGATACTCATCAAAGCTATTATGTTTTAATGTTTCTAACACCAGTTTTACTTTATCGGTTTCACTGCGCTTGGCTACTAACAAGATGTCATCCGTTTGCACGATGCAGAGATCTTCAACGCTGATTAATGCTACTAAGTTTTTTTGCACGTCGATAAGGTTATTATTTGAATCGATTTCTATGATATCAACTTCGTGCTGTTGCGCTCGCAGGGACATAAAGGTAGCAAGATTTCCAACATCACACCACACAAAGTTTGCAGGAAGCACAGAAATTTTTTTACTTTTTTCCATCAATGCATAATCAATCGCAACTGCAGGAACATTTGCATAGGATGCACCATCTATCCAGTACGATTTAACTGCTTTAAAAAGTTCTGGTGCGTGATTCTCAAATTCCTCAACCACAAGCCCGACTGGTGCACAAAAGATTCCAGTATTCCACAACACGTTTTCTTTTTTCATTAATGCTTGTACGCGTTTGGCCGTCGGCTTTTCAATAAACTTTTTTACTTTGCACGGAAACTCGTGCTTTGTTGCTTCATATTCTATGTACCCGTACCCTAACGCTGGGTAGGATGGCTTAACGCCAACTGATACGATTCTTTGTAACGTGTCTGCACTATCAAGTGCGTGGACGATAAATTCACTAAAATGTTTTGTTTGCGCAATGTAATGATCGCTTGGAAAAACCGCCACTAATGCTTCCGGGTCATTCGCTTGAATAGCCATGCAGTTTAATAAAATTGCCGGGCCGGTATTACGTGATTCTGGTTCAACCGTTACCAAACCAACTCTGTCTTGCACCGCGCCAGCTATCTCTTCCATCTGCTGCTCGGTTGTCACCACCCATATATTTTCTCGGGGTACCATAGAGGCGATTCTTTCAACCGTGTCCTCTAATAAAGAACGTTCATTTTCTATCGACAGTAATTGTTTTGGCTTATCTTTTCGGCTTAAAGGCCACAGTCGCTCTCCACTCCCACCGGCAAGCAACAGTGCGTAAATCTTTTTTGATTTGTGTGCCACAGCAGTTCCTTTTTTTTAAATTTCTTTTCCAACTTTTGCGGAGCATACCACAGATTTTTGTGAAGGTATGTATGCATGACACTGCTGACATAATCAGCGGCGGTTCGAAACAATTATGCCCCGCCATTATAATGTCATAATGTTATAACGTTTTAGAGTATAGAAATAGGAAGGACAAGGATCTTAGGCGCTTGGCTAGCATTATCAAAGGAAAAAATGAGTAAATTTTATAAAGATTTAAAAGAAGGCCTCGAAGATATTATTGCGCACAAAAAAGGCAGATTGACTTTGCGCTCTAAGACAATTGATATTCCTGAGCCGCCCGCTGAATATAAAGCAAGGGACATTAAAAATATCAGAAAGAAAGGCAATTATTCTCAGGGAGTTTTTGCGAAGGTATTGAACGTTAGCGTAAAAACTGTTCAATCATGGGAATCTGGTGAGCGCGTTCCCTCGCATGCAACGTTGCGTCTTCTAGAAATAGTAGATAAAGGCATTTATCGCCCAGACATTTCTAAGCGTAGATAAGAACTCAAATCCACCATTTTGTTAAGGAATGCGTCTCGCAAGCCCCGCCTTATGAACCAATCTCACGCGCCCCGCCACCTTGGCATGCAAGCTGGTCGATAATTAAAGTAAGCTCTGCCACTGTGTTCAAGCGATCAAAAGTTATCGGTGCTGGTTTTTGATGTTTTACCGATTCAAAAAATTTTCGCATTAAATCTTCATGACCTTTGTCAGCAATACTCACACTCTCGTTAAATGATTTTGGTAACCCGTACCCTTGCAGCGTAAGATAGTCATCCATAACGATAGATTTTGAATCAAAGAACAGTTCCATGCGCTCTTTACCAAGGTTGTTGTGGCCTAAGGAGGTGTACAACAGTGAGCACACTGAACCGTCTGCAAAACTAATGTGCGCAGAGAAATTGTCGGTTGCAAAAAGATCGTCATTGCTCGGGCGAATGGTTTCCACCGAAACAGAAACTGGTTTTGCATCGGTCAAGAAACAGAAAAGATCAAAGATGTGGCACGCTTCACCAATAATTCTTCCCGCGCCGATGTCGGTTTGTACCCAGTGGTCTTTGGGAATAAATCCTGCGTTCATGCGGTAGTGCACCACCATTGGGGAACTGCGTTGCTCAACTGCCTTTTTTATTTTGAGCATGAAAGGCGCAAATGAGCGGTTGTAATCTACACAAAACGGTGCCTGATCATGTTTTTTTAGATAGGAACTAATTTTTGCAAACTGCGCAAAATCAGTAGCCATTGGTTTTTCAACAAAAACCGCTTTTCCTTGTTCAAGCGCACGCATGGATTGGTCGCAGTGGAATTTATGGGGAGAGGCGATCACTACCAGATCAACCATATCTTCAGTAAAAAGTTCCTGATCAGTGCCCAGTGCTTTGGCAGCGCCGTACGTACGAGAAACGTTAATCGCGGTTGCAATGTCGGCATCGACAATGGCATTAATTTTCGCGTCACTAAATTTTGAAACGATGGGGATCAATTTAAATTTTGCAAAACCACCGGCCCCAACAAACCCTACACGAGTTTTATCTTGCACTGCGGGACGGAAGCTCAGCTTCTTTTCCGGCACTACTACTTTTTCGTTCTTCGGAAGGTAGGAGAGGATGGCGGCGAGTGATTTTTTTTGTTGAACACTTTCATAGGCTTGCTGCGCGTTATCAACAGAAAATTCATGCACGAATGGTTCAATGCGCACCTTTCCTTGTTCAATTAACTGAGCAACTGCTTGCATATTTCTATTTTCAGTCCAGCGCACATAGGCATACGGATAGTCATTGCCTTGCTGTTCGTAGGCTGCATCGTACCTGCCAGGACCGTAGGAGCAGGAGATGAGGAAATCTATTTCTTTTTGATAAAAAGGTGAGCGTTCTAAGTTGAGACCAACATCGCCCACGAGCACCACTTTCCCTTTTCTTCTGGTAACCTGCATTGCTTGTTGCACAATATCATGACTTGAAGAAGCAGCGGTGATGAGTGTGACATCAACACCGTAATGTTGGGTGAGAAATTCAATCTCTTTTTGCACATTATTTTCTTGGCCATGCAAGACAACATCAGCACCCAGTTCTTTTGCAAGCGCAAGTCGTTCAGGCACAATATCGATACCAATAACCTTACAGCCCGATAATTTTGCAAGTTGTACCGTAATTTGTCCTAACAGACCTAAACCTAAAACACATACCGTGTCTCCCAGTTGGACATCGGCTCGTCGTAACCCTTGCAGGGCAATGGCACCAATGGTGGTAAGACTTGCATGTCGTAGTGATTGTTCATCTTTTAATCCCACCACCAGGTTTTCTGGTACAACAACCATGTCGGCATGGGATGCAAAGCCAGCACCTGCGCAAGCAACAAAGTCACCTGATTTAAATTTTTTTACCTTGCGCCCAACGGCAACAACGCGTCCGGAACAGGAATAGCCAAGAGGCAGCACGGTTCCCGCCAAGCGCCCTTTAATAAGCGCCTTGGTTCCTTCAACGCCATGCGTTGATAATGAATCGAGTACTTTTTTTATTTTTTGCGGCATGCCTTTCAACATGTTGCTCGTAGAGGCATTAGAAATAGTTGCCGCCTCCGTGCCAGAACTGATGCATGAATAATGCACCGTTACTAACACTGAATGGTCAT
>Ga0210384_10006385_pt1 | contig 12603 bp, 13 predicted proteins | sample IncBWH2MmetaG_FD_160574 | JGI IMG/M metagenome (GOLD analysis project Ga0210384, IMG submission 160574) | Forest soil microbial communities from Barre Woods Harvard Forest LTER site, Petersham, Massachusetts, United States - Inc-BW-H-2-M | ecosystem: Environmental > Terrestrial > Soil >... | reverse complement strand
CAAGCTGCACCGAGAGCACAGGATTCCTCTAACTCGGATCGTCGATTTGTTTACCGCTGGCCCGGCGCGCGTCTTTGATCTTCGTGGCCGGGGATCGTTGGCAAAGGGCAATCACGCCGATGTGACCATCTTCGATCCCAAGAAGCGCTGGACGTTCGAAGCCTCGAAGTCGCGGTCGATGTCGCACAACACGCCGTTTGACGGCTGGCAATTTACGGGGAAGATTGTGGCGACGGTTGTGGGCGGGAAGATCGTGTTTACTGAAAAGTAATATCATCTGGGACGTATACATATAAATGTATACTTGAGGTTCGATAGTTGTTATACTTGCAGGTGAAAAGTGGCGTCTGGTAGTAACAAAGACGCGATCATCGCGTGGGAAGGCGACTCGAAGGAAGTTCTCAGTTCATTTCCCGATGCAGCCAAACGCAATTTGGGATTTGACCTGCGTCTGCTGCAACACGGGCAGCAGCCCACGGATTACCGCCCCATGAGTTCCATTGGGTCAGGGGTTTTCGAGTTGCGAGACCAGGACGGGCGGGCTTGGTACCGCGTGATTTGCTTGTCGAGAGTGAAGGATGTGATTCATGTGTTGCACTGCTTCGAAAAGGGGAGCCGCGAAACACCCATGAAGGACATTCACACGGCTCGGCAGCGATTGAAAGAAGTTCGTGCGCGAATGATGCGCGAGAGGAAGTATGGCAACGAACATAGCAGGCCCACCCACGTCACGCGTGGCAACGTGCTCGACGATCTGGGGTTTTCTCCCGAGCAGGCGACGATCTTGAAGTTTAAGGCTGATTTGTACCAGACCATCCTGAAGCACGCCCGGAAGTATTCGCAAAAACAGCTGCAGGTAATCCTGGCGGAACCGCAGCCACGCGTGAGCGAACTACTCAACGGAAAAATCGCGAACAAGAGCGTGGACAAGCTCTTGTACTATGCCGGTCGTCTTGGAATCGAGGCTAAGACGAAATTTTCGCAGACGAATAGGCAGGTTGTGCGTAGGCAACTAGCTGCGGCTGCTCGCTAAGATTCACGCTTATACGATTCCCATCTTTTTCCCAACGTTTTTCAGTACACCCAATGCCTGCTCCAGCTCTTCCTTCGTGTGCGTGGCGGACATGATGGTGCGGATGCGTGCTTTGCCCTCGGGCACTGTTGGGAAGGCGATGCCGGTGGCGAACACGCCTTCTTTGAACAGTTCACGGGAGAAGTCCATGGTGAGTTTGCCGTCGCCGATGATGATTGGCGTGATGGGAGTTTCGCTGGCCGGAGTGGCGCGTCCGCCGATGTCGAAGCCGAGAGCCCCAAGCTCTTTTTTCCAGAAGCGGGTGTTCTCCCAGAGCTTTTCCATGCGCTCAGGCTCGCTCTCGAGAACTTCGAAGGCAGCGATGCACGTGGCCGCGACGGATGGCGGATGGGACGTGGAAAACAGAAACGGCCGCGCCCGGTGATAGAGAAAATCGATGAGATCGCGGGTGCCGCAGACGTACCCGCCTAGCGCACCGATAGCTTTCGACAGTGTGCCGACCTGAATATCGACGCGGCCGTGCACGTTGAAGTGATCGATGGTGCCGCGGCCGTTGCGGCCGAGAACGCCGGAAGCGTGGGCGTCGTCGACCATCATGATGGCGCCGTATTTTTCGGCGAGGTCGCAGAGCGCGGGCAGCGGGCCGATGTCGCCGTCCATGGAGAAGACGCCGTCGGTGATGAGCAGCTTTTTGCCGGGCTCGTTCTTAATGCTGGTTAACTGTTCTTCCGCGTGCGCGATGTCTTTGTGGCGGAAGACGAGAATCTTCGCCTTCGACAGCCGAGCGCCGTCGATGATGGAGGCGTGATTGAGCGCGTCGGAGATGATGAAGTCGTCTTTGCCCAGTACGGCTGAGACCGCGCCCGCGTTGGCCGCGAAGCCGGACTGGAAGACCACGCACGCTTCCACGTTCTTGAAGCGCGCGATCTTTTCTTCCAGCTCCATGTGGATCTTCATGGTGCCGGCTACGGTGCGCACCGCGCCCGACCCGACACCGAACTTGCGGATGGCCTCGAGCGCGGCCTCACGCAGCTTGGGATGTGAGGTCAGCCCGAGATAATTGTTCGAGGCGATGTTGATGACCTTCTTGCCGTCAAACGTGCAGACCGGCGCCTGCTCGTCCTCGAGCACGCGCAGTTTGAAGTGCGTGCCCTTGGCCTTGAGTTCGTTGAGCTGGTCGGTGAGATAGGAGAGCGGGTTGGTGCGGGTTGCGGTCGTCATGGGTGCCTCAATGTAGCGCTTAGACCGATAAGTTGCTTCAGATGAATGGGGCGCAGAGTGCAATTCAAGTGTAATACGACCGGATGGATGGCTGAGATCCAGACCTACCCCTAAGTCGGAATCGAGAAAAGAGTCAAGCCGAGGACGCGGCGGTAGTGGTCGAAGTCGCGATCGGTGGTGAAGATTTGCCACTCGTGGCGCTCGGCAACCGCACACAACAAAAAATCTACAGGAGACCCAGTAATACCTCGTCGCCTACACTCGTTGCTCATACGCGCGGCCTCTTCAAAGTCATCGACCACTAACGTGGTTTCCTCGTATAAATGCAAGGCCTCGCGCAAGCGAGCAAACTGCGCCTCTTCGCGTATTCCGGAGAGAACCTCCTGGCGAACTGGCCCAATCAGTTGGGCACGACCATAGCCCACTAATTCTGCCAGCGCACGAATCAGGACATGATCGGATGGCGTTAAACCCTGGCGCTTGTGCCGTAATGCCAGTGACCAGATGGATGTGTCGACCAAGACGTTCATGGGTTGCGCTTACGTCGGCGTTCGGCCTTGTAGTCGTATGAAGGATCGTAGTCAATCGTACCGAAGAGTTTCACGATATCAAGCTGCTTTCGGCGCCGGACATACTCGGAGAGGGCGGCAGTAACGGCTTCTTTCTTAGTCTTGTGTTTTCCCACGCGCTGGGCCTCAACGATCAGCTTGTCATCGAGTGCAAGATTGGTTGCCATGTGTAGATGGTTACACAACAACATGTGTAAGTCAATGAGTCGAACCGGCGAAGAGCCCTATCTCACTCCGTTCGGGTACACCAGAATCTTGCTGGCCTCGCCGGTCTTCAGCCGTTCCATGGCTTTGCCGAAGTCCTTCATCGAAATGCGGTCTGTGATCACGGGATGCAGATCGAGCTTGCCCGCCTTCAACAGCGCGGTCATCTGATACCAGGTCTGGTACATGCGGCGGCCGTTGATCCCCTGCACGGTGATGCCTTTGAAAATGATGTCTTCGGAAAAATTCAGCGAGATGGGCTTGGATGTAAGACCGAGAAGGGAAATTCTGCCGCCACGGCGCACAATGTCGAAGGCTGTGCGGATCGAATCCGGGTGGCCAGCCATTTCGAGTACCACGTCGACGCCCAGGCCGCCGGTCTTTTCCATCACAATCGCGCGGGCATCTTCTTTGGCGGGATTCAACACGTAGTCGGCCTTCATCGCGCGCGCAACATTCCCGCGGTGCTCATTCACTTCGATCGCGAAAACTGTGGTCGCGCCCACGGAGCGGGCCACAGCGATGGCGAACAATCCGATTGGGCCGCAACCGGTGACGGCAACGGTCTTGGCCGCGATCTCTCCTGCCAGCACTGTGTGAACAGCGTTCCCGAGCGGATCGAGAATCGACGCATACTCCTGCGGAATGGCGGGGTCGAGCTGCCAGATATTCGATTCCGGGATGACGACGTATTCGGCGAACGCGCCGTTGGCGTCGACACCGATGATCTTCACGTTCTGGCAAATGTGGGCCTCGCCGGTGCGGCACTGAAGGCACTTACCGCACGCGACGTGCATTTCGGCGGAAACAAAGTCGCCTTCCTTGACGCTGGTGACTTCGTCGCCAAAGGCAACGACTTCACCGCAGAACTCGTGCCCAGGGATGAGCGGCGGTTTGATGCGGTTCTGCGCCCAACGGTCCCAGTTGTAGATGTGCAGGTCCGTGCCGCAGATGGAAGCGATCTTGACCTTCACCAGCACATCTGTGCGCCCGTAGGCGGGAATCTTTACCTCGCGAACGTCGGCGCCCGGAGCGGCTTCCGGTTTCACCACCGCCAACATTGTTGTTGCCATTGATTGCCACCTCGGGATGAAGCCGGAAAACGGCGCAAACACAAAACGTTTGATTTTAGCACCGGGCCCGTCGACTCATCGTGGAACGCCAAGTCGAACCGTGCAGCAATTATGCAAACCGTCCAAGGCGGCAATTGCATCAAAGTACCGTGCCGTTTCTGGGACACAAGAGGTGACGCGCTTTGCGCTTCCGCATTCTTGCTACGCTTCTGATTTTCACTTGCGCTTTTTCCGGCTCTGCGGCGTCTGCGGTTGCGGTGCGCTACAAAGAAGGCTTGGTTCACGGCTTTCTGGTGCTTACCACGCTGGATGGCGTCCCGATCGCAGCCGGCGACCTGATCCAGGTTGCCCGCGGCGATCAGGTCACAAGTCAACTTGCGTTCCGCTTCAAAGACGGCTCACGGCAGGAGGAAACCACAGTTTTCTCGCAGCGCGGTAACTTCCGGCTCATTTCCTATCACCTGGTGCAGAAGGGACCGGCGTTCAAGAACGCAAGCGATCTCTCGATTACATGCGCTACCGGGCAGGTCACGGTTCGCTACAGCGACGACGATGGCAAAGAGAAAGTAGCGAGCGAGCACATGACGTTGCCGCCCGATCTTGCCAACGGTCTGATTCCGACGCTGCTGGTGAATGTGCGAGCCGGCATGCCACAGATGGAAGTTCCCATGGTGGTGGCTGCGCCGAAGCCCAGGCTGGTGAAGATCGTTGTGAGTGCCCAGGGTACGGAGCCCTTGTCCCTCGCGGGATTCAGCCGCGAGGCCACGCACTACGTCGCCAAGGTTGAGATTGGCGGCGTCGCCGGCGTGGTGGCGCCCATGGTAGGAAAGCAGCCGCCAGATTCGCAGATCTGGATGCTTAGCGGCGAGGTGCCGGTGTTCATAAAGTCCGAGACACCGGCATACATGGGAGGGCCAATGTGGCGCATTGAGCTGGTCTCGCCGGTTTGGCCGCAAGCATCGGCTGCGGACTCGAAAAACGGAGCCGCCACCAAACATTAGTCGCGCACGCAGCGCTCTCACCCAGGTAGAAGGACCGAAGCTGGAAGATGTTCGATGAGGAATTACTGACCCTGCCAATATTCCGGTTCAGGCAATTAGGAATCGTGGCCGGTCAATCTACTTTAGCTCTTCTCCGCCGGCAAACCTTTGTTCGATTTCGGCGGAGCAGATTTGAACTCCTCCGACTTGCCGCGGGGAATGCTCAGCGTTTTCCACTGGCTCGATTTCAGATGCTTGGCCAGAAGCACGATTTGCCCAAGGTGCTGGGCGTAGTGCGCGATCTGACGATTGATGGCTTGCAGCACGGTGTGCGGCTCCCCGCGAATCGTTACGGTGCGCATCACGTCGTCAGGCTTCAGCGGATCGATGGCACCGAAGACGCACGCCCAACCCTCCTCCCACCACTTCATCACATCGGTGCGCGTGGTTGCGCCGGTCAGTTCAAATTCGCGATCGCGAAAGCGGTCGGGCTTCTCCCCGTCGCTGCTGAGGAAATCTGTAAAGCGCGAGCGCATGTTGCCGGTGATATGTTTCACCAGAATCGCGACTGAGTTCGCTTCGGGATCGAGCGCCACGAAGAAATCTTCGTCGCGCAGCTGCGCCATCGCGCCTTCACCCATACGTTTATGCCCGCGCATCTGGCGGCGAGCTTCTTCGAGGTAGTGTGCCGCTGCGTCACTCATGTGAATTCATTTTCTCACTTTCCATTATCCCGCCATGAGCGCAGTCGCGCCCGGTTATCCCCATCCTCCGCCTCCCGGCGACTCGATTCGTACGCGTTCGCCTTTGCGCAGGCGTGTGCTGAATTTTCCCGGCATCTCTTCGGTCGAGCCGTGGGGCCGCACAATGAAGGCCTTGCCCGGCGCGCCGTCCTGGCCGCCCGCAATGCCCCACGGACCTCGCGACCGCCGGTCCGCAAGCAGGGTTACGTCGCAGTCCGTGAGCACTTCGATCTCGCGCACGATGCCGTCGCCGCCGCGGAATTTACCATCGCCGCCGCTCGCCGGTCGCAGCGAGTATTGTCGTACTCGAAGCGGATAGGCGTACTCAAGGGCCTCGGCCGGAGTATTCAGCGAATTGGTCATGTGCGTGTGCACGCCGGAGATGCCCGCCTTGCCCGGCCGCGCGCCCATGCCTCCCGCAATGGTTTCGTAGTAGGCAAACGGTTCGCCGGTGCGGGGATCGATTCCACCGATCGTGAGATTGTTCATGGTTCCCGAGGCCGCAGCGGGAATGCGATCGGGGATAGCCTGCGCCAGAGCACGGAGCAGCACATCCACGATGCGCTGTGACGTTTCGACGTTGCCGCCGGCCACGGCTGCGGGAGGCCTCGCGTTGACGATCGTGCCTTCGGGCGCGATGACTTGAATCGGTTGCATGAGCCCGGCAGTCGCCGGAATGTCCTCCGCGAGCAGGCAGCGAAAGACATAAAAGCAGGCCGAATACGTAATCGCTGCCACTGCATTGACACTGCCCTCGACCTGGGGATCGGTGCCCGTAAAGTCGACCGTGACCATGGGCTGCGCCGGTTTCCGCCCGCGTTTGGCCGGTGAATGGAACGTGATCTTGACCGCAATCCTGATGGCGCGATCGCTGATTCCGTCGCCATCCAGAAAGTCTTCCGCTTCGCAGGTTCCTGGGGGCACGCGTTGCAGGAACGCACGCATCAGCTCCTCGGAATACGTGAGTAATTCAGCGGACGCCTGCTTGACGCGCTCGACTCCGTAACGCGCGCACACTTCGCGCAAACGCTCGGCTCCGGTGTGGCAGGCGGCAATCTGGGCGCCCAAATCGCCCTCGCGCTCTTCCGGCGTGCGCACGTTGTTGAGCAGCAGCGCGAGCACATCCCCGACCATCGCGCCGGAACGCATCAGTTTCACGGGCGGAATGCGTACGCCTTCCTGATAGATCTCGCGGCAAAGGCCCATCGAGCCGGGATAGGCTCCGCCAACATCTGCATGATGGGCGCGCGAAGCTACATAGAAATCTGGTGCGTGGCGCGCGCGAGGGCGCCGAGATTTTACGTTCGTTTTTCTCATGTCTACATAAACCGGCGCCACAAGAGTGATATCCGGCAGGTGGGTTCCGCCGCGAAACGGATCGTTCAACATGACGACATCGCCCGGTTCCATCGACCCCGCTTCGATCGCGGCGCGCACCGACATGGGCATCGAACCCAAATGCACCGGCATATGGTCGCCCATGGCGATCACTTCACCCGCGCCGTCGAACACCGCACAGGAATAGTCGCGGCGCTCTTTGATGTTTGGCGAGAACGCAGTGCGCCGCAGGGCCGCTCCCATCTCTTCGGCAATCGAGTGATAGAGGTTCTTGAAGATCTCGAGCTCGACCGGATCGCGGGGCATGCCGGGCAGTGTACTACCTGTCGTTGGTCGTTGGTCGTCGGTCGTTGGTCGTCGGCCAAATCAGGCAAGCACACTCAAAGGCAGCCAAGGTTGTTCGAACGACCATGTAACAACGAGCGAACACCGACGATCGACAACCGACGACCGACGACCGACGACTGACGACCGACGACTGACACGGGCAACTGACATCCGCCAATTCAAATAGCACGCGCAGAATTCTGTTGACACTTCTTTCATCCTGCCGCAATATCTTGAGTCATAAGGCTTGCCCATACTACAAGTAGGGGTGAGCTTTCAAGTACCGGGCCCAAACGAACACCTTTGCAAGGGAAAACTGCTAACGGAGGAACCTTCATGGCAACCAAGAAGAAGGCCAAAAAGAAAAAGAAACACTAACCGGGGCGAGGACGATACCTCGCATACCAACGATTTCCAACGGCCTCTCAAGAGAAGCACCTCTTGAGGGGCTTTTCCGTTGCGGCCTTGAAGCGCTCCGCGAAAATCTCCATGGCAACGCCCTACCTGTGTCACAATAGGCGAACCACGCGGCAAGGCACGGGCATCGCGCCGATACAAGACTCATGGCTCCGCGAAAAAAAAGCGCCGGCAAGCACAAGGCGGATGAAATCCTCATCCCCGACAAACTCTACTTCCGCATTGGGGAAGTGGCGAGCCTGTGCCACCTGCCAGCCTACGTGCTGCGCTTCTGGGAGTCGGAATTCCCGCAACTGAAGCCGGTGAAGAGCAGCACGGGACAGCGCATGTACCGCAAGCGCGACGTGGAAAGTGTGCTGCACATCAAGCGGCTGCTCTACGAACAGGGCTTCACGATCTCGGGCGCGCGGCAGCAATTGCGCGCGGAGATCAAATCCGACAAGTCGCAAACCGCCATCCCCTTCCCTTCGCACTCGCCCTCGGAGATTCAGCACATCCGCCAGGGCCTGCGCGAGATTCTGGATTTGCTGTCGACGCGCCGGACGGGCTGAGGTTAGGGGCCGCTAATTTCACCCCGTAAGATTCCACATTGTGCGATTGCGGAGGAGTAACGCCAATCGAAATTGCCCTCCTACAATGCAGTTGAACACCAGTCACTTGCTGGCCTAGAATCTCTGCTCACTTGCTATGCCGTCGGAGCCCATCCAAATCGAGCGCCTGGACCGGGGAGTGCTGAGCCTTCACGGTCCGCTGACCATGGAAAACGTGCCGCCGTTCCTGAATGCGGTGCGGCGCGAAGGCGCTCCCACGATGATTCTGGATTTGTCTGGCGTGCCTTATTTGGATTCGTCAGGTTTGGGATCGCTGGTCAGCGCGTACACTTCCTGCGCCAAGGCGGGCCGCCGCATTGCCATCACGGGCGTGAATCCGCGGGTGCTGAAGGTTTTCGAGATCACTAAAGTCGAGCGGGTCTTCCTGATGTTCCCCACTCTCTCGGACGCGCTGGAGGCTTTCACCAACGCGGGCACGGCCTGAGAGATTCACAAAGGCGCGGATCGGCACAGCAAGGCTAAGAAACCGACTAGTCGCCTACGCGGCGCGGACCGGATTTGATTTCTTGCCGCTGCTTGCGTTGGCAGCGTCCAGACGGATGCGGCTGACACGAGCCGTCTCTTCCAGCAGGTCGTTGGTGAACTTGCCGCCTTCTCCTGCCATTACCGACCCGGCAGCCAGCGCGAAACGCAGCGCATCCGCTTGGTCTTCGAAATATAGAATGACTTGCCCCGACATAAGCACTCTCCTCACTACTGGACCGATCGTAAGATCCCACGTTCGACGATGGCGCGGCTATATCCTGCGCACTCAGGTGCGCGGCGTTGCTATGATTTTCTGAGAGCCGCAGCCGCGATCAAAGTGTTTTTCTTGGTTCAGGCGGCAATCGGAAGGGCAGACTTGAGGGAAGCCACCAGCCGCTAGTATGCTCTCGGCTTTTGCGGTCATACGACCGATTCAACGGCGATTCCAGCGGCCGCATCGAAGAAAGGCGAGCGAAGCATGCCGGTCATCATCTCGATGCTCCGCGGCGTCAACGTCGGCGGGCACAACCAGATCAAAATGGACGCGCTGCGGACGCTATACGAGTCTCTCGGGTTCGCAAATGTACAGACCCACGTGCAGAGCGGCAACGTGATTTTTCGTGCCAGGCAGCAGAATGCGCGCGCACTCGCCGCCAAAATTCAGGATGCCATCGAGCAGACCTTCGGCTTTCGTCCCGCGCTGCTTGTGCGCACTGCGGATGAGCTTAAGAAAGCCGTAGCGGGCAATCCCTTCGCCAGCCGGCGCAATATCGAACCGGGCAAGCTCCTGGTGACGTTTCTGGCAGCCGAGCCAGGACCGGAATCCCAGTCGGTGCTCGACGGTCTGAAGAAGCACCCGGAAGAGCTGTATCTTAGAGGCCGGGAACTTTACATCTACTTTCCCAACGGAGCGGGCAAGTCGAAGCTCCCTTGGTCGTCCGTGGAAAAACTGCTGAAAGTGCAGGGCACCGCCCGCAATTGGAACAGCGTTACCAAAATGCTCGAGATCGCTGAAGCGCTGGAAAGACCACGCTAACGTTGTGATCGGTGCCCCTCGATAGCATCACCTCTGCGGCTTCGCGAGCACCGCAAAGTACTGAGCACGTTTCTCTTTCGCCAACTCCTCCTCGGCGCGCGAGGGGATCAACACACGGCCCTGGAGGCTCGACCACGCCTCGGCGAGAAAGCAGCGATCTCCGAAGCAGTGGAATACGATTCGATCGTTTCCATCACCGGAGCGAGCCAAAGCGTTATTGGTGAGCACGAACGCCACGACCTTGCCATCACCGTCTTGTATCTTGAGCTGGTGTGGACCGGAGAAAATTCGGTACTCGCCAGCGGGTAGGGTCTTTCCGGAGACGGTAAAGCTGAACGGGACCTCACCCTGTATATAGCCCACTTGAGCGAAAGATCGAACGGAAGCGGTTGCGGCTATCAAGAGGCTGGCTGCGAACAACAGTAGCTTTTTCATCACATTTCTCCTTGTGTCCATTCGCCGCGCATGATCACCCTGCCGGGCAGTGCCCGCGCGTCGTGGCTTACCCGCGCACTTTCGCTCGTTTGCGCAGGCAGCACAATGGAAGGCAAGTGGTTTGAGTCAGGAACGAATGTGACCTGCTAACTCGCTGAAGAACCGAATGGTTAAAGCAGAATGTGACCTGCGTCGAAGTCATTGCCAGATGTGGCAAAGATGGGTCTCCGGTGTAGACTTCGAATCGGAGGATGTGAGTGGAGTCCCAGCCAGCAACCAGCCCCAGAACGATCCGATTCGGCCTCTTTGAGCTCGACCTTGATACGCGCGATCTGCGGAAGTCTGGGCTGAGGATCAAACTGCAGGAGCAGCCTTTCCAGGTCTTGGCGATGCTGCTGGAGCGTCCGGGCGCCATCGTTACCCGCGAAGAGCTGCAGAAGCGACTCTGGCCCCAGGACACGTTCGTCGACTTCGACCTCAGCCTGAACAGCGCCGTCAAAAAGCTTCGCCAGGCGCTGAATGACGATTCCGAAAACCCTCGATTCGTGGAGACGCTCTATCGCCGCGGCTACCGGTTTATTGCCCCGGTGAGCATGGACCAACCAATCTCATTGGAGAAGGAGGCCTCCCCCGCGCCGCCGGTCGAATCCCTTCCCATTCAAACCGGGCGCCAGCCTTTGAAGAAACGAACGAGCCGCATTTTTGTGGGAGCGGTCTCGCTGCTGGTTCTGCTCACGGCGCTGGCGGCTTATCGCTTCCTACCACCTACCCCGCCACGCGTGGTTGGGTTTACTCAGCTTACGCACGACGGGTTCCCGAAAGGCGAGATCTTCAGCGACGGTGAGCGCCTCTATTGTCTGCAGTTGCAAGGCGACCACACCATGGTGAGTCAGGTATCGGTCGCCGGCGGTGAGACCAGCGTCCTTCCCGAGCCGTTCGCAAACGTCGTGATTGTGGGCATCGCGCCCAACGGTTCCGCCCTGATCGTGCGCGTGTTTCAGGGAACGAGCAACGATGTGCACGCATGGTCCTTGCCATTGCCCAGTGGGCCGCCGCGCCGGATGGGCGACTTTCTCGACAAGGGGGACTTTCTCGACTCCATGGCATGGTCGCCGGATGGGAGCCGCGTGATCTTCTCCAAGCGTCAGGAAATCTACGCCGCGAAAAGCGACTTCAGCGATCCCAAGAGGGTGGCGACTGTCGAGAAGCCGATCCGGCTGATTCGCTTCTCACCGGACGGCCGCAAGCTTCGCTTTACTTTGGCCGACAGCAAAACTGCCAGCAGCTCGATCTGGGAAATGACGCCGGACGGAAAGGGCCTGCGGCCGCTGCTTTCCAGATCGAATAGCGATGCCCATGATTGTTGCGGCGCCTGGACTCCCGATGGGCGTTATTTTCTGTTTTCGAGTTTTCAGAACGGACGAGACAACCTGTGGGCGCTCGAAGAAAAGCCGTCTTGGCTGCGCCGAACCCCGGAGCCCGTCCAGTTGACCAACGGTCCCTTGAGTTTCGGAAGTCCGTTGGCAAGCAAAGACGGCAAACGGATTTTCGCGATCGGCGTGCAGCCCCGTTGCGAGCTTGAGCGCTACGACGGCCTCTCTGGATTTTCCCCTTATCTGGAGGGGAAGTCGATCAGCGACGTTGCCTTTTCTGCGGACGGAAAGTGGGTAGCGTATGTGGCGGTTCCGGAAGGTCAGCTATGGCGCAGCCGCGTGGATGGCAGCGAAAGGCTTCAGCTCACCTTCGAGGGGATTCACGCCAGTCTGCCGCGCTGGTCTCCCGATGGCAAACAGATCGCGTTCATGGCCAACTCCCTGAAGACGGACTGGCTGGCGTACCTGGTTTCCAGCGATGGCACGGGAATGCACAAGATGATTCCCGGCGCTGACGCAGGATACGATCCCGGCTGGTCGCCCGACGGCAAGTCGATCGTGCTTACCCTCAATGCGGCGGGAGATCTCGAACCTCACCCGGAAGGCCCCGGCATCGTCATCTATGATTTGGCAGCAGGGAAGGTTTCGCCGCTGCCTGGAGCCAGGCAGTTGTTCTCTCCGCGCTGGTCTCCCGATGGCCGCTACATCGCGGCGATCACCAATGATTCGCTGAAGCTGGTGCTGTTCGATCAGGTCACGCGGAAATGGAAGACTTGGT
>Ga0210384_10006384_pt1 | contig 12603 bp, 9 predicted proteins | sample IncBWH2MmetaG_FD_160574 | JGI IMG/M metagenome (GOLD analysis project Ga0210384, IMG submission 160574) | Forest soil microbial communities from Barre Woods Harvard Forest LTER site, Petersham, Massachusetts, United States - Inc-BW-H-2-M | ecosystem: Environmental > Terrestrial > Soil >... | reverse complement strand
CCTCTTCTTCAACTCATCAATCTCACGGCTCAGGCGCTGGTAGCGCCGCACCAGTGTGCCTAGATAAACGATGTGGATGATCCAGGTAGCGGCGTAGGCGGCGTAGAGGAAATTCATCGTTGGCTCCGGGGTTCGAGCATCGCTTCGAGGGCCTGGGTTTCTTCCACTTCCCTTTGCAGAATCTCCAGACGATAGCGCGACCAGCAAACCAGTCCGGCAAAGCAGAGGAAGGCCAGCCAGTTGATCAGCAGCACATGCAGCATGCGCGGATCAATCGAGCCGCCGCCGCCGATCACTGGTTGGGGATGCTGGGTACGAAAAATCCATATGGAGAAGTACACCAGGGGGACGTCGAGCGCGCCAAAAACTGCTAACGCCGCAGCCAGCACCGGAGTCTGGCCGCTCGTCGAAAACCGCCGCAGCATCAGGTAGCTGATGTAAATGAGCCAGAGCACCAGGGTGGAAGTCAGCCGTACGTCCCAGGTCCACCAGATGCCCCACACAGGACGCGCCCACAGCGGCCCCGTCACCAATACCACAGTGCAGAACACGACCCCGACTTCGGCCGTGACCACGGCCAGCGCGTCCGTCCTGGTCTGGGAAAAGCATTTCTTGATAAGGAAATATAAGCCGGCAATGGCCAGCCCGGTGGTGGCTACGGAGGACGGCTCCATGCCCTCAGGTAGCGGACGAATCACGAACGCCACAATGCAGGCTGCGATCGCGATCGCGATGACCGTCCAGTTCGTAATCCTGTCAGCCACCGGGTTGGAACGCACCAGATATTGGATGGAGCAGACAAAGTTAATAAAGAAGAGCAGAAACGCAGTCCACGCGGAAGGGACATGGTAATAGAAAATGCGCTGAACGTTGCCCATCGTCTGTTCCGTTGGAGCGGCCACCAGCGCTTCATAAAGCCCATAACTCAGCAGGACCGCTGTCAACAAGCCGAGGATCGGGAATACCCGCTTCATTTTCATTCAGCCTGTCATTCAGACTTCATTTTGCGCCGGCTCTATTCGGCGTTCAGGACCAGCTCGAACAACAACAGACAAGCGATAGTAAACACCACGTCATAAGTAGTAAGCAACACGATCCAGAACTTGGCCGAAAGCTCGCCGGTCAGGATCGCTGTGGTGGCGTTCACCATGGCCAACAGCGCGGGGATCGAGACCGGAAACAATAGCAGCGGCAGCATGATCTCGCGGCTGCGCGTGCGCAACGAAATGGCGGCGAAGAACGTGCCATTCACCACCAGCGCCCACGTCCCCAGAGCCGCGACCGGAATCAGTTGCCAGGCCGGGCCGAGCGCTCGCAGCTTGTAGAACATGATGAACAGCGGCGTCATCAGGACTTCCAGCACCGCGACAAAAATAAAGTTGCCCAGCGCCTTGGCCATGAACAGCGAATTGGCCGGAGCCGGCGAGACCCGATAGGCGTCGAGAACATGATTGCGCAGCTCACGCGCCCAGGTCTGGTTGAGCGCCACCACCGCGGCAAAGAGAAATGCCACCCACACCAGTCCGCCGGCGATCTGGCGCGATTCTTCGGCATTTGGATCGAAGGAAAAGCTGAAAACCACGACCACCAGCAGGGAGAAAAACAACATGGAGTTGACCGCGTCTTTCGATCGCCACTCCAGGCGCAGGTCTTTGGCCAACGTGGCTGCAGTTACGCCGGAGGGGACGCGCGCTGATTGGCTCATCGCGCCTCCACCGCGCGCAGCTCGCGAGTACGACTGGTCATTTGCCCCGCTTCCATCCAGACGAATTCGTCGGCAGTTCCTTCCAGCAGGGACGCCTGGTGGGTGACGACGAAGATCGTTTTTCCAGTGCTACGCATCTGCGCCAGAAGCGTGACCATCTCACGCGCTGAACGGACGTCTACGTTGGAAAAAGGCTCATCCAGCAAGAGGACTTTGGGGTCATTGAGAAGGGCCCGCGCCAGCGACAGCCGTTGGCGCATGCCTTGCGAATATTGCGCCACCGGACGCATCAGCGTCGGGTCGAGCCCCACCGCGGTCATGCTGGCAGCCGTTGAATTGCTGATCCCGTATAGGCGACCAAAGTAGCGCAGGTTCTCCGTGCCGCTCATCTCGTCGTACAGCAGCGAAGGATGGGCCATGTAACCCAGTTCATGGCACACCGAGCGAAGTTCTGTTGTCCCCAGAATCGATACGCTGCCGCGAGTCGGCTGCGCCAGGCCGGCGAGCACTCGCAAGAGCGTGGACTTCCCTGCCCCATTGTCGCCGAGGATCGCGTAGAGGCGTCCCGCCGCGAATTCAGCGTTGACGCCGCGCAGCGCGGCGAAGCGGCCGAACTGCTTGAACACGCCGGTGAGCGTGATTATGGGAGGAGCGTCCACGTGATTGGAAGATAGCCGAAGGAAGGATTGAAGTCGAGAGCGTCCCGACGAGCTCTTGCTCAGGCCTGTGTGGCGCGGGCGCCCTCGCCCGCGAACGCTGCCAGCTAGGTCAAGAGCCGCGGGCCATGGCGCCCGCGCCACACAGACCGTGCAAGGGATTAGTTCGACATGGAAGGAGCAGCCGTGGCTGCCTGGCCCGGTTGCTGAGGCGCATACTTCGATGCGCATTTGGCCTGCAGCTGTTTGGCGTGGAAGACACCATCGCGGCCAAAGCTGCCATCCGCTAACGCCTGGGAGTTGTCTTTGAAAGTATCAGGCGGCGCTTCAGTGCCGCTGTAGACCACGGGCAGCAGCTGATCGTTTTCTACCAGGGCGAATTCGACTCGAGTCCCACTTCGTTTGATCGAACCGGGCTGAACATTCCCCGCCACGCGCAAATGTTTCGTGTAAGCGCCGTCGCCCATGCCCCGCAACTCCTTGATGGTGACGTAGTAGCTCTTGCTCTCCTGCACGCCCGTGTAGGCGAGATAGCCCAGGGACAGCAGGATCAAGACTACCGCCCCGCCGAACTTGAGATATTTCTGGGTGTCGCTCGCCATAACCGATACCGAATACGACTGTATTCCCGCTTTCGGCGCAGGTCAAGATGTCCGAATGGCCGATATAATGTGTGGTGTTCTCACAATCTGAGCGAGGCTGAATGATGCATCCCTGGCACGACGTGACACCCGGCGACAAACTGCCGCAAGAGTTTTACAGCATTGTCGAGATTCCCTTCGGATCCAGCGTGAAGTACGAGCTCGACAAGACCAGCGGCATGATCAAGCTCGACCGGGTTCTCTACTCGGCGGTGTACTATCCCGCCAACTACGGATTCATTCCTCAGACCCTGGCTGAAGACGACGATCCTCTCGACGTCCTGGTGCTATGTCAGGAGACGGTGGTTCCGCTCACTCTGATTCACGCGCGCACCATCGGGCTGATGACCATGATCGATACCGGGAAGCAAGACCACAAGATCATCGCAGTCGCCACCCAGGACCCGGAATTTAACACCTATCGCGAAGCCAAGGACATGCCTCCCCACCGGTCGCTCATGCTGCGTCGTTTCTTTCAGGATTACAAACAGCTGGAAGGAAAAGCTGTGGAAGTAGACGAGATCCAGCCCGCCGCGAAAGCCTATCCCATCATCACCGATGCGCTCGAGCGGTACAGCGAGCAACGGCGCAAAGGCTTTAAGGGATTTGGCGGAGCGCACTAAGCGTTCAGTTCTTTTGAGCCGCCAGGGCCGCCTGCTCGCGCCGGGCTTCCTGCGCGGGAATGAAATCTGCGTCAGCGTTCTTCCAGATTTGCAGTAGTTGTTCGTAGGTCCGTCCCGCCGCCGCAGGATCGGCCTGGGTCTGTGCTCGGGCCGTCCCCAGCAGACAGAGAGCGTAGTCAGGAACCTGTGCCGCACCGGTCGCCCCTTCGCCCAGCGACAGAGCCCTATACCGAATCCCTGGCTCAAAGTCGGTCAAGGCCTGCTGCGCCTTCTTCATCTCCAAAGACGCTCGGCCGAGAAGGTGAGGAACTTTGGAGACCAGCAAATAGGGAGCGGCCGGCGATAACAGCGCCGCGACCTGTTCCGGATGGTGTTGGAGAAGAGCTGCAGCGGCCTTCACTTCGGGCAGGTAGATCTCGTTGGCCAGCGTATTGTTGGGTGATTCCGCAGCTAACCGTTCCATTTCTTTGAGAGCGGGGCCGGTCTCCCCGCAGAGTGCCAAGGCCAGCGCGGAATCCGGCACGGTGGCCACTGAATGATCGAGAGCCAGTCCACGATTGGCGAATTCGCGCGCCGCCGAACAATTTGAGACCAGGGCGTCGTGCACTGCCTTTACCGAGTAGAACCCACCTGCTGAATCGGGCAGGTGCTGTTGCTCCGCTCTTTGCCCGGCATGTTCCCAAAGGCGGTCGGCGTCATGCATCTTACCCATGGAAAAGTAAATCGTCGCCGCACTCGCCTCCACAGTAAAGCCGTCGGGGCGGGCGACCGCCCATTGCACGTGCTTGTCCCAGTCCGGCCGGCCGGACAGGAAATCGTCCGCCATGGCATTGACGTGGTAGTTGCCATCGTCACTGCCGCCCTCATCCACCGCTTCTTTCAGGTAGCGTTCCCCTTCCTGTAAGCGGTCCATCCCGATCAACGTACCTGCCAAGTTGTTGGCCGCAATATTGTTCCACTTGGCAATCTCCCAATCCTTCTTAAAACCCGCGGCCGCCTGCTCGAGTTCGCCGACAAGTGAGTAGGCGTTGGCCAGGTTATTCCACGCGGCCGCGTCCCGCGGATAAGTCGCGACAAAGAGTTTGTACGATTCCAGCGCCTTGGGCAGATCGAATTGCTGCAATGCATACTGGGACTCGATATACATCCGCTCCCGCTCGGTCACGCGTTCGCGCAGGTCGTAAGCCTTTTTTAGGAGTTCTACCGCCTTGCTCATTGCACCCTGGTTGCTGTAAGCCACGCCCAACCGCGCATAGGCCATCGCAAAACTGGGATCGAGCCGCAGAGCCTCCTGGTAGAAGGACGAAGCCTGGGGAAAATCCCGTCCCATGCGATGCTCTTCTTCGCCCAGCGAAAAGGCATGGAAAGCCTGCAGCGAAGTAGTGGTCACATTGGTATAAGGCGTAGACAGCTTCTGGATGGACGCCATCGACTCGCCCAGCCGGGCCCGCATGGCAGTGGCTGCTTTCGCAACTGCCGCCAGAACCGCCGTCTTGTCGGAGGCGGTCTCCTGCTCCCGGGCAAACACCTCTCCCGTGGCGCAATTCACCGCGTTAATCGAAATCACGTAGGACGGCCCCAGGTTGGCGATGGTTCCCGCCAGGTAGGCTTTCACGCCAAGACGTTGGCCTAGTTGTTGCGCCAGTTCGGGTGTAATCCTTTGCTCACGCGTCTGCCCCAGATATTGCAAATTATTGTGCAGTTCCGCGTCGCTCACCAATTGCAGGAGCGGCGACTGCTCGAGTTGAATGGCCAACGCTTCCTTCAACGTGGAATCGAAGACCACGTCGCCAGTTTGATTGGTAAAGTCCGCGAGAATGAGTTGATCTTTGTCCGTCAACTGCACGGTCTGATGCTTGCGCCAGTAAAGCCCGCCGGCAACCAGGGCCAGGAGGAGGACTACGGCGGCGGGAATCATGAACTTGCGCCATGACGACTGCGGTTGAGGAGCCGCGGGAACTGTAGCCACGGCACCCGATGAGGCCGGGGCGACTGCCCGTGCGGAACCGCTCGTTCGGTGGGCCGAGGCGGATGCCGATTCCACAGGCGCGGGACTTCCGCTGTATATCGCCTCCGACGACGAACTCACCGCTGAGCTTCGCCCTGACTCCAAATCCCGCTTCAGACGCCGCAGCTCCGACTTGATATCCACCGCATGCTGGTAGCGCAATTCACGATCTTTTTCCAGAGCGCGGTTAATGATGTCTTCCAGCTTGGGCGGCAGGTTCGGATTAAACCGGACCGGCGCCAGCGGCGCACGGTTCATGATCGCGTCAAAAATTACTCCCGATGTTTCGCCACGAAATGGCACCGAGCCAGTGGCCATCTCGTACAGGACGATGCCGAACGAAAACAGGTCCGTACGCGAATCCAGAGTCTTGCCCCGCACCTGCTCCGGCGACATGTAAGCCACCGTGCCCAGCGCCGACCCCGGACTGGTGAGATGCTGCTGCGCGTTCCCTCCCTCGGTTTTGGTCACGTCCGCCGGGTCGAGAGACCGGCTCGCGTCATCGGCCACCTTAGCCAGACCGAAGTCGAGGATCTTGGCGGCTCCGCGGGAGGTCACGAAGATGTTGGCCGGCTTGATGTCGCGGTGCACGATACTCTTGGTATGCGCGGCATCGAGCGCCTCGGCGACGTCAATGCCAATCGAAAGAAGCTTCTCCATCTCCAGCGGACGATTACCGATGAGATGTTTCAGCGTCTCGCCTTCCAGGTACTCCATGACGATGAAGGCCTGTTCACCTTCTTCGCCGATGTCATAAATGGTGCAGATGTTGGGATGATTCAGGGCCGACGCCGCCTGCGCCTCGCGCCGGAACCGGCTGAGAGCCGTAGTGTCGCGGGTAACATCTTCAGGAAGGAATTTCAGCGCAACAAAACGGTGGAGGCGTGTGTCTTCGGCCTTGTAAACCACACCCATCCCGCCCCCGCCGAGCTTCTCGATCACCCGGTAGTAAGAGATGTTTTGGCCGATCATTTCGCCCATGAAGTGGCTGCGTTGCAGCGTCCGAAGCCAGAATTCGGGTGAGCCATCTTAGGGGTGGGGCGGAAGTAAAGTCAACGCAGAGGGAAGGGTCAGGGCGTCCACGAACCACGCGGGGGGCATCCGCCCTCGGCTGTCCGGCGGAGCAGGGCTCCGCGTCGGTTTGGTTATCGGTAACGGCTTTGCAAAAGCTATCGGCAAAAGCAGTCGAGCTTAGCTCGACCGGACAGCCGAGGGCGGCTGTCCCCACCTGTCCGTGGTGATGCTGCGCGAGCGAGGACGCTCGCGCCTACATTTTCCCGCTACCAGACCCGGCAGGCGTTCTCCCGCACCATGGCCTGGCCGGCCTTGCAGTTGAATGCCTTCTGGAACTCGGGCATGTTCTCGACCACGCCGGTCACCCGGTATTTCCCCGGAGAGTGCGGATCGACGCTGACCAGCATGCGCGAAAACTCGGGGCGGCGCTTTTCGCACCAGGCGCGGCCGAAACCCAGGAAGAAGCGCTGCTGCGGCGTGTAGCCGTTGATGGTCTGCGCCGCTGGGCCGGCGTTGCCGTCGGCTATCAGCTGCTCCAGCGCCATCAGCGCGATGCGCGCGCCGCCGTTGTCGGCGGTGTTCTCGCCCAGGGTGAGGCGGCCGTTGAGTTTGAGGTCGTCCACGGCGACGAAGCTGCTGTACTCGTCGGCGATGCAGCTGGCGCGTTTTTCGAATTCCGTACCATCCTGCGCCGTCCACCAGTCGCGCAGATTGCCTTGTGGGTCGAACTTGCGTCCCTGATCGTCAAAGCCGTGGGTCAGTTCATGGCCGATGACAATCCCGATGCCACCGAAATTAACGGCATCATCAACCTGCTTGTCGAAAAAAGGCGATTGCAGAATGCCGGCGGGAAACACAATTTCATTCTTTGCCGAACTGTAATACGCATTGACTGTAGGTGGCGTCATCTGCCATTCGTTGCGGTCAACCGGCTTGCCGATTTTGGCAATCTGGCGGCGGGCTTCAAATTCGTTGGCTCGCAGGAAATTTCCCACGAGATCGCCGCGCACAATTTTCAGCGAACTGTAATCGCGCCAGACGTCGGGATATCCAATTTTGTTGCGAATCGCGTCCAGCTTCAGTTTGGCTTGCCTCTTCGTCTCTTCCGTCATCCAGGGCAGGTTGCGGATGTCCTGATCCAGACTCTTTTCCAGGGCGTCGACCATCTTCAACATGCGCTGTTTGCCCTCGGCGCCAAAGGCTTGCTCCACGTAGCGCTGGCCGAGCGCCTCGCCCAGCGCGGCATCCGTAGAACTCACGCAGCGCTTCCAACGCGGCTTGATCTCGGATTGCCCGGTCAAGGCTTTCTGCATATTGAAATTGGCGTCCACGAAGGGTTGGGAAAGCCAGGGAGCGGCCCCGTCGATAAGGTGCCAGGTCACATACGTTCGCAGAGCATCAAGCGATTCCAAGTCCAGAACCCCATTCACCTGCTTGAAGAAACCCGGATTGGACACATTCAAACTGGAAAGTGGCGGCGTGCCCATGGCCGTAAAATAGCGCTCCAGATGGAAATTGGGGGCCAGGGCGACGGCCTCCGCGCGGGTCATCTTGTGATCGCGCGCTTTGGGATCGCGGCGGGCCGTACGGTCCATGGAGGCCTTGGCCAGCGCAGTCTCAATCCGCAAAACCGCCTGCGCCGAATCCTCCGCCTGTTTCGGGGATTGCCCGATCAGCGTGAATAGCTGCGTAGCGTACTCCACCAGGCTCTTGCGCGCCGCCGCCATCTTGGGATCGTCCTTGAGATAATAGTCGCGGTCGGGCAGCGACAAACCGCCCTGGTCAATGTAGGCGATGACGTCGTTGGCGCTGTGCAGGTCGGGCGAGGAATAAAAACTGAACAGCGGATTGGGCCCAATCAGTTGCACTCGGGCCACGGCGTCGATCAGCCCAGCCTTGTCTTTCGCATTCGCGATGCGCTTGAGTTCCGGCTTCAGCGGGTCGACTCCGTGGGCATTCGCGGCGCTCTCATCGATGCAGGAGCCGTAGTAGTCGCCGATTTTCTGAGTGATGGCATCGCGTCCCGGGCCGCCGACGGCGGCTTTGTCCAGAATCTCGCGCATGACGCCGGCATTTCTCTCCCGAATGTCGACGAAGCTTCCCCACGATGTCTGGTCCGCGGGAATTTCCGTAGTTTTCAGCCAATCGCCGCAGGCGTACTGGTAGAAATCGACGCACGGGTCAACGGTCTTGTCGATGGTCTCGAGATTGGCTGGTTGGGACTGGGCGAAACCGGAAACCGCCAGCAATAAAAGAATTGCCAGAAGCAAACAAAATAAGCGCATAGAAGACCTCGCGAGTATTGACCGTTGACTCCAGAGTCCCAGTTTAGACGGATGGGCTGAGAAAATGTTATGTAACGGTCGAAGCAAAGAACTTACCGCAAAGTTCGCAAAGAACCGCCAGGGACAAAGAAAGACCTTCTGAACGTTTTTCTTTGCGGTATCTCGCGCTCGTTGCGGTTATGGTTTTTTTGCCTTCGAATCATCTCTCCTATCGCGGCGTATAATCTTTGCCAGAGCCAAGAGGACAATCAGGAACAATGACCCCCACCAACGGCATCAACGGACACAGTGTTCCCAAACCCAGGGCAGAGTGGATCGCAAGCCGCAAGTCCAACAATACCGACGGCAATTTCTCCCAGATGCGCTACGCCCGCAAGGCAGAAATTACCGACGAGATGGCCTATGTAGCCCACCGCGAAAAGCTTGCGCCCGAACTGGTTCGCGACGAAGTCGCCCGCGGGCGGATGATTATTCCCGCCAACATCAATCATCCCGAACTCGAACCCATGTGCATCGGCGTATCCTCACTGTGCAAGATCAATTCCAATATCGGCAACTCAGCTGTGACCTCGAACATCGACGAAGAACTCAAGAAGCTGCACACCTCCGTGCATTTCGGCGCCGACACGGTTATGGACCTCTCGACCGGCGGCAACATCCACGAGATTCGCGAAGCCGTCCTGCGCCACTCGCCGGTGCCAATCGGGACCGTGCCGATTTACGAAGCCATCTCGCGGGTCAAGCGAATTGAAGACCTCAACAAGAACGTGATGCTCGAAGTCATCGAAGAGCAGGCCGAGCAGGGTGTGGACTACATGACCATCCATGCCGGCGTACTCATTCAATACCTGCCGCTGGTTTCAAGGCGCATCACCGGCATCGTCAGCCGCGGCGGCGCAATTCTGGCGCAGTGGATGGCGCATCATCACAAACAGAATTTTCTGTACGAGTGCTTTGACGATATCTGCAAGATTTTCACCAAGCACGATGTTTCGTTCTCCCTGGGGGACGGTCTGCGTCCCGGCTGCATCGCCGATGCCAGCGACGAAGCCCAGTTCGCCGAACTCAAAACTCTGGGTGAGCTGACCAAGAAAGCCTGGGAGTACGATGTGCAGGTCATGATCGAAGGACCCGGCCACGTGCCGCTGGACAAGATCAAAGAGCAGGTTGACAAGGAAAAAGAGCTCTGCTACGAAGCGCCTTTCTACACCCTGGGTCCACTGGTAACCGACATCGCTCCCGGCTACGATCACATCACCTCGGCTATCGGTGCCGCCATGATCGGATGGCACGGCGCCGCGATGCTGTGCTACGTCACGCCCAAGGAACACCTCGGTCTACCCAACGAGAAAGACGTTAAAGACGGCATCATTGCGTACAAGATCGCCGCCCACGCCGCTGACCTGGCGCGACATCGCCCCGGTGCGCAGGATCGCGATGACGCGCTCAGCTATGCCCGCTACAAGTTTGATTGGGAGAAGCAGTTTGCGCTGTCACTCGATCCCGAGACGGCGCGATCGATGCACGACGAAACCCTGCCCGATGACTACTATAAAGAAGCAGCTTTCTGCTCCATGTGCGGCCCGAAATTCTGTTCGATGAACTACTCCAGCAAAGTGGATGAGTACAACAAGAAAGAGCACGGATTGGAGAAGAAAGATTACTCGGAGCTGGTGGACAAGCTGGTCAGCCTGAAGTAGTCACGAAACCACGTGGGGACAGCCGCCCTCGGCTGTCCAGCTCAGCGCAGCTGAGCGGTGGTTTTTGCCGGATCATCCCTTTCCGTCCTGCCAAATACTGCCGAGCTTCGCTCGGCTGGACAGCCGAGGGCGGCTGTCCCCACGCGGTCTGTGTTACTTCCCGAATTCGGCTACGCCGTCCCAGACTAGCTGTACAGCTACCGCAAAGATCAAGAAGCCGAAAATTCTGGTGATGCCGGCCACCGCCCCCGGCCCCAATCTCGCCACTAGCGGCCCACCCAGGCGGAGAAACAAGTAGACACTGAGGGCCAGGGCCGTGATCCCAATCACCATGCCCAGGTAAGTCGTCATACTCTCGGCGTTGGCGGCCAAACCCATCACCACGCCGATCGAGCCAGGGCCGGAAAGCATGGGCATGGCCATCGGGGTCAGGGAAATGTCAGTCTTCTCGGCGGCCTCGTCGCTCTCTGCCGGAGTGATGCGGGTAGAAGCGGTCACCATGCCCCAGGCCGTGTGAGCCACAATGAGTCCGCCGGCGATCTGCAACACGGGCAGCGAAATTCCAAAAAAGTTGAGCACGAAGCGTCCGAAAAACATAAAGACGACCAGGATTCCGAAGACGTACAGGGCCGTCTTCAGCGCAGTCCGGTTGCGTTCGCTATCAGAGAAATCGGAAGTCAGAGCGAAAAACAGCGGCACCCCGCCAAAAGGATTCACGATAGGAAAGAGCGCAAGAAAAGTCGCGCCTGCTGCGGAAGGCAGAGTCTTCAGAACTTGTTCGACTGTATTTCCCGGCGTCATCAGCGATAGTCCTCCAGAACCTTTGCCGCGCGATTCAGCGCGGCGGCCAGGACTGCGATTTGCTGCCGGGTCCGTTCCAGATCGTGCTTGTCGATGGCCTCGTTCACGCCCGGAATCACCACTGCGGCGTAGCCAGTGTACTGGCCCGGAGCGTAAATGACGTGGCGGAACCAGGGCCGGTTGGGCAGCCCGTCCGGAATCAGTAAGGCGCGTTCCGCCTGACGCAAGGCCTGATTGAGCCGCGCAGTGCCATTCCCGGGGTTTTCCTGCTTGTGGCGGATCTTGGCCCCGGCCTGCTCGAACTGACGAGCGGCGCGGACCGCCTCGGCAAAGCTCGGCGGCTGACCGCCGAATGTCGCGTCCGATTTCTTGCGCGCGGCATCGACGTAAGCGGCGATTTCCTTGCCATACTGTTCGTAGTCGTAAGGCAGGACATCGACGCCGGACATGCGGATGGTTTCGAGGCCAAAGATACGCGACATCTCTTGCTCGTAAGCAAAATCAGGGTCGCCAAATTTCTTGAACCAGTTGAAGTTGTCGAAAACCGAATGATAAACGCCATAGGATCCGCTCGAACTCACGTCCGACGAGGGCACGCCTAGATGCTGCAGGAAGACGGTATAGTCCGAGCCGCTGCCCAGGTCACCGACGGGAACATCAGAGTTGCCCTGCGCAGCCGGGGCGCGTTGCGTCCCACCGATGTCCTGGGTGGGCCTGTGTTCGTTGTCGTCTCCGCCGGTTCGGCTGGTTTTTCGCCAATCGTCGTAGACCATGCCGCCCTTGGGGCTGGGCACGACCCGGGTCACGTCGCGAATAAATTGCTTGAGCGTGGGCACTGACGATGCGCCGAACTTTGGGCCCGACACCGCTACGTCCACGTTGAGGTAGGCGACGGCGTTGGCCAGTTCGGCTTCGTGCTCTTCGCCCCATTCCGTGGAGCCGATGAGTCCTTCTTCCTCAGCGTCCCAGCTACCGATCACGATGCTCCGCTTCGGCTTCCATCCTGACTTCAGCAGTTCGCCGATGCCATGAACCGACTCCAGCATGGCCGCGGTGCCGCTATTCGGATCGACCGCGCCGTACACCCAGGCATCGCGATGATTGCCTGCCACGACCCATTCGTCCGGCAGTTCACTGCCGCGTATGCGGCCAATCACGTCCCAGATGGCC
>Ga0210384_10006382_pt1 | contig 12606 bp, 7 predicted proteins | sample IncBWH2MmetaG_FD_160574 | JGI IMG/M metagenome (GOLD analysis project Ga0210384, IMG submission 160574) | Forest soil microbial communities from Barre Woods Harvard Forest LTER site, Petersham, Massachusetts, United States - Inc-BW-H-2-M | ecosystem: Environmental > Terrestrial > Soil >... | reverse complement strand
GATTTCCGTCGCCCGACGATCCAGGAGACGCGGGCTGGCACGTGGACAGCAGTTTTCCTCCTGATCTCGGCGATACCAATGATTTTCTGAACTGGCGCGTCAACGTGTTTTCCAAGGGAAGAGCCCTGCTGATGCTGTTTCTTTTCTCCGATGTTGGCGAAAGTGACGCGCCAACCCGCATTCGCGTTAGCTCGCATCTCGATGTCGCAAGGATTCTCGCACCAGCGGAGGACGAGGGTTTGTCGGCGAGAGACCTGGCCGCTGCGGAAGGTTTTGCTGAAACGGCTGCGCGCCGCGAGGTACTCGCGACAGGTGTCGCAGGCACCGTCTACCTGTGCCATCCGTTTCTGGTGCATGCGGCGCAGTCGCATCGCGGTTCCCGCCCGCGCTTTCTCGCACAACCACCTCTTGTGCCGGCTGCGCCTTTTCTTCTTAACCGCCCAGATGGGGCGTACTCGCCTGTCGAACAAGCCATCAGGATCGCTTTGCAGGACGGTTGAGCTCGGTGTGACGCCGGGGCCTTAGGTTCCACACCGTCCGCTTGCCGGCAATCAAGTGCCCCTCACGAGGATTCGAGGAAGTGAGCAATGCATCAGCGGTCGTGGAACTCCCAAAAGATGCCCAGACGCCGATTCACACGCGCTCCCCCGGTCTTTCGTTCTTCCGAGCCAGTGACGCCGCACGGCATTTCTGTTTCCACGAGTAGATCGCCGCCATCGGATCCCCTCCAAGGAATCTGGGCCAAAACGCCAAGGCCCAGCACGATCCATTCGCGGCGCCTCTCGGTCTGCAACCATACAGGCGAGTCCGCTCGAATCGTTCCGGTAAAACGATTTTCATTTGACCCAAATGCGAACGGGACCTTGCGAGCCCCAATGCGAATTGAAGAATCCAGAAGCGCGAAAATGGGATAAGCATAGGTGTAATATAGGGGGCGAGCCGCAACGTGGCAGCCCGTAGATAGCCTGGGGAGGGTAAGTGGTGCGGAATCAGCGCGGTCGAAGACTGATAGCGGGCCTCGACAGAGGCGTTTCATGCTTGCTTGGGGGATGGCTCTGCCTGAGCCTCTTCGCTGCTGCTCAGATTGTCAAAGCAAAGCCGGCTCCTGTTCCACAAGAAAACGCCAAAAAGCTCTCCTTTAATGACACGATCCAACCAATTTTGTCGGAAAACTGTTATGCATGCCATGGTCCGGATCCGGGAGCGCGAAAAGCGGGCCTGCGGCTGGACCGCGGAGAATTTGCTTTCGCACTTCATCAGGATTCTCACGAGAAGTATCAGCCGGCAATTATTCCTGGCAACCCGGACAAAAGCCCGCTGGTCCACCGGATCGAAACGAAGAATGCGAAAGATCGCATGCCGCCACCGGAAGCGCACAAGACACTAAAGCCGGACCAGATCGCGCTGTTGAGAGAGTGGGTGAAACAGGGGGCACAGTACGAGGAACTCTGGTCTTTCCTTCCGCCAAAGCATCAGGCCATTCCTGCGGTAACGCACTCTGAATGGGTGCGGAACGCAATCGACAACTTCGTGTTGGCGCGTCTGGAAAAAGGAGGATTGACACCTTCTCCTGAAGCGGACCGGCGGAGCTTGATCCGGCGGGTGACCTATGACTTGACAGGATTGCCGCCAACCCCGGAAGAAGTGGAAGCGTTCGTGGCCGATTCCGCGCCTGACGCGTATGAGAAGGTTGTCGAGCAGTTGCTGTCCAGTCCTCGCTACGGGGAGCACCGAGCGCACTACTGGCTGGACGTAGCTCGGTATGGCGACACGCACGGTCTGCATCTGGATAATTTCAGGAGTATCTGGGCCTACCGCGACTATGTGATCCGGGCGTACAACCAGAACAAGCCTTTTGATCAGTTTGTGCGGGAGCAACTTGCCGGAGACATGCTGCCGGTGAAAACTCTTGATAGCTTGACGGCCTCTGCCTACCTGCGCGCTGGAATCAGCAGCGGTGAGGGTGGCACGCTGATTGAAGAGTTGCGTGTCAACAACAAGAGAGAACGGGCGGAGGCATATGGCGCCGCGTTTCTTGGATTAACGGTGGGCTGCGCAAACTGCCATGACCACAAATTTGATCCTATCACTCAAAAAGATTTCTACCGGCTGACCGCCTTCTTTAACAATCTGACAGAAATCCCGTCGAACGATGATCGCAATGACTGGCCGCCTTTTCTTCGGCTTCCGAAAATGGAGAACCGCGACGCTTACGAGCAAGCCCTGGCCAAACGCTCGGAACTCGAGCGGCAACAGGCGCTTCGCCGCGAACAGGCTCGCGAACTGATTGCTGCGTGGATTGGCCAGCCAGAGCGCGCTGCGATCGCAGTTCCTGTAAGTTCGGAAGGCCTCGTGGTGAGGTTACGCTTCGACGAGCAGCATGGATCGACGTTTGTCGATTCAGCGCCAGGCACTTCGCAAAGACATATTTCGGCAACGGGAGCGCCGGTAGTCTGGGGCGAAGGCACCTGGTTCTGGCCGTATATGCGGATGGAAATCAGCACCAGACTGGAATTGCCGAATGCCGGTGAGGTAGAGGCAAATCAGGCGTTCAGTGTAGGAACCTGGCTGCGACCCCATCTGCGATCGCTCGAAGCGAAAGACGAAGAAAAGCCTGCGGGAGTCATTCTGTCCGCCATGGATGCGGGACAAAACCAGCGCGGCTGGCATCTGAGGGTGAGCAAGGGCAAACTCGGATTCGCTCTGGCGCACGAATTGCCGGATAACGCTATTCAAGTCGAGACAAAGCAGAAAGTGTTAGCGGTTGGCCGCTGGGACCACGTACTGGCTACCTATGACGGCTCAGGAAAGGCCGCAGGAGTCACGCTGTATGTAGATGGGCGACCGCAGGAGCTGGCAATCATCAAGGATTCTCTGCAAGGAAGCACGCGTAGCAGTGCGCCTTTGGAATTTGGCCGCACGTTTCCGGACGCGGATCCCTTGCGCCAGTCCGCCTTTCAGGATTTCCGGTTCTTCCAGCGGGCACTCTCGGCGCAGGAAGCGGCACGACTTCCCATCGAGGATTATGTGGCGGAAATCGTGCAAAAACCGATGTCGGGTTGGTCGGAGGATGAATTTCATGCAGCTAGCGAGTTTTACTTTGCGCAGCGCGATGAAGCGACTCAAAAGCTCAACGCCCAGATCGCACCTTTGAATGAAGAACTTGATCGACTTTCGAAAGATGGCGCGATCGCTCTGGTAAGTGAAGAGGGGCCGGGACTACCCTACGCAGACGTACTGGCACGTGGAGCGTTCGGGGCGCGGACGGAGCGCGTGAGGCCCGGAGTGCCGCACTTTTTGCCGGCTCTTCCTCCTAATGCTTCGCTTGACCGGCGGGGCCTGGCGGAGTGGACAGTCAGTCCCTCAAATCCGCTGGCCGCCAGAGTGACCGTCAATCGCATGTGGTCGGAGGTTTTTGGCACAGGCTTGGTCGAGACCACAGAGGATTTTGGAGTGATGGGTGGGCGGCCCAGCCATCCGGAACTGCTTGATTGGTTGGCGCTGGATTTTCGCGAGAATGGCTGGAACGTAAAACGTTTTTACAGGCAATTGGTGCTGTCTGCGGCCTATCGGCAATCCGCACAGGTAACCCCTCAGTTGCTCGAAATCGATCCGAGGAACCGTCTGCTGGCGCGCGGCCCGCGGTATCGGATGGATGGCGAGATGCTTCGTGACACGGCGTTGGCAACCAGCGGTCTGCTGGTAGAAAAAATCGGTGGCCCCAGCGTAAAACCCTATCAGCCGGCGGGGGTGTGGGAAGCAGGAAGCCATCAAGGCAGCGACACAAAAAGCTATACGCAAGATCACGGTGAGGCTTTGTACCGGCGCAGCCTTTACACTTTTTGGAAACGAATGGCAACGATGCCCGATATGGACGCCCTGGATGTGCCTGTGCGCGATGCCGCATGCACCCGCCGGCAACGCACGGATACTCCACTGCAAGCTTTGGTCTTGATGAACGATCCGCAATGGCTGGAAGCGTCGCGGCATCTGGCGGAGCGGGTAATCCGTCAATCGTCCGAGACTGGTACCCGGCTGAACTATCTTGGCGAAGTGCTGCTCGCTCGTCCGTGGGAACCACGGGAAAAGCTGGTCCTTGAAAATGCGTTGATGAAGTTTCAGAGTACCTATGCGCATGACCAGTCCCGGGCAGAGGAAATTCTGAAGGTAGGCGAGAGCAGCCGGGACAGCGGGATCCGTCCGGAGGAACTGGCTTCTTGGATGCTACTAGCCAGTGCAGCAATGAATCTCGATGCGGTGTTAAACAAATGAAATCGGACATGCAGAACGACTGCGGAAGCTGTTGTGACCATGGGGGCATGGGAGCCACCGTTTACGACCTCCCGATCCCGCTCGAACTTCGTGAGGAGTGGCGGCTGCTAGCAACGCGCAGACATTTCCTCGGAAGCATGGGCAAAACGCTTGGCTGGGCAGGCCTTTCCATTCTGTTTGGCGGCGCGATGACACCGCGAGTCGTTCACGCGGCAAGCGATTCGCCGGCAATTTCGCCTGCGCACTACGTGCCGGACTTTGCGCCAAGGGCCAAGCGCGCGATCTATCTTTTTATGTCCGGTGCGCCCCCGCAGATGGATTTATGGGACTACAAGCCGGGACTCGCATCGCTTTTTGATAAGGATCTTCCGGACTCTGTGCGAGGCACGCAGGCGCTAACGGGCATGACCTCCGGCCAGGCGCGTTTTCCGATTGCGCCATCCCATTGGGGTTTCACCCGCCAGGGCAAATCCGGGCGCTGGGTGAGTGACCTGCTTCCCTGGACAGGAAGGCTGGTGGACGAATTAGCACTGGTGCACTCGCTGCAGACGGACGCCATCAATCACGAACCGGCAATCTTGCTAATGAATACCGGAAATATGGTCCCTGGCAAGCCGTCGATGGGCGCGTGGCTTTCCTACGGGCTTGGCAGTATGAATGAAAACCTGCCGACTTTTGTAGTCCTGAATTCCCTGACATTACCCGGCACAGACTTACAGCCCATTGCGCCAAAATTATGGAGCAGCGGATTTCTGTCAACCGAATATGCCGGGGTCGCATTCCGTTCTCAAGGGGAGCCTGTGCTTTACCTTGGCGACCCCAAGGGCATGAGCCGAGAAACCCGGCGCACGCTGATCGACGCCGTGAATGCAATTAATCAAATGACATTTGAAGAAGTTGGTGACCCGGAAACTCACGCGCGGATTCATCAGTACGAGATGGCGTTCCGCATGCAAACTTCGCTGCCGGAGCTCACGGATATGGGTGACGAGCCGGACAGCACCTGGACGCTGTACGGAGACGAGGCGAAGCAGGCGGGCACGTTTGCGTACAACTGCCTGCTGGCTCGGCGCATGGCCGAGCGCGGAGTCCGCTTTACACAAATATATCAGCGCGGATGGGATGTGCACTCGAATGTCGTCGGCAATTTGCCCAAGCTTTGCTCGGCGACGGATCGCGCTTCGTACGCGCTGGTCACGGATCTGCGGCGGCGCGGGCTTCTGGATGACACGTTGGTGCTATGGGGCGGCGAATTCGGACGCACCGTATACAGCCAGGGCGGCCTTTCCAAGGAAAACTACGGACGGGATCATCATCCGCGCTGCTTCACCATGTGGATGGCAGGCGGGGGCGCTAAAGCCGGAATCGTCCACGGACAAACTGACGATTTCTGCTACAACGTGGTGAAGGACCCGGTCCACGTGCGTGACTTCAATGCAACCGTGCTTCGATTGCTGGGCATCGATCATGAAAAGCTGAAGTTCAAGTTTCAGGGTCTGGAACAAAAATTGACGGGGGTCATTCCGGCGAAAATCGTGCCGGAACTAATTTCATGAAATCTTCCTCTCGACGGTCTTTTCTTGCTCGCTGCTCGGCATTGGCTGCGGGCGCCGCAATTCCTCCTTTCTACGTGCACGCATCGGACAAATCCGGACAGCGTTTGCCGGTGGTCGGTTCGGGCCTTCATACTTATGAATGCGTACATGATTGGCTCACGCCACCTGACGGGCTGGTCTGGGGAGACACGCACGGACTCGCTCAGGACGAGCAAGGGCGCATCTATGTGGCCCACACGGTCAACAAGTCGAGCATGCGTGGCGAAGCGGTCGTCGTGTATGACGCCGATGGCCGACTTTCAGGCGCGTTTGGGGAGGAATTTCGGGGCGGTGCCCACGGCCTTAGCCTACGCCGCGAGGCCGACGGCGAATTTCTATATCACTGCGACATCAACCGATGCAAGATCACGAAAACCACGCTCGACGGAAAGACTCTCTGGTCGCATGGCTATCCTCGCGAAGATGCGGCTTATGCCGAGCGGCCTATCGATTTTGTCCCGACGAATGTCGCCTTTGCGCCAAACGGCGATTTCTATGTTGGCGATGGATACGGTTCGCATCACGTGCTGTGCTTTTCGCGGAGTGGAAAGTTTTTGGGCGAAATTGGCCGGCCCGGCCATGGAGACGGTGAGTTCGATACGCCGCACGGCTTGTGGGTTGATCCCCGAGGCAAAGAACCTGTGCTGCTAGTGGCCGACCGCGGGAACCGGCGCATTCAAGCGTTCACGCTCAGCGGTGCACATATCCGCACCATAAAGGATGAAGGCCATCTGCGGATGCCCTGCCACTTTCACGTTCAGGGCGAGTGGATGGTTTGCCCGGATCTTGACAGCCAGGTGTGCATCTTGGATCGCGAGTACAAGGTGATCGCCCAACTAGGCGATGGACAAACCGCAAACGGACAGGTTGGCTCTCGCCGGAATCAATCGAGACGCGAATTTACGCCGGGACAATTCATCACGCCACATGCGGCCATTTTCCTGCGTGACGGAAACATCCTGGTGGCCGAGTGGTTGCCAATCGGGCGAATTACGCTCTTGCGACGAGTCTGAGGCTGCTGAATGCTGTTGCGCACCCGGTTGGTACTGGTTGGAATCGGCGCTGCTTTCCTTCTAACTCTCCTCTGGCCCTTACTTCATGCTGCTCCGGACGGCCTCGAACACGGCGAGCTGAGCCAATTCCTAGGGCGCTTCCATCCGCTGGTAGTTCACTTGCCGATCGCATTTTTGCTGCTGGTTCCGTTGCTGGAATGTGCGGGCGCGGTACGCCGGTGGAGTCGTGTGCGAGAGTCGGCGGAATTTGTTCTGACCCTTGCGGCCATCACCGCCTTGGTGGCGGTTTTTCTGGGCTGGCTCTTGGCCTGGAGCGGAGGCTACGAAGGAAAACTGGTAATCAGTCACATGTGGGGGGGATTCTCCCTGGCCGTTGCGGTGCTGCTTTGTCTTGTCTTGCGTGCCTGGGACAAACGTGCCTACGGCGCCGCGCTTCTTGCCACACTGGTTCTTCTAACCTGGACCAGCGATAAGGGCGGAAAGCTGACGCACGGCGAAACGTTCATGACGCGGCACATGCCGGGCAAGCTGCGGACCTTGCTACTTGTGCGGGCTATGCCAAACAAAGTGCAGCCGATCCAGGCAGCAAACGTAACATCGACAAGCGTAAAGGCTACGCCGGCGCCATCCGCCACCTTTTTCGCTGCGCGAGTGGCACCGATCTTTGAGAACAAGTGCTCGAATTGCCACAACACGGAAAAGAGAAAAGGGAAACTCCGGTTGGATAGCTTTGAAAACGTGATGCGCGGCGGAAAGGACGGCGTAGTGGTCAAACCCGGCGACCCGACGCACAGCGAGCTGTTCCGCCGCATCAACTTGTCACCGGACGAAAAGGATTTCATGCCGACAGACGGCAAACCGCCGCTGACGGCCTCGGAAATCAAAGTCATCGAGTTATGGATCGCTTCGGGCGCATCGAACAGCCTGCCTGCAATTGAAGTGCGCGGAGCTCCGCCTCTTCCGGTCTCCGAGCTGCCTGGATTGCCCCTCACCAGAGATTATCGTCCCCAACTGCCACTGATTGCTTCACTGGAGCACGACCTGGGCGTGCGCCTGGTTCCCCGCTCGCGCATTCCTGAGGATGGATTGATATTGCGCACCGTAAGCGCGCCAGAGCGCTGCGATGATGTTGCAATCGCTCGGTTAAAAGTGATCGGGATGCTCATCGTGGATGCTGAACTGGCGCGCACGAAGGTCACTGACGCTGGACTAAAAACCCTCGCGACGTTTTCTAACCTTCGTGCCATTGATCTCGCGCACACGGCTGTCACTTCGGCTGGCGTACCGATTCTTGCTCGCCTGAGCCGCTTGGAATCGCTGAATCTGACCGCGACCGTCGTCGACGACGCGGGAGTCGCCGCACTTCGCCGCAAGCAAACGCTCAAGCGGTTATATCTTTTCGAGACAAAATGTACGGCTCAATCCGAGCCGGAATCAAGGGATGAGAGGCCGTAGCTAACCTGCAAAGATCCTGCGGCCGACTTCGGAGAGCAGGAGACAAACGGCTGTGTCGTACCAATTTGTAGGGCCGCTCCATTTGCCGCGCAGTACATTCCGTGTCTGCGTACCCAGTGCTGCGTATTGCCGCTAATGCGGGAGTAATCCGGGCACCTTGTCGGCATGAAATCCGGAAAGAATATCAAACTTAATGGCCTTGCGGGGTCGGCGCCTTCATCAATTCCACGAACATCTTGTTAAATCTTGCCAGATCCAAATCCATGTGGATTTCGACCAGCTGAGCGCCAAGCTTTGGGTTGTCCTTGTCTGTCCACGTCAGCGTGTTTCCGTAGGCCGCGCCGTGGTCGACGTCCACACTCATATAGCGGGTTTCCTTTCTGGTGATCAGCGTCGGGTCAATCCACGAGGCGGCCGCCAGTTCATCCCACATATATGAACCGCCCTGGTCTGCCATAAAGAACTTCACTACGTACTGCGCCGCGGCGCTGTTGCTCTTCTTGATTTCGGCAATCATTTCGTGAGTGATTCTGGTTTTGACGGAGATGTCAACCGGCGTGCAGACGATCTTCTTCCACGGCGCCTGTAACACGCTCTTCGCGGCCTCTGGATCGAACCAGAAATTAAATTCGTGGCGTGGGCTGCTGATGAACTCCGGATCGTCGGTCCACGGGCTCAAGCTTCCGCCCATAAAGACCAAACCTTCGGCCAGCTCGGCAAAACGTGGATCGATGGCGTTGGCGAGCGCCAGGTTCGTCATGGGGCCGCCCTCGTAGATCGTCACTTCATGCGGATATTTGTGGACCATGCGGATCAGGAAGTGAGCGGCGTCCTCATCGGCCGGCCGGGTAGTGGGCAGCCCTTCAGGCAGCGTCGGAATTACGTCATGTTCGTGCCACCAGCGATCATCCCAGGCGCCGGCAAAGGCGACCTTTCCATACATTGCCTGCCACAAAAGGGCTTCCTTACGGCGATTCACGAGCGGAAATACGGCTCCAGGCACGACCGGAATATCGGTGCGGCCAATTAGCTCCAGCAGTCGCAGAGTATGCGCGACCTCTTCGTCGCGCCATTGGTTTCCGCTGACGACGGTTATGCCCAGCACGTCCACGTGGGGAGATTGAATCAAGGTCAACAGCGTTTGCATATTGCTTCCGCCTGGCCCCGAACAATCCTGATTGATGACGACTTTCCGATGTTGCTGCGCGAATCCTGGGTCGTTGACAATTAACAGGGGTAAAACCAACAACGGTAGTCTTAGATTCCTCATCACAAGCCTCTTCAGCTGCTCGGTAGTCTCCAAACAACCCATCTATTTCCTCTAAAGAGATTCGCTCTATTCCAACTGCTTCGAAACCTCATCAGACTCTAAACTCAAGGTCGATGCTTGATCCCAGCGCAACCCTTATTCTCGAAGGTCTCCGACATATCGACCGCACTGTTCGCCTCGCGCTTCTCGGTGCTGACAACTTTCTCGGCTTCACCCTGGAGCTAGGCGGCCTAGTTGTCCCAGAGCGTCGAGACACAGATAGATCAGAGCCGCTCAAGCCAGTCCGACTGCTACCGATTCCAAGTCCACCAAGATTTCGTCCCGTCACTTGCGGCGCGAGCCCGCCATAACGCGGTGGAATTACTTTCCGGGAACTCCAGCAGTGATTGTCTCGTTCAGGGACTTCATGAAGTCCAAAATCATGTGAACGACGGTCTGATCGCCGATAGCCGTATTGATCATGGCATGGTAAACCGTGCGGTCAGGCCACTCGACGCGGAAATACTTCTGGATGAAATCACCGCGCTCGTGGTCGACAGTGTCCACGAGCTGCTGGGCTTCCTTTTCACCCTTGCCACGAGCCAATAGGCGCCGCACTTTATTTTCTCGAGGAGCGTAAAGAAACACCCGCAGCGTGTCTTGGCGGTTCCTGAGAAAATGCTGCGATCCCCTTCCCACGATGACCGTGTTTCCTGTTTTGGCCGCGTGCTGAACGACGCGTTCCGTAATCTTCAAAATACTTTCGCTGTCGACTACATTGAGCTTGTGCGCATTCAGGCTTCCTTCATAACTCCCGCGCAGAAAGGATTTGAAGAGCCGGTAGTACAGCGGATCGGTTCGTTCCTCTCGGACCTCGACGACGGCCTTGGGACAATTCGCAAGCCTGGCGATCTCCTCCGTCAGCAACTGATCCCAAAGCTTCCAGCCCAGCTGCGCCGCAAGCAGTTGAGCGATTTCGCCGCCGCCGCTTCCATACTCCCGTTCAATTGTGACGATTTTGATCATGTACGTCTCTGCACCGGCAATGCCCTGCACCCCATCCTATTGCATATCATTCCACTTCGCTTAACCCAACGCCACTTCCCCGCCACCGCCGGGTTTATTCTTCTCCAAAGCAATACTCAGACAGAACATAATCGCTGCCCCAACGGCAAGGACCATAAAGGTATCGATGTATGCCAGGGTCGCCGACTGCGCTTGCAGTCCTTGGTAAATCCTGGCGTAGGTTTGCATGCGCGCCTCATGCCCACCAAGGCCGGAGTGCGCCAGGCGCTGGGCAAGTCCGTTGGCGGCATTCTGGAAATTAGGATTGTCGGGCCTGGCATACTCGACCAGCCTGGCCTGATGGAATTGCGAGCGACGCGCAATCAACGTGGTGACTAAGGAGGTTCCCACGCTGCTTCCCATGTTGCGCATGAAATTGACGATTCCGGCGACGGCATTGTTCTTCTCCGGCGCAATTCCGATATAAGCCACGAGCGAAATGGGCACGAACAGGAACCCTAAGCCAATAACCTGGGTGATGCGCAGCCACACGGCGGCATTGAAACTAATCTGCAAGTCAATCCGCTTCGTGGAATAGTACATGGCGATGGACAACGCCAGCCAACCGAAAGCGATCAGGTAGCGGGCCTGAACCTTGGTGGTCAGCTGGCCCATGATGGGCATCTCCAACAGCAAAACAAGACCTCCAGCCGAAAGCGCAAGCCCAGCCAGCTGAGAGGTGTACCCCACAAGCGTCTGGAGGAACTGCGGCATCAGGACCAGGCTGCTGAACAACATGATCCCCAGAGTAAACATCATCAAATTCGAACTGGCGAAGTTAAAACTCTTGAACATGCGGACGTCAATGATCGGAGCCTTTTGAAACCACTCCCAGATCACCAGCGCGATCAGGCAAACGGTCGCCACCACGACTAACGTCGTGATGAAGTGGGACCCAAACCAGTCATCTTCCTGGCCCTTGTCGAGCAAAATCTGCAACGCACCGATACCTAGAGTCAGGAGAGCGATGCCAATGTAGTCCAACTTAACCCCAGCTGCCTTGAGCCGGCTTAAATAGGGAGGATCTTCGACAAAGCGCCGCACCAGGAACCATGTGGCCAGGCCCACCGGGAGATTAATGAAAAAAATCCACCGCCAGGAATAGTTGAAAGTGATCCACCCGCCGAGGGTTGGGCCGATCGTGGGCGCCATGATGGCCGTAATCCCATACAGCGCAAACGCCAAGCCTCGCTGTTGCGGAGGAAACGTGTCGGCGAGAATGGCCTGAGCCATCGGCTGCAGCCCACCGCCGCCCGCGCCCTGCAGAACACGGAAGAGAAGAAGCAGGCCGAGACTTGGCGCGATTCCGCAAAACAAGGAACTCACGGTAAATACACTCAAACAAGCCATGAAAAAGCGCTTCCGACCTATGGCCCCTGCGATCCAGCCGCTGATCGGCAAGATGATGGCGTTCGACACCAGGTAGGAGGTCAACACCCAGGTACTCTGATCGTTGCTCGCGCCTAGATTCCCGGCCATATATGGCAAGGCCACATTGGCGATGCTGGTATCGAGGACCTCCATGAAGGCTGCCAGCGCCACGACAACAGCAATGAGCCAAGGATTGTATTTGGGCCGCCAAACGTCCTGATCGATTGTGAGAGCCGCGGTACTCATCGAAGGTATACGTCAGGCACAACGTTCATGCCAGGCCGAAGCTGACGGTCCCGGTTCTCACCTGGATCGAGAACAATCTTTACCGGAACCCTTTGGACGATTTTGACGTAGTTGCCCGTGGCATTCTCCGGCGGAAGCAAACTGAAGAGCGGGCCGGTTGCCCCAGCAATGCTGTTGACCCGGCCTCTCAGAGTACGCCCGGTCGAATCCACGTGGATTTCCGCTCTCTGTCCAACGCGCATGTGCCTGAGCTGTGTCTCCTTGAAATTGGCCGTGACCCACACTTCGTCAAGAGGCACCACGGTGAGGAGTTGCTGCCCGGGCTGCACGTTTAAGCCGA